>Ga0334882_1003539_pt1 | contig 14225 bp, 10 predicted proteins | sample GraSluR1_MG_5_FD_207226 | JGI IMG/M metagenome (GOLD analysis project Ga0334882, IMG submission 207226) | Sludge microbial communities from methane-producing bioreactor in Wageningen University, Netherlands - Granular Sludge_15_04-R1 | ecosystem: Engineered > Bioreactor > Anaerobic >... | reverse complement strand
AGCTGTCCGGTATTCTCCCATGTGCAAAGTACCGGATATTGCATCATTTTGCAGGCTGCCTTCGAAAATAAAGGGAATTGAATCTCCGGGAGCACTGTACCTGCTTTGCAGCTTCACCTGGTTTCCTTCCACAGAGCCTGTGATCTCCTGTTTTGAGAATCTTGTCAGGTGAATGCCCTGGACCCAGTTGCCATCCTGCTTGTCTATAATAAATTCGTGTTCGCCTTGTCCATATGAGAACCTTATATTCACGTTCCAGCGTCCGGTAATATCTGCAGCAGGTTTTTCCATTTCAAAGGACAGAGGTTTGTGTTTTTGCGAGAGAATGTTATAAATCCTGTCTGCAACTGTTTTCTCTTCACCGGGCTGCATCATCTGGGTCCTTATGGAGATGGAAGTAATCTTTTTTGGGAGGTCCGAACGGCATCCGATTGCAATCCTTGGTCTGTTTTTTGCAAAATCCTCGGCAACTTGTTCACCGGTGATATTCAGTACACTGGGGTCCCAGGTGATTGTTAATGATGCACTTCTGTTATCAACACCTTCCGGATTGGTGATTGAGGTGTTAATGGTTTTGATTCCGGAAATCCGGTCAGCAATATAATTCAGCCATTCAATCCACATTTTTTCAATGGCATTATGATCCGTTCTGACCCACGATTCGACAGCCGCCAGCAGCCCAATCTGCTCTTCGCTGTCAACTTTGTTGTCCCGGCCGGGTCCATGGTGAGGTGAACTTGCCTGCCAGGCTGCCAGCAGAATTTCTTTTTTCCCCAGCAGAAGCCCCGTACTTTGAGGACCCCGGATGGCTTTACCGCCACTATAGGCTACTATGGTTGCTCCTTTTTGCAGATGTATATTCGGGACTGTTAGTATTTCAGCAGCGGCGTCAGCGATTACAGGGATATTTCTTGGACCTGCCATTTTCACAACATTTTCTATCGACAACGGTCCGTTGTAATATTCCTGCGGGGCAGTAAAAAGAAAGATCATTGCCGTTCGCTGGCTGATGGCATTTGCAAGTTCCTCTGCAGTATTCACAGTTATGATTTTCACACCAATATTTTTTATTGCATGGTCATATACTATCCTGGAATATCGCGGGATAATCACTTCGGTTTTTTCGAGACCTGCCAGATCGGGGATACGGATGAGTTTTTCCGGATCGCCGCCTGTAACGCATGCAGCAGTGATATGCTTCAGACCTGCAGCACAGCCTGAAGATACCATACCCCATTCAGCTCCGGTAATTTCACCAAGTCGTTTTCCGACAGCCATGGCAAGTTCGTCAAGCTGCACATAAAAAGGTGCGGCATATTCCATGGCTCTCCTGACTTCAGGCAATTCTGTCGATCCTCCGATTGCTGTAAAGGTGCCACGGCAATTTATTACGGGTTCCACTCCGATCGAACTTAATATCCCAGGACCGATAACAAGTTCCCCGCCTGATTTAAGTCCCGTTTCTCCATGTAATAAATTGTCCGAATAAAAAGGATCTTTAAAAACAGAATCCAGTGAAAGAAGCCCCCCTGCAAGCGGAATAGCCGATAAATTTTTTATGACAGTCCTTCGTTTCATAAGTAAATTTTCTTTAATTTGTTATCTTTTAGGTTCTTAAGCTTGAATAACCGATGTATAATATAGTCTTAATCAATATCATGCCTTGTAAAGCCGGTTTCACAGACTTAAAGATACTAATAACAGTTATATTTTTATTATATAATATCCTGCTGCCACAGCATTCCTCAGCTCAGGTTCTTGGCTGCACTGACCATAAGGCACTGAACTTCAATCCGGCTGCAAAGTATAACGATGGTTCCTGTTTCTATGAAGAAATTGCCATATCACCTTTGTCTTCCTTTGAACTCAGTAATATCATTTCTGAAACATCAGGGCTTATTTACTGGGATAACAGGATATGGACGATCAACGACAGCGATGATACTAATGTTTACTCACTTGATACCCTTGATGGTAACATTATTCACCCTTATCCTCTTAACGGTACGGATAATACAGACTGGGAGGAAATATCACAGGACGATGAATACCTTTATATTGGAGATACCGGAAATAATCAAAACGGAAACAGGACTGATCTTAAGATCCTGAGAATAAGTAAGAGCTCCTTACCGGTTAGCTCCCCGGGAATTGACACTATTTATTTTTCATATTCTGACCAGAGCGATTTTTCTCCGGCAGGCGCCAATAATACAGACTTTGACTGCGAAGCATTTATTGTATCGGCCGACAGTATCTATTTATTTACGAAACAATGGGTAAAAAATGGAACAGCGGTATATTCGCTTCCAAAATCACCCGGCCGTTATACTGCTAAACTAAAAACATCCTATAATATTGATGGAATGGTGACAGGATCAGTATTTCTCGAATCAAAGAAATTAATTGCAATATGCGGTTATGATGCTGCTCTTCAGCCATTTATATATCTGCTATATGATTTCAACGGAACGGACTTTTTCAGTGGTAATAAGAGAAAGATCATGATCTCGCTGCCTTTTCACCAGATAGAAGGGATCACCACTTCTGACGGGAAAAAGTATTATTTAACAAACGAACAGCTTATTTATGAACCTTTATTAAATATAAAACCTCAGCTTCACATAGTTGATCTTGGCAGCTTTCTGGATGTCTACCTTAATTCATTTCTGACAATGGTCAGGGATGATGAAGTAAATTACGGATATAAAATTTATCCTGTACCGGCAGATTATTTTCTTATTGTTGAAACTGATCCGGTGAATTTGCCGTCGCCATATTCCCTGATAAGTCAGTCCGGCCGGGCTCTGAGGTCAGGGATATTCACCGAAGAATTTTCGAATATCGATGTTTCAGGATTGCCGGAGGGATTATATATATTAAATACCGGAAAAAACAGAAAGCACTCATTCAAGTTTCTAAGGAAATGAGGCACCTTCAGATTTTCTCAGGGTAAAATCACACGGAATGGGTGCAGGAAGGTCTTTGTCCAGATTTTCTGGCTGCTACAGTCCTGAAAGTGAAGGATTACTGCATACAGATTTATAACTGACGAAACCGGTTTGTTTCATTCAGGGGGGTAGTTGCTGCGGAAGGCCACCTATTTTTTAATCATTCCGTTCAGCCATCTGAGGTATTCGGCACTTATCGGTGAAGAAGCAGAGGCTGCCGTTTTTCTTAATGCCTTCCAGGTTTCTTTCCTGGCTTTTGATGGTAACGACGGATCTGAAGCTTTTGCCGCTATATCAAAAAGTGCTTGCCGGGCACTGTTAGCTGCCGCAGGATCCTGGTCAGACAGGAGACCGGACAGTGGTTCTATCATCTCTGGCCCCAGGTTCACAGCAGCACTGACAGCCTGATCCCTGAAAAGAGCATTTCTGGTATAAAATCCATTGATAACATATTCAGAATCTGCGTCAAGGTCAATAATACAAATATTCCTGAATTTAGCAAACTGGCTTTCTTTCTCAGCATGATTTCCCTGAAATCCTATAAATCCTGTGACGGGTTTGTCAGCAAGGGTTTTTACCGTATCACAATCAGCCCTGGTAGTGATCTTATTGTTTACTGAAACTGAAATAAGGTTACGGTCACATTTGATCTCCATTTTGTACCACCTGCCTGTCGTCTCGTCAGGCCTGTTTTGAACGGCCACATGACCATATAAGGATCCGGTGCAATGCAGATCGTCACGCCATGGCGTCCAGGGAGCCAGAAGCTGGACTTCAAAACCGGACCCGGGCTTTGATGGATCACGCCTGATAAATACTCCGCTGTTGCCGACTTCGGAAAGCAAAAACTCGAGCCGAAGAATAAAATTGCTGTATTGTTTTGTTGTATAGATATCATTCCCTGCTCCGGAGCTTCGTGTTATAAGCTCCGCATTAACCACTTCAAAACTACCGGGTTTACCAGGGTTCCAGCCGGTAAGATCCCGGCCGTTGAAAACAGGCATACACTCACCGTAGATCTGCGCACGGAGCAAGATGCATGATGCCATGAGGAAGAAAACAATGAACAACTTTTTTTTCATCCGTAAATAATTTTGATTTTAAAGGTCGGATGGAACCACTCATGTTTGAAAATTATTTTCATGCGTGTTTGTGTTTTGTCAAACATGAGGGTTTCATGTGTTAATGATTTTGATTTTAGTTGTTAAATGTAACAAATATACTTTTGAAGGAACAGTATCATTCTTGTTTTTGCCTTACAGAGTATATGGATCCCATATTGACACATTAATCAGGATCAATATTATTCTGGCAATGACCACGGCGACCTGTATGCTCTTGAAAGAAGATAATTGGCTGCATTGTCGCCAATGAATTTTTCATTCAGGCTGTCCCATCTCAGGTTTCTTTTAAGCCGGAATGATATCACTGCCAGATGCATCGGGATGGTCATTTCCCGGGCATAGGCCAGGTTGCTTTCAGGCTGCTTCCTCGATTTTACCGAATCGATAAAGTTCTGCTGATGACCGGGAGATCTGGGAATTGACTCAGGTACTTCAGGAATGTCGTTCAGTAGTTCGTTGCCAAGCTTGATGAAGCATGTGTTGTAATCACAGGTCAGGGTCCCTTCAGTACCCTCAAAATGAGCCCCTATGTGCATTTTGTCGGAACCGGGAGCCTCAGGAGGAATAGTTGTCCAGTGCACATCCAGGTTCCGGAACCTGAAGTCGGCGTCAATCCACTTTGGAGCATCGGCAATCCCGTCATAAGGTCTTTCCCCTCTGGTTTCAATACTGTATAATCCTTTCGGAGCGATGGACATGAACATGATATCAGCAATGTGACACCAGAAGTCAGCAAATACCCCTCCGGAATAATCAAGAAAATGACGGTAGGTACCATGACATCGTACCGGTGTGTATTCTGTATAAGGTGCTGGTCCGAGCCACATATTCCAGTCGAGTGATTCAGGAGGATCCTCTGCCGGCGGAAAACCCAGACCCGGAGAACCACCGGTTTTCCATAACCTGACAGTATGTATTCTGCCAAGCTTTCCTGACTGGATGATCTCGGTAACACGGTGAAAATTTTCTCCTGCATGGATCTGTGTGCCCAGCTGAAATACAGAACTATGCTTTACAAGATTATTCAGCATGGCTTTACCTTCGGCAAGAGTGTATGTAAGAGGTTTCTCACCGTAAACATCTTTTCCGGACTGAAAAGCCATTATCGCAATAAGAGCATGCCAGTGATCAGGAGTTGCACATGTAACTGCATCGATATCTTTTCTGTCGAGGATATGCCTGAAATCAGAGTACGTATCAGCCCGTGAACCTGGATTAACCGACTTAAGCTGTTTTACGGCTTCCTCAAGCCTTACGCTGTCAAGGTCACATAATGCCGCAACTTCAACGCCGGGCAGACTGTTAAACCAGCTCATATGAGCTCTTCCCTGACTGCCCAGTCCTATTACAGCGACCCTGATCATATCACTGGGAGGAATGCTTTTAAAGTGGGTGGACAAAAACGGCATGGCCATTACCCCCATCGCACTGTTTTTAATAAACCGTCGTCTGGTAAAATTTGAACCTTCCTTCATATGGATTTCATTACAATGTATAGTTTGTATGAAGATATGGAATTTTAATTATATGGTAAATTATATGTATGCATAGTTTAGTTTAAATATATGTTAAGAAAAATCATAATTTAGTCCTGCAAAATAATTGACCGGGTACTGTATTATTATTTATTCATATCATGCGTTTTGAAAACATTCTGGAGACCATAGGCAGCACTCCGCTGATAAAAATAGAGAGGCTCAATCCGAACAAATCTGTTGAAATATGTGCAAAAGTTGAGGGATTCAATCCCACAGGAAGCATTAAGGACAGAATTGCCCTTAAAATGATCCAGCAGGCTGAAGCTGAAGGCAGACTTGTTAACGGGAAGACAATCATAGAACCGACATCAGGCAATACCGGAATAGCCCTGGCAATGATCGGAGCGGTTAAGGGCTATAATGTAGAGATTGTTATGAGCAGCGCTGTGTCTGTTGAACGGGTCAAAATGATCAAAGCTTTTGGAGCAAAAGTTACTTTGACCGACTCCAAATCAGGAACCGACGGAGCAATATTAAAGGCAAGAGAACTGATATCGGCATACCCGGATGAATATTTTATGCCTGATCAGTTCTCAAATACATATAATAAGCTTGCTCACTATAAGATAACCGGAGAGGAGATCTGGAAGCAAACAAACGGCAGGATCGATTGCTTCGTATCCGCAATAGGAACTTCAGGTACAATAATGGGAGTGGGGAAAGCCCTCAAGGAAAACAATCCCAGGATCAAAATTGTCTGTGCACACCCGGTAAAAGGTCATTATATACAGGGATTAAAGAATATGGAAGAAGCAATTGTGCCCTCTATTTACGATCCTTCTGTTATTGATGAGACAATAATGGTAGAGACTGAAATCGCGTACAACATGTCACGCCTTATAATACAGAAAGAGGGCATCTTTGTTGGCATGAGCAGTGGCGCGGCAATGTATGCGGCATACGAAATGGCAAAAAAAATGAGATCGGGCAACATGGTCGTGATCTTCCCCGACCGGGGAGAAAAGTACCTGAGCACGAATCTTTTCGGCAATGAAATACTTCAGTCACATTAAATATTAAGCATATGAAGAAGTTCATTTTCACAGCTGTTCAGGTCCTTTTACTGAATCTGTCAGTTGCCGCCCAACCCGGCCGGATCATTACGGTTAGTTCCGGAACCAGGGTGCTTGACTATTTCCCCGTTGATGTAAGATACAGATACACTGATTTTATCGATGGTCAGATACATAAAAAAAACGGGACGCTGACTCCGGGAAAATTCAATTACAATTTTCTTCTGGGTGAGATGGATTTTATTCAGGCCCGTGATACTCTTTCATTAATTAATAAGAAGGATCTTAAATACATCACGGTTGCTCAGGACACATTTTACTATGACAATGGTTTTATAGAACAGATATCAGATGGCGGCATGATTGTAGGAGCGAAGCAGTATTTCAAACTCAAGGATGTACTGAGAAAAGGAGCATTTGGCACAACCAACAGAGCTTCATCAATCGAATCATATAAGCCTGTCAGCAAGGGAAGCTACTACGACTGGATACCAAATGAAGACTGTGTATTTCAGATGACGGCCGAATATTACATTTCAAAACAGAGAGGCTCATTTTTACCTTTTACCAGAAAGAATGTCATCCGTATGTTTCCCCAGCACGGGAATGAAATCAAGGAATACTTTAAATCCAATAAATTAAATTTCAGCGAGGCCGGCGATCTTCTTATGCTTGCAGACTTCCTTAAAGGACTGTTATAAAATTCACAGAGCTCAGGTTTGAATCAATTAATTGGTTATTAACGGAGTATGCCCCCGTTGTTTTTAAAAAACAGTATTTCTGTTACTGATTTAACATAACCGGCGAGCTTCCTGCATTAGTGCCCTTTTACAGAATTAAATGCTTATCAGGTCGTTAACTGAATTTTGCAACCGGCTTAGCAGGGATCTTAACCTGCAAGTTTTAAGGCAAGCCTGACTGCTTCCACCATGCTTCCTTCACCGGCTTTTCCCTGCCATGCTATATCAAATGCAGTACCATGATCAACAGAGGTGCGGATAAATGGAAGTCCAACAGTAACGTTAACCCCGTTGCTAAATCCCATGATTTTCACTGGAATATGCCCCTGATCGTGGTACATCGCCACGACAATATCATAGCTGCCATTTAGTGCCTTAAGGAATACTGTATCAGGTGACAGGGGCCCCGAAACGTTTATTCCTTTCATATTTGCATTTATGACAGCAGGTGTAATCTCCTGAATTTCCTCTGAGCCGAAAAGGCCCTTTTCGCCTGCATGAGGGTTAATACCTGCAACTGCAATACGAGGCTCTTTGTTCCCCAGCATCTTCATGAAATCATAAGCCATGAATATTACTTTCTCGATTCTTTCTCTCTTCAATCCTTTTATTGCTTCAAGCAGTGGTACATGTGTTGACACATGAATAACACTGAGCTTTTTGTCATACAGAACCATTGCATAATCCTTTGTCCCCGTCAGAGAGGCCAGCAGCTCGGTGTGGCCCTGGTATCTGTGTCCGGCTAAATTCAGGGCCTCTTTATTTAATGGTGCTGTAACAATAGCAGATATTTCATTTCTTTCGATAAGTTTTACGGCTTCTCTTATATATTCAAATGCAGCATTGCCTGACCGGGCATTAACCTTGCAGGGCTGGAATTTGTCCATATCAATAGCCTGAAGGTCAATGATATTAAGAGTTTCAGGATTAAGACAGGCATCAGCTGACCTGACGATCCTGTTAAGCCTGAAAGATGAAATCTTTAACAGGTTATATGCTGCCTTCATTATGTTGAAATCACCGATCACAACTATATCGGTTTTCTTGAAGAACCTGTTATAAAAACTCTTCAGAATAACCTCCGGCCCGATTCCGGAAGGGTCTCCCATGGTGATTCCAATAACTGTTTTGTTTCTTTTCATCCTTTTCTTATCTGTTACTGAGGAATTCAAGCGCTTTATATATTGCATCCTCATGACCAAATCCTCCGGGTTTCAGAACAATGACAGTTTCTTTATACTTTTCATCAATAAAATGCCCGTATGAGATTCCCGGCTGCATCTCATCAATGACCACAGTACCTGTTATATTCAGGAATTTAGCTGTTTTAAATGCAATATCTCCTCCGGTCAGCAGTATTCCGTTGATTTTATATTCACGAAGAATATGACCTGCTATTTCTCCCATGAAGGAAGAAACTCTTTGACTGACCTCCGGTTTATCTATTCCAAGCTCTTTACCTTTCTTGTAGCTTTTTCCAACTGAACTTTCAGAACGGGTACTTCTGATAATGACATCTTCCTTTTTCTTAACAGATTCTCCGACGATCCTTATTATTCTGTTTCTTTCATCTGCCGGGCCATGGGTTAATACCCTGGCAACATTGATTTCAACCAGCTTGTATGATAATTTGTTCCTGAGGTAGTCAATTTGTTTTCTGGTAACTTCGCTTGCACTTCCGGCGATAACAATGTTGCTTTGTGTACGGCTTATCCTGTTGATATGTCCCGGCAGGTATGCTGCAAGACCTGCTGATCCTGCATAAAGAATTTTTTGCCTGACTGCCACAGCTGCTGAAGCGATCCTGTCCAGATCGTTATCCGAGAGAGCGTCAATTACGATTATCTGAACACCCTTTTTGATCAGCAGTTCTATTTTACATGCCAGATCATTTTTATCTGCCCTGATTTCTTTGTGATTGATGATTTCAATGCTTTTTTTTGTTTGCCGGCCGATTATATCAGGGATGAATGACTCCCTTACAGGATTAATGGGATCCAGGGCTGTTTCAGTGTTTTCAAGGATAATACCCTTCACGTATAAGCTCCCGTTTTTCGTTATTCTGCCGTTTGAGGGCAGGGCCGGTACAACAATAGCATGCCGGATACCTGTTGAATCCATAAGGCCGTCTATTTCGGCTCCTATATTTCCCCTTAGGGTTGAATCCACTTTTTTATATATGTTCTTGACCTTTAACTGCTTTGCTATTCTTCCAATGTCAAATGCTTTTCTGTATGCTTCCTCTTTGGTGTCAGATCTGCTTTCAGTATCAAAAGCAAGAACATCATATTCCTTTAAAGCTTTTTCAATATATTCTTTCTCTGATAGCACAAGTGTGCTCATATGTTTTTTGCTGAACTGGACCCCTGCGTCAGCAGCGCCTGTGAAATCATCAGCAACTACAAACCACCTGTTTTTTGACCCGGTGGTAAATTTTTCACTGCCGGTACTTAGGGATGATTTTCCAGTTGCTGTTTCAGAGGTTATTTTTAATCCTTGCCTTGCCATAATCCGGTTTGTTAATACAATCACTTTTTCAGTTCATCAGCAACTCTGTCTTATATGCCGTGATGTATTCAGATCCTTTGATTTGATGGACCAGCAAACCTTCATGATAATTAAAATTCAGTGATGTTGTTGTCCTTGTCAAAAAGTTTAACATCCTCTTTAAGAACTTCAATTCTCTTCTTGGTTCTCAGAGAATCCGTTACAGAAACGGATACATACATCTCATCAAGATGAAGGGTGTCTTTAATCCTTATGATTTTTTCCTTTCCTTTTTCCAGATGCCCGCAGCTTCTGAGCGCTGTTCTAACTGCTTCCTTATCATTTTCAGCGATCAATGGTATTTTTGCGCGGTCAAGGAAAGTGCTTGTCACGGCATTTTTATAGGTAGAGGAGAAATCTATCTTATTATATAGTTTTCGGGTGATCACGTCTGACAGGCCTATCCCGATGGCATTTCCATGGGAGCCATCTGAAAGATCCCTGGTTATGATAGCTTTGATAACAGGTTTTTCAGGTTCCTTCTGGCCGGATATTCTTATTCTGCCGATAATATTCGGATCTATTCCCACACCACAGATATCTTTTCCCATCTGATCTATTATCAGGACATCGATATCATCAACAGGTAAGGATGGCATATTTTTCCTGGCAAGTTCAAGCAGTTCAGGTTCCTTTTCAAAAAACTCATCTGTTTTCAGGACTTTTAAAAGCATTATGTTATCAAGGGAATTTTCTACCAGAAGAAAAGACAAGTTCGGCTGCTTTAGGGATCAATGCAGACAGACCATAAACTCCATATTCATGAACGGCTGATGCCTGTTTCTCTTTTCCCAGCCCGATGACTGACATTTTTACCAGTCCGCTCTCATATATACCGTGGAAATCCGTGTGAGGCTTCACTCTGTTAATGATAATCACTCCGTCAGATTCGTAGGCATATTTATCCATGAAAACAGGAAATTGTGAATCACCCCGGGTTAACCCGACCACCTCCATAGATGAGAGAACCGGTAACCCCATTGTTTTTTCTGAAATCCCATAGCCGGCAAGTATTTCTGTCTGACCGGCAGCACTTGCATTTCCATGACTTCCCATGGCCGGGACAATAAAAGGATACGCGTTGTTATCCCTTATGAAGGCGGCGACTTCACGTACAATGGTTGCCAGGTTTTTTATGCCACGGCTTCCAACTGCCAGCGCTATCCTGTTTCCTGGTTTCAGGAGAGGCTTAAGCTTTAAAAGCTCTGCCGATAATTTTCCCTTAATATCGGGCAGTGAGTTGTCTGTAAAGTGCTGCTTAATCTTATTCAGGCATAAATCTTTCATTGGCTTGGTGTGTTGATGACCGACACCGTTTCACGCATTTGTAATAGACGGAATTCAGTCAGGCATTCCCGGGCTGCCGGGTTAAAGATACTATTCAATACATTACAAAAACAAAAGGCTTAAAATAATAACAGCAAGTGAAGCAGCTATGCCCACTGTGAGTGTTCCAAGCGTCTGAAGCCTGTAGCCCTGGTTAACGCTCATTCCCGACATTTGCGTTACTACCCAGAAATAGCTGTCATTGGCATGGCTGGCAATCATCCCACCCGCACCCAGTGCAACAACCACAAAAGCCCTTGAAAGAGATGAATCCAGCCCCAGAGAAGGCAACAGGGGAGCCATAAGACTGGCGCCCGTTATTATTGCCACAGTACCGGAGCCCTGTGCGGTCTTAAGGGACGCGGCAATTAAAACAGGCAGGAGTATACCAAAACTTTTTATCCCGGTAAGATTGTTATTTATGACCTCTCCTATCCCGGAACTTTGTATAACCTGCCCGAATGCACCTCCGCAGCCTGTTATAATTATTATTGAAGCTGCTGCAGCAACTGCTTCGCCCACCCATCCACTTGGCGATAGCATTTCATGTGTCAGCCTTTCGGGCAGAAGAAACGAAAGAACAACTCCTGCGAGCAGTGCCACCACAGGTTGTCCGGCGAAGTTAATAACAGACGAAAATCCTCCGGTGGAAAATGGAGCTGAAGGCAGCATGCTTATTGATCGAAGAACAATCAGCACCACAGGCAGCATAATGGGCAGGAGGGATTTTAAAGCAGACGGGGGCGCAGCAGGTTTGGTTTTAATTTCACTGCCATCTGGTAATGGTTCAATATGGATTTTTGATGCAATTTTTACAGAAAACAGCCAGCCTGCAATAAGCCCTGCTAAGCTTACCGGCAGTCCGACAAGGATGACAAGTCCGAGATCGGCATTGATTATCCCGGCAGCTGCCACAGGTCCGGGTGTGGGAGGCACGAGTGAATGAGTCAGAATGAGCCCGAGGCTTAAAGCGATTGCTCCCGTTGCAAGTGAAATTTTTACATGCTTTGATATTGCCTTTATAAGAGGGGCCATTATGATGAATCCTGAATCACAAAAAACGGGAATGCTTATGAAATATCCTATTATGCTCAAAGCAAGTGGTGAGTTTTTCGTGCCTGCTATTTTCAGGATCGCTGATGCCAGCTTAAATGCGCCTCCTGATTTTTCAAGGAATTTACCGATCACCGAACCGGCAAGAATGACGATTCCAATATAACCAATTGTGTTTCCAAACCCCTTATTTATTGATATGACAACATCATCCAGAGACATGGTGCCCGATAATATCCCGTACCCGAAGGAAGCTGTTATCAGTGAAAAAAAGGGATGCCACTTAAGCCTTGAAGTAGTATAGATTATAAATACAACTGAAATCAGTAGCAATAATATCAGCCACATATAACACTATCTTATGGTAGTCTTATCTGAAAATCATTCTAAAGTTACATTAGTTTACAATCTATGATACTTCCTGTTACTTAAATATCTGACAAAAAAGTCAGGATTAATGATCATAACCGGTTAAAAATCAATGATGGAAAACAGCCGCTTAACCTCTGTTACCGGGCCCTGTTAACATCAGACAAAAAAGCCCTCATGCAAGGGCTTTTTCAAACTCAAATCATTAACGAATCACATCAGGTCAGCATCATAAAGTCAGATTGTCATTCTTTACCTGATCTGAAAAAAGGGCAGGCCGGGCCAGTTGCATTTTCTGAAGGAATTGTAATCTTGCAACCTCATCCGGTACCAGAATATCAGCTTCAATCCAGGTTGAATTATCAATCCTGACAAACTTTGTGTTTTTTGAATTAATATTCCTTTTATTCTTCATCTGTAAAGCTTTTAAATTACTAATCCGACAGGCAGACTATCCCATAAGGATGAACTTATGTTTTGAGAAGACTTCGCATCTCATGGTTATTTCACAGGCCGGAATTCTGTAGCAAAAACGTTGAACAAACAAAGAATATTGTGTTCAGGCTTTGACGGTCTGTTGAAAAGAATAATTAATTTCTTTTTTCATTCATCTGACCTGCTCCACGGCTTTTGTATTTTTAAACTAACTCTTCAGGTCTCAGAAGCCCTGAATCAGGGTCAACTTAACAAAAGCAGAACTTCTGTTAGTTAATTTTATCAGAGTATAGTTGAATACTTCAGTTACAATTGTTACATGCATCAGACCGACCGTCATATTCAACCTGGATTGTGGAATGCTCAATATTGAAAGAATTTCTGAGATGATCCTGAATGTTTTTAAGAAACCCAATATCCGTTTCAGATCGTGTTTCAAGGTGTACAGTCAGAGCTGAAACATTTGTCCCCAGGGCCCAGACATGGAGGTCATGTATTTGAGTAACTTCAGGGAGGCTGTTGAGGTATTGCCTTACTTTTTCGATTTCGATATGCTCCGGAACCGCATCAAGAGCCAGACTGACAGAATCGATGAGAAGGCGGCCGGCGGAGTAGAGTATTACGGCAATTATGATGAAGGAAACAACAGGGTCAATCCAGGTACTTCCTGTCAGGGCCATTATTATGCCGGCCACAACAACTCCGAAAGAAACCAGTGCATCAGCAACAAAATGAATAAAGGCGCTCCTGACATTAAGATCATGCTTTTTATAACTCATGAAGAGCCATGCGGTGAAACTGTTGATCAATATACCTATGGAGGCAACGATAATAACGTTTTTTGAATTGATTTCCTGAGGATTACCTGTCCTTTGAATAGTTTCCCACAGCAGGAATGATACGGCGACTATCAGAAGGACAGTGTTCAGTATGGCAGTCAGAATGGTGGAACGTCTGAATCCATAAGTAAATTTAGTTGTGGGTTTACGTTGCGATAAACGGATGGCTGTCCATGAAAACAGAAGGGCCAGAACGTCACTGAAGTTATGACCGGCATCGGCAATGAGGGCTACAGAGTTTGATAAAAACCCAAACAAAACCTCAATAAGCGAAAAGGATATGTTTAAAG
>Ga0334882_1003536_pt1 | contig 14231 bp, 19 predicted proteins | sample GraSluR1_MG_5_FD_207226 | JGI IMG/M metagenome (GOLD analysis project Ga0334882, IMG submission 207226) | Sludge microbial communities from methane-producing bioreactor in Wageningen University, Netherlands - Granular Sludge_15_04-R1 | ecosystem: Engineered > Bioreactor > Anaerobic >... | reverse complement strand
TCACCTGTAAGGAGGTGATAAATTATGGACTATATAGTTCCTGTTTATGGATATTGTCCTGAACAAGATTGTGAATATTTTGTTGACATTACTTACCATCATATTATTACTACAGGATTAAACGGCTACAAAAAAGGCGTTAATCATTGTGAATATAAAGCACGAAATTCCTGTAGTGAAAAATTATGTCCTATTGTAAAAAATGCACCTGAAAATCCAGAGTAATTTATTTTTCTTTACTCCAAGGACCAAAACGTATGCCTGTTGCTATTGTCAGAACACGAAATCTCTCATATGCATAATTCATGTCACATCTTAACTTACCATTAAGTCCAAAATTATACTTGCAATCTTGACATGGCTTTCCAAAATCAGCAATACGACAATACTTTGCATCTTCCAGTAAACTTTTAAAGTGTTTAGCTGTACAATACCATGATTTTTCAACGCTTAATTCTCGTTCTCTTTTTTTAGAATCTTGCAGAGTTTGAACTTGACCTTCAAGCTCTGCTATTTTTCTATTTAAAGCCTTAATCTCATTTCTTGGATTTTGATTACTCATCAATTTCACTCCTTATTTTTTCTTATTCAGCAAGGCTGCCTTTAACTTTCTAGCAAATTCCACAGTTGCCTTTTCTACTATCCCGTCTACATCTGTGCTATCGCTGAAGTTATTTTGGACATCTACATTAACATCACCATATCCACCAGATACAGCCATCTGCGGCTGTGAGGTATAATACATTGGATTAGAGTTATCTTCTGGAACGCTTTCGCTCTTGGTATCTCTTCTTGCCAGTGCCATCATGGCATTTCTTACCCTTTTTATTGAATTTGCTGTCTTCTCCATGAGGTTTACAGATTTATTATGATTAAGTACTTTCTCTCCTCCGGTAAAGTCCACAAACTCCCATCCTCTTTCATTTATTCTGGCAAGTCCTGGTTTTGCGTTGTCTGTGCCAGTTGCATAACCTACATAGCTTCCGCCCTTGAACAGTGGTGTATTATACACACTCCCATAAGTAGATTTTATATAGTTTATGGCTGCTGCTGCGTTTGCAATAGGATTCAAGATGTTATCCAATCCCTTTACTGCATACTGCCTGAACGTAGAACCTAATGTCTGTAACAATCCAGTGGCATGTTCTCCATTAACAGCTTGCGGATTTACAGCCATTGGATTTCCACCACTTTCAGCCTGCACCAGCCTCAACAATCCAGATAACCAGTTCATGGGAGTACCCGTTATAGCTAATGCAGAACTCAACCATCCGGATACATTGCCACTCATAGCACCGCCTGCTGTAGATGTTATATCACCAATCCAATTCTTTATAAATCCTCCCATGTCCTTGGAAGTCAATCCATTTATAAATCCTTGTGGAATATACTGTGCTAATTTATAGAACACCCTGCTTGGAGAATGTATTCCAAAACCATTCTTGAACTGTGTTATTACCTTGTCTGTAAGAGTTTTAACCATGCCTGTGACATTACCCATATTGGATCGTATACCTGCTGCTATATCATTATTTACTGCAATTCCATAGATATGTCCCTTCTGTGCAAAATTATTTAAAATTCCCTTTGACGTAGCAGCAACCTTGTTTATGGAGTTATTTGGTATCTGCCTTGTCTGATCTATCCCTGTGCTTAAATTGGTATTTATCTTGTTGCCATACTGCTTAAACTGAGATAAAGCATTGTCTCCTAAAGCTATGGAAGTTGACACATTTGCAGTAGCTTTTGCAACTTTTGCTCCACCAGTAGAACCACCAACAATGCCACCGTTGGCAAACATTCTTACACCAAGCATTTTCCCTGCCTGTTGCCATAACTGCAGTCCTCGGTTTCTTCTATTAGGTGAAAGTGGGATTATAGCTTCATATCCAGCTTCTCCAATAAGGCTGAATTCTGGACCCGTTACGATACCCCCATTAGCATGGTTTTTACCGTTTTTCCTACTATTAGAAGGAGTTAATCCCGTCGTTTGTTCCCCTTTTGTCATAATTTTTTCTAATAGTGCATAAGCAGGTCCGCCTATATGCTCCTTAAACCAACTTGAAAAATCAGACCATACTGTTTCTACCGATTTTCTAGCGCCACTAAGTTTATCACCTATCCATTTTCCTACGTCAGTTGCAACACTTTTCGTAGGCTCTCCAATATTCTTACTCCACCAGCCGGAGAAACCTGTCCATGCAGTATGAGCCGCATCCTTGGCAGCACCGAATCTTTGTCCAATCCATGCTCCAGCTCTTGAAGCAGCGTTGCTAACTGGAGTTCCAACATTAGTACTCCACCACCCTGAAAAACTTGACCAGTGAGATTGAGCCCACGATTTAGCTGAACCGAATTTCTGGGCGATCCATGCTCCGGCTTGAGAAGCATACCCCTTTATAGGTGTAAATACATTAGAATCAAGCCATCTACCAACTGGAGCCCATTTCCTTTGCACAGCCTCCTTACCCATTGAAAAAACTCCAACGGTGAAATTTATAGTGTTTATTGCCCCGTTTTTAAGAGGAGTCCCGACATTTGTTCCAAACCAAGTTTTAGTATTTGACCATTTATTCTCAATAGATTTCTTAGCATCACCAAACTTATCCTGTAGATATTTAGTGGCGGGTCCTGTTTTATCATAGATCCAGTCTAAAGCCTTTTCTCCACCGATTGAACCTGCTATACCTCCCGCTATTCCACCAACTCCAGTTCCTACGGGACCAAATATAGAGCCAACGGCAGCACCTGCCTTTGCTCCAGCAAGTCCACCTGCAATATTGCCGGCAGCACCAAAAGCACCCCTTTTCTTGTCGGAAGATGTTAATATATCAAGCCCTGCTCCTGCAAGAGTAAGTGCTCCTCCAACAATAGGAATGCCTTTTATACCCTTGCCTGCAAACTTAAAGAATTTTGATGCCCTGCTTGAATTTTCTACTGCTTTAGGAATAGCTTCTTTAGCTGTATTTTTTGATTTTTTTATAAAATCATTATACTCTTTTATGGTCTTATTTAACTTCTCTTGGGCTTCTTTTCTTGCTTTTTCCGCATTTTGGGATTCGTTAACGGCTTTTCTAAAATCAGACGTTGTCTTCTTTAAATTAGAATCATTGCCAACACTTCTAGCAGCCTTAAATGTATCCCTGGCTTTGCTATATGTTTCTTTTTTTCTTGCTGCATTTTGCCCTGCACTTTTAGCTTTTTCTCGTACGCTATCTATTCTTGCCCTGGCTTCATCTGCTTGTTTTGACAATGATTTCGGAACTGAGGCACCACTATTTTTTACATTTGCTACTTTTGCCATAAGGTTCTTATAATCTTTTATGGACTTGTTTAATTCGCTCTGTGTCGACTTTCTCAACTTTTCAGCTGCGTTTGATGTATCCGCAGCTTTTCTAAAGGCTTTTGCAGCATTGGTAAGTTCAGAAGAAGTTTTAGTATTTCTTGCTTCCTTAAATGCTTGTCTGGCAGTAGCATATGCTTTTGATTTATCATTTACATTTTTACCTGCAGTTTCAACTCCTTTTTTAGCATTTGCAATATTAGACTTTAGCTCATCAATCTCCTTTGAAAAAGGTCTGGTTGAACCTTTGCGTGCTTTAGAAGCCTTTTGGGCAGCCGATCCTGCACTTCCTGCCATTTTTTCGGCAGCACTTTCAGCAGTTTTAGTTCCTTCTTTCCCAAAAGCCCATTTACCGAATTTAAATGCACCCTTGCCAAGCTTAAATCCACCTTTTAAAAGTGCTGCACCCCCAAGGGAACTAAACAGTATATAGTCCATTATTCCAGCCTTGGCAACATTACTACCACTAGGATCTTTTAAAGCATTCAAATTGGCGTTTTTAAAAGAGGATATCAATTTATCTACTATCTTGCCAGTATCAAAAGCCTGCAGGAAACCATTCGTAAAGGCTGTACCTGCTGTTGTACCTGCACCACCGGTCTTACTGCTATCCTTGCCCCCAAGTGCATCAAGGAAGGAAGTAATCCCTCCGCCTATGGTCCCACCAATGGCAGATCCAATACCTCCTGCAACCTTGTTTATCTTCGGTCTGCCAGATCCATTCCACCAACTTGAGAATGGTTCGGCAATCACTTTATCCCATGTAAGAGTTATCTTTCCCCCAAGATCAGCATTCTTCCACTGGCTGCTGTTCATCAATCTGTCCAGTCTTCGCTGTGCACTTTCAAGTCCTCCACCTATGAATGAACTTACGTTATGTCCTGCTTTTTTAAACAAATTACCAAGTTCAGTAACTTTCTTATCATTTTTGTCCAACCAGTCAGTGACTTTTGTTAATCCGGGCTTTATTCCACTCCATAATCCTTGTCCCCATGGATTCATCAATTTGTTTTCAAAGGTATCCTTCAATGTGGACATAAGACCAAGTGCAGTTTTAGCCTGGTTCTGCATCATTCCACCGAATCTCTTATTCATACCTGTGAGCAGTGCACGTATGGCCTTATCTGAACTTATCCCTGCATCACCTATATTGGCAACCTGTTTTGCAGTCAATCCAAGTTGCTCCTGGAGTATTTTAGTGGCAGGTATGCCAGCTTCCGTTAATTGAAGCATCTCGTCACCTTGTACTCTACCTTTTGCTTTCATCTGTCCAAGAGCTAGAGTAATCTGATTTATCCCGTCAGCACCTAATCCCAATCCGGAAGCAGCATCTCCTATTGTTGTTAAATCAGGAAGTATGCTCTTAACGTTCCATCCAAAAGCAAGCATCTTCTTACTTGCATCAGCTAATTGTGGAAACTCAAAAGGTGTCTTATTTGCCATGTTTTGGGCCTGAGATAAAAATGAATTTGCCTTTTGTGCACTTTTCAACATTGTTGTAAAAGCCATCTGTGTCTGCTCAAAATCTCCAGCTATTTGCATTGGCTTTATTACTCCTGCCCAGGCACCGCCAACACCCAAAAGTGCACCCTCAAGTGACGTGGCCGCTGCTATTGTCTTGTTTATTCCTCCCCTTATTATGCTTAATTCACCAGATATCTTATCCTTGATTTTTATAGTAGGGGAGGCTACCATTTTATTTATTCTGTTCAAAGATGAATTTATTTTTTCAATCCTGCTGGTGGCCCTGTCAGTTATTTTTACACTGGGTGATGCAGACATTTTATCAAGTATTCTTGCCTTCTTCTGTGTCTGCTCGAAATACCTGTCCATGGCACTTAATTTTTTCCTCGTTTCAGAATCACCTTTGATGTCAATGACCAGGTCCAAGTGATATATTTCTCTTTCAGCCAACTATTCCACCTCCTCCCCCGTTATCATTTCTTCCTTAACTTTTCCTCTGCTTCCTTCTCAAGTTCGGCACTGGCCAGATACAACTTTTGTTCTTCGGGTGGCATTTCATAAAATTCCCTGAATTTTAAATGATGCCTTACCCACAGGAAATTTATTAATCTAAGTCTGTATCTGGACTTGATGAGTTTTTTATATCTTCTATATCCTCAATTCCATCATTGTATCCACTTAAATCGAATATCTGTTCTTCAAGAGAATCCATTTCTCCTGCAAGAAGAAGCCTTTTAATAACGTCTTTACCACTGCTGGATTTAAATTTATCCAGTAACTTAGGATCGTTCCATTTCGGGGAGAGTGTAGCTCTCTCAATTATTCCGGCGTTAAAATTGTCATCATCAAGTTTATCTTCTTTAAGACGCGTACCTTCTATTTTAACTTTACGCGTATTGTTCTTCCTTATCTGTATTATCTGTTTACCTGTAAGCGCTTGAATCTTAACAGGTATTCCCAACCTCGGTATAACAACCGTTTTTGTTGGCAATTTACCCACACCTAAAAGAGTTTCTATTGCTTCATCATCACTCATATTTTCAATTCTTTCTGTATTCATTTTAAAATCCTCCCAATTATTAATTTTTATATTTTTATAAAACAAGTCCACCAGATTTATTCATCCAGTGGACTTTACTTAATCTGCTTCTATAAAGTCTAAAAGCTCATATCCTTCAAAAGTAAATGGAGTTTCCTCATCTATAAGGTCATTGGCTTTAAGATTTACCAATTGCAATTTGCTTGTCATGCAATTCATTAATCTTACTGATTCAGCACCATATGCTTCAGGATCATCCAGCTGAGTAATCAATTCAAACCTTTTGAATCCGTTTCTTATCATATCACTTGTTACCTTATAGCCTTTTATAGTTCCTGAACCTTTTAAGGTCCCTCCCTTATGTCTTGTCCAACGGTCCCCAAGAACATTAACTTCTTTTACATCTAAATCAACATCCGCAGTGCATTCCTGAACCTGTGTCTGCTCAACTCCATCTTTATAAACTCTACCAAAAGAGCCATCTACAATTCTGCTTGCATCTAAAGGCATACTTTATCCCTCCTATTGTACATATCCCGTACCGAATATTTTTTTCATGATATTGATATAAACAGCGTTCCACTTCCAATAGAACTCATCTGACTTTGCATTTGCCTGAAGTTCTTTGTCTATTTCGACGGCAAAATCTCCTATAACTCCGTCACCCTGTAATGTCTCAAAGTATTTCTTCAAAGCAGATATAACAACTTTTTGCCCTGAATCATCATTGTTCAATCCTATAAAGTCGCTTCTCTTTGCACTTGTATCTGCATCTACGGTATACAGGAATTTAACTGCCCTTATATACCCCATGGCTTCGCTCTGCCCTTCACTAATTTTCTTTAATGTATTAACATCATCTACAACTATTACATTCTGCTGCTCGTTGACGAGCACAAGCGTACCTGCTGCAAGTGCTGCTTCAACCTGCGTCCTGCTCAACTTGGGGCTTACATCTTCAAATATAGTGCTGGCATTGCAAATACTTTCCTTTATCCCCTTGCTTACAGCAAGCCCCACTATATAACAAGCAACCTCTCCAGGTGAATATTCAATACCTTCATAGATTCCACTGGTTCCTACGTTTGTAATAGCCTCATCATTAAATGCTTTTGACTGGGTATTTACCAAATCTATGTCAGTATCTTTTGCTGCACCCATAAAGCATAATATATTTGCACCATTGGTTTTATTCTTGTCCACCCACGCTTGAGCTGCTGCTTGAAGTGCCGCATCACTTACACCGTCCAGGGTAAATCCGTCTATTTTATAGCCCTCAAAGGCGGACATGGCATTCATATAATCCTCATTGGTTATATTGTCAGTACCATTGTTCCCACCTGTAAGTGGCTGATTTACTATACTAGCTATTTCTGCCATAATAAACTCTCCTTTACTTTAAATTTTACTTACGATGCTGTCGTTACCGTAATCTCAACCGTACTGTCGTCGCTCAATGTAGCTGTACCGCCAGTTATCTTCCCTTCTGCATCCGCCGTCAATGCAATAGCTGTTACATGTGCTCCTGTTGCACCAGTATCGCCTTTGTCTCCCTTATCTCCTTTGGCTCCTGCCGGTCCTGCTTCACCAGTATCACCTTTCAAAGAACCTTTATCCACCCATGCTCCATCTGTAAATTCAAATAGGTGAAATGATACACCATTTATTGTTAAATCTCCATTTATAAATCCTTCAGTAGCCCCTGGATCTGCACTTGTTATTCGTATTGTATTTCCTCTGACACCGGCTGTACCAGCGTTGTTTAAAATGCCATCTTCTATATGATCCAACTTTTCCTTTGTAATAAGGGCGTTTGCTGCTTCTGCTGCAGTCAGATTTTCTTCATCACTTTTTGAATTATCCCATTCATAGGTTCCCCACGTCTGTTTTTCATAAGCCATTTAGACATCACTCCTTTTTTATTTACCCACAACAGTTTGGCCAGTTGTTGCCGATCCGGTTACAGGCTCCGACGTTCCTGATTCTGATGTTCCAGATTCTACTTTAGAAGCTTTTATCCATACATTTTCCTCATTGCTGTTTATGGCATTTATAATATCATCAATACTTCCTGAGACTTTGAATACATGTATCTGCTCAGTACCTTCATAAAGAGTTATATCAAGCATTGATTCGTCTACTATGTTTGGTTTTACAGATATGTTAAAAGCCCTTGTTGTAGGATATAAGGTTTCAAGCTTTATAGCATCCTTACCATCATCATCTTTTAAAACAATGCTTGCAACCTTTGCATTTTCATCTGCCAATCTATACAGAAGTAATTCCTTCGGCTGTCCCAAAAGTATCAATCTTCCAAGTCTGTACGCTGTCAAGTTCATGTTTGAACCAAATTTGTTTTTAAGATCAGTAAGGCTTGCAACAGAGACAGCCTCTCCAACTGGTCCCCAATTGGATTTAACCGGCATGGCAACAATACCGTTAGTGCCCTGTGCCAGTGTATTTTCTGCTGCCCACATAAACCTGTTGTACATTCCAGGTATGCTTGGTTTTTGTGTTTCGCTCCATGTTCCTGTACCCATATTACTTCACCTTCCTTTTTAGAAATGTATCTATCAACTTTTTAAAGTCACTCTTTGTAAGTTCCTTCTCCTTGCAATTAAATAAAGCACCAACTGCCGCCTCTTTGCTGTGGCCGGTAAGTGCCTTGCTGTTTTCAATCAAATCTTCAACAGGATATTTTACATCTGCCATATTATCACTCCTTTATCGTTCCCCTGCCAGAGATTTTATTCATGACAGGAATATTTTTTCTCTTAATGCTTTCCAATCTAAAAAAATCCACACTGAGTTGACCCACTGTAAGTGGATCTGCTTCTCTATCTTCTCTTATGCTAGATATTGTCAGATATCTTCTATCAGCTATATCCAAAGGTATTTTTGTATCCTGGATCAGTTCATTTTCTACAGTAGAAATATAGTTGTTGGCTTCGCCCTTGTTTCTAGTTATAAAGTGGCACCGTATGGTCTTCAATATTTTATTAGCCCCAAACGTTGCCGGTGCGGGTTCAACCTTTAGTATCCTACAAAGCACAGACGGCACAGCAAAGTTCTTCCTCCAGTAGTCCGTATATACTTGCAAGCTTGTAAGACTGGTTATATAACTGGATACAGCTTCAATCCATGGATCTACTGGAGATTCGTCATCTTCATGCAGTGCTATAACAGTAAACTTCAAGCCCCTTGCTATGGCATCCCATTCCAGATCCACAGTATCCTGCCCTATGGTTCCACCAAATATACAGGTAAATGTCTCATTTGTCTTTGCATCTTCTATAACCTGCATATCCAATGCTTTTATGACTTTGTCACTTAATGAATCAAGATTCTTAAAAGTAGTCCTCTCTTCATACAGCCATACTTCTATGGTCCTCTTGAATCCAACTACCTCTCCATTATCAGTATCATCACCCTGTAATACTACTGCATAGGGTTTTGGAGTATCTTTTGTCGGGACATTTGGTTCATAACATTTATTATTAAGTTCTGGGATGCTGTCTATTAATTTTTGCCTTATTCCTGACCTCATATCTATTCACTCCAATACCTGATTATTTCATTGGCTACATTATTTTTATTCTTTTCCAGAGTATCTCTTAGAATTGACATAGGTTTCATTCCTTTTACTTTCTTAGCAAAATGCCTTTTTCCATCTTCATCAAGCCAACTCAGAACTTTTTTATTTACCGGCACTATAGGTCTATGCATTGGTCCATATATTCCAGTACCTTCCTCCAACCATTGTCCATATTCTTCGCTGTGAGCCAAGTATAAGGTATATTTTCTGCCTTCAACTTCCACTCCACCTTTCAAACCTCTTCTAGCATCTCCACTTCTATCCTTCCAATAAGCCTTTGATTTGGCTTCATTAACCAATAATGGTCTTATCTTATTGTCAAGCAATCCCTGCATCCCATTTAATTTATGTTCTATAAAATCATTAATCTTTGTTCCCATAAAATCACATCCTTGCATGAGTTAATCTATACGATCCAGGTCACATTCATATCCGCAGATTGTATCACTCATTATTATAGGATATACAGCTTTTATCTCGAATTTGTCACCATTACTTGTAAATTTAATTGACTGTGTTGGTTTAACATCCAATCCTGCATCCTTATCTGCAATCATTTTATACCTGCTGGTATATGAAATACCTTGAACACCTGAATTTATACTAATATTTACTGAATTAGTGCTGGTACCAATATAAATCAACACCATTATAGTCTTATCAACAGTTTCATTTTCAAAGGCACCATCCACCTCTTTTTTTACAGTCATAGTAAATGTTATATCAGTGGGATTCACAGCTATTGCTTTGTTGATTGCATTTATAATTTTGTTCGGATTTATCCTGGCCATCAGCAACCATCCGCCCTTCTCATGGAAGTTTTATATCCTGTATCTACAATTGGATTAAGTTCGGCTTTTTCCTCTAAATAGTCAGCTTCATAAATACCGGCTAAATTATTCCAATAATCCGGATCTGCGTTTTCTATTTCTACAGAACCCACTTTTATGCTTTTGTCTGTATTTGCCTTCATCAAGCAGCCTCTCCAGCTTGCTTTGAGAACATTATTATCATTAACCTCAAGCAGATTTTGAAGTTCTTCATCTGAAAATATTGGATACTGGCTTTCATTAAGATTTACTTTCAATATTTCCAAAGGTGTAAATGTCATAACTATACACCTGCCTTTACTCCTTCTCCTTCTTTACCGGCTGGATTAACCGGAGGAGTTTCAGCTTCCTTTGGAATTTCTATATCGGCATATCTGCCTAATTCTGTTACATCAGATTCTTTAACATCAAATTCCTGTCCTTCTTTTAAATACTCACCATTATATTTGATAAATTGTCTTGCCTTTGCCTTGAATGTCTTCTCTGTGGTACTTGTATCTTTTTTAGCCATTTCTTAAACCATCCTTTCTTAATAGAATTAAAGAGCAGCCTCATTTGACTACTCTAATTAATATACTGTTGCAAAGAATACCTCATCTGCCCTGTCAAAGCTGACTATAGGCATTACAGATACCTTTGTATCTACTGTTACTGGATCTTCTTTTACCATTGTTGTAACTGCAATTCCCGTATCAACTATATAAGTATCCAGCTTGGATGATCCCGACTGCTTGTCAAATTCCTCCGGTGTTGTCCCATAGACAGTGTTTCCGAGGGTTGTTCCACTCATAAGAGTTATCTTCCCATCTGCATAATATGGAATTGCATCTGCACCCTCCTCTGGATTGTAAGTAGTATCCTCTAGAAAAATAACCGTCAATCCAAGAACTTCCTTGGCAAATTGTACGTAATTAGCCTGTGATAAAATTAGGGAGGTATTCAGATTACTGTTCTTAATGTGGTTGGTAATTACAGTGTTTATTAAAAATGTACTGTCAAACGTCTTCTCTGTTAAAAGCAGCACTGTTGGTTTTGCATAATGGTCATCTGTTATAGCTTTCTGAAATGCTTTTACATCACCCACTATATCGGCATCAGGATTTGTCCATTTATCATCAGCAGTTAAAACTTCCCTGTGATTCTCAGGAACGCCATAATCAACTACTATATCACCATCTTTTGAAGTAAAATTTAACACTCCATTTTGAATTACACTGGCTCTCATTTTCTTGGCAGTTATATTTGCACCATCTATCAGGTTTGAATAATTCTCAAATACTTGGCCTAGTAATGCATTTACAAAGTTTTCATTGTTAGCTCCAATCGCATTCTGCAGATCTCTTCTTGTTGTCTCGTCAATACCCATGCCCTCTTTAAAGAAAGGTATTTCAGTAGATTTGACATTCAAGTCTGCACTTAACGCCCTCATCTTGGTTGCTGCATCAAAGGTACTCATTCTAAGTGCAACTGCCTTTTTCTTAGCCCCTTTTGCCATTTCAAGTTTTGTGCCGGTTACTTTTTTATCCGGAAACAATACTTTGTCGACTGTAGATTCTGCCGGCAGTTCTTTAATGTAAAGTGCAATATTCTTTGAACTTATATAATCGCTTAAATTCATTAGTCAAATTCCTCCTTCTATTCTCCAAAAATAATTAATTTCAAAGCAGATTTTTCAATTTCCTTTATAGCTTCATCTGCATTGAATTTAACTGCTGATTCATATAAGGCACCATGGACAAACACCGGCACTACTTCCGTAGCATCATCAGCATTTGCCGTAGGTGACATGGAACCTTTGAAGCTTACATCCTGATACACGACTCCCCATACATCTGTAGTTGTAGTAGTTGATGTAACTGGCTTTCCATCTTTAGTTATCAGAGTACCTGCTGTTAATACTTCATTGGTATCAAGTAACGTGGCCACATCACCTTTTCTAACCTTTAATGGAAGTGATATAAAATGATCCCCTGCAATTAATCTCAATTTATTTTGTTTTGCACCAATTGTATAGCTTGATTGTCTCATTACTTTTCACATCTCCTTTTTATTATTTAGCGAAATCCTCCAGCCCTTTGGCCTTTAAAATTTCAGCTTTCTTCTTACCCAACTCCGTTGCAAAATTGCTTTTTACTGGTTTATTCCCATCTGAGCCACCTCCAGTATCGAATGATCCTGTTCCATTGATTTCTTTCTCAAACAAATACTCATGTGACTTCTGGAGTGGCTCTATTTGTTCTTTTAGTCCTATGATGTTATCTCCATCAACCTTAAGCTTATCCTTATCAATAAGTGCCATAACTAACTTCTTATCCTTAACGCTATAGGCACCTAAGCCTTTTTCTAAAGCATTATTAAAAGCAATATCTCCCAGCTGTTTTTCATATGTTTCTTTTTGAGTTTTATTATCTGATTCCAGTTTTTCAACTTTTTCCTTTAAACCCTCAGTATCTTTAAATTCATCCTTAAGTTTGGTAATTTGAGTATCCCTTTCTGACACTTGCTTTTTGTATTCTTTAGCCTGCCCGTTTACCTGTTCAAATTTATCTTTAGGGATATAAGCTCCGCCAGATATGTCTTCATAATCCTTGTTTTCATATTCTTTCTGCTTATCAGCTGGAAGCTGATTATATAGGGCTTCCCCTATGATTTCCTTTAATTTTGCCATTTCAGTTCCTCCTCACTTTTTACAAAATAAAAAGCCTTATTTCTAAGGTTTTACTCTGATTGGATATAATTTAATATTAAAAATTGGTATTGTATCTGATTCTAAAGTCATGTCAAATTCACTGATTGTTTCCCATGGTACACCAAATTCTGTACACAACCTTACAGTTAATTCTTCTGCATCTTCCCCGGATAAAGTTATGTTCTTCTCTTCACCATCTTTTATAATTTGAACAAGTCCACCCAGATGCCTATTGCTAATGTCATAATGGAAATATATTTTCGTAATATCATTAAAAATTTCGCTATGTAAGCTGTTCATCTCATTTAAGGTATTTAGTATATCATCATTTTCAGCGATATCATTTACAGTAATAGACGGAGATTCATATGTCTTCTTGAATATATCCTGCTTGCATGGATAGAATTCACCATTTACACCTTTTATAATGTAGTCCCCAACACTGGCATACATGGTACCTTCTAATGTAGATATTGGAATTACCGGTTTATCTGGATTCTTATAACTTACTCTCATTTGCCCCATAAAATCACTTAATTTATCCAAGCTCTCTGCTGTGTCTAGAAATTGTACGGCTTCAATTACAACTGGCTTCTTTTTATACTTCCCCATTTGCCCAATCCTCCTTGTTTCCAAATGGATTTATAAAATCTTAATTATTTATTCTTGTTGTTTCAAGTGCGTCTTTTAATCGTTTAGCAAACTCTCTTACACACTTATTGGTATTTATTTGAGGCCCATAATATATTTCAGCCTCTCTTGCAGATTTATACGGTGAAAAACCAATATCTTTATTCCCAGTACACTCGGTAATTGCTATAGCCTGTATATTAAATAAATTTACATAAGTGACTCCATCTGTATCTTTAAGTTCATAACATACATAATTATCAGCCTGTTTTCCGCTTTCAGCCTTTTTATAGTTTTCTTTGAGCTTTATCAATTCATTTTCTTCTGCAGTACCGCCTAGGCTATTTCCACCATTCAACCAGATTAAATAATCTTTCATTTCTACCTCCTTAATTTTGGATATAATAAAAGCACTCACTATTTTCTTTTAGTAAGTGCTTTTAAATGGTAACAATAACTTCTGTATTAAATTCTTTTTCTAGTTGCTTTAGTTTACCTAAAAATTTATCTTTATAGAAATAAATACTATAATAGTAATATCCAATATAATCATCTGTATCTTCTTTATCAAGGAATCCAGTATACTCGAAAACAACGGATTGCTTATCTCTTTTTAACCAGTCATTAACTTCATTAACTAT
>Ga0334882_1003533_pt1 | contig 14242 bp, 11 predicted proteins | sample GraSluR1_MG_5_FD_207226 | JGI IMG/M metagenome (GOLD analysis project Ga0334882, IMG submission 207226) | Sludge microbial communities from methane-producing bioreactor in Wageningen University, Netherlands - Granular Sludge_15_04-R1 | ecosystem: Engineered > Bioreactor > Anaerobic >... | reverse complement strand
CGCGCTCCAGACCCATGCAACGGCCCGCCGCCCACTCGCCCCCGCCGATGGCCCCGCTCTTCTTGCGCCGCTTCCCGTCGCTTACGCTTTCTTGACGCAGCCGTGGGCGGCTACCTGAGCAGTTACTCTTTTTCTTTGTCGATTAGCGGCCAGATAGGGTATGGTTCCCCCTCGCCGCACGAACTTGAGGCGGGAACCGAGGAGAAAAGAACATGACGGATATCCAGCAAGTGTTGCCCGGTCACGAGACCCAGTCGCAGGAGATGAACTGTCCGAGCTGTCATCGGTACGTGGGGGCCGTGACCCGCTGTCCCTACTGCAAGGCCAAGGTTCCCAAGCGCATCAGCCTGATGGCGACCCGCTGGGCGGCCATTCTGCTGGCCACCATCGGGCTGTTCCTGCTGTGGCTGATGGCCATTCACCGCGAAATCCCGGTGGTGATGCTGGGCGACATCCAGCCAACAATGAACTTCGGCCAGATCCGCGTGGTCGGCCAGGTCCTCAACGATGCCCGCACCTTCCGCAACGGCAGCATGGGCTTCAACGTCACCGACGGCACCGGCTCGATCATGGTGTTCGTCAGCCCGCGCCAGGCCCTGGAGTTGAACAGCCGGAACCTGGTGCCCAAAGCCGGCGACTCCATCAATTTCGCCGGGGGGCTCAACGTATCGGATCAAGACATGTCCATGCGGCTCTTGAGCGTCAGCGAATTGAAGCTGACCCGCGCGCCGGTCCAGGATGTGGAACTCTCCGCCATCCATGAATCGATGGTCGGATCGGGCATCCTGGTCGCGGGCAAGGTGGTGGACTTCTCCATGCCCGCGCCCGGATCGCGCCGGCCCTATGCGCTGAAAATATCGGACGACACCACGGAGCGCACCATCACCTTCTGGGAGGCCGAGTACGAGCAGTTGGCCAATCCCGATGATCTGCCCGGCGCCTACATCCGCGCCCGCGTCTCGGTGGCGACCTATCGCAACGAAATTCAACTGACGCTCTCTTCCGGGGCCGATCTGGAAATCCTGTCCGCCCCCCCCGAGAAACCCGTCCGCATCCAGACCCCCGCCCAGCGGGCCGCGGAGACCCACCGCCAGCAGGCCCGGCCCCGCGATTTTTCGCGCGGGCGTTCTCCGGAAGCCCGCGGCGTCGCCGTCAGTTCCGTCACCACCGCCAACAAGGGCCAGACCCTCCGCGTTCGCGGCCGGGTCGAGTCGGTCCGCGCGCCGCAGGAGGGCTCCCGCCAGCCCTTCGTCGTAACCCTCGCGGATGATCAGGCCACCCTGCGCGTGGTCTACTGGTCCAATGTCAACGACGTCATCGAAGTCAAGCCCACCCCCGGGGCGATGTTCGAACTGGAGGGCTTGGTGGAGGTCTACGAGGACACGCCCCAGCTCAAGGTGGAAAGCGGCTATCGCGTCCGGCCGGTGGGCGATGATGACGAGGCCCCCGCGCCTTCCGGTGAAGTGCCCATTGCCGACATCACGGCCGCCGACCAGGGGCAGGTCCGGACGCTCCGGGGCACGCTGGGCGCCCCGCGCTCGCTTGGCAAAGGCACGGCCTATGAACTCAAGGACGACAGCGGGTCCATCGACCTCATTCTGTGGGATTCCATCGTTCCCGCCGATGTGCGCGCGGGCCTGGAGGAAGGCGCCGAGGTGGTCGCCACGGGCGAAGTCGGCCTGTATCAAGGGCAGTTGCAATTGAAGGCATCGCCGGGCCGCTCCGTGGCCCCGGCCCGCTGAGGCAAGGAGGCGCGACGCCATGTCCACATTCTTGATTGTTCTGATATCGGTAAGCGCCGGCACGGTGCTCTCCAGCCTGCTGGCCTGCCTGCCGGGCCTGCACGTCTACAACGTGATGGGCGCGATGGTGCTGGGCATCCTGGCACTGGAAGGCTCGAACTGGGCCGTCCCGGTCCTGGTCTACCTGCCGGCCATGACCGGCATGATCGTCGGCTGGTCCATGTTGAACACCATTCCGGCCGTCCTGCTGGGGACCCCGGACGAGTCCGCCATGTTCACCGTCATGCCCGGCCAGAAATACCTCATGGCGGGACGCGGCTACGAAGGCACGATGATTACCGCCCTCGGCGGCCTCGCGGGCGCGTTCTTCCTGGTGCTGGTGGTGGCGCCCCTGGCCCCGCGGTATCTGCCGGTTTCGCAGGAGGTCCTGCGCGGCCACATGCACTGGGTGCTGTGGATCATCATCACCTTCATCATCATGTCCGAGTGGCCCAAGGGCGGCAACCGCGGCCCCGCGGGCTGGGCCAAGTTCTACGACGCCTGGAAGACCCTGCTCATGGGAATCGCCACCTTCCTGCTGTCCGGACTGCTCGGCTTCATCATCCTGACGCGCTCGCCCGTGAGCCACGAGGTCGCCTTCCAGAACATCATGCCGGCGTTTGTCGGACTGTTTGCCATCCCGTGGTGCCTGCTGAACATGATTTCGGCGGCCAACGTGCCCAAGCAGCGCATCACCAAGAGCATTGAAGTCGACGGCGACGTCATCCTCCGGTCGGTGTGGTCGGGGGGGCTCGGCGGGGGCCTGGCCTCCTACCTGCCCATCGTCACCGGCGGTGTCGGCGGCCTACTGGCCGGCCACGCCACGGCCCAGCGCGACGAACGCATCTTCATCATGGGCCAGGGCGTCTCCAAGTTCGTCTACTATGTCGGCGCCTTCATGCTGATGTTCGTGCCGGGGCTGTACCTGACCCGCGGCGGCGGTGCCTGGATGATCAAGACGCTGTATTCCCCCATCGGCGTCTCCGACTACTATCTGGTCCTCGGCTGCATCGCGATTGCCGCCGCGATTTCGTACCTGATGATCTCGCCCCTCGCCCGCGGCACCCTGTGGCTGATCGATCGCTTCAACTACCGCCACGTCTCGAGCTTCGCGCTGATCATCATCGTCGTCATGGTCCTGGGCGTCACCGGCTGGATCGGGCTGTTCATTGCGCTCGTCGGCACCGGCATCGGCCTGCTGCCGGTTCTGTACGGGTCCCGACGCCTGAACTGCCTGGGCATCCTGCTGCTGCCCATCGCCTGCAACATGTCCGGCTTTGGCGAGGCCATCACCGCCTGGCTCAGACTCACCTGATCTGGAAAGGAGCAATGCAATGAAGGGTTTTTCACATTTCATGTCGGGCGTGGCGGTCGCGTCGTTCTGCCCCTGGTCCATCGATGCCGCCTTGCAGGGCAATCCGCTGTTCTTCATCCTGGGGGGCGCCTGCGGCATCCTGCCGGATACGCTGGACTTCAAGGTCTACCGGTTCTTCTACGACCACGATGTCTATGTCACGCCGGATCCGGGCCATCTCGACCCGCAATACATCGCGGACGAGATCGCCCGCGCCGTCAACCTGGCCTATGACGACAAGCGCTACATCCGCCTGAAACTCGTCTCGGTCCGTCTCGGTGCCGACTTCTGGCAGCAGTACATCGTGAACTTCGACAACGAAAAACTCGAAGTCACCGTCAAATTCGGCCCCGTCGTCAACACCGGCCAGGTGCCCGTGGAGGGCACCGAGAACCGGTTCCCGCAGGTGGCCCGTGCCACCATCAAGTGCAAGGTCATCCAAACCTACGATGCCGCGCTCAAGGTGGACATCTTCGACGGCCCGACGATCGGCCTCGCCCAGCGGCCGGATGGCGGGCTGGACGTCGACTTCCTGCCCTGGCACCGCGAGTGGTCCCATTCCCTGACCGTCGGCCTGATGCTCGGGGTGGTGTTCGCCTTCATCGCCGGGCTGTTCTTTGGCAACTGGACCGTCGGCTGGCAGGGCCTGGTCACGATCGCCCTGTGCTACGGCGTGCATGTGGTCGAAGACCAACTCGGCCACATGGGCTCCAACATCTTCTATCCGCTCACCAAACACCGGACCCCCGGGTTGCACTGGATGCATTCCGGGGACGGCCTGCCCAACTTCCTGACGGTCTGGGGCGCGTGCCTGCTGATCTTCTGGAACCTCTACCGAGCCATTCCCGATCCCACCTACACCTTTGGATTCATCCACCTGATGATGGTGGGCCTGGTCGTGCCGGGCCTGATCATGGGCGGCTTCCACTGGCTCTTCACCCGCCGCGACCGCGCCGCCGCCCGCGGCGACGACGCCGACGACGAGTGGAACGACATGAAGGCCGCCAGCGGCTGAGTCCTTCAGGGGACAGGAAGTCCGAGGTCCGAGGTCCGAGGTCGGCAACAGAACCTCTCCGCCTCCGTCTGCATTCGTGTCGATTCGTGCCATTCGTGGTTGCGGTCAAGGGACAAGGGAGAGGGGTCACGTCTCCAGATTCAAGATTTCAACCTGGCGAACAGCCCTCGTTGGCAACTCCACGATCCCATCGAGCATGACCGGCCCCCGCCCCGTTCAGATCCCGATCGCGCCGTTTTCCACGCCATGGAAAACATCTCCGCGAGTTTTCCACAGCATGGAAAATTTTTCTTCGATTTTTCCACAGCATGGAAAACTGTGGGCTCAATTTTCCACACCATGGAAAATTTTCCGGCCGATTTTCCACAGCATGGAAAACCCTTTTCCACGGCGTGGAAACTGGGCCTGTTCTTGTCGGCTTGCTCTTCGAAACGAATTCAAGTATAGACTCACCCATGCGTTGGGCGCACAGCATGGAGGACAAGCCGCCGGACCAGTGGCAACCGCTGGATCAGCATCTTCATAATGTCGCCACTCAGGCCGCGGATTTCGCGGCCCGTTTTCGTTCGGGGGAGTGGGCGCAACTTACCGGAATGCTTCATGACTTGGGGAAAGCCAGCGATGGTTTTCAGGGCTATCTCGTACGGAGCAACGGATTGGATGATTCCGAGTATGATTCCGCCGGAAAACCCTCCACCCATTCGGGTGCGGGAGCCGCCTGGGCCATCGAGGCCTATGGGCCAATGGTTGGCCAAATCTTGGCCTATCTCGTCATGGGCCACCATGCGGGGTTGCCCGATTGGACGGGCGGGTCAACGCCCAATGGCGCGATCTGCATTCGCCACGAGGCAGCACGCAGGGAGTTGGAGGAAGTTCGTGCGTGGGCAAAGGAACTGCCCCTGCCGACCAACCCGCCCGCGCCACCTTTCAAAATGGACGAACGCGAAATCCATTTATGGATTCGCATGCTCTATTCCTGCCTGGTGGATGCCGATTATCTCGATACCGAACGGTTCATGGACCCGGAGAAATTTGCCGAACGCCGAACGTTTGCGACTCTGAACCATTTGGCGGGGAAGTTCTTTTCGAGTTTGGACACCATGCAGGCCGGGGCGAAAAATACGGAGGTCAATGCGATTCGCGCGGAAGTCCGTCATGCCTGCGAGGTGGCCGCCGACCAGCCTCCTGGCTTTTTCTCGCTGTCCGTTCCCACCGGCGGCGGAAAGACGCTCTCCGGCACGGCGTTTGCTTTTCGCCACGCCCTTCTTCATGGAAAGCGGCGGATCATCTATGTGATTCCCTACACGTCGATCATCGAGCAAACGGCCAACGTGTTGCGGCGGCATCTGGACGCGGACAACGTGGTGGAGCACCATTCCAATCTTGATCCCGAAACCCGAGCCAAGGCGGCGCGGCTGGCCTCCGAAAACTGGGATGCCCCGGTTGTTGTCACAACCAGCGTGCAATTCTTCGAATCCCTTCTTGCCGCCCGTTCAAGCCGATGCCGCAAGTTGCACAACATCGTCGATTCCGTGGTCATCCTGGACGAAGTTCAACTGTTGCCGCCCGAATTGCTGGAGCCCTGCACCGACATGATGCGCCAGCTTGTGGAGCGATACGGCGTCACCATGGTCCTCAGCACCGCCACCCAGCCCGGCTTGCCGAATCTTGAAAGAGTGACCGAAATCATCCCGCCTTCGGCGCGCTTGCCCGAACGCCTTAGGCGCGTACGATATGAACTGCCCGACATTCGCGAAAACCGTACGCGGCCGTGGGAAGAGATTGCGGAAGAACTGAAACGCCATTCCCAAGTGCTTTGCGTGGTCAATACTCGCCGCGATTGTCTGGAATTGTTCAAGCGCCTGCCGGAGGGCTCCATCCACCTGTCCGCCACCATGTGCGGGGCGCATCGCTCCATGGTGATCGATGCCATCAAGGTCAAATTGCAAGCGGGGGAGTCGATTCGCGTGGCCAGCACGCAGTTGGTTGAAGCCGGCGTGGACATCGACTTTCCGGTTGTGTACCGGGCCTTGGCCGGTTTGGACTCCATTGCCCAATCCGCCGGCCGTTGCAACCGGGAGGGCCGAAACGCCGACGGGGGGAAGGTGGTCGTTTTTATTCCGCCGAAACCCGCCCCAAAGGGGACGTTGCTCAACGCGGAATACGCCACTCGTACGCTGATGGCCGATTCCATGGACATGGAAAGCCACGACTTGTTTCCCCGCTATTTCCGCGAATTCTACTCCCGCATCGAAGGGCATTACCCATATCGCGAGCTGTTGATTCGCGATGCCCGAAATCTGCAATTCCAATTCCGCGAGGCCGCGGCCGGGTTTCGCATGATCGATGAATCCCAGAAGTCCATATTCGTCCGCTACGGAAAAGGAGAGGAATTGGTGGAACTCTTGCGTCGGCAAATCCGGGCCGATTCTCCCTATGGTTGGCTTTTGCGCAAATTGCAACGATACGCCATCACCCTTCCGCAAGGGCAGATGGTCAAGTTGGCGAACAATGGCCAGATCGAAGAACTGACGCCCGGCCTGTTCGTATGGAATGGGCGCTACAGCGAATCCACGGGGGCCGATATTTTTAACGAGGACGGGATTTTGACCGCAGGTGATTGTGTGCATTGAGGAAAGGACACGGTGAAATGAGTAGAGGGTTCTGTTTGGAGGTGTCGGGCGATTACGCGTGTTTCACCCGGCCCGAAATGAAGGTGGAGCGGGTCAGCTACGACGTCATCACGCCATCCGCCGCGCGGGCGATCTTCGAGGCCGTGCTGTGGAAGCCGGCCATCCGTTGGCGAATCGAGAAAATCGAGGTGCTCAACCCGGTCCGCTGGGCCAATGTTCGCCGAAACGAGGTGGCGTCGGTGGCCTCGCCCCGCAGCAAGGGCATTCTGATTGAGGACGACCGTCAACAACGCGCCGCACTGCTGCTGGTGGGCGTGAAATACCGGCTGCATGGCGTGTTCGATTTCATCCCGCCGGACAAACGCGCCCAAGCGCACAACCCCGTCCCGGAATGGCTGGTGGATGGCGACGAACGGGAGGCGTTGGCGCAGCCGGACGAGCGTCCCGACGAGACCGAAGCCAAATATGCCGCCATGTTCGAGCGCCGAGCCCGCAAAGGCCAACATTTCCATCAGCCCTATCTCGGTTGCCGCGAATTCGCCGCCGATGTGCGACTGGTGAATCCGAAGGATGAAATGGCGGCTCCCATCGACAAGGATGGCGATCTGGGCTGGATGCTGTACGACCTGGATTATTCCGATCCGCAGAACATCAAGCCCATGTTCTACCGTCCTTCAATGAAGCAGGGCGTCATCCGGGTCCCCCATCCCGACAGCGAAGAGGTGCGAAAATGATCCTGCAAGCGCTCAAAGAGTACTACGACCGCAAGGCCGCCGATCCCGATTCCGGCATCGCCCCGGAAGGGTGGGAGAAGAAGGAAATCCCATTTCTGGTTGTCCTGGACGGAGACGGAAAGTTTCTTCAATTCGAAGATACCCGCTCAATGAGAGGCAAAAAGCTCCGTGCGCGCTCGTTCTTGGTGCCTTCGCTTGGCGAAGCGAAAGGGAATGGGATCAAAGCCAATCTCTTTTGGGAAAACATCGAGTACATGTTCGGGATACCCGCGAATGCCGACAGGAATAAAAAACGGGTTGCCGATCAACATGCCGAATTCAAGCGACGAATACAGACCATTCAAGGACGTTGTCCTGTGCTGGATACCGTGATTCGATTTTTGGACGGTATTCCACGCGAGGCCATCCAAGCCAGCCCTCTCTGGAAAGAGGTACTGAAAACCAATCAATCATTGTTGCTTGCAATTGCTGGTCACGGCCCGGTGACAAGCGATCCAACCTTGGTAGAGATGCTGGCTCAGCAATTGCGTCCGGTGGGGGCCGAGGGCGTATGCTTGGTAACCGGCGGGCAGGATGTAATGACCACGCTGGAGCCTCCCATCAAAGGCGTTTATGGTGCCAATCCTACAGGCGGGCATCTCGTTGCGGTTAACAACAAGATCACGGCATCTGGCAACTCCGGCGCAACCCCTGCGTTTGCCTCTCTAATGAAGGAGCAGGGAGACAATTCTCCCATAGGAAAACGCGCTTCCTTCGCCTACACGACGGCGTTGAATACGTTGCTTGGCAAAGACTCCTCCCAACGCATGCAAGTAGGAGAGGCTTCGACCGTCTTCTGGTCCGACAAGCAAACGGGTTTTGAAGACTTGTTCGGGGCATTGTTTGCCGAACCGCCAAAGGATAATCCCGACCACCACATCCAAGCCGTGCGAGCCTTGTTGGAAGCACCCAAGACGGGAGCCTTGCCGGGCGACAATGGTTCGGGCGTCACCTTTTATGTCCTGGGTCTTTCGCCTAACGCGTCGCGCATTGCCATTCGATTTTGGTTCAAGGCGCCGCTCCCGGAAATGCAGGAGAAGATTCGCCGGCATTTTCGAGACCTCGACATCGTTCACGGCCCCAAGGAAAAACCGGTGCTGTCGTTGTTCCGGTTGCTGTTGACCACGGCGTCTCTGGGCAAAGCCGACAATATTCCGCCCAATCTGGAAGGGGACATGATGCGGGCGATTCTGGAGGGCCTGCCATATCCCGCCTCGATTCTTCAGGCCGCCATCCGGAGGATCAAGGCGGAACGGGACATCCCGTATATCCGCGCGGCGCTGGTCAAGGCCTGCATCAACCGGCGGGCTCGATTTGGAAAACACAACCCACAGGAGGAACTCAGCGTGAGTCTGGACATCACAAACCCCAGCGTTGGCTATCGCTTGGGGCGGCTGTTCGCCGTCTTGGAAAAAATCCAGGAGGAGGCCAACCCCGGCATCAATGCCACCATACGCGACCGGTATTATGCCGCCGCGTCCAGTTCGCCCGTCACGGTATTTGGGCGACTGATGACCCTCAAAAACCACCACCTGTCGAAAATGGCCAGTCCAGGACGAAGAATCAATCTAGAGAGGCTGATTGGAGAGATTGTCTCGGACATTCGAGACTTCCCCGCCCATCTCAACCTCGACGAGCAGGGCCGTTTTGCCATTGGCTATTACCACCAGCGGCAGGACTTTTTCACTAAGAAGGACAAACAGGACTAACCACAGGAAACCACCATGAGCAATCCCATTCAAAACCGATATGACTTCCTCCTCGTCTTCGACGTGCAAGACGGCAATCCCAACGGCGATCCCGATGCTGGCAATCTGCCGCGCATTGATGCGGAAACCGGTCGTGGCCTCGTCACCGACGTGTGCCTGAAGCGGAAAATACGGAACTACGTCCAATTGACGGCGGACTTAAAACCTGAGTTGGACATATATGTTAAAGAAAAGGCCATTCTTGGCGATGCCCATTTCAAGGCCTTTAAAGAACTAGGCATCAGCACGGGAGAGGAATCGCGTAAATCCATCACGCCAGAACAGATGGAAACCATGTCCGAGTATACTTTGCCCGAGGGGCTTAGCATTGAAGAAGCCGAAGAGGGAGAAGGCGGGAGTCTCGTGGTTGCCGCCGACGCGGACAAGAAAGTCGTTCAAGCATGGCTCAAGGAAGCAAAGCCAGAAAAGGGCATAGCGACTATCATCAAAGCCGCGCTTAAAGATGCCAAGCCGAGAAAGCCAACGGCGGAGGAAACGATCCGGGGCCGTGATCATATGTGCAAAACATATTATGACATAAGGACTTTTGGGGCGGTCTTGTCTCTAAAATCGGCGCCCAACTGTGGCCAAGTCCGGGGTCCCGTGCAGATGACGTTCGCCCGGTCGGTGGACCCGGTGGTGACGTTGGAGCATTCCATTACGCGCATGGCGGTGGCAACGGCTGCAGAGGCGGAAAAGCAGGGTGGGGACAATCGCACCATGGGGCGTAAAAACACCATTCCCTATGGGTTGTACGTGGCCCGGGGGTTCATCTCGGCCCATTTGGCGGCGCAGACGGGGTTCAGCGAGGATGATTTGGCTTTGCTTTGGGCGGCGCTCAACAACATGTTTGAACATGATCGTTCCGCCGCGCGCGGCCTGATGACCACGCGCAAGCTGATTGTCTTCAAGCACGACAATGCACTGGGGCAGGCCTCGGCTCAATCGTTGTTCGATTTGGTATCCATCCAGCGCAAGGATGACGGCAAACCGCCGCGCGCGTATGAGGATTACGAGATCACCATCGGCACGCCGCCGTCCGGGGTTTCTATTCTGTAGACAGAGGTGGGCGGCCGGAGCCGGGGACCGGCTTCGGCCGCACGCGCCGTGCTCGTGCCGCCGGAGCCACGGGACAGCGACAGTCTTGACATTCATGTGTATTCGAATAATTATTCGACTATGAACGATAAACCGATCGAGCATTCCTATTCCATGGTTCGCCAGGCGCTGTGCGAGCGGCTGGCGGAGAACAAGCCCGGCTATATCCAGATGCTGACCGGACCGCGTCAGGTGGGCAAAACCACCCTCCTGCACGAGATCGAAAAGGATTCCCGGTGGCAGGCCATCTATGCCAACGCCGATACCGCCGCCGCCGCGCTCCCGAACTGGTGGGAACATCTGTCGGATCAAGCCCGGCTGGCTGCCGCCAACGGCCGGGTTGTCTTGCTGGTGGACGAAGTCCAGTACCTGCCCGATTGGGGGCTGCGCGTGAAGGCGGCATTCGACGATTTCAAGCGCCGCAAGGTGCCTGTGCGAATCGTGTTGAGCGGCTCGTCGTCGCTTACGCTGGGCAAGGGAGCAAAGGAAACGATGGCGGGCCGCTTTGAACGTCTTTTCTTGTCCCACTGGCCGGCGGCGGAACTGTCGCGGCAGTTTGGCCTCTCTGCCCAAGAGGCGGTTCGGACGTATGTCGCCCAGGGGGCTTTTCCGGGCAGCATCGGATTCCGGAAGGATTTCCGGCGTTGGACCGACTATGTGCGGCACTCCATCGTTGAGCCGGCGGTGGGCCGGGATCTCCTGGCGCTGGAGCTGGTCCGGAAACCGGCGCTGCTGCGTCAACTGTTGGCGATCGCGGCCGGGCATCCGGCGGAAATCGTCGCGCTGCACAAGCTGCGCGGAGAGCTGACCGATGCCGGGGCCTTGGAAACCATTGCGCATTACCTGCACTTGCTGGAACAGTCCTATCTGGTGGCCGCGTTGCCGAAGTATTCCGCCCGAGCCCATCGTCGCCGGGCCGCCCCTCCGAAACTGGTCGTGCTCAGCCCGGCGATTGTCCGGGCTGTCGGCGTGCTCGACCAAGAGGAACTCCTGCCGAAAGGCGAGCGATGGGGCCGGATGGTGGAGAACGCCTGCATCGCCTTCGCCTGGAATGCCGGGCAAGAAGTCTGCTATTGGCGTGAAGAACCCTGGGAAGTGGATTTCATCACGAGCGGCGCTTGGGGGTCATGGGCGGTGGAGGTAAAAACCGGTTCTTTCGGCCAGGGCGAACTGCGCGGGTTGCTGGAGTTTTGCTCCCGGCATCGCGATATTCGTCCCCTACTCCTGTGCGACCGTGAACAGGTGCGGCGGACCGAACCATTGCCTGTTCAGGCGCTGTCTTGGGAGGATTATCTTCTGACCGGACCGCCTGCATGAAAACCTACGCCGAATCCGACCTGCTTCCCCTGTCCGCCTTGCAGCATCTCTTGTACTGCGAGCGGCAATGTGCGTTGATCCATGTCGAGCAGGCATGGAGCGAGAACCGCTTCACGGCGGAGGGCCGGGTGGCCCATGCGCGCGTACACGGCGGCGGTCACGAAATGCGCGACGGGGTGCGCATCGTCCGCGACGTGGCCCTGCGGTCGCTCCGGCTGGGGCTGGTGGGGAAGGCAGATGTCGTCGAGTTTCGCGATGGCGTCCCCTACCCCGTCGAACACAAGCGCGGGCACAACAAGGCCAACAATTGCGACCGGGTCCAGCTTTGCGCCCAGGCGCTATGCCTGGAAGAAATGATCGGCGTATCGGTGCCGGAAGGGGCGCTGTTTTACGGCGAGCCGCGCCGCCGGACCGTAGTGTCTCTGGATGAGGCCTTGCGGTCGGAAACGGAATCCGCTGCCGTCCGCCTGCATGAGTTGTTCGATGCCGGCTGGACTCCTCCGGCGGTCTACGAAAAAGCCAAGTGCGAGCGTTGCTCCTTGCTGGATGTATGCAAACCCCGGGCCGGTGGCGACGTCGCCCGGTATCTCCGGGAGGCGTTGGAATGAAGCACCTGCTCAATACGCTGTATGTGACCACCCAGGGGGCCTATCTGCGCAAAGAGGGAGAGACCATCGTTGTGGAAGCGGAAAAGCAGGTTCGCGCGCGTCTGCCCATCCACAACATCGGCGGGTTGATATGTTTCGGGAACGTCCTGTGCAGCCCGTTTCTGCTCGGCCATTGCGGCGAAAACGGAGTGGCCGTCAGTTTCCTTTCCGAACACGGGCGGTTTTTGGCGCGTGTGGATGGTCCGCAATCGGGAAACGTTCTGCTGCGCCGCGAACAGTACCGCCGGGCCGACGATCTGGAAAAGTCGGCGGCACTGGCGCGGGCGTTCATCTTTGGAAAGCTCAATAACGTGCGGACCGTTCTCCAGCGGCATCTGCGGGACCATCCCGGTACGGAGGGCAATGCGGCGGTGGAGCCCTTGGTGCCGCGACTGGCCCGGCAAATGGAGCGCTTGCAGGCCTCGTTGCCGCTGGACGAAGTGCGGGGCATGGAGGGCGATGCCGCCCACGCCTATTTCGGCGTCTTCAACGTGTTGCTCAATTCCAAAACCGGATTTGTGTTCAAGGAACGGAGCCGGCGCCCGCCGCTGGACCCGGTGAACGCCTTGTTGTCGTTTCTCTATACGTTGTTGGCCCATGACTGCCGTTCCGCCTGCGAAAGCGTTGGCCTCGATCCCCAAGTGGGCTTTCTTCATCGCGACCGCCCCGGGAGGCCCGGTCTGGCGCTCGACCTGATGGAGGAACTGCGGCCCTTTTTGGTGGACCGGCTGGTGCTCTCGCTGATCAACCGCCAGCAAATCGGGCTGCGCGACTTCACGACCGGCGAAACCGGCGCGGTTCTCATGAAGGACGATCCGCGCAAGCAGGTGTTGAAGGCTTGGCAGGAGCGCAAGCAGGACGAAATCACGCACCCGTTTCTGGGAGAGAAAATGGCCGTGGGTTTGGTTCCCCATGTTCAAGCCCTGTTGCTGGCGCGGCATCTCCGGGGCGACATGGATGCCTATCCGCCATTTCTCTGGAAATAGCCATGATGGTTCTGGTCAGCTACGACGTCTCCACCGTGGATAAGCGCGGACAGGCGCGCTTGCGGAAAGTCGCCAAGGCTTGCGAGGATTACGGTGTACGCGTTCAGAATTCAGTCTTCGAATGCGTTGTTGAACCCGCCACATGGGTGATGCTCAAAACGCGTCTCGATGAAATCTACGATCCGGAACAGGACAGCCTGCGCTTCTATTTCCTTGGTTCGAATTGGGAGAAACGAATCGAACACCTGGGACGCACCCCCGAAATCGGTGTCACCGATACCCTTATTTTATGAAGTCCGCGAACCTCCAGCACCCATACCTTTGCCGAGATGTTCGCGCCATCTGTATCTTCATGGACGGCAATGTGATGTTGTAGCGCTCTTTTGGGGAAGATCTGTGACAATTGAATATGTTACGGCGTTCGCGCAACCGATCCGCTTGCGATGCCCATGTCAATGAGTTAGAAAAGAATGGTCGCGCCCCGCGCGGGGCGCGTGGATTGAAACTTCGACTGCATCCGCCGGCAGGACGTTGTCGAGGTCGCGCCCCGCGCGGGGCGCGTGGATTGAAACTGGTAGGAGATGAAGGCCTCGTGGACCTCGTCGAGTCGCGCCCCGCGCGGGGCGCGTGGATTGAAACGCAGCCCTCGCCGCGGTTGCGCGCGAAGGCCATGTCGCGCCCCGCGCGGGGCGCGTGGATTGAAACCTGGAATACGACCTGATCGCGTCCTGCCAGTACCGGTCGCGCCCCGCGCGGGGCGCGTGGATTGAAACTTGGTAGTCGGCCAGGACTTGGGCTGCGGTGCCGGGTCGCGCCCCGCGCGGGGCGCGTGGATTGAAACCGGGGTCTTAACCTGTTTGCCACGGAAGAAGACGTCGCGCCCCGCGCGG
>Ga0334882_1003528_pt1 | contig 14247 bp, 8 predicted proteins | sample GraSluR1_MG_5_FD_207226 | JGI IMG/M metagenome (GOLD analysis project Ga0334882, IMG submission 207226) | Sludge microbial communities from methane-producing bioreactor in Wageningen University, Netherlands - Granular Sludge_15_04-R1 | ecosystem: Engineered > Bioreactor > Anaerobic > Unclassified... | reverse complement strand
TACCGTACATTTTCCAAGCGCATTCAGTTTTAGCCACGAATTAGCACGAATTTTACGAATTTCTTATTGTTTTCGTGTTAATTCGAGTGAATTCGTGGCAAAAATCTACAAGTGTACGGTAGCAAATACAGGATTAAAACCAGCTCATGCCAACAGTAAAAATCCTGTTAATCCTGTTAAAAAATAGCTAGAAGATCGGTAACTGCTCAGCCTTGCGAAGGTTGGGCTGGATTTTGGGCGATAAGATGCTTGCGATGGCGCAGTAATAGATGTTTACAAGCATCTACCTAACCTTCGCAGGGCTAGGCTGAGTAATTACGAAGATCACTTATATTTTTTGAACAACTCTGGTTACTACGAATCTAAAATAGTGATCTACTGAGTATTTCTAAATCTGTCATGGCATACGGAGTCGCTCGAGCGCTTGGAGCGTGAATGGCCCGCCGTGTGTTGCGTGGAGCGTATGTGGGCCTCGCGCCAGCAAGCCGCGCAGACTGGCGCGATTTTGCGCCATGTTCCATCCCACGAAGGGTGGGGCGGGCGCGCGCTGCCGCACGAAGCTGCCCCGCGCCATGTCCCCCAGAATTGCCGTGCCCTCATCCAGCAGCACTGTGATTGAGCCAGGCGTGTGGCCGGGCGTGCAAAGTACCTCCCCGGCCACGCCGTACTCGTCCAATCGCCAGGGCGCATCGAACGTGATGTCCGGCTCCAGCGGCGGGATTTGCGCTGGGTAGCCGAACCCAGACTTGAACAGGCGACTTGCCACGCGCATCAGCAGTCCCACCGGGTGCAGTGTGTCCGGCGGATTGATGCCCTGGCGTAGCGCGGGCGCATCGAGCGTATGCACTGCGATCGGCGCGCGCGTCAGTCCCTTGAGCGTTGCCGCGCTGCCGAAGTGGTCAATGTGCCCATGCGTGATGAGGATGAGCCGCACGTCCTCCGGCGCGTAACCGGTCTCACGTAGCGCACTGAGGATGATACATTGCGCGTCCGGCGGTCCGGCATCCACCAGGATGGCTCCCTCTGTCCCGCGCAGCAAAAACACCTTCGTCATTCGGTCAATCTGAATGGGAATGACTACACTGCTTTGCATACTTACCTCCCTTATTTTGCCTCACGTTTTACGTTTCACGTTTGTAACTACTCAGGCTTGTCATTGTGAGCCGTCTGCGGCGCAGCAATCTCAACCACGAACGAGATTACGCTGTTTCGGGATGAACGGATGCCGCGCAGACGCGGCTTGCAATGACAAATAAAGTTTAAACTTGAGTAGTTGATCTGCTCCAAGTATACCGCATCTTTGCCCTTTTTCACGCAGGCCGGCAATTTTATGGCGCGGATACAAACCTGTCTTGCCCTTCTCCCCGCTGCGAGTACAATGGGGACAATCACAAAGGGCCAAGGTGGAACTGTAACGATGAAATTTTCCCTCATGGATGTCCCATGCACTGGTTAAACCCCTTCGGTTGGCTGGCCTTGCTGCTGGCCGTGCCCATCATCCTGCTGTACTTCCTGCGGCTGTACCGCCAGGAGGCCGTTGTTCCTAGCCTGCTGCTCTGGGAAGCCGTGCTGGCCGACCGCCGCGCCAACCGCCCCTGGCAGAAATTGCGCCGTAACTGGCTGCTCTTCCTGCAACTCCTGGCCCTGCTCGCGCTCGTTGTGGCCCTGGCGCGACCGGCGCTGCCTGTCCCGCTCGCCTTGCGCGGACAGGTGCTCGTGCTGCTCGATGTCTCCGCGAGTATGCAGGCCCGCCACGCCGATCATCCCACCCGGCTCGATGCAGCCAAAGCCGAGCTGCGCCGCCTGGCGGATACCCTCTCCACTAACGACCGCGTCACGCTCATCACCGTCGGCCCGGCGCTCGATGTGCTGCTGCCCGAAGGCGATCTCGCGGCCTTCCGCCGTGCGCTCGATACCGTGACGCCCACCGATGGCCCGGCAGACTGGGGCGCGGCTGCCGCGCTCGCTTCCGGCCTGGCTGCTGGTGATGATATCACCACGCTGCTCGTCACCGATGCGGCCAGCGCCGCGCCCTTCCCCGCGTTGCCCGGCGATGTGCGCCTGGTCTTCGTGGGGGGCGAGCAGGCCAATACCGGGATCGTCGCGCTGGCCTTGCGTCGCTCCACCGAGGGCCTCGCGGCCTTCGTCCGTGTGCGCAACTACGGCCCGCCCACCGCCCGCGCGCTCAGCATCTACGCCGAGGGCGTCTTCATCGAACGCCGCGAGCTCGCGCTCCCCGCCGATGGCGAAGCCTCCCTCGTCATCAGTGACCTACCCGCCCTGGCCTGGCTCGAAGCCCGGCTTGATAGCGACGACGCCCTCCCCCTCGACGATCGCGCCTGGGTGGCGCTCCCCGCCGAGGCTGGCGGCCACGTCCTCCTCCTCACCCCCGGCAACCGCTTCCTCGCCCAAGCCCTACGCGGCCTGCCCGCCTTGCAGGTCACACAAGCCGTCGCCCCGCCGCCCGCCGCCGACACCTACGCCTACGGCCTGCTCGTCGCCGATGGCCCTATCACCGGCACCCTGCCCGCGCTCAACCAGTGGCTCATCGCGCCGGGTGCGGGCACACTCTGCGGCGAGCCGGGCGCGGTCTTCACCCCTACCGCCACCGCGCGCGGACAGTGGGGCCATCCCCTACTCGAATATGTCGAGTGGAGCGAGGTGCATATCGCCCGCGCCCGCCGCTACACCCCGCCGCCCGATGCCACTGTCCTCATCGAAACCGCCGCCGGGCCGCTGCTCTGGCTGGTGGAGCGGCCCGGGCAGCGCGTGGCGTGCCAGGCGTTTGCGCTGCGCGATTCTGACCTCCCGCTGCGGTTGGCCTTCCCCATCCTCACCGCCAATCTGGTGGGCTGGTTGCTCCCCGAAGCCTCTGCCGAACCCGTCACCCCCTTGCCCGCCGGACAGTTCTGGTCGCCCACACTGCCGCCCGATGCCGAGGATGTCGTCATCATCACCCCCAGTGGCGTGCGCCTGCCGTTGACCCCGCGCGCGGTGTTGCCCACCCGCGCCGGTCTCTATCGCCTGGAGGCAAACACCGCTGCCGGGCGGTTCACGCGCTACGCGGCGCTCGCGCTGCTGGATGATGCCGAGAGCGACCTCGCGCCGCGCCCGCTCACCGTGGGCGGGCAGGTGTTGCCCACGACGTCGGAACTTGCGCCGGGCTATCGGGAGCTGACCCGGTGGCCCTTGCTGGTCGCGCTCCTGTTATTGTTACTCGAAGCCTGGGTGTGGTGGCGTCCGCGCCTATGGCCGGTGCGCCGTCCGGCGCGGCTCAAGGGCGATGTGGCGCTGGCGTTGCGCTTCCTGCTCCTGTTGACCCTGCTCCTGGCGCTGCTCGATGTGCGCTGGACCCGGCGCACGCGCGAGCTGGCGGTGGTGTTCCTGCTCGATCGCTCGGCCAGCACGCAGGCCGCCTGGGAGAACGATCTGGCCTTCGTGCGCGAGGCGCTGGCGGCCAAAGCCCCTGGCGACCGGGCCGCGCTCGTCGTCTTCGGCGCGGATGCCTGGGTGGATCGCGCGCTTTCGCCGCTGCCGGAGCTCGCGCCGCTCGCCACGTTCCCGCGCGTACACGCCACCAATATCGAAGAAGCCCTGCGCTTGGGGCTGGCGCTCATCCCTGCTGATGCGCCGGGGCGGTTGGTGCTGCTCAGCGACGGCCTGGAGACCGTAGGCCGCGCGCGGCAGACGTTGGGCGAGGCTGGCGCGCGCGGGGTGGATTTTGTCGTGGTAAGCGGCGGCGCGGCCCTGCCGCCGGGCGAGGTCTGGCTGGCGGAATTGCGGCTGCCCACTCGTGTCTATCCGGGCGATACGATCCCGCTGGCTGCGGTAGTTGGCGCGGATCGCGCCCAAGCCGCCGCGCTCACCTGGGCGGTGGGCGGCGATGCCGGGCAGCAGGCTTTGGCGTTGCAGCCCGGCGAGAGCGCCTTCGCGTTTTCTGCGCGCGCGGGTGAGCCGGGGTTCATGCCGCTGCGCGTGTGCGTCGCGGCTGCCGCCGATACCTTTCCGCAGAACAATTGCGCCGATGGCTGGGTGCGCGTCGAAGGGGCGCCGCAAGTGTTGGTGGTGGGCGATCCCGACGAGCGCAGCGCGCTGGTCGCCGCGCTCAGTGCCTCTGGCCTGGAGGTGGTCGCTGTTGACCCGGAAGCCATGCCGGCCACCGCGCAATCGTTGGTCCCTTACGCCTCGGTAGTGCTGGTCAATACCCCCGCGCGCCGTTTGCCAGACAACGCCCTGACCGCGTTGCAAACCTTCGTCCGCGATCTGGGGGGCGGCCTCATTGCCATCGGCGGGCCGAGCAGCTATGGGGTGGGGGGCTGGCTGCGCACGCCGCTGGAGGAGGCCCTGCCGGTTAGTATGCTGCTGGAAGACCCGCAGCGCTTTCCGCCGATGATGATGGTTATCGTCATTGATAAGTCCGGCAGCATGGGCGCGACCGAAGGCGGCAAGACCAAGATTCGCCTGGCGGCAGAGGCGGCGGTGCGCGTGGCCGAGGGCCTGAACGATGCTGACATCCTGGCTGTGGTGGCGTTTGATGATCGTCCGGCGGATACCATCGGCCCGGCCAGCCTGACCGAGCGTGAGACGCTCATCGCGCAGACTTTGCGTTTGCAGCCGGGCGGCGGTGGCATCTACATGTACGATAGCACCGTTTACGCCGAGCAGCTCTTCTTGCAGGTTGATCCTGCGCCGGGGATGTTGCGGCATATTTTGATGCTGGCTGATGGTGCCGACGCCGAGCAGCAAGCGGGCGTGCTGGCGCTTACCGAGCGGTTGCAGAGCGAGGGGTATACGGTGAGCGTGGTCGCCATCGGCGAGGGCCAGGATGTCCCCTTCCTGGAGCAGATGGCCGAAGCTGGCAACGGGCGTTTCTATCTCACGCGGCAGGCCGCCGATTTGCCAGACATTTTCGGCGAGGAGGTGTTGCGCGCCAAACGCTCCTACATTGTGGAAGAGCCGTTCTATCCGCAGCCGGTGACGCGCTGGGACCCGGTGGCGGGCCTATCGGCGACGCCGCCCTTGCAGGGGTATGTCGCGGCGGCGGCTAAGCCTGGTGCGCAAGTCGTGTGGCAGACGGCCCAGGATGATCCGCTCCTGGCGGCCTGGCAGTATGGTTTGGGGCGTTCCGTGGCGTGGACTTCGGACGCGCGCGCGCGTTGGGCCGCCGGGTGGGTAGCCTGGGAGGATTTCTCGCGTTTCTGGGGTAGCGTGGCGCGCTGGTCGCTAGCTGCGCCTGCGGATGAGGGCTTGGCGTTGCGGGTGGAGCCGCGTGGCGAGCAGGCGCGCGTGGTGGTGGATGCGCTGACGCCGGATGGCGATTACGCCGACGGTCTGCAGCTGGGGTTGCGCGTGAGCGATTTCACGGGTGAATTGGCCCCGCAGGACATTGTCTTGCATCAGACTGCTTCCGGGCGCTACGAGGGCGAGTTCGCGCTGGCCGGGCAGCGCGGCTTGTTGCTCAATCTGACCGGCGAGCGGCGGTTTGCCACTGGCTGGTCGCCGCCGCCTCCCGCCGAGTATTTGCCCGGCGATGCGGATGCTGCGCTGGCGCAGCTCGTTACGCATGGGCAGGGGCGGTTGGAAACCGATCCGGCGGCGACGTTTGCGCGCACGTTGCGCGGACGGCGGTTGGGCGATCCGCTCGCGCCGTGGCTGGCGCTGGCCGTGGCGCTGCTCTGGCCGGTGGATATTGCCTGGCGGCGGCTCTCGCTGACCGGGGCCGGCGTTGCGCGGGTAGTAGGGCGTTGGGGGGCGCGGCTTTGGGTGGGGTTGCGGGTGCGTTGGCCCCGGCGGCGGCGTTCGCGCGCTACGCCGTCGAGTGAGCCATCACTGGCCGCGCGTGTGCGGGCGCGTGCGGGCCAGTCACAACCGCCGCCGCCCATGGCGCCGGGCGATGCGCTGTCGCCGCCTATGCCACCGGAGACTGAGCCGGTCATCCTTCAGCCGCAGCCTAAGCCGGCCCCACCGCCAGCGGCGTCCCCATCTGCGTCAGATGAAGGGGAAGATACATTGGCGTCACGCCTGCGGCGGCGGCTCAAGGAATAAGTGATACTCGGTGGATCACAAATTTGCTGGTAGTGACCGCTTCAGCGGCTGAAGCCGTTACTACGAATCTAATCTTGGTGCAATGTCATTGAGTTTAGTGCATAGACCTGGCAGGTTTGAAGATTTTAACGCTGCGCCAACCTCTTATGCACCAGTAAAATACTCCTAAACACACTTTGTGCGAAACCTGCCAGGTCTTACCTTAATGACATGAATTGTGAGGTATTGAACCTGGGCAGATCTGTGGTGTGGATTTAGTAATCCACGCCGAGCAAAAGGGCCATGCAAACAAACGTCGGCGCTCTGTACAGAGCGCCGACGTTGTATAACTGTGAAAAATCAGTAATCACGAATCTGCTGGTAGTGACCGCTTTAGCGGTTCTTTCAACGGTTGAAACCGTTACTACGAATTTAATCGTGATGACTGAAACTACATCTTGTAGCCGGTCCAGGTCTCCTGTGGGGCGACCTCGTAAGAGGGGGTGGCGGCGCGCATTTCCAGCAGGCGGCCCATGTACTCCTGCGCCGTGGCGTAGGCGATGCCGGTTTGCTCGGCGCGGTACTTGGCAAGTGCCTCCCAGATCAGGGCGAGGACGTTCATGGTTACCGCGAAGCTTGGCACACTGGCCGGACTCTTCACGGGGACGCTGAGGTTCAGGCTGGCTTCGCGAGCCGCCAGCACAACGCCGGAACTGCTGAGGCATACGGTCTTCACGCCCTTTTCGCGGGCCAGTCGGACAACGTAGCCAGTATCCAGGCTCGGGCCACAGGTTGCCAGGGCCAACAACACATCACCCTCGCGCATTTGCGTAATGATCGCCGCACTCTCGCGCATATCTGGGCTGAAAGCAGTTGCCTTGAGGTTAAGGTTGCCGAGGTTCTTCGCCATGAATTCAGCCAGCGCATAATCGCTGTATTCGCCGGTAAGCCAGATTTGGGGGGTATTGAGCATGTGCTCGACGATCTGGGCCACATGGGGGAGTTCGGTGGTGGTGAAGTGCTGGAAGTTTTGTTGTGAGGTCTCAGCCAGGGCACGCAGCAGGTCAACAATACTGCTGGCCTCTTCGCTCATCTGATAGCTCTCCGTGACTTGATCGCGCACATAGCGCTTGATCTCGCGGGACAATTCCCGGTAACCCGTATAGCCCAAGTCTTGCGCAAAACGCACGACGGTAGCTGGATCCACCTCGACACGACGCGACAGTTCGGTCGCGGTGAGGAAAGCGGCGTCAAGTGTGTTGGTCACGATGAAATCGGCCAACTTACGGAAGCCTGGGGTCAGTTTTTCGTAATTTTCGCGGATGCGTTCTTGAAACAACATACTTAGCTCCTTTGAATTGATGTAACTTACTATCTAACTGGTTCGTACCAGTTGTATGCTACAGCTTTTGCATACACATATTATAATCTATAAATTAGAAAAAGCAAGAGGTGATTTATGAAATGATACTTGAAGTTTTCTCGTATGTAGAGGGCTAATAAAAAAGATGTTTAAGCATCTCTTCAAGGTAGTGCATGTAATATGGTGGGGTGGATACTCAAAATGCGCCCGATACTTAATTGTATCGGGCGCATTTTATTGCAGAGAAGTAAATTCGTAGGTTTATGCTTGCTGCGGGTGTTGATAGCGCAGGACAGGATTGCGTGCAGCGCGAACCTCGTCCATGCGGCGCACGGGAGTCGTATGGGGCGCATCGTGGAGTAGTTCGGGATTCGTGCGGGACTCCTCGGCGATCTTTAACAGGATGTCTGCGTAATTGTCAACGGTTTGCAGGCTTTCCGTTTCAGTTGGCTCGATCATCAGCGCTTCGTGGACGATGAGCGGGAAGTAGTTGGTGGGTGGATGTACGCCGTAATCAATCAGCCGTTTGGCAATGTCCAATGCGCGGACACCGGGCGCATCTTTGAAGTGTCCTTCCACGACAAACTCGTGTTTGCAAGTGCGGTCATAGGGGAGGGGATAGGTTGTTTTGATCCGTTGCATCAGATAGTTGGCATTCAGGACGGCGTGTTCGGCGGCCTGGCGAATGCCGCCATCGCCGAGCATCCGAATATAGGTGTAAGCGCGCACCATCATGCCAAACTGTCCCCAAAAGGCCTTGACCGGGCCGATGGATTTGGGCGGGGCATAGAAACTGAAGTAGGGATACTCTTCATCGGACAGCTCTTCGTTGCGGATTATGACAGGGCTGGGTAGAAAATCGCGCAGGTGTTCCGCCACGCCGACCGGCCCGCAGCCCGGCCCGCCGCCGCCGTGCGGCGTGCTGAAAGTCTTGTGCAGGTTGAAGTGCATCACGTCAATCCCGACATCGCCAGGGCGCATCACGCCCATCAGGGCATTCAGATTCGCTCCGTCGCCGTAGACTAGCCCGCCGCAACTGTGGACGAGGTTGATGACTTCCACAATATTCTCTTCGAACAGGCCCAGTGTGTTGGGATTGGTAATCATCAGGCCTGCGACGCGCTCGCAAAGCTGCGCACCGAGCGCCTTGAGGTCCACATTCCCGCGCGCATCGGAGGGAATCTGCACTACCCGGAGGCCGGTCATTGCCGTTGTTGCAGGGTTCGTGCCATGCGCCGAATCCGGTACCAGGATAGTGTCGCGCTGTGGCTCGCCTCGGTCGCAGTGATACTTGCGCATGATGAGCACGCCGGTCAGCTCGCCCTGTGCGCCGGCCGCCGGTTGGAGCGTCATCCCCGCGAAGCCGCCGATTTGCTTGAGGTATTCCTGTAGCTCGTACATCAGATAGAGTGCGCCCTGGATGGTCTCCTCGCTCTGGAGCGGGTGAAGGCCGGTGAAGCCTGGCAGCCGCGCCGTAACTTCGTTGATCTTGGGGTTGTACTTCATGGTGCATGAGCCGAGTGGGTACATACCTTTATCAATCGCGTAGTTAAGCTGTGAAAGCCGCACAAAATGGCGCACTACATCAATCTCGCTCACTTCCGGTAGTGGCAGGTCGGCACGCACCAGGGATGCTGGCAATGCGCTGGGCGGCACGTCTAGCATTGGTGCTTTGACGCCCGCGCGTTCAGGAGCGGATAATTCGTAGATTAGGGGTTCAGCCATGATTAAGCCTCCTCTTTTGCGAGTATGGCGAACTCTTGGAGGGCTGCCACGAGTGCATCAATATCTTCGCTGCTGCTGGTCTCGGTCACAGCTATTAACATCTGGTTTTCCATGTGGGGGTAATCCTTCACCAGATCGTAGCCGCCGATCATCTCTACCGTGGCACCATTGAGCAGGTAATCGTTGATTTCTTCAACGGGCGCGGGGCACTGCACGATGAACTCGTTAAAGAACGGTTTGCGGTTGAGCACCTGGTAGTCTTCAAGCGCGTCAATCTGTTCCGCGGCGTAGTGGGCTTTGTGGTAGTTCAGCTCGGCGATCTGGCGCAAGCCTTGTTTGCCCAATGCGGAGAGGTACACCGTGGCGGCCAGTGCCATTAAACCTTGATTGGTGCAGATGTTGGAGGTGGCCTTCTCGCGGCGGATGTGTTGCTCGCGGGTGGTGAGGGTCAGCACATAGCCGAGTTTCCCATCCACATCATAAGCTTGCCCGACCAGCCGGCCGGCCAGCTGGCGCAGATACTTCTCGCGGGTGGCGTAGAAGCCCAGGTACGGCCCGCCGAAGTTCAGCCCTAGCCCCAACGGTTGCCCTTCACCGCAGACAATATCGGCACCGAATGCGCCCGGCGGATTGAGCAGCCCCAGGCTGATGGGGTTGCTCACAACGGCCAGCAGCGCATCCTTGCCTTGCGTGTGAATGCGTTCCGCCAGCCCTTCGACTAGTTCGATGTTACCGAAGAAGTTCGGGCTTTGGAGAATGAAGCAGGCTGTATTCTGATCCACCAATGCTAATGTGTCTTCGAGAGAGCGCGTCAGATCGTCATCGCCTACAATCTCCAGATCCATGCCTTGGGTGTAAGTGCGGATGACCTGACGGTAGTGTGGGTGAACGGTGGGCGCGACGATGATTTTTTTGCGCTTCATGCGGAAAACATTGATGGCCTGGATTACGGCCTCGGCGGTGGCGGTGGCGCCGTCGTAGTGGCTGGCATTGGAGACCTCCATGCCGGTGAGGTCGCAGATCAGGCTTTGGTATTCGAAAATTGCCTGGAGCGTGCCCTGGCTTACTTCCGGCTGATAGGGGGTATAGGCGGTGGCGAACTCGCCCCGACTGATGATATAATCCACCACACTGGGCACCCAATGGTGGTAGGCCCCGGCACCCAAAAAGCAGGGGGCTTGGGTGGTGTTTAGATTGGCTTCAGCGAGCTCTTGCAGCTCTTGTAGGATTTCCATTTCTGAGGCAGGTTCCGGCAAGCCCAGAGTGGGGTAGCGATACTGTGCCGGGATATCATCGAAGAGCGCTTCGAGGCTGGGGACGCCGATGGCGGCTAGCATCTGCTCGCGCTCTGCATCCGTGTGTGGAACGTAGACCATAGCGACTCCTTAGGTTATGGTTGTAATAAAAGCCCGCACCTGGCGGGCTTGAGTGGGAAACTTGCGAACGGGTAGCAAGTGTTACTTACTCTGCTTGCTCGGCCTCGACGATTTTCTCGTAGGCGGTAGCGTCCAATAGTTCGGGCCATTCGGTGGTATCACTGGCCTTGATCTTGACAAGCCATCCTGTGCCGAAGGCATCTGCGTTGACCTGTTCCGGTGTATCGTTGAGCGCTTCGTTGATAGCGACGACTTCGCCGCTCAGGGGGGCGTACACATCCGCCGCCGCCTTCACGGACTCGACGACGGCATATTGCTCGCCTTTGGTGAGTTCATCACCTACTTCTGGTAACTCCACATAGACGATGTCGGAGAGGGTGCTCTGTGCGTAATCGCTGATACCGAGTACCATCAGCTCGCCTTCCTGACGGGCCCACTCGTGACTTTCCAAATACCGTGCTTGTGCATCAATCTTCATTGTTAAACTGGCCTCCTGTGAGAATATCGAATAGCAAATTCAAAAATCTGTAAATCACAACGAGAATTAAAAAAGAGTCTTGACGTAGTTTTACTCCGCCTCAGCCACCGGTACGGTGAAGCTGAATGTACTGCCCTTGCCGGTTTCGCTTTCTACTGAAATCGCACCGCCATGCATCTCCACGATGCTGCGGGTAATGACCAGCCCCAATCCTGTGCCCGGCACGCCGCGCACTTGTGGGTTGTTAGCGCGGAAGTATTTGGTGAAGAGCTTGTCCAATTCGTCGGGGGTCATGCCCACACCGGTATCTTGTATTCCCAGACGCACAAAGTCCTGCCCTTCGTGTGCGAGCGGCTCGGCGAGAATCGTAATCTGTCCACCTTCGGGTGTGTACTTGGTGGCATTGCTGATGAGGTTGCTGATAACTTGGAGTAGGCGGCTGCGATCGCCGTGGATGAGGGGGAGGTTGGGCGTGATCGCCACTTCCAGGCGTTGGTTCTTCGCATCAATCACTTTCTCGAAGAGACGTACCCCTTCGCTGAGCAGGTCTTCTACCTGTACGCTCCCCATGTTCAGCCGCAAGCGCCCGGACTCGATGCGCGAAACATCCAGCAGTTCGCTTACCATTTCATCCATGCGTGCGGCATTAGCGCGCACTACCTGGAGGAAGCTCATTTGTTGCTCGTTCAGCGGCCCGCCGATGCCCTTCATTAGCAAGTCCGTGTAACCCTTCATCGAGGTCATCGGTTGTTTTAGCTCGTGGGACACGAAGGAGATAAAATCTGTCTTGGCCTGGTTGGCCCGTTGTACCTGTTGGAACAGGCGTGCATTGTCAATGGCCACGGCGGCATGGTCGGCCAGGCGCGTTACTGACTCGACGGACTCCCGCGAGAAGTTTTCGGCTTGCTCGGTCTCTAGTGCAATGACACCGATGACCCGATTCTCGCGTTGGATGGGCACGGTCAGTTGTGCCTTCATCCCTTCAGTGATGGGGATGTAATCGGGATCGTCGCCCAGCGCCGTTACTAGCGAGGTCTTGCCCGTGCGCACAGTACACCCGATTAATCCACGCTCCAGCGGCCAGAGTTCGTCTTCCAGGTAACGATCCATCAATTCTGCCGGATAGCCATGTTGTGCCAGGAAGTGCAACCCGCGCGAGCCATCCTCTTCTTCGTGCTGTGCAGCAATGACTCCGATTGTCGCGCCGGAGATACGGATGGCCCAATCCAGCGTTGACCCCATTACCTCGCGGTAATCCAGCGTGGCGTTGAGTTGCCGGTCAATATGTTGCAGCATGGTCAGTTCCTCTACACGGGCCTGGAGGGCTTGATCGGTGAGTGTAAATAGTTGCGCATTCTCGATGGCGATAGCGGCTTGCGCGGCAAACGAGGTGAGCAGGTTGATGTCGTCCTCGTCGAACGGCAGGTGGTCTTTGCGGTTGAGGGCTTCTAGTACGCCAATCGTGCGCCCACGGGCGTTCAGTGGTACTGCGATGATAGATTCGGTCGTGAAATCACCTTTCTGGTCGAAGCTTCCATACCACCGTTTATCGCCCTGAACGTTGTTGACAATGACGGGCCGGTTTTCGGAGAAGCAGGTGCCGGCGATGCCTTTGCCAGCTGGGATTTTCATACCGACTAGTTTTTCGCCAGCCGGGCCGTTGGAAACGCGGAAGATCAGGTCGCCGCTTTCATCATCCAACAACAACAGCGAGCCAGCATCGGATTGTAGTAGCGTGGCGGCATTGCGCACGACTAGATCGAGTACCTCGCTCAAGTCGAGGCTGGAGCCGAGCAATTGGCCGATTTCGTTCAGTGCGGCTAATTGGCGTGCGCGGTTGCCCATCTGCTCGTAGAGTTGATGGCGTTCCAGCAGTGAGGCGAGGTGAGCCGATACGGTGACGAAGAAACCTTCATCTTCCTGTGAGTAACTGATGTCTGGGGTGTTCGCTGAGGCGACCATGGTCCCGACCGTCTGGTTGCCTACCATGATGGCTGTTCCCATCCAGGCTCGGCGTACTCGGCTACGGCTGCCGGGGGTGATATTGCGCGCGCGGCACTCATCAAGGTAATCATCTGTGCGAATGGGGTTGCCGCTGCGGATGATGATGCCGGTCAATCCTTCGGAAATCGGCCAGGTTTCATCAAGATACAGGCGTTCGTCGTTTTCGACGAAAAAAGCATAGGCTAGTATATCATTTTCAGCGTTCTTCAAAGCCACATAGAAGTTAGGTACGGGGATGACCCGTTGGAGCTGGGTGTAAATTAATTCCAGAATATCGTCGAGCGGCATGGTGAAGTTAATGGCTTGTGTGATCCAGTAAAGTGCCTCTAGCTCCAACATGCGTTGGCTTTGGTTTTCGACGAGAACGGCGCGTTCTAGCCCGATTTTGGCGGCTTCTGCTAGTTGTTGCAGCACTTGCTGTTGGGCGGGGGAGTAATGGCCTGCGCCGGATGGAGGGCCAAGTTCGAGCCAGCCGTGAGGACTTAGAGATAGTAATAAACAATGTTTGTTTGCGGCCAGTTTTGCCAGCTCGGTGGCGGCTTCGGCAGGCGCATCGGGGGGCGGTAACGGCAAGAGCGTGCCTAGTGGGTATTGCAGCAGCCATTGCGGTAGGGCGCTACTGCGGGTGTAGAAGTCTTTGTTGCCCAGGCGATGGTAGTCATCGGCGCGGGCGTGGAATACAACAGCTTCCAGGCTTTGGGGGACGAAAAGTTCATGAGCGGCATCCCGTATTGTTTCAATCATTACTTGCCGACTAGCACCAGTAGTTGCCGCAGTGTTGATGCGCGCTACAGCTTCTGGGGTTTTTTGTCCCAGTTGATCGCGTGCAATCAACTGAAATTCGTAGCGGCGTTGTCCCCACCAGAGCAGCGCGGTAATGAATGCGAGTATCACAGCTGCACCTAACAGTAGCAACGGCTGATCGGCTTTGAGTGGGCCAAGCAATCTGCTCAGTCCCCACAGTGCAAGGAAGAGCGCCGCGGTAGCGAGCGGGAAGCTAACCATTCGCCAAGTGCGAATTTGTCGTTGAATGTTATCGGGTAAGGATGTTTGGCTAGATGGTGCTGTGTTTTCAGGTTCGAGACGCATATCTCCCCCATTGTTGGGTACTATTCCTGATTCTATTGTAGCATGAGCTGCAAGGAAGGCAAGAGCAAAGGGTATAGGAAAAATTATTGGGGAGTTTTCCCCCTATCCCCCTGCCCCCTTTCCCCCCGCAAGCGAGGGAAAGGGGGGATTTTTTTGAGGGAGTTTTGAGCGGCGGCTTCGCCGCCGCT
>Ga0334882_1003526_pt1 | contig 14250 bp, 13 predicted proteins | sample GraSluR1_MG_5_FD_207226 | JGI IMG/M metagenome (GOLD analysis project Ga0334882, IMG submission 207226) | Sludge microbial communities from methane-producing bioreactor in Wageningen University, Netherlands - Granular Sludge_15_04-R1 | ecosystem: Engineered > Bioreactor > Anaerobic >... | reverse complement strand
CCTTGCCGTAGCCCTTCTTCTCCATCGCGGGGACGAGCACGCTGCCCACGGCGGCGGTGTCGGCCGCGGTCGAGCCGGAGATTCCGGCGAAGAACATGGCCGCCACGATGCTGATCATGGAGAGTCCGCCCTTTATGTGTCCGACGAGACTCGACGAAAAGGAGATCAGGCGGCGCGAGATCCCGCCGTGCTCCATGAATCCTCCCGAGAGAATAAAGAACGGGATGGCGATCAGGGAGAACGACTCCACCGAAGTGTACATTCTCTGAACGACGATGAGCGGATCCATGCTCCCCGCGAAGACGAGGGCCACGGCCGCCGAAATGGCCAGTGAAAAGGAGACCGGCATACGGATGACGAGCAGCAGCGTGAAGACCGCGAAAATAGTGGCGGCCATGTCAATCCCTCCACTTCGAAGAATGACGGCCGACAAGGCCGACGATATGCTTCAGAGAATGAATCGCGATGCACGCGCCGCTCAGCGGCAGGATCGCGTAGGGGACGCTCATCGTAAAGGGCATCATCGCCATGAGCTGCCTCTGGTTGAGCTGCACAAGGAAAACCCCCTTCCACACCATGAAGACGGCGAAGGCGAAGATCAAGCCGTACACGGCGACGGCGATCGTCTTCTGCAGCGGCCGCGGCAGACGGATCATGAAAATCTCGACCTCGAAGTGCGCCAGCTCTTTTACGGCGAGGCTAGCGCCGATGAAACTGAACCAGACGAACATGTACATGAGAAGGGCTTCCGACCACGTGATCGGCGCCTTGATGACGAACCGGCTGATGATCTGGAGGAGTCCCAGCACAACCATCGCCGAAAGAAGAAGAATCAGCATCCATCGTTCCAGGCGTCCTACAAGAGCGTCTACCCGTTCCATGAGTTTTTACCCCCTGTATCCCAGCTCGCGGGAGATCGACAACGCCGTCTCCCGGATTCGCTCCCCCATCGCCAAAGAGGCCTTGTCGTCGAAACGGTAGGCCGGGGCGCTCACGCTGACGGCGCCCACGGGGTAGCCCCGCAGATCGAGCACGGCGGCCCCTACGCAGCGAATGCCCTCCTCGTTTTCCTCCACCTCCTCGCAGAAGCCCCGCTTGCGGCACGCGGCGAGAAACTCCTCCAAAATCTTCCTGTCCGTGATGGTCCTCTTCGTTCTGGGACGCAGCTCCGTCTTGTCGAGATACGCTTTCAGCTCCGCCTCGGGAAGGAAGGAGAGGATCGCCCGGCCCCCGGACGTGCTGTAAAGATCCCGTCGCGCGCCGATGCGGGAACGCATTCCAACGGGGTGCGGGCTGTCGAGCTTGTCGATGTAGTACGCCTCGCCGGCCTCGTAGACGAAGAGATGCACCGTTTCACGGGCGCTCTCCCACAACGTGTGCAGATACGGGCGCGCAAGTTCGGCCAGCCCGGAGTGTTTCCGGTACGCGTCCGCCCAATAGAGGACGGAAGGCCCCATCTGGTACCTTCCCGACTCGTCCTTCAAGACGACGGAGTAGTCGCGGAGCGTCGAAAGAATCCGGTGCACCGTCGCTTTCGAAAGATGCGTCGCCTCGGCTATCTCCGTGATGCCGACCTGCCGTTTCTGCTCCGCCATGAAGCCCAGCACGGAAACCGCGCGGTCAAGCACCCTGATGGAGGCTCCCGACTCCCGCTGTACGCCTTCAGTGTCGTCGTCCGAAAAAATGCGAACGCCGACGTCGTTCCCCTCCGTCTCCGCAGGATTTTGTACCAGTGCGCCGTTCATCTTCTCCATAATAATTCCACCTGCCAAAATAACGATTCTTTGGATGAAACATCACTAAGGTACGATACACGAGCCGCGCTGTCAACTCTTTTTTTCCCTGCGGGTTTCCCGCGCGCCCGCAACGCGCATAGTGAAGAAAAAACTTTCAATGAACGGTTCCCTGCTGTACAATACTCTCTAGTTCCGAAACCGGCGCTTATCGACGTATTCCGAAAGACAAGGGCAACTCCCGCCTTTTTCCGCAACCCGACAGGAGGAGTGCTGTATGTCCAGAAGCATCGTCACGCGACTCGCTCTTTATATAATCCTGAGCATGCTCGTCCTTGGAGGAGCCCTGGCGTTTCTCGCCCGAAGGGGCGTCGACGAACTCTCACGCGCTATGGAGTCGACCGCCGACCGAATTCTCGACGAAGACACACGGAACAAAGCACGGAACAACGAGCAGACCGCCCAAGCCTACGGGAAGGCCATGGCGGGCTACCTCGCCTGGATCGCGCTCCCTCCTCTGTGGGACTACAACTACAAGACGTTGTCCGACTACGCAGCCGGAATGCTCACCGTGCCCGACGTCCTCGCAGCGGTCATCTACAAGGAAGACGGCTCCATCGCCGCGGGCGAGATGATGATCGGTTCGAAGAACGGCGGGAACGACTCCCGTGTGTTCACATCCGATATCGTGCGCGAAGGGGAGAAGATCGGCTCCGTCGAGCTCGTGCTCAGCACCGCGCACCTTGAGCACATGCGGCGAAAGAGCGAGGAAACACGCAAAGAGTTCTTCGACTCCTTCAAGGCGAATACCGCCGCCACCGAAAACTCCGTAATGCGCAGGATCTTGTTGCTCTCCGCGGCGATCCTCGCCGCCATCCTCGCCCTCATCACGTTCAGCATCCTCAAGATGGTCGCCCCCTTGCGCGGGATGACGCGCGCCATACGCCGCTTCTCCGAGGCGGGCTCCTTCCTGCACTCCGGACGAGGATCTTCTTCGGGCGGCCCCTCCGACCGAAAGACTCCCCTCCTCAGCGGCGCGCTCGAACAGCTGAAAAACGAAATCGAAAGCGCCGCCGCGCCGAAGAGAAAGGACGAACTCGCCATCCTCTCCTCCGCCCTCGTCTCCATGTCCGAGCTGCTTCGTTCACGGATGCGCGTCCAGGAGGCGATGAGCGACATCATGAACGTCGCCGCAATCTCCCGGACGAAAGACGACCTGGCATGGAACTTCATCAGGCTCGTCATGGAAGAAAGCAACGCCTGCATGGCGGCGTTCTACATCCGCAACGAAGCGGAGCCCGGCACGCTCGACCTGATAGCGTCCGTCGGGCTTCCTCCGGACACCGTAAAATCCGTCGCCCCTTCCTCCTTGGAAGGACAGTTCGGCGCGCCGGTCCTGGCGAACGAGGTGCTTCTCCTCGACATTCCTCCGGCACGTTCGCCCGCCTTTCACACCATCGCCGGCCGGCTCCTCCCCGCGCAGCTGCTCACCCTCCCCATCACGGTACGGGAGGAACCGATCGCCCTCTTCGCCATCGGCTCGCTGACCCCCTTCCCGGAGGAGGTCAAACATGCGTTCTCGATAGTCCGGGAGGGACTGAACGCCGCAATGGCGAACCTCCTCGCCGGAGAGAGGGAGCGCGAGCTTGTCCAGAATCTCCAGGCGGCCAACCAGGAACTTGCGGCGCAATCGGAGGAACTGGAGTACCAGGCTCGCGAACTCGAAAAGCAAAACGCCGAACTGAACGTCCAAAGAAGGAAATCCGAGGAAGCCAGCAGGCTGAAAACCGAATTCCTCTCCAATATGAGCCACGAACTCAGAACGCCGCTGAATTCCATATTGGCGCTTTCCAGGGTGCTGCGCGCGGAGGGCGAAGAACACCTTACGGACGAGGAGCGGGAATACCTCGACATCATCGAGCGAAACGGAAAGAACCTCCTCGCGCTCATCAACGGCATTCTTGATCTTTCAAGGATAGAAGCCGGACGCGAAGACCTGCGCCTGAAAGAGACCCAGGCAAGCCGACTGCTTCTGGAAACGGCGGAGAGTATGCGCCCGCTCGCCCGGGAAAAGGGAATCTCGATAGACTGCGACTTCCCGCAAGACCTCCCCGCCGTGGTCACCGACGAGGAAAAGCTGCGACGCATCATCATCAACATCGCGGGCAACGCGGTCAAGTTCACCGAGACGGGCGGCGTGCGCTTCTGCGCGACCGTCGACGGCAACGCCGTTCTCGTCGCCATCGAGGACACGGGCATAGGCATCGAAGCGGACGAACTGCCGTTCATCTTCGACGAATTCCGCCAAAGCGACGGGTCGATGGCGCGCAAATTCGAGGGAACCGGGCTCGGACTCGCCATCGCGAAGAAATACGCCGAGATCCTCGGCATCAAAATCTCGGTGGCCAGCAGACCGGGAAGCGGAACCGCCTTTACGCTGCGCATTCCGTTATCGCCCGTACTGCCCGGCGACGCGCAGCCGTCCGGCTCCGAAGCGGAAACGTCCGCCGACTTCGCCGCCCGCCGCCGCAAACTCCATCTTCATGTCGTCGAGGACAACCCCGTTGCGGCGATGCACATCCGACGGATGCTGGAGCCGGAGGGCTTCCGGATTTCCATCTTCCCCGGAGGGAGGGAGTCGCTCGACTCGATGGAGACGGACGCTCCCGACGGCATCGTCCTCGACCTCATAATGCCCGACATGGACGGCTTCGAATTTCTGAAAGAACTGCGCAGACGGAAGCACGACATTCCGATCCTCGTCCTCACCGCCAAGGTGCTCACGCACGAGGACGCGAAGTTTCTCAATGAAAACGGAATCCGCTTTCTTGCACTCAAGGGGGACGTCGATCCCGAAGACATGGTACGGAAAATCTGGAAGATGATCTCGCAGGCAGCGCCTCCTGCGAAAAAGAGAGCCTCGGGGAGGGAACTGAAAGGTGAACAGGATACTTGCGATCGACGATAAAGCCGACAATCTCGTGGTGCTTCGGGCCATGATGAAGATGCTCCTTCCGGAATGCGTCCTGTTGCAGGCGCTCTCGGGCGAAGAAGGAATCCGCATCGCGAAGGAACAGCGCCCCGACACGATTCTGCTCGACATTCTCATGCCGGGAATGGACGGTTATGAAACGACGATGCGCCTCAAGGCCGATCCGGATACGGCATCCATTCCCGTGATCCTCCTGACGGCGGCCGAAAACACCGCGGCGAACCGCACCGCAGGACTGAAGGTCGGCGCGGACGCGTTCCTCTCCAAACCCATCGAGGAGGAGGAGCTGGTCGCGCAGGTGCGCGCGATGCTCCGCGTCAAGGAGTCCGAGTCGGCGCTGAAGACGAAGATGGACGGGCTCGAAGAGCTGGTCGAACTGCGGACGCGGGAACTCAAGGAGAGCGCGCATCGCCTCGCCCTGACCCTCGACCAGACCATCTCCGTTTTGGCGAACACCGTGGAAACGAAAGATCCCTACACGGCGGGACACCAAATCCGCTGCGCCTCTCTCGCCCTCGCCCTCGGGAACGAGCTGCGCCTCGACCCCCAGCAGCTTCGCGGCATCCACATGGCCGCGCGAATCCACGACATAGGAAAGATCAAGATCCCCTCCGAGATTCTCAGCAAGCCGGGGAAAATCACCCCGCTCGAGTTCTCGCTCATCCAGGAGCATCCGGCCGTCGGCGAGGGGATCGTCGCCCCGATCGCCTTTCCGTGGCCGGTCGGCCGGATGATCGCGCAGCATCACGAGCGGATCGACGGCACGGGATACCCGAAAGGGCTCGACGGCGGCGACATCCTGTTGGAAGCGAAGGTCATCGCCGTCGCCGACGTCGTGGAGGCCATCTCCTCCTACCGCCCCTACCGCCCGGCGCTCGGGATAGACGCCGCGCTCCAGGAGATCGAAAACGGCATCGGAACGAAGTACGACCCCGACGCCGTCCGTGCATGCACGGCGCTCTTCAGAGAAAACCGTTTCGAATTCGACGAATGAAAAAGGGCGGAAGAGCCCGTTGAGGAGCTCTTCCGCCCTGCGTTCCTCTCTCGCCGCGGATCAGTCTTTTCTGGGCAGCAGCACCTCGAAGACGGCGCCTTCGTCGGACGGGTGAAGCAGTATATCGCCTCCGGCGTCGAGCACGATCTTCCGCGCGATCGCCAGCCCGAGCCCGTAGCCGCCCTTGCCCCACTTCCCGCGCGCCCGGTGGCTGTCGCCCCTGCGGAAACGCTGGAAGAGCACGCCCGCGGTCTCGGACGAAATGCCCGGTCCGTTATCCTCCACCCGAACGCTCCAGAAGAGCTTCTCCGGGCGAACCGACACCAGAATTCTGCCGCCCTCCTCGTCGCCGAACTTCTCATGGACATACTTCACCGCGTTCTCCACGATATTGTTCAACGCGCGGGCGATATCTTCGCTCCGCACCACGGCGGGGGCCTCGCATTCATACTCCTCCTCGACCACGATGCGCCCCGCGAGAGGATGGCTCCGGTTTTCCTCCACCACGGCGGACAGCAGCCCGCACAGGTCGACCTCCTCCTCCGCGTGCAGCGGCGGCTCCGACTCCATCCGCGACAGCAGCAGCAGATCGTCGACGAGCCGGGTCATCCGCTCCTGCTGCGCGATGATGGTCGAAAGGCACTTTTCGTCCTCTTCACTCCGCTTCGGCCCCTCCTTGAGGAATTCCGCGGCCAGTCTGATGCTCGCCAGCGGCGTCTGGAGCTCATGCCCCGCGTCGGCGATGAAATCCCGCCTCGACTGCTCCAGCCGATACTCCTCCGTAAGGTCGGAGATGACCAGCAGCACCCCGCTCGACGTCCGGCGCGAACAGATACGAAGATACCGTTTGTCCAGCTCCGGAAGATCGAGCGTCAGACAGTCCTCTTCCCCGTTCATCGCCGCCTCCACAAGGGGGTACATATCTCCCGAAGGAAGAATCCGCTCCACGGGAACGCCGTGCGGCGCATCCTCCTTCACGCAGAGAAGCCGCTTGCCCACGTCGTTCAGGTACCGGACCCTCCGCTCCTCGTCCAGCAGAACCACCCCCACCGGCAGCGCCGTCACGATGCGCGAAAGATCCTCGCGCTCAGTACGAAGTTCTGCAAGCGCCCCCCGAAGCCGGGCGGACATCCCGTCGAGCGCGCTGGAAAGACGTTGCAGCTCCGGCTCCGCCATGATCGGGAAACGGACCGCCTCTCCCTCAGCGATCTTCCCCGCGAACTCCACGATCCGGTCGAGCGGACGGAAGAAAAGACGGGCCAGCCACGTTCCAAACGCGACGATCAGCACCACGGCGACGAAAAGATACAATATGAACTTGTTTCTCGTCTCCGCGAAGGCCTCCGACAAGAACTCCAGCGGGTACGCCGCCCTGAGCACCGCGACGCGCCCCTCGGCCTCCACCCTGCGGGCGAAGTAAAGATAGTATATATTCGTCGTCGCGCTGTAGCGCAGCGCGGAGCCCTCGCCCGAAGCAAGGGCTTCCTTCACCTCCGGCCGCGTCAGGTGGTTTTCCATCGCCTCGGGGCTCCGCTCCGTGTCGGCGAGCACCACGCCGTTCGCGCCGATCAGCGTGATCCGTCCGCGGAGAATATCCTCCCACTTCTTCACATTCGCGGAAAAACGCTCCATACCGCCGTCTTTCAGCGACGCCGCGAGAAGCGCCGTCTGCTGCGAAAGCTCCAGCGTGCTCTGGCGGACGATGCCGTTCCGCACCACCCCGTACAGCAGCAGCCAGCTGATGCCGAACGCCAGCATCACCGCCAGCGAGATCACCGCGACAATCTTCTTCTTCAACGTGAACATGGACATCACTCCCATACCAGGCGATACCCTCTCCCGCGAAGGGAGTTGATCGCCAACGCCGGAGACTTCCCGTCGTCCAGCTTCTTCCGCAGACGGGAGATATGCACGTCCACGGTTCGCGTGTCCCCGCCGTAGAAGCTCCATATCTTCGACAGCAGCTCCTCGCGGGAGGCGGTCCGCCCCATCTTCCGCGCCAGCGCTTCCAGAAGACGAAACTCCGTCGGGCTCAGATCGAGCGGCGTCCCGCGCAGCAGCGCGGTTTCGTCGTCGAGCTCGATGCGGAGATCGCCGTTTTCAACGATACGACTCTCCCTCCGCTCCCCCGTGCGCCGCAGCAGCGCCTTCACGCGCGCCGTCAGCTCCGCGAGCGAAAACGGCTTTTTCATATAGTCGTCGGCCCCCAGCTCCAACCCCTCCACCACGTCCCGCTCGTCGCGGCGCGCGGTGAGCATCAATATGGGAATTCGCTCGGTCTCCGGCTCCGCCTTCATCCGGCGGCAGACTTCCCAACCGTCCATCTTCGGCAGCATCAGGTCGAGAATCACCAGGTCGGGGCGGAGAGAGAAGATTTTTTCCAGCGCCGCGTCGCCGTCCGAGGCCGAAGCCGTTTCGTAGCCGTGACGCCGCAGCGCCTGGGAGACGATCTCCATGATCGCGTCCTCGTCCTCCACAATAAGAATACGGGCTTCCGGCACGTCCCTCACCGCTCCTCGTGTTCTTTATGGGCGTAAGGAGTCGCGGGGCGAGGTCGTCGGAACGCGGAGGCCTTCACGGTCTTCCCGGTAAGAATGTAGATCACCCGTTCGGCGACGTTCGTCACGTGGTCGCCGCCCCTTTCCAGCGTCCGCGCCACGTTGAGGAGCTGCGTCGCCTGCTCGATGCGCTGCGGTCGCTCCATCATCAGGAGAAGCAGCTCTCTCATGATCTGCTTCTCCAGATCGTCCATAAGGTCGTCCATGGCGAAGACCTCCTTCGCCATGGACGCGTTGTTGGTGTCGAACGCCACCAAAGCCTTCGACATCATCGCGGAAAGGACGTCGAGCATCCGCGGAATGTCGATCAGGGGCTTTATCAGCTCCTTGTCGGCAAGCTCCACCGCCACCTTCGCGATGTTGCCGCCGTAGTCGCCGATGCGCTCCAGGTCCACCGCCATGTGCATGATGGAGGTCACCGCCCGAAGATCCTCGCCCAAAGGCTGGAAGCGCGCGGCGAAGTGCATGCAGGCGTTGTCCAGCGCTTCGGCGAGGTCGTCGATGTCGTCGTCCTTCGCCAACACCATTCTGGCGAGCTCCGCATCCTGATTCTTCAGCGCCCAGATCGCCTTGCTGATGGACTCCTCGGCCATCTTGCCGAGGCGGAGGACCATCCGCTTCAGCTCCGTCAAGTCCGCCTCAAGCTGTTTCCGTGTAATCACAGGCTCCATGATCATCGTCTCCTCTCTCCCGGCCTTCCTAGCCGAACCGCCCCGTGATGTAGTCCTCCGTCCGTTTGTCCTCCGGCGACGTGAACATCTTGGGCGTCGCATCGTACTCGACGAGGTCGCCCATCAGGAAGAAAGCGGTGCGGTCCGAAATACGGGCGGCCTGCTGCATGTTGTGCGTCACGATAACCACAGTGTACCGCTTTTTCAGCTCGCGGACCAGCTCTTCGATACGGGCCGTCGCCATCGGATCGAGCGCGCTCGTCGGCTCGTCCATCAACAGAATCTCCGGCTCCGTCGCGATCGCCCGCGCGATGCACAAACGCTGCTGCTGCCCGCCGGAGAGCCCGGTACCCGGAGTCTTCAGCTTGTCCTTCACCTCGTCCCAGAGCGCCGCGCCGACGAGACTCTGCTTCACGATGTCGTCCAGCCTGTCCTTCTGCTTGATTCCATGCAGACGAGGGCCGTACGCCACGTTGTCGTAGATCGACATCGGGAAGGGGTTCGGCTTCTGGAAGACCATTCCCACGTTCCGGCGGAGCGCGATCACGTCCACGCCGCCTGCGTAGATGTCCGAACCGCCGACCAGAATCTCTCCCTCCACCCGCGCGCTCGGAATGAAGTCGTTCATCCGGTTGATGCAGCGCAAAAAGCTGCTCTTGCCGCATCCGGACGGTCCGATGAGCGCCGTGACCTGCTTTTCCATTATATCGAACGTGATATCCTTCAGCACGCGCGCCGAATCGTAAAACAGATTCACGCCGCGCGAACTCACCAATATTTTTTCCATTCTATTCCCTCCACCCCTATCGCCGCATCAGCCTGCGGAGACGGGAACGCATGTAGATGCCTCCGGAACAGATGCCCAAAACCAACAGCAGCAGCACGAGCACCGTGCCGTATTGAATCGGCCGGGTTTCTTCGATGAACGTCCCCGCCGTGGCAAGGACGTAGATGTGGTACGGCAGCGCCATCACTTCGGAGAAGAGGCTGCGCGCGATATGAGGCGCGAAGAAGGCCGCGCCGGTGAACATGATGGGCGCCGTCTCCCCCGCCACCCTGCCGACGCTCAGGATGATCCCCGTGATCACCGTCGGCGCCGCCGCGGGCAGCACCACCTTGCGGATGGTCTGTCACTTCGAAGCGCCGAGGGCGTACGAAGCGTCCCGGTAGTCTTTCGGCACCGCCAGGAACGCCTGCTCCGACGCCGTCACCATCAGCGGCAGCGTCAGACAGGCGAGCGTGAGCGCCGCGGCCAGCAGGCTCGGGCCGAAGCCCAGCAGAATCACGAAGAGCGACAGGCCGAAAAGCCCGAACACCACCGACGGCACACCCGCGAGCGAGCGAATCGCCAGCCGCAGAATCGACGTGAACATATCGTCGCCGGCGTACTCCGCGAAGTACAGCCCGGTCGCCACGCCCACGGGAATCGCGAAAAACATCGCCACACCCACGAGCTGGAGCGTCCCCACCAGGGGCGTCATGATTCCTCCGCGCGTCATGCTGTCGCGCGGAGGCTCGATCAGAAAGTCCAGGGAGAGCACGCTGTACCCCCGCACCACGACGAAGCCGATGATCGCGACCACCATTCCGGTCAGCAGCAGCGCCGCCGTCCAGGAGAGGAGCGTCATCATCAGGTCGGCAAATCTGCGTCCGTCCATCTACTGCACCAGCTTTCCCTTCTTCTCGATCCACGCGGAGAGAAGATTGATCCCGAGCGTCATCAGCAGCAAAACGATCCCGCCGAAGAAAAGCGCCGCGTAGTGCGGCGAGCCTACCGGAGTCTCCCCCATCTCCGCCGCGATGGTGGAGGTCAACGGGCGGACCGGGTCGAAAATCGAGAGCGGAATGATCGCCGCGCCGCCCGCCGCCATCAGCACCACCATCGTCTCCCCCAGCGCGCGCATCACCCCGAGCAACGACGCGCTCAAAATACCGGGGAGCGCCGAGGGCACGACGACCTTCCGCGTCGTCTCGAACCGAGTCGCGCCCAGCGCGTAGGAGGCGTCGCGCAGGTCGCCCGGAACGGAACTCAACGCCTCTTCCGCGAGCGAACTCACGATCGGCACCGTCAGCACCCCGAGCAACACCGAAGCGTTCAGCAGATTCAGCCCCGAGAGCATATCGAACGTCTCCTGCAGCCAGGGCGCCAACACCACCATCCCGATGAACCCAAGCACGATGGAGGGGAAGAAGCCCAGCAGCTCAAGCACCGGCTTCAGCAGCTCGCGTACCGGCCTGGGGGCCACCTCGGAGACGAAAATCGCGATCAGCAGACTGAAGGGAAGCGCCAGCAGCGAAGAGGCCGCCGTCACCGCAAGCGTTCCCACGATCAGGGGAAACATCCCCAGAACCGGCGGATGCTCCGCCGGATACCACAGATCGCCGAAAAACAGATCCCTCAGCGTCACCGCTTTCAGCACGGGAAGCCCCTCTCTGAACAGGAAATAAAGGATGAAGATCATGATGAAGATCCCCGCGCTCGATATTCCCTTGATTACAATTCCCGGAAGCCTGTCTTTCATGAAAAAACCTCTTTCGTTCGTCGAATTCGTCGCCCTCGGCGAGCCCGGAAAAAAGCCCCCTCCCCGAAAGGGGAAGGGGTAAGGCTGGAGGAACTCTGGATGAGTCGTCGATGTTATTTCAGCACTCTCAGGGGAACGAATCCGGTTTCGGCCACTATCTTCTGACCGTCGTCGCTCAGGACGAAGTTGATGAACTTCATGATTTCGCCTGTGGGCCAGCCCTTCGTAAACATGTAGAGGAAGCGGGCGATGGGGTAGGTACCGTCGAGCGCCGTCTCGGACGAGCCCTTCTTGCCGCCGACCATCAGGGGCTTCACGGTGTTGTTGATGTAGCCGATGCCGTCGTAGCCGATCGCGTACTTGTTCTTGGCCACGGTAGTGAGCATGGCGCCGGAGGAGGCGACGACGAGCGCGCGCTGGGAAACCCGTTCCTTCTTCATGATGATCTCCTGCCACGTCTCGTACGTACCCGAGCTGGTGTCGCGACCGACAACCGCGATTCCCTTGTCCTCGCCGCCGACGTCTTTCCAGTTGGTGATCTTGCCGGCGTAGATGTCGCGAAGCTGCTCGATGCTCAGGTCGCTCACGGGGTTCTCCGGGTGCACGATGGGAAGCAGCGCGTCCATGGCCACCGCGAAGGGCACCGGGTACGTTCCCTTCTCCACAGCCGCCTTCACTTCGTCCGTCTTGATGAAGCGGGAAGAGTTGGCGATGTCCGTGGTGCCGTCGATGATCGCCTTGATGCCGTTGCCGCTGCCGCCGCCGGAGACGCTGATCTTCACGCCGCTGTTGGCCGCCATGTACTTCTCCGCCGCCGCCTGGGCGATGGGAAGCACCGTGGTGGAACCGTTCATCACAAGGGCGTTCGCAAACGCCGCGCCGGAAATGGAGAGGACTGCGCATGCCGCAAGAACTACCGCGATTTTCTTCATACCGAAAAGCCTCCTTGAATTTTTATCTTGGTGTGCGTCGGGGACCATCCCCGACCGACACGCACAGTATAGGAGGCGAGCATAACGACTGTTACGGAAATATGTAACAGATGAGTAACGATGACGTTACGTTCGTAACAGGGGGAATGTCGGAGAAACCGAGAAAGCAGGACGCTATGAATATTTCCATGGTAGAATCTGCTTGGAGGTGTATATAGATGAGTATTGAGACGCTTAAAAAAGAAGCCCTCCAACTTTCCTTGGAGGACCGTGCATTTTTGGCCAGAGAACTCCTGCTCAGCCTTGAAACAATGACTGATCAGGAGATCGAAGGCATGTGGATCAAAGAAGCCTCCCGCCGGGAACGTGAGATGGATACGGGCATGGCACGCTGCATACCTGCGGACGAGGCGCTGGACAAAGCCTATCAACGGCGAAAATGAACTGGACGATTCTATTCCATGAAGCTGCGGAAAACGAAATGAATGAAGCAGCCGACTTCTACGATCTCCAACATGCAGGTCTGGGAACAGCATTTCTCGACGAAATCAGAACGGCAATCTCCAACATTTTAAAATGGCCGGAAGCAACGCCCACAGTCCAAGGATCAATCCGAAAGAAAAACTTAGTCAGATTCCCCTTCTCTTAAGTCAGTCGATTATTCTGTACATTTGGCAAAGACAATCGTCATGACTCAAGGGGTGAAATCCATTGCGTTTGTAAAAATCCATTAGCTTCGGTTCCGGTGAGCACTCAACCAAAACACATCGTCCTGCAACTCGCTCCTGGGCAATTTTTATAACACCTATTGCCTGTTCTAGGATCGACTCTCCTGGCAAAGTCATGTGATCAATCGCGCTGTTTCTTCCAAGTTGACCAATCAGATAACAAGGTATCGCATTACGAGGATCAAAGAGCCCGTTGAGTCTTTTCCGCTGACTTTTCGATAAAGAATTCAGCTTCTCTATCTCCACACACGCCAGAGCCAAGGAGAAATAACCAAAAATACAGGGCATAGGCTCCGTTTTGGTTAGTAGATATGTTCTGGCCTTTTTGCTCTTTTCATAGAGAATGGCTGTTTTATGTAAAAAATGCTCGACGTCCGCATCTCTACAAGAAAAGCTACTGAGGAATAAGACTATCTTTTCCTCAGTAGCTTCTTTATTATCGAGTAAATCAGACAAAGCAATTATTTGAATTTCGTTAGGAGCGATGCTATTTCTCTCCTCCCGTTTTCTAGACGCCGGGACATCTCCTTGTCGGAGAGTACGCATAGTTTAGAAGGCGGCGAAAGAAGCCTGTCGATAAACTCCGGCGTCCGCTCCGAAACAACGTATTTCTTGTCGAAAGATCTTGTCGCCATGTTCATCCCTCCTTCTGGGATTAGTATAGCACAGGAGTCTTCAGGGACCAAGGCAAACTAAAAAACATCGGTGTAAATTAGCCTTCCGCAAAAGAAAGGAACCCCATCAATGCAGGACTATCCTGTGTTTGCAGCAATTCGACAGTTTTCTTCGCCCGCAATCCGGAAGTGGAGCGAGTCATACTCTACGGATCGCGAGCCAAGGGCAACTATAGAAGCGGGTCGGATATCGACCTGGCGCTCCAGGGAGGCGATGTCGCGATCCACTCTTTGATCGTCAACGAGACCCTGCTTGATCATATCCGCCGCAGAGGAGCGGAAGATGGTCTCCGCGGGGATATACAGCATTCGATAAGCAAAACCCGTTTCCAACCCGGAATGGCCGTCGTGCACTTCATCCGGATTGATGGTGATAAGAGTTCCCGGGAAGCCCCTGTGTTTTTTTCCGCGACATACGAAGTCCTGAAATCCGGACAAGGTCTGCC
>Ga0334882_1003523_pt1 | contig 14258 bp, 10 predicted proteins | sample GraSluR1_MG_5_FD_207226 | JGI IMG/M metagenome (GOLD analysis project Ga0334882, IMG submission 207226) | Sludge microbial communities from methane-producing bioreactor in Wageningen University, Netherlands - Granular Sludge_15_04-R1 | ecosystem: Engineered > Bioreactor > Anaerobic >... | reverse complement strand
ATGGGAAAGGAACCCGCTGTCCGTAAGGTCAAACACATGGACTAACCCGGATTTTCGTAACTCGGATTATTCATGAAGAACCGGCTGCGCGACCGCGTTCAGTTTTTCAGCAGCCTGCCAGGGAGCGATACTCCGCACGACTCGGTGTTGCATCGGCGTCCGACACACGTGAACTTGGCCCCGCTATCGAAACTGTCAGAGACGGACGTTACTCAAAAAATCGAATGCGGGGAGCGCCCGCTCTGGCGTGATACTTTGAACCCGATGTCGCCGGTGACGAGTGCTTGCCGGTCGGAATTAGACTGGCGCAATTCGCCCAAACCCCGTAGCATTCGCTCTCTCGACGCCTGCTACCATGTACTCGGCGAACGCGACGATGGAGTTATCCAATCGAAGAGCTGTACCATCGAGTCAGCCCTGTGAATGGCGGGAATCCGGCGACTTGACGACATCGTGACGGAATGAAGCTTTGCGCTGAGCGAATCAAGATACCGAACCGGTGGGTGCCACCACCACGTCGATCCGAAGGATACACTGTGACCAGTAAGATCCTCCTACTTGACGGCTATTCGACGCGCACTCTGGCTTGTGTCCGCTCGTTCGGCCGCCGCGGTCTGCCGTTCGCCGTTGGAGGTCACTCGCGCTGGGACTTCGCGCTGCACTCCCGCTTCGCCTGTGAGACGTTCGTCTACAAAAGCCCGTTTGTCGACCTGGAGGGTTTTATTACGGACGTCAACGCGGCCGTTGACCGATTTGCCGCAACGGAAATCCTGCCGACTTCAGAGGCCGCGATCATGGTTTGCAGCGAGCATGGTTCGGATCTACGCGTGCAGTTCCGCGGCCCGACTCCGGAGCAGATCGCACTCCTATTCGACAAGGAGAGGACCCTGGAACTGGCCAGCCGCCTCGGTATTCGCGTGCCGCGGACCATAGCCGTGACCGAGGCAACGGCGGTCGCAGACATTCTCGCCGTCATGGACCTACCGCTCATCCTGAAGGCTAGTAGCAGCGAGTCGTTAGGCAAGCAGCGGATCCGTCGCGGTGGGAACACAATTTACGTCTTCTCGCGCGACGCTCTCTCGCTCGCCCTGGAACGCAAATTGAAGAGTGCGCCGACGGTCCTCGCGCAGCAATTCATCGTCGGTCACGGCGTTGGCATATCGGGTGTGTTCGCCGCCGGCAAGCCTATCGCCCTGTTCGGCCACCGCCGCCTCCACGAAAGCACTCCCACCGGAGGTCCCAGCGCTGTGGCGGTGAGCATTGCCGTCGAGGGCGAGCTGCGCGAACACGCGATCCGGCTGATGGGGGCGACCGACTACACGGGACCAGCGATGGTGGAGTTCAAGGTCAATGACAAGACTGGCGAGGTCTTTCTGATGGAGGTCAATGCTCGTCTGTGGGGTTCGATACTGCTGCCGCTTGCCGCTGGACTGGACATCCCCTACATCCTCTGGAAGGTCTGGCACAACGAACCCGTCAACGAGGCCGAATTGTCGTACCGTGTCGGTCTCGTCGGCCGCTACCTCTTCGGCGATACCAAACACCTCCTTTTCTCCCTGCGGGGACGCCCCCGCGGCTGGCCAGTGGCTTTCCCCGGCCGCCGGCGGGCGTTGTGCGACTACATTTCAATGTTTTTCCGGCGCGACGTCCGGCCGTTACTGTTGGACATGGAAGACCCGGTGCCTTTCTTCGCCCGTTTCTTGCAGGAGCTTATGGGCTGATGACATTCCAGGATAACAACGGCCTCTCGACAGACATCGCCGCTGCGACAGAGGCCCGCGGCGAATTCAGGGGCGTCATCCATTTCCACTCCGAGTATTCCCACGACGGGCGCGACCAGATACCGGTATTAGCACAGAAGCTGGCGCTCCAACGGTTCGATTTCTGTATCCTCACCGACCACTTCGAGGATTTCGATGCTTCCGACCTCGATCGCTACCGATCGGAAATCGAGGCAGTCAACGCCGTGGGCAGCTTCATCATGGTTCCGGCGATCGAGGTCGAGTACGAAAGCATTCACGTGATCCTAGTACCAGTCGGCAGATTCGACGAGATCAAGAAGTCAGTTATCGATGACGATTTCCGGCAACTCGATGCCGTCAGACTGCTGGCTCATCCGACCAAATACGATCTCGAAACGACGGTGTCCGCACTGCGTAAGCATGAATTCGACGGCATCGAGCTCTGGAACCAAGCGGCTGACGGCAAGTATGCCCCACCGTATGACAAACTCCGTATCTTGCTGCCCCAAATCAGACCCGACTCTACGGGTCACTTCTTCGGCTGTGATATTCACGACGGCCGCCACTCCGTGGCGAACTACCTCACGATACCCGCCGACGGCCCGCTGACGCTCGACTATATTGTCGCCGCGCTACGTGCTCGCCGCTATACCAGCAAGAGCCGGCTGACCGGCCACATCTTATCGGCGGCACTGCCAGCGAGCGAACTCCCACGATGGCTCGAGACTACTGCGGGTTCACGAAACCTGCGAGTCGCGTTCACCTCCGGCCTGACGCGCGTGTTGAAGTACGTCTATCACTCGCTGCCGCGACCGTTGCGGAAACGAATCAACCATTTCAAGAACACTGTCAAAAGCCGGCTTTAAACCGACTATTGCCAGGCGCGATCCCTCGCGATCGTGAGGAATCCCTCGTCCGGTGAGAGCGCACGCTGCGAGAAGACTAGGTAGTTCTCGGGTAGGCAACCCCGCGGGAAGTAGAAGATGCCGTACTGGGGAAAGAGATCGTCTCGGCGTCGATGTATCTCGCGCCATTCTCCCTGCGGGTCCGTGCCGAATATCCGGCCGTAATGATCGCGCACCGCCGGTCCCGGCTCGACCGTCGTCCCGAGGTAGAGACCGCCTGCCTCGTTTCTCGCCGTGTAGTAAGCCGGACCAGGTAATTCGTAGCGACGGCGATAGCATAACGGGTTATCCACGAGGGCCTCATAAATCCAGGATGTTTCGAGAGGTGAATCCATACCCCACATCACGCGACCGTTATGGATCACGAGGTCGGTCGCCCGCGTTTGCTGACCCGCAGCGAGGAAGGTCTCTAGGCTAGAAAAGCTGTCATCGGTGTACAGGATACGACTCTCATGATCGAGGTCGCCGGTCAGGACCCAAACTCGCCGCCCACCGGGATCCGGAATCAACGAATGCACGTGGCGAATCTCGCCAGGCGCGAACTCCCAGACAGGCTCGAAATGCAGGAGGTCGGTCGACGCGTAGATTCTGATGGGTTCGAGGCGCGCGAGGTTCGGGACGTAGTCGGCCACGTAGACGACACCATCCGCCGTCTCGCAGAAGCCTCGGTTCATCGGCCTCGTGGCGGAGAATCGCGGAATCAGTTTGGCAGCGCCGTCCGGATCGACACACCAGAAGCGATGGCCATCGGCGACCAACCACCGGCCGGAGCGAGTCGCCAGCACTTGTAAGAGCGAGTACTTCAGCACGCGATCGACGAGACGAACGTGCGCCGGCCATTGGCGAGGGGACCACCGGATCCGCCCCAGCAACTCGAGGCGCGGTTTCGACAGGTTGTTGATGCAGTAGAACGCATTCTTACGCGAGACAATCAGGCCCCGAGCGTCCCAGGCGTGCACGAGCGTGTTGCGCATACGGTGCAAAATCTCGAGTCGCCCGTTGTCGGTTACGCTGCGCAACTCAGAACGCGGGAGCTTTTCGCCACTGTTTCCCATCAGCAACCCTCATGTGGTCGCCCAGGATCCGACCCTCTGCCGCATACCTGGTCATGTTGCCGGGAGGCAAGACAATGACACGCGAGCAAAACCACCGATGATAACGTCACAGGCAACTGTTTCCTGCCGGAGCCTGACTCGGATTCTTCATGAATGTTAAGCCAGGCACGCGACATCGATGTAGTCAACTGTCCACACCCGCCATATATCACGTTGACAGTATACCACAGCGCCGATCATTCAATCTACCACGATGGTTTCACCTGATAGCAGCGATTCCTCATCCTCCGATCGTAATATCAGCCCGCTGGGGTCCGATCGCGGCCGCCGCCGGCTAGTCGAGGAAATGCGCCGGCACCTCGTAGAATCCCGGCCGCTCCTCGACGATACGGCGCAGCCACTCTTCGGGATAAGGCGGATGGCGCGGCTTGCCGTGCTCGTCGCGGATGTTGCCGTCGAGGAACTTCACCAGGATCTGCTCGCCGAGTTTGCGCCAGCGCGCCACGGTGCGAGCAGCCTCGCGGGCGGAGTACTCGGTAAGGTATTCGCGCGCCAGGCGCGGCGATTGCTGGTAGAGGCTCGCTGCCGCCTGGTCGACCTCGGGCACCTGGGCGGCGAAGCTCGATTCCAGCTCGCGCTGCACGATCTGAACGTCCTGGATGATGTCCCGGTAGCGCGCGTAGGCCTGGTTGGCGACCCAGTTGAAGACCCAGAAGGCCGAGTCCCAGGAGAACTCCTGGAAGCTGCCGGTGCCGACCGCGAAGTTGTACGGCGCTTCGTAGATGCCGCAGTACATGGGCACGTAGACCGTGCTGTAGGTGTCGTCGACCCCGAACCAGAGGATGCCGCCGATCGGGTCCGGCAGCCAGCGGCGCGACTGCGTCACGAACGAGAAACCTGTTTGCTGGGTCGAGGTCGCGCGTTCGTGGAAGTACTGCTTGCCGTCCAGCTCCCAGCTCAGCGGCCGCCAGCGGTAGGGCAGGCCGAAGGGACCGGCGCCTACGCCCTGGGTGAGATCCAGGTCGGTGCCCTGGAAGTGATCGCGCATCAGGTCCTGCACGTCGCGCACGCTGAGTTTGCGGTCGGGCTTGATCCACAAAGGCAGGGGCTCGGCGCCCGGCACGCCTTTGACGAGGTCGTCCGACAGGTTCAGCGAGGGGGCCAGGCGGCGGAACGCCTGCCACACGCGCGCCTCACAGTAGCGGATACCGCCCCAGTCGGTGCGCCCGTACACGTCGACAAAGCTGAAATCGGCGTCCCGACCGTCGAACCAGCCTTGCTCGCGCGCGAACGAGACGACGTCCGGGCTGTAGAGCGTGTTCTTCGGATCGTTGCGAGGGAACGTGCGGATGCGCGCCTGGTTGGCGTGCGCCGTCACGTAGCCGTCGGGCACCTTGCGCGCCACCCAGACGGCGCCGTGGTGCTCGGGCCCCTTGCCGATCATCTCGAGGATCCAGACCTCGTTCGGATCGGCTAGCGAGAACGACTCGCCCTTGCTGCAGTAACCGTGCTCGGCGACCAGGCCGGTCATGACCTCGATCGCCTCGCGGGCGGTGCGCGCCCGTTGCAGCGCGAGGTACTTGAGGCTGCCGTAGTCGATCACCCCCTGGCGGTTCACCAGCCCCGCGCGGCCGCCGAACGTGGTCTCGCCGATCGCCAGTTGATGTTCGTTCATGTTGCCGACGACGCTGTACGTGACCGGCGCTTGCGGGATCTGGCCGAGATAGACACCGGTGTCCCATTCGTAGATGTCGATCATCGTCCCGGGCGCGTGAACGCCGCCCGGCCAGTGATAGAGCTCGCCGTAGAGGACATGGGCGTCCGCGGCGTAGGTGATCATGGTGGACCCGTCGACCGAGGCGCCGCAGGTCACGAGAATGCTGGTGCACGCCGCGGCCGGCGCAGTCAACAGAGCCGGCACAAGGCAGACGCCGGCCGCCAGGGCTGCCGTAAGAAGTCCTCTACGCACGATTCTGGGCTCCTTGGGACGAAGACGGGGCCTGCAAACCTTCCGGGGAGCGGCGCGGACGTTCACAAGCGGGAACTTACCGACAAGTTCTCTATAGATAGGCAAAGGCGCAGGCCACGGCATCTCGAATCGCCCGGCGGCCGCGGGCTTGCGGCTTGGCCGCCGGAAACCAATTGCACCCGCCATAGCGTGTCTCTATCATCCGGCCATGGCTGAACAGTACATTCGCGAGTACCGGATCATCGGCGATATCGGCGCCGGCGGCATGGCCAGCGTCCAGTTGGCCGTGCACCGCGACGTGCCCAACCTCAAGGTCGTCCTCAAGAAACTGTCCGACCGCAGTCTTGCGGACCGCTTCAAGCGCGAGGCCGACAAGCTCGCCCTGCTGGACGGCCAGCCCGGCATTTGCCAGATCAAGAACTTTTTCGATCACGAGGGCGATTTCTACATCGCCATGGAGTACATCGAGGGTCAAGACCTGGGCCGGCTGTTGAGTTCCGAGAATCGTATCGAGCGTGAACGGGCGGTGCAGATCATCCAAGCCGTGCTGCGCACGCTGGACTTCGCGCATCGCCTCGGCATCAGCCACCGCGACATCAAACCCACCAACATCATGATCGATCGCCACGGTCAAGTGAAGATCATCGATTTCGGCCTGGCCAAGGGCAAAACCGACTCGGACCTGACCATGGTGGGCACGGTGGTCGGCTCGCCCCGCTACATGGCGCCCGAGCAGTTCTCCCCCAATGAGCGCACCGACTGGGCCCGCTGCGACATCTACGCAGTGGGCGTGACCCTCTATTATCTCTTGACCGGCCGGCTGCCTTTCAAGAGCAGGGATATCTACGAACTGCGCGACGAGAAGTGGCGCGGCGGCTTCGCCCCGCCGTCGGCGATCGACCCCGCCATCCCGACCGAGTTGGACGCGGTGACCATGCGGGCGCTGGCGGTCGATCCGACGCAGCGCTACGCCGATGCCGCGGCGATGCTGGCCGACCTGAACCGAGCCGCCGCCGGTCAGATGCCCCCGCCGGCGGCGACGGCCACGGCCGCCGATTTCGAACCCACACGGATGATCACGGAACTGCCGCCTGCAGCCCCTGTTCCTCGTCCTTCCTCAGCCCCGGCCCCCGTTTCAACGCCTGCGCCGGTGGCGCCTCCGGTGGCGCCGCCTGTCGCGCCGCCGGCGCGGCGTGGGATACCCCGGGCGGCGATGGTCGCCGCCGCCGCCGGTCTGCTCGTTATCGTGGCGGTGGCCGGAATCTACCTGGGCTCGCGGCGCGCCGGTCAGCCGGCAGTCTCCCCTGCGGCCGGCCCCGAACTGGCCGCGATCGACACGGCGGCGGCCGTGGCGGTGATCGCCGAGCCGGCGCAGGAGCCGGTGCAGGAGCGCGCGCAGGAGCCGATCGCGGCACCGGTGCAGGAGCCGAGACCTGGCACGCCCGCCGCCGCCGTGTCGCCCGCCGTTCTGCAGTTCGGCAAGGTCCGCGTCGGGTCGCTGCCCGGCTGGGGATATGACATCTACATCGATGGCAAGTTGCAGTCCAAGCCCACGAACGCGGAGTTTACCCTCCCCGTCGGCCGGCACGTGATCAAGGTCGTCGCCGTTCTGGACGGGGTTGCGAAAGAGATGGAAAAGACAGTCACTGTCGTTCCGGGAGAAATCGGCCGGCACATCTTCGATCTCGGTCAGCTCGAATGATCCCGGCCGTTTCTTTCGACACCCCAGCAAGGAGCAGATCATGATGCCTCGCCACAGCGCCGGCCGCCTTCTGCGCGTTCGCCCCTTCGTGGTCGCGACGGCCCTGGTCGTCGCGGTCCTGCCTGTAGTGCTGCCGCCGGCCGCCGCAGCCGCCACGGAGTCGGTCGTCGACCAGGTGGCCCAAGTCTACGGCTACTACGGAGAACTGGAGTTCGAGAAAGGCATCGCGCTGGCCAACGCGATTCTCGCGCAGGGCGAACTCGAGGTGAAGGATCGTATCGAGGTGTACTCGGCGCTCAGCCTGCTGACCTTCGCCCTCGGTGAATCGTATATCCAGGAGTCGTATGCCTATTTGGACCGGATCGCCGCGCTGGGTCCGTGCGTGACGGCCCTGCCCGCGAGCCAATGGCCCCAGCAGTTGCGCGATCAGTGGTACGGCGTGGCCCATACCAACGGCGCCCTGGTCTGCAACGGGCCGCCGACGACGGAAGACAGGAAGATCCGCACCGTCGCCATCATGGAGTTCGATAACTTCTCGGTCGGCAAGTACCAGGAGAAGCTGGGATTTCTGGCCAAAGGTCTCGCCGAATTCTTCGAGGCGGATTTCAGCCAGCTCAGCGAGCTGAACGTGGTCGAACGCGACAAGATCGACTACATCCTCAAGGAGATCATGCTGGCCAAGGAGGGCATGGTCGAGCAATCCACCGCCGTGCAGGCGGGCAAGCTGCTCGGCGCGCAGGTCATGATCTTCGGCAGCCTCGTCCAGCTCGACGACCGTAACGCGCGGATGACCGTCAAGGCCGTCAACGTCGAGACGTCGCAGATCATCGCCACCGCCGAACGCCAGGGCAAGCCGGACTTCTTCGCCATGGAGAAGGAACTGGTCAAGGAACTGGCCGGACGGCTCGATCTGACCTTGTCGGCGGAGGTCAAGGCGCGCATCGACGCGGTCGGCACCCGACTGGAGACCGCGGCCGATTTCTATTCGCGCGGCCTGTATCACATGGACCGCTACGAATACGCCGAAGCCTACGATTTCTTCCGCCAAGCCTGGGAGGCCGACCCCGCGTTCGCCGAAGCCAAGCACAAGATGGACATCTACCGACCTCTGGCGCTGTCGTCCTGAACGGAAGGCCTATCGTCATGCGAGTACGCCGGAACATCGCTCGCCCGCCGGCGGCGGCAGCGCTGATATTGCTCGGGATGGCGCTTCTGGTGACCGGTTGCGCGCCCGGCCACTACGCCCAGGGACGCCGCGCGGCCGCCGGCCAGCGCTTCGACGAGGCCGCGCGGCTGTACTACCAGGAGATCGCGGCCGATCCCGCGAGCGCTCGCGCCTGGCGCGAAATCGGGGTCGTCCGCTATGAGCAGGGCAACCTGGCGGCGGCCGAGGAAGCGCTCAAGCAAGCCGTCGCCATCGAACCCGATGCCCGCGCCCACCTCTACCTGGGCCTGATCCACGAACAGCGCAACGCTTACGACCTGGCGATCCTCTCCTACCGCTCGGCCCTCGGCCTGCAGCCGCCGCAGCAGACCCGGCAGCTCATCGACAGCTACCTCGACGTGCTGGTGCGCGCCCACGTCGAGCAGGAGATCCAAAACGCCCTGGCGAATGAGGCGCAGATCGATCCGGCGGTGATCCCGGCCAACAGCGTGGCCGTGATGACCTTCGACGCGTCGCAGCTCCCCGCGGAGCTGGCGCCGTTGAGCCTCGGGCTGTCCGATTTCACCGCCCAGGATCTGGCCAAGATCGGTTCGTTGGTGGTCGTCGACCGCCTGAAGATCGACGCCGTGCGCCGCGAGCTCGAGCTGGCTGGCAGCGACCTGGTCGACCCGGCGACGGCGCCGCGGATCGGCCGCCTGGTCGGCGGCAGGCGGATCGTCACCGGCAGCGTGCTGGCGCTCGGCGACGACCGTATCCGGCTGAGCGGCGCCGTTGTCGACGCGATCGACCGCAGCGCCGGTTATCCGGAGCAGACCGACGGCGACCTGGCCGAGTTCTTCCGTGTACAGAAGGACTTCGTATTCCGCGTGGTCAGCGAATTGGGCATCGCGCTCACCCCCGAGGAGCGCGCGGCGATCGAAGAGGTTCCCACCGAATCTTATCTGGCGTTCATGGCCTACTGCCGCGGCCTGGCGCTGCGCGAACAGGGGCTTTTCCACGAGGCGGCAACCGAGTTCCGCACCGCGACCGGCGCCGACCGCAGCTTCGGCGCGGCGGCCGCCGCCGGCGAGAGTCTCGCCGGCCGCATCGCGGCGGGTTTCGGCAGCGGACCCGATGCCGGCCGTTTCGCCGCCGCCGTCAGCGAGGTCGCCAGCGTCGAACTGTCGGCGGATCCGCTGGCCGACGCGCAGGCCAATCTCTTGCGCATCCAGTCATTCGTGCCCCTCGCCGGCGAGTTCGACCTGCTCGGCTTGCCGCCCAGCGCGCCCCCGCGCACGGGGGATTACGGCCGGGTCGTGATCCAGATTCGCGGCAACCTGGACGGGGGGTACTGACATGCGCAGGATCCTGATCTCGTCTCTGTTGCTCGCAGCAGTCACGCTGGCGGCGCCCATCGCGACGGCCCAGATCCTGTATGGTCAGCCGACCTCGGGCAACCTGGGTCTGATCTATACACACTGGAAGCTGGAGGGCCTCGGCGGCGAGCTGACCCTCGGCCAGTGGCTGCTGCCGGTCAACGGTTTCCTGCCTTTGGGCGACGATCTCGAGGCTCGCTACTACGTCGCGCGCGTCGGCAACGCCCTGTCGACCATCGCGGGCGATCAAGAGCTGGACGGCCTCACCGATCTGCGCGTGCAGATCGCCCGCAGCCTCGCCCGTGATCGCTATCTCTTGAGCGCCGGTTTGAATCTGCCGACGGGCAAGACGGGCCTCGATCCGGGCGGCGAACTGCCGGTCATGACCATGCTGACCCAGAACTTCCTGCAGTTGCCGGCGCGGCGCCTGGGCGAAGGCTTCGGCCTGAATTTGCTGGCCGGCACCGCGGCGACATGGGGTGAGCGGCGCGTCGGCTTCTCGGTCGCGTTCAACTACGAAGGCGCCTACGAGGCCTACGCGGGCGCGGGCGACTATGACCCCGGCGACTCGCTCGTGTTGACCGCAGGCGTGCAAGGCGGTCGCGGCCCCTGGACCTGGCACGGCGATGTTTCGTTCACGACCCACGGCGACGATCAACTCGACGGCCGCAAAGTGTACAGCCAGGGAGACCAACTCGGCTGGCAGGCGGGCGCTCAACTGGCGCGTCCCGATCGGCGCGCCTCGGTGCAAGCGCGCTACTTGATTCGCGGGCGCAACGAGCAGTTCGACGCCGCGGAGTCGCTGGCCAGCCGCTTGAAAGTCTACGGGAACGAGTTGGCGCTGGCCGGCACGCTGGCCTGGGTCCGGTTCGACGGTCTCTATGGCGGCCCGGTGGCCGAGTTCCGGCGCATCGCCGGCAACGAGTACGGCTTCGGCGGGACGACGGTCCTGGGCTTCGGCCTGCTGGCCGGCCGACCGTTGGGCAGGCAGTTCGATCTGAGCGGCGGCCTGAAGTTCTTCACCGGCAACACCGACGACGGGAACATCGACCTGAGCGGCTATCAGGTCTCGCTCTCGCTCTCGGGACACCTGTAAGGGAGATGCCCGATGCGCAAACTCTTCAAACGGGCGCTGACCGTGGTCGCGGCTGCCGTTCTGCTCGCGCTCCTGGCGACCGGTTGCGGCGACAAGGTGGTTGGCCCGGAGCCGGGCGTGCGGGTGCACATCCCCCTGGGCGAGAAGGCGGGAGCCGCCGAGCTGTTCCGCGTCACGGTGACGGGCGCTGACATGGATACGGTCGTCGCCCAGATGCAGCCGCAGAACGACGCGGTCGAAGTCGTGCTGAACGTGCCGGTCGGGCCGAGCCGCCGCTTCGTCGTCGAGGCCCTCGATGCGTTGCGCGAGGTGATGTTCCGCGGCGAGACGGTCGTCGATGTGCTGCCCTTTGCAGATATGCAACTAGCCATCGATCTGCGGCCGATGGTGCCGATGCTGTACTTCTCACCGCATTTCCCGACGGTGCGCATGGGTGATGAATTCATCCTCACGCTGCGAGCGGCCAAGCTGCCGGGGTTGATCGGCCTGAGTTTCGAGCTCGCCTGGCAAGACCTGGCGCCGGTGCTGTTGGATACCGCCTTCGCGGCACCCGGGGTGCTGGAAGCCGGCGCCGACATGTGGGAAGAGGGTCTCTACTTCGGCATCTATTCCGAGGTGGATCCCTTCGTCGATGCCGAGGGCAATGGCGTGCTGGCCTACTTCCGCTTCTCGACGTACGAGGCCTTTGCTGCCGGCGCCCATGCCGTGCCGTTCGCGATCGAGTTGAACGATCTCAGCGGCGTGGAAGTCGACCTGGCGGGCGTGTATCTGGACCGCGCGCTCCTGCGCCTGGAGAACCCGAACGCCGTCGAAACGCTCCTTGGCGGCGCCGGCGCGGACGAGGGCCGCGCCGCGGTCGCGCTGCCGGGCGGCGATTTTATGGTGGCCGGCGTCATGGGCGGCGGCGGACAAGACTACTATCAAGCGCCGTTTCTGGCCCGAATCGCGCCCAACGGAACCGCCCGCTGGCAGCGCACCTACCCCTCGGACGCACCGGGCCAGGTCGCCAATGGTCTTGCGCGCAGCCGCGACGGCAGCTTCTTCCTGGTCGGCGAGGAACTCGGCTACCACAAAGAGGTCGGCGGATCGTTTGTCTATCGGACCGATGGCGAGGGAAGGCTCGTTTTCGAGGCTACCCTCGACACCGTCTTGACCAATCCCGTCCCCACGTGCGTGGCCGCCCTGCCCCGCGGCGGCGCTGTGGTGGCCGGCCGTTACTGGGCTGAGTGGTGGGATCAATGCTTCGTGGCCACCTTCGGCGCTGCCGGACTCAGGGATGTGCTGCTGATTCCCGACTACGGGGCCATCCACGACATCATCGCGGTTTCGGACACGGCCTTCGTGGCCGTCGGGACCCAAGATGCCTTGAAAGCAGGCGACATCGCCCTCTGGCGGGTCGTCGACGGTGACGGTCTGCGCCTCTCGTGGACGCGGATCTTCAGCGGCCAATGGGACGAAGGTTTCGCCCTCGCCCTGGCGCCGGACGGCGATTACATCATCGCAGGGACGACCACGATTGAGAACTCCGCGATGCGCGTGATCCGGACCGACCCGGATGGCTTCGCGCGCTGGGATCGCACTGTGCACTGGGATTGGAACACGACCGCCCGCGCGATCGCGGCCACGCCGGACGGCGGCTGCGTGGTGGTCGGCGATGGCTACGGATCCGAGCAAACCGGAACCGATGTGATCGTCGTGCGTCTGGACGCCGCCGGCAACACCGTCTGGGAGCGCACCTACGGCGGCACCGGCACGGACCGCGCCTACGGCATTGCCCGCGGGACCGGCGGCGGCTACCTGGTGGTCGGCACGACGGACTCGGCGCGTCCCTACGACAACGACGTGCTCCTGCTGCGCCTCAACGAGGAAGGGCTCAAGTTCGCCGCCGATTGACCGTTCCCAAGCGTCCCGTTGCGGCCCGCCGCCGACCGCCGGATATTGTGCCGGTAGGCAAATCCGCAGAAGGGAAGCCATGAAACGAGTCACCATCGTCGGCGGCGGCAACGTCGGCACCAATACGGCCTTCTTCCTGGCGGAGAACGGCACGGCATCGGTCACCCTGGTCGACATCAAAGAAGGGATGCCGATCGGCAAGAGCCTGGACCTCATGGAAGCCGGCCCCCTGCGCGGTTACGATACGACGATCCGCGGCAGTAACGATATCGAGAGCCTCGCCGGCAGCGATGTCGTGGTCATCGCCGCCGGACGCGTGCGCAAACCCGGCGAACGCCGCCTGGATCTCTACAAGGACAATGCCGCAACCGTCCGCGAGATCGGCGAGGCCATCAAGCGCCTGGCGCCGGACGCCGTCGTCGTCAATCTGGTCGAACCGATCGACACGCTCACGCTGTTGATCCAGGAACTGCTCGGCGCCGACCGGCGGCGCGTACTCGGCGTCGGCGGCCTGCTCAGTTCGACCCGCATCCGCTATCTCGTCAGCGCGGAACTCGGCATCTCGCCCCGCGAGGTCACCGCGCTGATCATCGGTCCGCATCGGCGCAGTATGGTCGTCTTGCAGGACTCGATCCGCGTGTCCGGCATTCCGGCCGCGATGCTGATCGGCCAGGAGCGCCTCGCCGAGATCGTCGATCAGGCGCGCCACGCGGGCGATACGATCCTGGAGCTGGCGCAGTCCTCGACCGCCTACTACGCGCCGAGCGCGGCCGCCTGCAGCCTGATCGAAGCCGTTGTGCGAGACACTCACGCCATCCTGCCGGTCTCGGTTCGTCTCGACGGCGAATACGGCGTGCGCGGGTTGTGCGCGGGTGTGCCTGCCCGCATCGGCGCCGGCGGCGTCGAGCAGATTCTGGAGATTCGCCTGACCGACGCAGAGCAGAGCGCCTGGCAGACCGCCATCGCCGAACTGAAGACCGCCATCGCCGAAAAGACCGGCCGCCGGATCGCCTGAAGGAGCCCCGCTATGTCCAGGAAAAAGGTCAGCATCATCGGCGCGGGCAATGTCGGCGCGAAGGCGACCTACTACATCGCCGAGAAGGTCATCGCCGACCTGGTCATGGTCGACATCGCCGAAGGCGTGACCCGCGCCAAGGCGCTCGACTTCCTCCACGCCGGCCCCTTGCGCCGTTATGACGGCCCGATTCGGGGCACGACCGACTATGCCGAGATCGCGGGCAGCGACGTTGTGGTCATCACGGCCGGTCTGGCGCGGCGGCCCGGCATGGACCGCATGGACCTCTTGAAAGCCAACGCCGAGATCGTCAAGACCGCTTCGTTGAACACCGCCCGCTACGCGCCGAACGCCACGGTGA
>Ga0334882_1003521_pt1 | contig 14265 bp, 9 predicted proteins | sample GraSluR1_MG_5_FD_207226 | JGI IMG/M metagenome (GOLD analysis project Ga0334882, IMG submission 207226) | Sludge microbial communities from methane-producing bioreactor in Wageningen University, Netherlands - Granular Sludge_15_04-R1 | ecosystem: Engineered > Bioreactor > Anaerobic > Unclassified... | reverse complement strand
TTTATGTTTGAAGGTCAGCATACTGCCAGCACCCCTCTTATAAAAAATATCTACCTGAGCCCACTCAAAGTCGGGGAAACCATGCTTCTTTCAAACGTCTTTTATGAGGTAGATTCATGGCAACTAAAGAAAGAATCTATCACAGAACTTGAAAAACTTAAGAGTCTGCTGATGGAAAATAAAGACATAGTTGTGGAAATTGGGGGATATACCGACTCTACAGGCAGCGACGAGTACAACAGGATTTTGTCTGAAAAACGGGCACTGTCTGTGGTTAACTATCTGATAGAAAATGGAATTTCAGACGATAGATTGAAACACAAAGGATATGGCAATTCATATCCTGTTGGCGACAATATTACGACCGAAGGTCGTCAGCTTAACAGAAGGACAGAAGTAAAAATTATTGAAAAGAAATAGCTGCCGGAAATGGCAGCTATCTCAGCTCAATGCTATGGTCAACCCGCTAAACCATGCATCACATCATTATAACTTATATTGTTATCCTTGAATTGCTGGGTGTGTTAATACTGTTATCAATTGATCCTGCAGGCTTCACGGGAAAGGAAAGGTGAATGCCGGAACCAGTGAGTCCGTTGCATTTGATCTCAATTCTTCCACCAAGCAGTTCAGTGAGCTTCCTGACCAGTGAAAGGTTGATTGCCGTATTAATGTTCCCGTACTTGTTCAGTGATTCTGCAATATTGTTGGTATTAAGAAACTCTTTTGAAACTGCGTAGCCCGTTCCTGAATCTTTGATCGTGAAGTGAACAGTCTCATCCCTTAGATAATATCCCGTTGTAATATATCCTGCAGAGGTATGCTGAAGGGAGTTCATAAAAAGATTCCGGACTACTTTTCGCAACCAGTCCGTATCAAGGTAAATCTCCTCCCTGCAGTTAGCCTGATTTTCAACAACCAGGATCACATGCCCGCCATTGTTCTTTTCAAGGATTTCTCTGAACTCAGAGAAAAGGCTGTCAAACAGATCATTCATACGCCAGCGTTTGGGTTCGGATTCGGCTCCGCTCTCTCTTATTACAGCCGAATCAAGAAAATTGTCGAATAATCCGATAAGCTGGCGGCACAGATCATATATTTTATCGCTTATTTCAATTTTTGTTTCAGTATCAGCTTTATCTTCACTTAATAGGTAAGACATGGCAACAACTCCGTTCAGATTGGTTCTCATTTCATGCGATAACCGGTTAAGAACCGATTTGCTGAATATCTGGTCCATGTTCAGAAAAACAGAATCGGTTATACTTTTATTATTATCACTGAATTCCTTCCGGTATCTTTCCATGGGTATGAATGCATAAATATTATTAGCCCGGCCGTCAGTTCCTTTTAAGCACTCTCAGGATCCTCGATGCATCCCTGCTGTAAATGCTGTCTGATTTTTTAATTGCCAGCAGACTCTTTTCAGCTTTTTTATGCTCATCCGTTTTAATATAGCAAAGCGCCAGATACCATTGAGCATGATCAATATACAGGTTGTTATGATCATCAATTACCCTGGTAAATGATCTGTTTGCCTCTGGATAATTTTCAATCTCGAAGTTTGACACGCCATTTAACAGTGCAGAATGCATATTCTCAGGTTCCTGCTCCAGCACCTTTTTAAAATAAACAGCTGCATTCATGAAATCATGAGCCTTGTAGTATTCTATTGCCTGATTGTAATAATTATTGGTGGCCGGCAAACCTGTTCTTGAGGGTGTTACCAGCTCGTAGGTTTTGTAATATCTTTCTATTATTTCGTCATCGCTTAGCTCCCTGCCGGAAAAAAGAGCGATCACACCTGCGACAAATAAAATAACGGCAGCTGCGGCAACGCTGACAGATATTCGTTTCAGCGATCCGAACCGAAGTTTGCTCTCTGACCGGTTTTTCTCAATCAGGGCAAGTTTTTCGCGAAGGCGGATAAGATCCTGTCGCCTGAGAACAGAATCAGCTTTGCGGCGGAGCTGAACTTCCTTTTTGAGGTCTTCATTGCCTTCAAGTTCCCCGGTGAACCAGAGTTTTTCCTCTTCACTCATTTCATTGGCGAGATATCGCTCTATGAAACGTGAATAATCGAATGTTTTCATCATTTCAGCATATTTAATTACTTAATATCCATTCAGCACAATTTAATGATAAGTTGGCATACTGTTAACATTCATGAATGTCACAACACATACCGGCATTCATTGCCGGCATAATTATATATTCAAGCCTGTGAAATTATTCACAGGGCTTTTTGAAAATGTATATGTGAAGAAGAAATTATACCTTCACTTTGGGAGGATTGGGCAAAATAACAGGATCAGTGTCCTCACCTCCTCTGATACGGATCATTTCTTCACATGTCAGTGAATAACCTTCAAAAATTTCATTTACTGCGTCGTTATTTTTTGCTTTCATTTTTGAAATATTTAATTGTTTACAGAAATAATCGCCATTTTCCGGATCTTTCACTTATACGTTTCAAAAAATGTCAGTTTGTGACACAAAAAAACCGGGAATTTTTTTTAAAAAATTTATAATACTGATATTATGGTTGATACATCAATATTGATCAGACCTTCTTTAGACATATTTTGGCATTTTCATGTAAACTGTTGATATTTATGCAAAGAATTTCACTATCCGGTCAGTGCCATGAACCATCATTTCTGGATTTTTCGTTTATTAATGATTTCAGTATTTTCTTTGGTAATTCAGATATTTGACAGCGGTCAGATCATGGCTGCACTTTCATGGAAATATATACCGGATTTTTCCGCATATTATGTTCAGGCAGACAAGGATAATGAACTGACCGGCGCCCTTGGAAAATTGAACGCTGAATTTCAGGAAAATATCAGTTCGGGTAATTTCTCCAGCGCAAAAATGAATTTTGACAATCTTCGTTCCATGATTGAAAAACCTGGCATTGACACTCTTGTGCTGTCAGATTCTTATTACTTCAGCGGTGTCTTTTGCCTTCTGCGGGGCGCAAATTCCGATGCGGTCAAATGGCTTAAAGGTTCTTTAAATCTAAGGGAAATCGTTCAGGTGTATGATATGATCTATGCCAAGTGCGTATATAACCTGGGGGTAGCGTACAATGAAACTGGCGATTACAGTAAACTAAAGATGTACACGCTCAAATCTCTTGAAATTGAGAAAAAACTGCTTGGTGACTCTGATCCTGCACTGCTCACAAGCTATGCGACATTGATCAGTGCTTTTCTTGGTCTTAAAGAATATGATGAAGCAGTAGTTTACGGAAACATAGCCCTGGAGATAGCCAGAGATCAACATGAGAGCAACCCTGACTTCGCTGATATATTCGCCAATATGGGACACTGTTATGCCAAATTATCCGATTATACAAAAGCTGCACTTTATCTTGAAAAGTCTGCAACTTTTTACGATAAGGGAATCCTGAAAAAGGATGAGCGATACATTAACATTCTTAACAGTCTTGCAGTTGTGTACGGGTACCTCGGGTACAGTGATAAATCGGAAGATTATTTTAGGAGGGGAATCGACATTGCCAGAGATACTAATTCAATACTGTCCTTCAACTTTGTCAACAGCCGTGCAATCTTTCTGGCACACTCTGGCAAACGGGATCAAGGTGAAAAACTTTTATCTGAAGCTTTGAATGAAGCCCGTAACATCTTTGGAACAGGATCAGCAGGTTATATCACAGTTCTGAGATATTTCGCCGAATACCTGAGAGGGATATCCGGCGATAAAGAACGGGCACTTGCACTATATCAGGAGTGTGTCGATTATATTAAAGATAATGAGCACAATATTGCCTTGAGAGAACCTGTTATGCTTGGATACGCGCTGGCTTTATCAGCCAATGGAAAAGATGATAAAGCACTGGAGGTTACCGGAGATTTACTATTTCCGGGAGCCAGTGGCAAAAGCCACAAATCCAGATTGATTACAAATCCTGAACCGGGTCAGATAACTCCCGATCTGTTTTCATTAAATGTGCTTAAAGCGAAATACAGGGCTCTTGAAGGATTGTATGCACAAACCGGTAACCCTGAATATCTTCTTGCAGGAGCACAGACCTCATCGACCATTATTTCGGTTCTGGAGAAGATCAGGATCAATATAAGCGAGGAAGAAAGCCGCCTTATTATCGGCGACAGGTATCGTGACCATTACATCAATGCAATACATGCTTATGACCGCTGTTATAAAGTCACGGGAGATGAAGAATATCTCGCAGGGGCATTCCAATATTTTGAGAAGAGCAAAGTCGCAGGTTTGCTGGCGTCAACAAGAGAATTGAAAGCATCGCAACTTCAGGTTCCTCAGGATATTGCTTTGCTTGAAAGAAGACTGCAGAATGAAATAAGTTTCTATAATTCCAGGATTGAATCAGAAAAAGAGCAGGACAACCCTGATTATGATCTTGTGGGAGAGTGGAATGAGAGCCTGTTTTCAGCCACCCGGAAGCGTGATTCTCTGGTAAATATATTCGAACGTGAATATCCGGGATATTACCGCATCAAGTATAATACAGCTGTCGTTAGTCCTGACGAAATTAAAAGCATTGCGGGAAAAAGAATAAATTACCTCAATTATGTTCTGGCTGATTCATTCCTCTCTGTATTTATTGTCAATAATAAATATAAAAAACTGCTTTCAATTCCTGTTGATTCCTCATTTTACAGCAGTATCGGTGAATTCAGGAAACTTTTGGCTTCTCCGATGTTGAACAGCAATATCAGAACTGATTTTGACAATTTTAAAAGGATCGGAAATAAGCTTTATGCATTATTATTCCAGCCTGTACGACAATATCTTATATCTGACAAGCTTCTGATCTCTTCAGACAATATATTGACATATATTCCTTTTGAAGCTATCCCCGGTCCAGTCAGTTCTCCGGATGAGAATTTACATTATGGCAACCTTCCTTACCTGATGAATGACTTCAGGATCTCTTACACATATTCTGCGACATTTATGGCTGAATTTCCTGAGCCAGATTTTTCCCTTCTTAACACCGCAATAGCTTTTGCCCCGGAATATAATTACAGGCTCAATATTGATTCACTCTTGTCAGCAAGACACTCAGGTAATACCCAATTGCCTGATCTGCCCTTTGCAAGAGAAGAGGCAGAATTTATTACAGGACTTACAGGGGGAACGTTATATGAAGGTGCAGCCGCAACAGAATCCGTCTTTAAATCTGAAGCCGGAAATTATGATATTATACATCTTGCAATGCATACCTTGCTTAACGACCGTTCGCCCATGCATTCAAAGATGCTATTCCATCCGGAGCCGGAAATAGATGAAGACGGGTTTCTTAATACTTTTGAGGTATATGGGACACCTTTGAAAGCAAAAATGGTGGTTTTGAGCTCATGTAACACAGGAACAGGATTGTTGCATGAGGGAGAAGGAATTTTAAGTCTCGCCAGAGGATTTGTGTATTCCGGCAGCAAATCAGTGGTATTGTCAATGTGGGAAATAGAGGACCGTTCCGGAGCGGATATCATAATCAGCTACTACAAATATCTAAAAAAGGGATACTCCAAAAGCACCGCTTTGAAAAAAGCCAGGAAAAAATATCTCGGTAAAGCTGACCGTTTGAGATCACATCCTTATTTCTGGTCAGCTTATGTGATTTACGGAAGCAACGGACCGGTATATTATGGCAGGCATCTGACCATGATACTAATCACAATAGCTGCTTTTCTTGGTGTGTGTCTTTACTTAAGACTGAAGTAATCTTTGTACTCCGGGTCTTTCCTGACAAGGTCGATCAAAGCTTCCTTGCTGAGAAATTTTTTTCTTCTGGCATACGCCTCATTTTTAAGGTTCATTTTTTCTGCGATTTCGGCATATGACATACCATCTGCAAAAAGTGTAAGGATTGTCCGGGCATCGCTGGTGAGCTTAAGAAAAGCTCTGGCAACAATTCTGTCCAGAATATACTCCTGAACCTCCTCCTCTTCATATTCTTCAACCATGTCAAGTTCAACCAGTAATATTCTCTTTTTGTGCCTGAGCATCAGGTTCCATATATTGCGGGCAATACCATAAAAGTAACCTTTGAGATCAGACTCAGGCTTGAAATTAATGTCTGAAACACGGTTGTAAAGTGCAATAACCGACTCCTGAAACACGTCATGAACATCTTCTTCTGACCCGCTGTTTTTAAGAACTTGCTGCCTGACAACCGGCAGATAGTTTTCGTACAGCCAGTTCAGTGTTTTTTCATCCTGCTGCCTGATGCCGTTAATAATGTTGCTATCTGAGATTTTCCGGAACAACCGCTGCAATTGCTTCGTTGATCAGGCAAATATAGTATTTCCTGACAGCAATATGATATTCTTTTATCGGATATGGAGATATCGTGAAAATCGTATGATTTTTTTTAAAATTAATATAAATATATTTACTTTTTATATTTTTTAATTAACGGGCATAATGTCATTCCCTTTCTTAAGGCAGCCAGATGCAATGGATTGCGGCCCTGCCTGCCTGAAAATGATAGCAGGGTATTATAACAAGAATTACTCTCTTGGATTTTTACGTGAAAAATGTCACATCACAAGGGAAGGTGTATCTTTTCTGGGTCTGTCAGATGCAGCCGGATCATTAGGATTCAGGACAATAGGCGTTAAGATCCCTTTCAGCATGCTTTCTGAAAATGTCCCCTTGCCTTGTATAGTTCACTGGAGGCAGAAACATTTTATTGTTGTTTACAAAATCAGGAAGAACAGAGTGTATGTTGCTGATCCCGCTCAGGGTCATATAACATTAAGCAGAGAAGACTTTGAAGCAGGATGGGCATCCGCAAACATAGAAGGCAAAAAAGCAGGACTGGTTCTGATCATAGAACCAACACCTGACCTGTATGATGCCGGCAGCAAAACAGAAAAACACAATGAATTCTTGTTTCTTCTGAAATATTTCAAATTTTACCGTAAATATCTGGTTCAGCTCATTGCCGGCCTGATACTGGGTAGTGTTATCCAGCTTATTATTCCTTTCCTTACTCAGTCAGTTATCGACATAGGCCTTAACAACAACGACATAAGCTTCATTTATCTAATTCTTTTTGCACAACTGTCATTGATAATGGGGCGGATGTCCGTTGAATTTATACGAGGATGGCTTTTGCTTCATATAGGATCAAGAGTAAATGTTGCGATTATCTCAGGATTTCTTCAGAAGCTTATGGCCCTCCCCATATCATTTTTTGATACCAGGCTTACCGGAGACATCCTTCAGCGTATTGATGATAACAACAGGATTGAAGAATTTCTTACCTCAACAAGCCTAAGCATACTTTTTTCATTTGTCAACCTGCTTGTTTTTGGAATAGTGCTCTCAATCTACAGTGTCAAAATCCTTGGATTGTTTATTGCCGGATCTGTCCTTTATATAACCTGGGTCAATCTCTTCATGAAACCCAGAGCAAGACTGGACCACCAGAGGTTCAGGGAAATGTCTGCATCCAGTTCAAAACTCATAAATATTATCAACGGAATGCAGGACATTAAACTTACTCAGAGCGAGCTGCATAAACGATGGGACTGGGAAAATCATCAGGCTACCTTGTTCGGGCTGAAAGTAAAAGGGCTTGGTCTGATACAATACCAGGCTGCCGGGGGTACCCTGATTACTGAGATCACCAACATCCTGATAACCCTGGTATCTGCCACTGCTGTGCTGAAAGGTGATATGACCCTGGGTATGATGCTGGCAGTTCAGTTTATAATTGGGCAGCTAAATGTCCCGGTTAACCAGATAACCGGATTTCTTCGTATATCCCAGGATGCAAAGATGAGCCTGGGCCGGCTTTCTGAAGTCCATGCGATGGAACCAGAAGAACATGACAGCGGCTCTAAAATAGATTCGCTACCTCCAAAGGCAGATATTTCCATAAGGAAGGTTTCATTTCAGTATGAAGGGCCAAGGTCTCCTTACGCTTTGAAGGAAGCGGATCTTCTGATAGAAAATAACAAAGTGACTGCAATTGTCGGAGTCAGCGGAAGCGGAAAAACAACTTTGCTGAAACTGCTGCTGAGATTTTACAATCCTGTTGATGGTGACATAATTGTTGGTGATACTCTGCTTTCAGGAATAAGCATAAAAACCTGGCGTGAGAAAGTTGGCGCTGTCATGCAGGACGGATTCCTGTTTCCTGATACAATAGCAGGGAACATAGCTCCCGGAGTTGAAGAAATTAACCAGGAGAAAATGCTGAAATGTGCATCCATTGCCGGGATTAAGTCGTTTATAGAATCGCTGCCTCTTGGCTACAATACAAAAATAGGCGCCAATGGTCATGGCTTAAGCGAAGGTCAGAAACAAAGGTTATTGATAGCCAGAGTAGTATACAAGGATCCTGAAATCGTAATTTTCGATGAGGCAACAAACTCACTCGATGCGGGCACCGAACGCGTTATAGTGGAAAACCTCTCCGGGTTTTTTAGCGGAAAAACAGTCGTTATAGTTGCCCACAGGCTAAGTACCGTCAGATATGCTGATAAAATAGTAGTTCTGGAACAAGGTTCTGTTAAGGAAACGGGAAATCACGACACTCTTGTTGCCGGTAAAGGTGCATATTACCAACTGGTTAAAAATCAGCTTGAACTAGGAAATTAAAATTTCAGGTATGTCAACAAAAAAACCTCATACAGAATATTCTGAACCTGTCAGAGAAATAATGAACAATCCTCCTCCACGGATAGTCAGGTGGGGAAACCTCATTCTTGTTTCTGTTTTCAGCCTGTTTATTATCCTGGCATGGCTGATCAGATATCCCGATGTAATACTTGCCCCGGTAGAAATAACAACTGAAAATCCTCCGGTCACCCTCGTCTCGAAAATCCCCGGACATATCAAAGAACTTTATGTGGAAGATGGCGAGGAGGTATCAAAAGGCCAGCTTATTGCTGCAATGGAAACAGTCGCCTCTGTCAGAGAAGTAAGGGAGCTTAAAAAAGCTGTCAGTTTATGTCGTCGCCCTGAGAATCTTCTTACAGAAGAATTGCCCGAACTGATTCAACTCGGTGAAATACAGGAATTCTGGAGCGCATACCTGAAAAGCCTGTCCGACTTTAATACTTATGTCGTAAACGATTATTATGGCAACAAAATAAATTCAGTAAATGAAGAAATCCATGAAATTCTTGAATATACAAACCGCCTCAAAGTAAAAGAGAAATTTGCCTCTGAGAACCGGGCCCTTGAATCCGGGAAATACAGGCGGGATTCGTTGCTTTTTATTAGCGGAGTCTTTTCGGAGACTGATCTTGAAAAATCAAGACAATCATATTTAAAATCATGCATTGAATTTCAGCAGGTCAGGATCGATCTCTCACAAAAGTCGATAGAACTCTCGGAAAAAAAACAGTTGCTTCAGGATTATGAGATCAAAAGATCAGAAGAACAGGAAAGATATTACTCAAACCTTAACAGGGAGTTTCTTAACCTCAGAGCTCGCCTGGAGATATGGGAAAATACATATTTGCTTATCGCACCTGTTGACGGGCAGGTGGCATTTACAAAATACTGGAGCAGGCACCAGTCAGTTTTGCAGAACGAACCTGTTATGAGTATTATACCTGATTTTGAAGGGGTTCTTATAGGAAGACTGAAACTGAACATGAGCAGATCGGGTAAGGTCAGGACGGGACAGACAGCAAACATCAAACTGAGTGGTTATCCTTATCTGGAATTCGGAATGGTAAGGGGAATCGTTAAATCCAAGTCGCTTGTGCCTGAAAATGACCGATATATTATTGAACTGAGCCTGCCATCAGGACTTGTAACACTTTATGGTAAAAAACTTGAATTCACTCAAAACATGCAGGGCACTGCAGAAATACTAACTGATGATATCCGTCTCCTTGAGAAACTGGTCTATCCTGTGCACCATCTGATTACTAAGAATAAAAGGCCATTGTGATCCTTTCTGACCGGTTATGGTTCATATTCGCTTGATTTCTCATAAAATGCAGTCCTGCTTTAATGGCCGGATTCGTTTTTATGTATCCCGGTTTTCTCTTGAAAATATCTTCAGTAAATACCTGCGCCGGAAATGGCAAGAACATTTGACAGCAGCATTGCTCCTTTTCTTTGCATATGTTTTTGGTATTCCGGAGTACAACAAACCAGCTTCAGGTTTCGGAAAGTGATTTGGTTTAAAATGCCGGTTTTATCCGTAATAGTACAAAACATGGAGCCTGCTGGATATTTCAGGTCAATTTGCTGACCAGCGGTTATTATCTGATTATCATATTAATTTATGGCAAATCTTTGAGATTTAATAAATATTTCAATATTTTCGTACTCTGAAAATTTCACGGGATGCGTGATTTATTGTATTGCCAAGGATCTGAAAATAACAGGATTGATCATGATTGCAGAAAATCCGGAAGACTCTGTTCGTAAAGAACAAAACGGGGCAGAAGAAAATGCCTCCGGTACTGAAAATATGTTACCCGCTGGAGAAAACAGTGTGCCTGAAAAGCCTGCAGAGCAGGATGATACCGGAAGAATTGAAGATGACGAGGAAGTAATTTCTGAAGACAGCCAGGCTGAATCAGGCCAGGAAACTGAAGATGCTTCAGCCGATAAACCTGTCGGTGAGCAGGATGATACCGGAAGAACTGAAGATAATGAGGGAGTAACTTCTGAAGACAGCCATGCTGAATCGGATCTGGAAACTGAAGATGCTTCAGCCGATAAACCTGTCGGTGAGCATGATGTCATTAAAGCAGAAGATATTGAACTTCCCCCCGTTGATTATTCAGGTTTTAGCAAACAGGAGCTTATTGATACGCTTGCATTATTGATCGAGAACCGGCCCCCTTCTGAAATTAAAGGGGATGTTGAAAGAATAAAATCGTTCTTTCACAAAAAGGTACGTGCTGAAGCTGAAGAGCGTAAAAAGAAATTTCTGGAGGACGGCGGGAAAATAGAAGACTATAAGGTATGGGTCGATCCTCTTGAATACCGGATCAAAGAATTGCTTGACAGATACCGCGAGAAAAAAAGTGATTTCACCAGGGTACAGGAGGCTGAAAAGTACGAAAACCTTAAGAAAAAATATGACATTATTGATAAGATCAAGGATCTTGTCAACCGGGAGGAATCAATAAATAAGACATTTCATGATTTCAGGATACTTCAAAGTGAATGGCATTCGATAGGTGTGGTACCGCAGTCAGCCCTTAAAGATCTCTGGGAAAATTACCATCACGGCGTCGAGATATTCTACGATTACATAAAAATTAATAAGGAGCTCAGAGATCTTGACCTGAAAAAGAACCTGGAAGCAAAACTGATTCTTTGTGAGAAAGCTGAAGAACTGATGCTGGAGCCAAACCCTGTTACTGCTTTTAAACTATTACAGGATTATCATAACCAGTGGCGCGAAATCGGTCCTGTACCGCAGGAATCCAAAAATGAAATCTGGGAAAGATTCAGGGAAGCCACTTCACAGATTAACAAGAGGCATCATGAGTATTTTGAAAAACAAAAAGATGACCAGAGAAAAAATCTCGAGGCTAAAATAGCTCTTTGTGAAGAGGTTGAGTCTATTAATATGCAGGATATTGATAACTTCAGGGAATTCGATGAGAAAGCAGAAAAGATAGTGGCTTTGCAGAAAATGTGGCGTACAATTGGATTTGCCCCTAAAAAGCAGAATAATAAGGTCTATCAGAGGTTCAGGGAGGCATGCGACGTCTTTTTTGAAAAGAAGAGAAATTTTTATGCTGATAATAAGGAAATTCAGTCAAACAACCTTCAGCTTAAAACAGAATTATGTATTCAGGCTGAAGCTCTGCAAGACAGTACCGACTGGAAATCCACTTCAGATGCACTGATTAAGCTTCAGAAAGAATGGAAGGAGATTGGACCCGTCCCGAGAAAATACTCTGAAAAGACGTGGAAGAGATTCAGAAAGGCCTGTGATCATTTCTTTAACAAAAAGTCCGAGTATTTTGCATCACTGGATAATTCCTATGAAGACAATTATAAAGCTAAACAGGCCATAATAGAAGAGCTTGAAAAATTTGAAGCCGGGTCTGATGTTCAGGCCGCATTTGAACGGCTCAAAGATCTTCAGAGAAGATGGACCGAGATTGGATTTGTGCCGTTTAACCGCAAGGATGAAATAAACAACCGGTACAGGAATGCATTGAATAAAGAATTTGACAAACTTAAAATAGGCGATGAGGACAAAAGTATCCTGAAATACAAAACCAAACTGGATAGCCTTAAAGCCAATCCCAAGGCGACACGAAAGATCAGGAATGAAAGGGATAAATTCTTTACAAAGATTAAACAGCTCGAAAATGATATTGTCCTCTGGGAAAACAATATTGGTTTTTTTGCAAAATCACCCAATGCTGATCATATGATAAAGGAGGTGGAGGAAAAGATTGAGAATGCCAGGAAAATGATCAGAACTCTGGAAGAGAAAGTCAAAATGATAGATCAGTACGGTCTTGATGACTAATGTAAATTTTTCATAAATTTTTAATATTCTGAAAATTGGCTGATGTTAAGTATGTGTTCGTTACGGGAGGAGTAACGTCTTCGTTGGGAAAGGGAATTATATCAGCATCGTTGGCAAAGTTACTGCAGTCAAGAGGATATTCAGTTACTATTCAGAAGCTCGATCCTTATATCAACGTTGATCCGGGAACTCTGAATCCTTATGAACACGGGGAATGCTATGTTACCATCGATGGTGCAGAAACAGACCTTGATCTCGGGCATTATGAAAGATTCCTTAATGTTCCGACGAGCCAGGCAAATAATGTTACTACCGGACGGATCTACCAGACAGTAATCAACAAGGAACGTAAGGGAGACTACCTTGGCAAGACAGTACAGGTTATACCTCATATTACTGATGAAATAAAAAGAAGAATAAAACTTGTCGGTTCAGGTAACAGATTTGACATCGTTATAACCGAAATTGGCGGAACAGTCGGGGATATTGAGTCTTTGCCCTATATCGAATCAGTCAGGCAGCTAAGATGGGAGATGGGTTCGAGGAATTGCATTGTGATACATCTGACCCTTGTCCCATATCTTTCTGCGTCGGGTGAGTTGAAAACAAAACCAACGCAGCATTCCGTCAAAGCGCTTCTTGAAGCCGGGATTCAGCCAGATGTTCTGGTTCTCAGAACCGAACAGGTCCTGACTTCCGATATAAAGAAAAAAGTTGCATTGTTCTGTAATGTCGGGGAGGATGCTGTAATCGAATCACTGGATGTGTCAACAATTTATGAGGTTCCGTTGAAAATGCTCGAAGAGAAACTTGACAGAACGGTGCTTGGAAAGCTCTCTCTTCATGCTGATGAAGATCCCCCACTGATACCTTGGAGAGAATTTCTCAGGAAATTGAAAAATCCCAGACATCATGTGAAGATAGGTCTTGTGGGCAAGTATGTTGAATTACCGGATGCATACAAATCTATTTCCGAATCATTTATACACAGCGGAGCAGTAAATGACTGCGAAGTGGAAGTGAATTACATACAATCGGAAGATATTAATGAAGGCAACGTTGCAGAATGCCTGAAAGACCTCAAAGGCATCCTTGTTGCTCCGGGATTCGGTGCAAGAGGTATTGAAGGTAAAATACTGTCGGCAAGGTATGCAAGGGAAAATAATATTCCTTACTTCGGAATATGTCTGGGTATGCAATGTGCAGTTATAGAATTTGCCCGGAGTGTTCTGAATCTGCATGGCGCCCATTCGACAGAGGTTGATCATAAAACAAAATATCCCGTCATTGACCTGATGGAAGAACAAAAACGGGTCATTGACAAGGGAGGCACAATGAGACTGGGAGGATATAAATGTATTTTAAACAGGCATTCAAGATCCTTCGAGGCTTATGGGCAGGAGGAGATAGTTGAAAGACACCGTCACCGTTATGAATTCAACGACAAATATTATGACGATTTCAAAAACAACGGAATGATCCCCTCAGGGTTCAACCCCGATTCCAATCTGGTGGAAATAATGGAAATTCCTGCCCATAAATGGTTTGTCGGGGTACAATTCCACCCTGAATACGGTAGTACTGTCGAAAATCCTCACCCTCTTTTTGTAAGTTTTGTCAGGGCATGCGTCGACTGAAACAGGGATAATAAAAAAAATAAGATTCTGAATAATTTTTATCAGGAATAATGGACAAGAACACAATTACAGGACTGATTCTCATATTTGCTATTTTTATCGGGTTCAGCATATACAACAACAGCCGGTTAAGCAAGT
>Ga0334882_1003507_pt1 | contig 14303 bp, 15 predicted proteins | sample GraSluR1_MG_5_FD_207226 | JGI IMG/M metagenome (GOLD analysis project Ga0334882, IMG submission 207226) | Sludge microbial communities from methane-producing bioreactor in Wageningen University, Netherlands - Granular Sludge_15_04-R1 | ecosystem: Engineered > Bioreactor > Anaerobic >... | reverse complement strand
GGGGCGAGATACTTTTCGTTGAGACAAGTCTCAGCAAGGGAACAGGCAAGCTCACCCTTACAGGAAACCTCGGAGAGGTGATGAAGGAATCTGCTATTATAGCCCTTGAATACCTTAAGTCTAATGCCGGGATGACAGGACTCCCAGCTACCTTCGCGGATAAATGGAATATTCATATTCACGTCCCCGAAGGAGCCATACCCAAGGACGGACCATCAGCCGGTATAACCATGGCAGCCTCCATCGCCTCGGCATTCACCCAGAGGAAGGTCAAGAAATACCTGGCAATGACAGGTGAAATAACTCTAAGGGGTAAAGTATTACCAGTCGGAGGCATTAAGGAAAAAATTCTTGCTGCTAAAAGAGCCAGCATTAAGGAAATTATCCTCTCCGGAGAGAACCGTAAGGATGTTGAGAACATAAAGGAGATCTATATCTCCGGACTGAGGTTCCATTACGTTGAAAATATAATGGAAGTACTTGAATTATCGCTGCTGAAACAGAAGGTCAGAAATCCGAAAAACATTTCGTTCGAATGAAAAACAGAGCTGTTTTCCCGGGATCGTTCGATCCCTTTACCATTGGTCATGAGGGTATTGTAAGGAGAGCCCTGTCGATGTTTGATGAGATCATCATTTCAGTGGGGGCCAACGCTCTTAAAAAGAGCTACTACTCCCTTGATGCACGAAAAGAGATGATAGCAAAGGTGTTTGCTGATGAGCCCAGGATAAGTGTCGATCATTATGAAGGGCTTACGGTTGATTATTGCCGCAGGAAGGGAGCGGGCTTTCTCCTGAGAGGCCTGAGGACGGCTGCAGATTTTGAATTTGAAAGGGCCATAGCACAGGTGAACAAGGCAATGGCACCTGAAATCGAGTCAGTCTTTATCCTTACCATTCCTGAGCATGCTTCAATCAACTCTACCATAGTACGCGACATTATAAGAAGCGGGGGAGATGCGTCGAGATTTGTGCCTGCTCAAATCAGGCTGAGCGATTACAGGGGTGAAGGTCTCTCTGAGTGATCTTTCTCACGATCTGGTGAAAACATAATTGTTTATTACATCCAGAAGCGAGGGCCAGGACCTTTCCCTTATCATTGACCCTTCCTCCGGCAAAAGCCATTCCACTCCTGTGATGCACTCCTCTGTTGCAGGTTTTATTATCATTTCACCATTGTAATGCATCAGGAACCACTCCGTATTCTTGAGGTATGTAATCGCCTTCCTGGTGTAGGTGTGCCAGGTAGGCTCCAGTCGCTTAATTATCGTATGCCCTTTTATTCCACACTCCTCCTCAACCTCCCTCAGCGCACAGGCCTCAGGTTCTTCTCCCTTCTCAATATGTCCCTTCGGCAGATCAAGCTTTCCTCTTTTTTCAATAAATAGAAACCTGCCCGACGTATGCTTTACAACTCCGCCTGCAGCATTCACCTCCGTGAATAATATCCTGAAGAGTTTCCAGATGTGTTTAATATCCGTTCCATAGATGTTGATGGAAGGTATATTAGTATCCGATTGAAAATCAGATATTACTTTATAAAAATCCTTTGTGCGGTTAAAATTATGGAATAACCCGTATTTTTGTAACCGGTCAGGCTCAGAGCTGATCAGAATGAATCTCTCTTCAAAATGAACTTTATACATAGCCGGAATGAAAAACAGTGCAAAAAAGATTGCCGAATATTTATTACAAATTAACGCAATTAAATTACAACCGTCAAATCCTTTTACCTGGGCCTCGGGATGGAAATCCCCAATATACTGCGACAACAGGAAAACATTATCTTTCCCTGAAGTAAGGGGCTTCATCTGCGAATCGTTTACCGGTCTGATCAGGGAGCTTTATCCCGAAGCTGAATCAATAGCAGGTGTTGCAACCGGGGCTATTGCACATGGTGCCCTGGTGGCTGAAAGGCTCGGATTGCCTTTTATTTATGTGAGGTCTGGAGCAAAGGAACACGGGCTTGGCAATCAGATTGAAGGATATTTTGAACCGGGACAGAAGGTTGTGGTGGTGGAGGATCTGATCTCGACCGGCGGCAGCAGCCTGGGGGCAGTAAGAGCCCTGAGGGAAGCAGGTGTTGAAGTATTGGGAATGACAGCAATATTTACATATGAATTCAGCAAAGCCTCAGATGCATTTGCAGCCGGGAACTGTGCTCTCAACACCCTCAGTAACTATTCTGTTTTAATTGAAACGGCCGCCGAAACCGGTTATGTAACCGGAAAGGACATCTCTACTCTTAAGGAATGGAGGGCAAACCCGTCGGAATGGGGCAAAAATAATTGACTATGAGCGAAATAACTGAATTCAGAAGCAGAGAAGGAATTGTGACCTGCAATGCAAGGGATATTTACCTTTTCGTGACCAATATGGAGAATTTCAGGCAGTTTATTCCTGGTGATACAATATCGGGATGGACTTCTGATGCTGATTCGTGCCGGTTCGAGGTCAATTCTATCGGAAGCGTGAGCATAAAGCTGACGGAAAAAGAGCCATACAGCAGGGTGATCTACAATGGTGAGGCTCTCAGTAATAACAGCTTCTCTATACATCTTGACATAAGGGGCAGAGATGAAGAATCTTCCGTTACGGGACTTGTGCTGATGGCAGAGATGGAGCCTCTGATGAAAATGATAATATCAAAGCCGGCAGCGCAGTTTCTTGAGATGCTGGTCAGTGAGATGGAAAAATTCCGTGGATGGAAGCAGGTTAAGTAGTGAACATCACTTCCCTGAACCCGTACTGGCGGGTTTTCCCTGCCTTATTCTCAATAACCAGTAATCCGTGGCCGGTCACCGACACTATCCTGCCGGTAAAAACACCTGTCTCGTCTTTAAAGGCGTACCATTGCATGTACCTGTAGAGGGAAGCAATGTATTCAGCGGTTATCTCATGAAATTCACCTGCCAGGAGCTGTTTGTAACGCCGGTCGAGTTTTTCAGCGATTTGTAACTGACAATTAACCAGATCATAAGATTTTTTCGTTAACATAGTCATAGAAACAGGTTTCTCTCCGATCCCGTAAAACAGTGTCTGGTTAACGTTGAGGCCAATACCCGCCACACTGCTTGTCAGGTAATCTCCCGTTATGCTGTTCTCAATCAGGATGCCTGCTATTTTATGGTCTTTAACATAAATATCATTGGGCCACTTAATATGGCATGGACCTGCCTCAGGCCTCAGAAAATCGCAGATCCCCAGGGAGAGTGCCATTGAGATCAGAAACTGTTTATCGGGCCTGATCATTTCAGGATATAAAATAATGGTGAACAAAAGGTTCCTGCCCGGCTCGCTTTCCCATCTGTTGCCCGGCTGTCCTCTCCCTTCCGATTGATAGCCGGCCCGTATTATGGTTCCCTCCCTGGGCCTCTCCCTGAGGATAAGCTCTGATGCATAGGTGTTTGTGGAGGGAAGCGATTCGATGAATATAATTTCTGAGCCTATTATCATGACTGTTCCGGTATCAACGGGGGCTTTCCTGTTATATTCCTGTTGTCCTGAACTCTTCTGGTCAGGCTCTGTGGCAGCAAAAAGAGGAAGCCTCATGCAAAATTACGGATAAAAGTTTGTATTTTTGCGGCTTGAACTATAACTGACAGATTTATTGATGAAGATTGAGGCAGATGAAGCCGGACTTCTCCTTACGAGTGTTTATAAAGGAATATTTGAGAAGAATGGGCAGGATGTTCTGAAGATTGATTTAAGGAGATTTGAAAACAGGATAACGGATTATTTTATTATCTGCCATGGTTCATCCACCACTCAGATCGATGCTCTCTGCTACTCGGTGGAGGAGAGCGTTCACAAGGGTACAGGGATGAAACCATACCATGTAGAAGGACTGGATAACTGCTTCTGGGTTCTTCTTGATTATGGTGATGTGGTTGTGCATCTGTTCCTGGAAGAGTACAGGAAGTTTTACTCGCTTGAGTCGTTATGGGCTGATGCAAAAACTGAAACCATAGAAGACAACTTAATATAAGTGAGGATGATATATGGCTGAGAACAACAATAATAACAACCCTCAGGGGAATAAGACAGACAAGAATCTGAAACCCAAGTTTAATACCAACTGGATTTTTGCGATACTTGCCATCTCGATAATTCTCTTTCAGCTGTTGTCCGCAGGGAAGACAGTACAGAAAGCCACTACCAGTGAGGTAAAGCAGATGATTGCCAGCCGCGACATCGAGAAGATAGTGGTGGTAAACAAGGAGCAGGCAGAGATTTTCCTTACAACTCTTGCGGTCGAATCGGGGCGCTATCCCGGTGTGGAACAGCAGAGCAGAGGATTCGGACTGGCAGTCCCGAAACCTCATTATACCTACAATATAGGTGATATCAGTAGTTTTGAACCCTTTCTGATGGAGGAGCAGAAAAATGCAGGATACACCGAGAAGGAGATTATCTATCCTGATTATATTAACCGTAAAAATTATCTGGGAGAGATACTGGGCTGGATACTTCCCTTCGCGTTCCTTATTGTTCTCTGGATGTTCCTGATGCGCCGGATGGCAGGAGGGGGTGCCGGCGGTGCCGGCGGTATTTTCAGTGTAGGTAAGTCGAGGGCTCAGATATTTGATAAGGATACCAATATCAAACTTAACTTTAATGATGTTGCAGGGCTCGAAGAGGCCAAGACAGAAGTTATGGAGATAGTGGATTTCCTTAAAAATCCGAAGAAATATACCCAGCTGGGAGGTAAAATCCCGAAGGGAGCCCTTCTTATAGGCCCTCCGGGAACCGGCAAGACCCTTCTTGCCAAGGCCGTGGCCGGCGAAGCCAATGTACCCTTCTTTTCGATATCAGGGTCAGATTTTGTAGAGATGTTCGTGGGAGTGGGGGCCTCAAGGGTAAGGGACCTTTTCAAGCAGGCAAAGGAAAAGGCTCCCTGTATAGTCTTTATTGATGAGATAGATGCTGTGGGAAGGGCCAGAGGACGGAATGTGAATTTTGGATCTAATGACGAGAGGGAGAACACTCTTAACCAGCTTCTTACAGAGATGGATGGGTTCGGTACCAATATAGGTGTTATAATACTGGCTGCAACCAACAGGGCGGATATACTCGACAGAGCCCTGCTGAGGGCAGGACGATTCGACCGTCAGATACACGTAGAACTGCCCGATCTCAAAGAAAGAGAGGCAATATTTAAAGTACATCTGAGACCAATCAAACTGCCGAAAGATTTTGATGTCGCTTTCCTGGCAAAACAGACACCCGGTTTTTCGGGCGCGGATATTGCAAACGTCTGCAACGAGGCCGCACTTATAGCTGCCAGAAAGAACAAGAAAGCGGTGGAGAAGCAGGATTTCCTCGATGCCGTCGACAGGATAGTCGGGGGACTTGAAAGAAAGAATAAGATAATCTCCTTCGGGGAGAAGAAGACAATTGCATACCATGAGGCGGGCCATGCCACCGTGAGCTGGATGCTTGAACATGCAAGTCCGCTGCTGAAGGTAACAATCATTCCCAGGGGAAGAGCTCTCGGAGCGGCCTGGTACCTGCCGGAAGAGAGGCAGATAACAACCCGGGAACAGATTCTGGATGAGATGGCATACGCTCTGGGGGGAAGGGCAGCTGAACAGATGATTTTCGGAAAAGTATCGACAGGAGCTCTGAGCGACCTCGAGAAGATCACCAAACAGGCCTATGCAATGGTCTCATTCTTCGGTATGAGTGAAAAGGTGGGAAACATAAGCTTCTATGACTCATCCGGACAGTCAGACTTCGGATTCACAAAACCTTACAGTGAAAAGACTGCCGAGCTGATCGACCAGGAAGTCAAGGAGATCATAGAAGAATCATTCCAGCGCGCCCGTGATGTTCTTAAAGATCATAAAAAAGGCCTCATCGAACTGGCCGAACTGCTTCTTGAGAAAGAGGTGATCTTTACAGAGGACCTGGAAAGGATTTTTGGTAAAAGAAGGGCAGACATCATACGGGAGCAGATGGAGGCGAAAACAAAAGTAAAGTTAACCACAACTACTACCACAACTGTTAAGAAGAAACCTGCCACAAAACCAAAAGACAAAACAACTTGAGCAATTTTCTGAGACGCACGCTTACCGGTATCTGGATAGTCCTTTTTGTACTGGGTGGTTTCTGGCTTCATCCCGTATCATTCTTCATTACAGGCCTGGTCATTCTGGCAGGGTCACAGTACGAATATTATAAGCTGATAAGGAATACGGGAAGCAATCCGCAGATGATAGCAGGGATTATAGCAGGTGCTGTTCTTTATACAATCTCAACCTTGGTCGCGGCAGATATGACAGGTCCGGCCTGGTTTATTGGTGTGGCACCTGTTTTTCTGTTTATAATGGCGGCTGAGATTTACCGCGGGAACGAAAAACCATTTGACGCTCTTGCCCATACTTTTTTCCCGGTTGTCTATTCAGCAGTGCCTTTCTGTCTGTTCCCCTTCGCGGCCTATTCACAGGAGGGTATTCCCTCACTGATTGTATCCGATAAGGTAACCTATTCACCGGGTATTATAATTGGTTTTTTTCTGCTCCTCTGGACATATGATACTGCAGCCTATCTGACTGGCATCTCGTTTGGCCGTCACAGGCTCCTGGAACGTATCTCACCAAAGAAATCGTGGGAGGGATTTGCCGGAGGAGTAATAATAACAGCCCTGACAGCATGGCTTCTTTCGGGCTGGCTGGGCGTTGTCGGCACTGCAGGCTGGGTTGCTCTTTCAGTTATTATTTCAGTGGCAGGCACATTCGGCGACCTTGTTGAATCAATGCTTAAAAGAAGCCTCGGTGTCAAAGATTCAGGAAATATAATGCCGGGGCATGGAGGGTTCCTCGATCGTTTTGACAGCACGGTATTCTCATTCCCCCTTGTTTACCTTTTCATTTTACTTTTTGGATGATTGCCGGGACTTTATTAGTTTTGCACCAAATATTTACGGTTAAATGAGCATACACAGAGAGGGGTATAAAATATTAATTGCCGGGTTTATAGTTCTGTTGATTGTCAATATCCTGACGGACATGATATGGAATAGTAATCCGCTTGTGAAATATTCGGTGCTTATCTTCTCACTTATTCTCTACATTTTCATCCTTTTCTTTTTCCGTCTGCCTGCCCGGAGGCTTGAACCTGATCCGGGACTGATTTATGCTCCTGCTGACGGGAAGGTTGTAGTTATTGAGGAGACGGAAGAAAAGGAGTATTTCAGGGATAACCGCCTGCAGGTTTCAATATTCATGTCTCCCTTTAACATGCACAGTAACAGGTATCCTGTGTCGGGACGCATTAAATATGTAGGATATCACCCGGGTCATTACCTCGTGGCGTGGCATCCCAAGTCATCCGAACTCAATGAAAGAAGCTCAGTGGTTATTGAGACTGAAACGGGAGATGAGATACTGATCCGACAGGTTGCAGGAGCCGTGGCCAGAAGGATAGTAACTTATGCAAAGGAGGATCAGGTGGTGAACCAGGGAGATGAGCTGGGATTCATTAAATTCGGCTCGAGAGTCGATATTTTTCTGCCTGTGGGAACGGAGATCGAAATACCAATACTCCAGCAGGTGAAGGCAAACAAGAGCATAATCGCCAGAATCTGAGAAAATTAATAATGTTTATGAAAAAAGAAGGATCCGCTGTTGTTGAAATAACAAAAGATGTAAAATGGGTTGGCATCCGCGATTATGATATCAAAACCTTTGATATCGTTATGACCACCGAATATGGAACAACTTACAATTCGTTTTTTATTGATGCTGAAAAGAAAACCCTTATTGAGGTTGCCAAGGAGAAATTCAGTGAAGAGTATTTCGAAAAGCTGAAATCAGTTACAAATATTGAAGAGGTAAGCTATATTATACTCGATCACACCGAACCTGATCATTCCGGCAGCCTGAAGCGCCTTCTTGAGATGGCTCCTGCAGCCACGGTCGTTGGCAGCGGCAATGCCATCAGGTACCTGGGAGATATTGTCAATAAACCCTTCAGATCGCTGGTGGTAAAGGATGGAGACACTCTCGATCTGGGGAACAAAACCCTGAAATTCATTTCAGCTCCCAATCTGCACTGGCCCGATACAATCTATACATGGCTCGAGGAGGAGAGAATCCTTTTCAGCTGCGACTCATTCGGAGCCCATTATTGCAGCGAGAATATATTCAGTGAACTGACCGACGAATATGTGGGGACTTTCCGGTATTATTTTGATGTAATACTGAAGCCCTTCAGCAGGTTCATGCTCAAGGCCATAGAAAAGATAAAGCCGCTCGATATTGAATTTATCTGCCCGGGTCACGGCCCCGTACATCATAAGAATCTGAAAGATATTATCAGGATGACCGAGAGCTATGCCACTGAATACGCAGGATATATTGCACACCGGGATGTCAGGAATGTTCTGGTAACTTATGTGTCGGCATACGGATATACTGCGGATGCAGCAGAACATATTGCAAGGGGTTTGAAAGAATCACCCGATCTGAATGTTGAGATTCTTGATATTGAAAACATATCATTGGAGGAGCTTGATGCAAAAGTGACCCTTTCTGATGCTATCCTTGTCGGATCCCCCACCATTAATCAGAATACACTGCTTCCTGTTTACAAACTTTTTGCCCTGATCAGTCCGATAAGGGACAAGGGAAAACCGGCGGGTGCTTTTGGATCTTACGGATGGAGCGGCGAAGCACCAGGGATAATAAATGGTGTGCTGCGTTCACTTAAGCTGAAGGTGTGTGATGAGATGGCACAGTTTAAGTTCTCTCCGGAGGGAGGAAAAGAGGATTCGCTGGTTGAATTCGGAAGGAAGTTTGCACAGATTATTTTTGAGAGCTGCAGCTAAAAAAAAACCCGGCCTGATGCCGGGCTTTTCTTTTTGATCTGATTATGAAATCCTGACCTGTCGTGAGATCTTGTTCTTCTCTTCCTCCATTTTGGGAAGGACAACACTAAGTACGCCATCCCTGTAACTGGCGTCAATCTTTTCCTTGCTCACATTCTCGGGTATCTGGAAGCTCCTGCTGAAAGACGAGTAGCTGAACTCTTTCCTCTTGTATCCCTCCCTGTTATCCTCTGATTCGTTCTTGCTCTCAGAGGAAATAGTCAGGATATCTTCGCTTATGTCTATCTTGAGATCCTTCTTGTCAATACCCGGAACGGCAAGTTCAAGTGTGAATCTCTTTTCATCTTCCCTGATATTAACAGCGGGCATCGAAGTGGCTCTGCCTGAAAATGCAGGGAAAAAATCATCGTCGAAAAGACGGGGCATTACAAAAGGCCCGAAACTTCTTCTGGTAATTGTTGGTAACATGGCTTTTTCCTCCTATTTTGTTTTAGTTAGACATTAATTTTTCTTTTATAATCCATTTCAACTTCCGTTCCAATCCCTCAAAGATGACATATTGGCTGATGTTTATTCCTGAATCAGGACAATATGGCATGGAATTAGTTTAACGGAACTAGCCATTATGTAGGTTCTGTTTTATGGAAATACAAAAAATTGGATTAGGTTTGTATATAAAAGGCCGGAAGATGAACACCACTATTAGAAACTTACTGATATTTATAGTTGTTCTGTTGGTCCTGCTGGCATTATGGTATTTCCGCAGCATAGTTGTCTATATCCTGGTATCAGGAGTTCTTTCAATAATGGGCCGTCCGCTGGTTGATCTCTTATGCCGGATAAGGATAAAAAAATTTGCCTTCCCGCGGGCCCTGGGAGCCCTGATTACATTGATTGTAATTTGGGGATTAATTATTCTTTTCTTTGTAATATTTATCCCGCTTGTCACAAAGCAGCTTAATTATCTGTCGACCATCGACAGCGACAGGATAGTACAACTGGTGGATGATCCGCTGAAAAGGGTTGAAAATCTCTTTTCAGCTCTCGATCCGACCGATGGTGAAGAAATTTCACTAAAGGCATATCTTGGTCAGAAAGTTTCGGATGTTCTGAACATAAACATGGTGCAGAATTTTCTCGGATCACTTTTCGGAATACTGGGCAATATAGCCGTGGCAATCTTTTCAATATGCTTTATCACCTTTTTCTTTCTGAAGGACCAGCATCTTTTCTTCGAGTCGATCCTTATGTGGATTCCCGATAAATATGTTGATAATGTTTCGAGGGCACTCAATTCAATAAAGCACCTTCTTACAAGGTATTTCATCGGGATAATCATCCAGAGTACATGTATTATGGCATTGATAACCACAGGTATGACTATTGCGGGGATCAGCTTTCAGCAGGCTCTTGTGATGGGACTCATTATAGGGATACTTAATGTGATTCCTTATGTCGGACCATGGCTTGGCTTATTTATTGCCCTGGTAATGGGTATCGCTTCCCACATGCAGTATGATTTTACAACCGTGGTGCTTCCCCTTGTAACCTATATGATAATAGTGGTTGGTACCACACAGGTGATAGACAATATAGTCTTTCAGCCCGTAATTTTCTCGAACAGCGTAAAGGCGCATCCCCTTGAGATATTTATTGTCATCCTTTCAGCAGGCATGATAGCTGGCATCCCGGGAATGATACTTGGTATTCCGGGTTACACGGTCCTCAGGGTTTTTGCCAGGGAGTTCTTTTACAATTTCAAGGCCGTTCAGAAGATTACATCGAGCCTGTCCGGGGAAGATGAAGGTGATACTGTTCCGGTTCCCCGGAAGAGGAGGAGAAAAAATAAAGAAACATTAGAATAAAAAATATTATCTTCTGCAGTTAAGTTCTGAATCAGCACATCTGTTACTGAATGAAGGCACTCGTTTCATTTTTCTCACGGATTTTCAGATTTTATTACGATGGCTTCAGCAGCATGTCGTGGTGGGGCAGGAGGGTCTGGATGATAATCCTGATAAAACTGTTCATTCTCTTTGCCATCCTCAGGCTCTTCTTTTTTCCCGATTTTCTCAGGAAGGAGTTCCGGACCGATGAGCAGCGAATCGAATACGTTATTGATCAGTTAATAAATTCAAACAATACTTATGATTGAAACCGTTGACACGGCTCTGGTGGGCTGGTCGCGAGGCCAGTTTGCCCTTACGGCGGCCTACCACTGGCTCTTTGTGCCGCTTACACTGGGTCTCTCTTTCATTATTGCCATAATGGAAACCATCTATGTGCGTACAGGGAAGGAGGAGTGGAAGAGAATGACCCGTTTCTGGATGACCCTGTTTGGTATCAACTTCGCAATAGGTGTTGCCACGGGTATTATTCTCGAGTTTGAGTTCGGGACAAACTGGTCCTCCTATTCATGGTTTGTCGGAGATATTTTCGGGGCGCCTCTTGCCATAGAAGGGATAATGGCCTTCTTTCTTGAGTCTACCTTTGTGGCTGTTATGTTCTTTGGCTGGAACAAGGTCAGCAGGAAGTTACATCTGGCATCAACATGGCTCGTGGCAGTAGGAGCCAGCCTCTCTGCACTCTGGATACTGGTTGCCAATGCATGGATGCAGAACCCCGCAGGAATGATATTCAATCCCGAGACTGCCAGGAATGAGATGATCAGCTTCAGGGAGGTCCTTTTTAACCCCGTTGCGATAGATAAATTCACACATACAGTCACTTCCGGGTTCCTGCTCGCATCAATGTTCGTTATTGGCGTAAGCTCGTGGTACCTGCTTAAGAACAGGGAGGAGTGGCTTGCAAAAAAGAGCATTCTGATTGGCGGTATCTTCGGCCTCGTTTCCTCTCTGCTCGTAGCATACACGGGCGATACATCGGCCAGGACCCTGGCCGGGGTTCAGCCAATGAAATTTGCAGCTTTCGAGGCACATTATGAAGGTAAGGAAGATGCCGGACTTGTTCTTGCCGGCGTGTTAAAGAACTCGGAAGAAAAGCTTCGTTCACACAATATCAGGGATTTTATTTTCAAGATCGAGATACCGGGATTCCTTTCGGTGATGACCGGCGGCGACAGGAACACCTGGGTCCCCGGCATCAGGGACCTGGTCGAGGGAAATACTGAAAAGGAGATCCTGCCGGTAAGTGAAAAAATATCAAGGGGTATCCTGGCCAGAAATATGCTGCTGGAATATAAAGAAGCCAGATTGATGAATAATGTTGAACAGACAGATATACTTAAGGGCATTTTTCGTGACAGAGATTTCATCAATAATTATTTCCGCTATTTTGGTTATGCCCCCATGGCAAAGCCGGAGGATGCAATACCAAATGTGCCTGTCTCTTTCTACAGCTTTCATATAATGGTGCTGCTTGGGTTCTATTTCATTCTGTTTTTTGCCCTGGCACTATATTTTCATTACAGGGGTACTCTTGCCCGCAGACGATGGTACCTGTGGATGGCTCTCTGGTCAATTCCTCTGCCTTATATTGCCGGAGAACTCGGATGGGTTGTTGCAGAGATGGGACGGCAACCCTGGATAATTCAGGATCTCATGCTCGTCTCCACCGGTGTTACACGGATAAGCTCCGGAGCAGTAATTACTACATTCATACTCTTCGCAGTTCTCTTCACGGCACTTCTGGCAGCTGAAATATCAATCATGGTCAGACAGATAAGGCTGGGACCGAAAAATCAGGAGATAAAAATATGATAACAATGATATCGCACCTTTTCCTTCAGCATTACTGGTGGATAATTATTTCACTGCTTGCAGGTCTGCTTGTTTTCATGATGTTTGTTCAGGGCGGACAGTCGGTGATCTTTTCGCTGCCCGGGAACGAACTCCAGAAAACAATGATAATTAATGCAATGGGCCGGAAATGGGAGATCACATTCACTACACTGGTAACCTTCGGCGGAGCATTCTTTGCCTCCTTCCCGCTCTTCTATGCCACCAGCTTCGGCGGGGCTTACTGGGTATGGATGGCTATATTGTTCAGCTTTACAATACAGGCAATAGCGTATGAATACAGATCGAAGCCGGGCAATATTTACGGGAAGAAAAGTTTTGAGATATTGCTGCTGATAAACGGCTCACTGGGCCCTTTTCTTATCGGTACTGCAGTTGCCACTTTTTTTACCGGCTCGCAGTTTACAATAGATTACATGTACCAGGTTAGATGGGGCAGCTCATGGCACGGACTTGAAGCTCTGATAAATGGAAGGAATCTGTCACTGGGCCTTGCCGTTCTTTTCCTTGTCAGATCAAACGGACTGCTTTACATAATCAATTCAATCGATGATGACGATCTGAGGCATAATGCGGTAAGAAAACTGCCGGTAAATGCACTCTCTTTCCTTGTGTTCTTTATGTTTTTTGTTGTGACTCTTCTTTTGTCGGATGGATTTGCTGCGGATTACACAACAGGTGCTGTTAAAATGGAAGCTTATAAATATTTGCATAACTTTCTCGACATGCCCGTTGTAATGGTATTGTTCATAACCGGTGCCGCCGGTGTGGTATATGGTATTGGCAGAACGCTTTTTAAAGGTTCAGGTAAAGGCATATGGTATTCAGGACCCGGCACAATCCTTGTAGTCTTCTCTCTTTTTATAATTGCCGGATTCAATAATACATCCTTTTATCCGTCAACGCAAAACCTGATCAGTTCCCTCACTATACGTAATGCTTCTTCAAGCCGTTTCACACTCCTGACGATGATGTACGTATCATTTTTCATACCTGTGGTTTTCGGATATATCTGGTTTGTATGGAAATCGCTGACAAAGAGGAAGATTACAGAAGGAGAGGTGAAATCGGGAGAACATTTTTATTAGGCAAAAGATTAAAATTCCGAAAAATCCTTTTAGGTTTGTAGCCTTAAACAGAAACAGCCTGATGGAGTTAATTCCTTTACGATCGTGGTTTGAAGGGCCTGAAACCAAACCATTTATTATAGCGGGTCCCTGCAGTGCCGAAAGTGAAGAACAGATTATGGCAACAGCCTCCTGTGTTGCTTCAACGGGAAGAGTGACTGTTTTCAGGGCAGGCGCATGGAAGCCGCGAACAAGACCGGGAACATTTACAGGTGCAGGATATAAGGCCCTGAAGTGGCTCCAGGGAGTGCAGAAGGAGTTTAAGCTTAAGGTTGCTCTGGAGGTTGCCTATCCGAACCATGTTGAGGCCTGCCTTAAACATGGTATTGATGTCTTCTGGCTTGGTGCAAGAACCGTTTCAAATCCTTTTTCAGTTGAGGAGATCTGCTCAGCATTGAAGGGTGTTGACGTACCGGTACTTATAAAGAATCCGCTCAGTCCGGATATTGATCTGTGGCAGGGTGCCGTTGAGAGGGTATATGCCGCAGGTATCAGAAAGATTGCGGCTGTTCACCGGGGCTTTTCACCGTTTGAAAGGACCCTTTACAGGAACATGCCCAAGTGGGAGATACCTATCGAGCTTCGGCAG
>Ga0334882_1003502_pt1 | contig 14321 bp, 9 predicted proteins | sample GraSluR1_MG_5_FD_207226 | JGI IMG/M metagenome (GOLD analysis project Ga0334882, IMG submission 207226) | Sludge microbial communities from methane-producing bioreactor in Wageningen University, Netherlands - Granular Sludge_15_04-R1 | ecosystem: Engineered > Bioreactor > Anaerobic > Unclassified... | reverse complement strand
TCCTGCTTTGTGAATTGCTTCAATGATCATATTTATCGCGTCATAGGCATGAGCGGCAAATACATTTGGCTCCTGCCCGTATTTTTTGAAGTATTCAGCCTGAAATGTCTTTAATTCAGGATCATTGGCATCAGGATTATACTGGCAGGTTGTAACCACGCCATCTGCATGTCTGCCGGCAGCCTCAAGAAATTCAGGATTGACCATTCTGTCGGATCCGTACACAGGCTGATCCATCCCCAGTTCGCGGATCTGTTTTACTATAAGCCCCGATTCTTTTGCGTTACCCCATAAAAGGATGGCATCCGGATTGATCTTTTTAATCCTTTCAAGCTGGGATCTGAAATCAGTCTCAAGGTCATTAAAACGCTCTTCAATTATGGGAGGAAATCCGATACGTGTGGCTGAACGGTTGAAATGCATGGTTCCGACCCTCCCGTACCGGTTATTGGCCCGCATCATTGCAACCCGCCTGTGTCCGTCAATAGTATAGATCTGTTTCACCAGGGCATAGCTGCTCTGCCTGTCATCAGGTATGTTGCGTAACACCCAGGGAATGTTTGTCTCAGTGTAGGTGGGATCGGGATCACCCGGGTTGATGACGGGGATTTCGAGCTTTAGCGTTGCCCTGATAGCAACATGTGAGTTAATGTCGTCAATTGTTCCTACCCATGCCCATACTCCTTCATCGTCCATTTTTACTACCTCATTGGCAGCGGCGCCCCACAGGCCAAAATCGTTGTGTATCATCAACCTGAAAGGCAAGCCATTATATCCTCCCTTTTTATTTGCTTCATCGATGGCCATTTGTGCTCCCTGCATCATCTGTACGCCAAGAGGCTGGATGATCGATCCTTCAAGAGGACCAAGGAACCCAAGCCTGATTTCCTTAAGATCTGTCGGAGGCGGTATTTCACGACCAGCCCCGTAGAACCAGGTAGGTTCAAGAAAATGATATTTATAAGCTTTCTGGTATTTATCATAAGCAACCAACTCATCCGGTATATTACCATAATTTACATTGCTTACCTGTGCTGATGCCGGAGATAAAAATATCAGAAACACTACGGCGATAAAGATCCCTGATACCGTTTTCATATTCTTTCAGTTTAGTTTACAAACAGCGTACGCTTCAATTTCCACCAGCAGGCTTTCCCAGCAGAGCCTTGCCTGTATCCCTGTACTGGCGGGTAAAGGATCAAGGTTCATCCATCGGAAGAATGTGGTCCTGATCCTGTTGAAATCTTCATAATCCCTTTCAATATCCCTGAGATAATTTGTTGTCCTTACCACATCGTGCCATGTCATGTTCTCAGCAGCCAGCAGATTGGTAATGTTCAGATATGTTCTCCAGGTCTGTGCCCTGAAATCACCAATATGTTCGGCTTTGCCTCCCTCATTTACGCTGGCTGTGCCCGAAACCAGCAGTATCTTATAACCTCCAAACTCAAGCCGCAGAGCTCTGGTAAAAGATGAGGGCCTTTTATAGTCGTAAGCCTCATTTATTACCTGCGGGGCATGCACGGCAAATTTATCAACAGGTGGGCGTTCGGCGTGAAGGGCGGGATAGCTGTATTCACTGATCAGATTTTGGTCTGACAATATTCCAAGCTTCATCATTTCAGAGCGCTCACCTTCGGTAAGCTTTGACAGATCGACCAGAATTTTTGAATCCTCCATTTTATATGTTTAAAAATTATTAAAGACCGGCATTATGGCTTAAATGAATTCCGTTTATCAGTTCTCCCCTGCACACACCCTTTGATGTGGCAACCCAAAGAACATCATTCTCCGCATCAACACCTATTATGAAATTATGTGATATGGAAGGCGATAAAGGTATTTCATTAACAACACTTGTTCCTTTCATAACAAGGGCCTTCCCGTTGTCATCATCGTCGTTCTTCTTGTATGTAACCCAGGTTTTCCCGTTAAAACTGCTTAATCCGTTATCGCTGCACACAAATACGACAGGGCCCTCGGCTCTCAAAAAGTTTATGAAATTGCTGGCCAGACCACTGTCATGGTCGAAATAACCATTCCAGTTCTTGCCGTCGTACCGGCTCATTCCGAAATATGTGGAGACCCATAAAATGCTGTCGGAGTATGATGTTGCAGTGGTGATATCGTGTATGACCCCGTCATCCGGCTGTAGATCGATTTCCATAAATCCGTCCGGATCAATATAATCCCTGAAATGCCTGGTCCGCATATTGTATTCAATAACTCCTCCTCCCCAGGCTGCGATCCAGACTTTTCCGTCACCGGCCGAAAGTGCGTAGGTCCAGGGTTCGTGCATCGGTGCATTTTGTTCCGTAAATATCTCCCATTGCCGGGTCTGTGTATCATAATGCCCTGCACCGCCTCCGGTTGCTACCCATATATCTTTTCCGTAGCAGAATACATTATAGACAAGATCATTGGGCATGCCGCTGTTGAACTGGTTGAAGGTCTCAAATTTTCCTCCCGACCAACGGTTAAGTCCGCCCAGTGTACCTATCCAGACATCTCCTGTCTGTGCGCTAACATCAATTGAGACTATCCCGTTATGAGCAAGGCCATCTTCTGTTGTATAAGTTTTCCATTTACCGTCCTCATAAACTGCCAGTCCGTGATGTGTTCCGACAAGAACCCGGCTGCCGTCAATACGAACGGTGTAGCATTTATCCGACGGAAGGCCATCCTTTTCGGTAAAAGTTTTCCAGTTGCCATATACAGGCATTGTATCAGCGTAATTCTTCAGAACGGACCCTCTCTCAAGCTTTTCAAATGATTCCAGGGTCGGGTAATCCGAAGGATTAAAATCCGCTTCTTTCGTACTGTGAACACCGGCAGTCTGGTTCTTGCTGTCACCCCACGGCACCAGTAAGCTTAATCCAGCAACAATAGCCACTGCAAGAACTACACCTGAGACTATTACGAACCTGCTTCTGATAAAATCTTTCATATCTCTATTTTTTTCTTTTGATAAATCTGGCCATGAGTGTTCTGTTTTTGTCAATATAATATTCCGGCCCGCTTAACGATTTCAGATATTCAATAAGTTCATTGAGCTGGATTTTGGTAAAATCATTAACCGCTCCGTGGATATCATCCTCTGCATATATAGTCCATATTTCTTCCAGGGTCAGTGCAAGTCCGTGGTGGAGATAGGGAGGTGAAGCATAAATATGGTTAAGATGAGGAGTATCAAACAACATTGAGTCATCACTTGCAATCAGGGTTCCCACATCTTCCATCTGCTTGTGGGTGAAATAGGGAGGCGGATGACAGGTTATGCAGCGGTTCTTTTCAGGGATCTCATTTCCAAGGTTATCATGTGTGCGTTCAAATAATGCTTTACCGCGCAATTGAATATCCGTCAACTCCCCGGCAGGATTATACAGAAGGTTTGGAGGATAGGGATTGTCTGTTATAATATATGCAACAAGGGCGTCAAGATTCCTGCTGTTGAAAGGTTCGGTACGTGTCAGCACTGTTGAGAAACGCATACCATCCTGCTTGTATATGGTGTGGTTCTTGCCGTTCCATTTGAATGGAGGCGTATCGCCAATATCTCTGAGGGACTGGGTGTTTGCCAGATTCCTTCCCATATCTTTTGAGGCCATATTATACACCAGTCCGTCTTCGTGGGCATCCGGATGACACGTATAGCATGAATACTGATTCTGGAAAGTATGTCCGGCATTGTTAAGAAGCCTGCGTCCCTGCCTTGCCATAGTGATTCTCCCGGGGCCTTTAAGGTCAATAGTGCCCATGATCTCCAGGCTGTCGGTATTTATTACGGCAATCCTGTCCTCAAGGTGTTCTGCCACATATAATTTTTTACCGTCAGGCGAAAGAGCAAGCCCTTTTGGGTTTGCCCCGGTCGGGATGCGTTTAATAACATACCTGTTGCTGATACCCAGATGATTGGAATAATATTCCAGCATCTCTGTTGTGGATTCATCAATCAAAGCCCTTACCGAATCAAGATCGATAACTGAGATCAGGTCTACACCTGACTGTGATATAAAAGCCCTTTTTCCGTCGGGGGTTATAGCGATATCAAACGGATCGGCGTAATACGAATTAGGCTCATCGACAAGAAACTGTATTATTCTTCCTTCAGGCTTTTGTTCAATGACGCCAAAACCGTTGGTCATCATAAAGCCTCTTTCAACCTGTATTGAAGGCACCAGGTTTTTAGGCCTTATCAGCGGCATGATGGCCAGCTCGCCGTCAGGAGTGAAATCAACATTCTCCATCATATATGCCGATCTGACATCCATGCGGTCAGTCACCCTTTTATGCTGGTCATCAATCACTGTCAGCTCACAAACCACAGGTTCTCCGTAAGGCATAAGCAGTGCACGCCTGCTTGTTACATACAATTTGCTTTTATCAGGAGCCATTCCGATGCCTGTCGGATTATTCCCTGCACTCAGCCTTTTATGTTCACGACCCGATTTAAGATCAATTACTGAGATATCGGAAGTATATGAATTTACAACATACAGATAATGTTCATCCGAACTGAGTGCGATACCTGCCGGGCCATTCCCCGTTTTCAGGGTGTCGGTCACTTTTTCTGCTTTAAGATCTATAACATAAACATTATCCGACCATTGATTGCTTACATATGCTTTTTTGCCGTTTGCGCTCAGGGCAATACTATGCGGGCGAACCCCGACAGGGATTTTCCCTTTCACTTTTCTTATTTCCGTATCTGCTATTATCAAAGCATCGCCTTCTTCCGCCAGAATATATAATCTTTTGCCGTCTCCGGACAATGCCATATTGAATGGTGAATAATAACCTGCATGGATAAGCTTTGGGATGAGACCCTCTCTTTGTGTGTATAAATGACAAGAAAGGCAGTTAAGGGAATGATCTTCAGCCGCAGTGATATAATTCACATGAGCTCTGGCCCATGTATGTGCCGGACGGTATGCAATAATGCCCGCCACAAGAATAATAACAATTGGCGTAAGTATCAGAAAATATTTTTTCATGACAGAAGATGATTTTCCATTATTCAAGTTCTACAGTTTTCTCTTTGATCTCACCAAAATATGTAGGGATTACCACAGGCGGTTTCTTCACTGCTTCGGCCAGCCTGTTCTCGGGTACAATTTCCGGATCTTCATGACAGCCTACACATCCGCGCCTTTCGTTAGGACGCAGCCACAACCAGGCACAGGGGCCACTTTCAACATTTCCGCTGTCATCGAGCGTCCGGATGCGAAAAGGAGTGTCTGCAATAACTTTCAGCTGGAACGATCCGTCCATTTCCACTGTAACCTTACCGTAGGTGGTATCAGTTCCCAGCACTTCAATCATGTGCACTTTACCGAATTTTCCGGGATTGCCTTTCATGCGAATATCCCTTACGTTAATATCCTGACAGAATAATAACCCGGTTTTAACCATCATATCAACCTCGCTCGGCAGATTTCTGGGCCGCTCATATTTCATTACTCTCGCAATATCAAACACATTATAATCCGGATCGTCAAGAACAATTTTACCAGTAGTATTCCTGACATTATCAAACTCATAAAGGGCGTAATGATCCGTGCCAGGTTTTTTATATGATACGAGCATTTCATTACTGTGCAGCGGCAGAACGGCGAGATAAGCACCTTCTGTTGAGGAAGTATGATCAGCCCTTGAATTCAGCGGCTGATTGTAACTTACTGAAGCGATGGTCCCGCCAGACAGGCTTTCACGGGTATTCTCTATAAAGAATATCCTGCCGTCATCGGTTTCTGCTCCTCCTTTCAGAAAAACAATGCTGTCGCTCCCTTTATAGAATAAATCAGCTTTTGTTCCGTCAGGCCGCAGGACCATTAAAACCGGATTGCCATGTTCAGGCAACAGCTGCCGGCTCACTGTGAGTAAGCGCCCATCTTTCAATACCGTTGTTGCAAAGTTTGCAACGGGACTAAATGTTAACTGGTTCAGGGCCGATCCGTCCAGTTTGCAGGTAAAAAGGCTATGCGAGATTTTAACAGTATCATTTTCAGTATATTTACTGAAAACCATGCGGCCATCGGGCAGGTAAGAAGGATCTGTACAATCTTCGGTGAATGATGTTATCTTTCTGGTTTTCATCTTTCTCAGATCCATCTCCCAGATCTGCCAGGAATCGCTTTCAGACTGCCTGCCCGAAAAAAGCATAAATCTGCCATCGTATGATATGTCGGGAGAACATGCGGAGAAAAAATTACCGGTCAGAACCCTGATTTTTCCTGGCCTGTCAGGATCAACAGCGGCTAAACGGGCACCTGTCAGGTAACGCCAGGATTCACCGGTACAAAAATCTGCATCTGTGCTGCTGACAGGAACTTGTGTAATAACCAGCATGCCACTCATTGCTCTGCCTTTGCACGAAGGCAGCACGGCGCTTAAAACAACTGTCAGCAGTATTGAGGCCAGTATTTTTAATCCGTTATATGTCATAAAGAATATAATCTATGGTTCTGTTATTTCCAATATCTGATTTGGCCTGACATTTTCAAGGACCTGGAACTTCCCGGAGGGCCAGATTATTTCAATCCTTTCAACCGTATCACTTTTTGCAAGGCCGAAATGTATCCTGGGATCATTGGTTGATAGATAACCGGTGGTACTTTTCCTCTGTGCTATCTGCGTTCTGCCTCCTGCGGTCAGTTTCAGTCTCGATCCTATACCATCCCTGTTGGATGTTGTTCCGGTAAGTTTCAGAGTGATCCAGTTATTCTGGTTTCCTTTGTTATTTCTCAGAAAGACACATCTGTCGTTGAGGTTCACAATAAATATGTCAAGATCTCCGTCATTATCATAATCGCCAATGCATGCACCCCGTCCCACATACTCCCTGTGGAAATATTCTCCCAGATCAAGTGATATGTCCCGGAATTTTCCGTCACCTTCATTTTGAAAAAGCTGGTCTTCCTGGCCGTAAAGATGTTTAAGAGCACCGTTGGTTTTAAAAATGTCAACATCGCCGTCGTTGTCATAGTCAATAAAGGATGATGACCAGCCCACAAACTGGGCAGCTGCCATGGAAATATTGGAAGAGACCCCCCTGTCAGCAAAAACTCCGTTACCTATATTTTCATAGAGAGAACAATAGGTGTCATCAGACACGAACATATCGATAAGTCCGTCACCATTATAATCGGCATAGTCAACCGACATGCTTACAGTTGCTTCCCCACCCTGACTGAAGGCTGTTCCGGACTTCGTGCCCCAGTCTGTAAATCTTTTTCCACCTTCATTGTGCCACAGATAGTTCAGGGTATGATCATTGGCAACATAAATGTCCACCCAGCCATCATCGTCAATATCTGCTGAACCTACTCCCATCGCCCTTCCGTCAATATCCACTATTCCCATTTCATCTGTCACATCTGTAAATGTTCCGTCACCATTGTTACGGTACAGTACATCCTTCTGGGCATCATAAGCCATAGGGCCCGGAAAACCGTCGGGAGCATAGTAATATTTATATTCAGGGTCAAACTCTAGGAAATTTCCCACATAAACATCAAGGAATGAGTCATTGTCGAAATCGAGCCATGTGGCCCCGATGCTGCATTCCCTGCCCCCTCCCACATTTGCCTGTTTCGTTACGTCTGTAAAAGTCCCGTTGCCGTTGTTCTTGAGTAGTACATTGGGGCCATAATTGCTGAGATACAGATCAGGATATCCGTCATTGTTAAAATCTGCTACCGACACACCCATGCTGTACCATGGCCCTCCGACGCCTGCTTTTCTGGTAACATCCTCAAAGGTTCCGTCACCCCGGTTCCTGTAAAGATGGTTTCCCGGCAATCTGTCAGGTTTTTCACTCTTTATCAGACCTTCAACCCATGTGCCGCTGCAGGCGTATATGTCAATCCAGCCATCCCTGTCATAATCAAGGAATGCTGCTCCTCCCCCGTCCGACTGGACAATATTATTAAGCTCCCTTTCTCCTATCGAGTGAATAAAGTCCAGCCCGATAGCCAGCCCTATTTCCTGGAAGAAATCTTCGCTGGGAGGAGGGACGTTTTCCGAAGGTTCGTTTCCTGCCCTGGTTAAGGGACTTTTATCAGACCTGCAGGCAGGAAACAGCATCAGGCAGATGCAGTAAAAGCAGATGGAATATTTAAATATGCTGCATCTGTCGTTGTTCTTAATTACAAGCATTGGCGAGGTTTCTTAGGGTTTACGAAATACTATCTTCAGGTTTGAAAATATTACACTTGTCTGCTTCTTTTTCAAATCTTTAAAAGTTTGAATTTTTACATCATAAAATACCTTAATGTACTTTACAATGGAATCGACAATTGTTATTTACGGAATTTGGGTTAGTTGATACGATTTTGTGGTTATCAGATGTTTTAAAATTAAAATATGAGAAAATTCTCATTAATTTCTCATACACTTCAAACATATAATACCCGGCAATACTTTTCGGGCTTTTTAAATGCCGTACTGCTGTACTGGCCCGGTACAAAAGGGAATTATAGAATTTTTACTAATATTATACGGACCGGATTAAACATAAATTAAAATAAGATTAAAATATAGTTAAATATAATCTTGGCCTTTTAACTATATCTTACTTACAATGAGATACTTAAAAATACCTGCAATGTTTCAGGAATGTGTACGCAGTTTTACGGTTACACTTGTACCCTTTCCGAGCCGGGATGATATTATTATCGTACCGTTGTGGTTACGGATAATTCTGTCAGCCAGCGACAGTCCTATACCGGTTCCTGCAATGAAAGAAGTGTTTGCACCCCTGTAAAAAGGCTCAAATATTTTTTCAATATCTGCATCCGGGATACCAATGCCATTGTCTTCCAGTATTACCTCGATATATTTATCATAATATCTGACCTTTATTGCAACCGAATGATCGTGTGAATACTTGCATCCATTTTCTATTAAATTGGAAAATGCAACTTTCAGGAGCGATTCATCGCCCATTACAGTCATTTGATCGGAATCGTTCAATAAATTATCCAGTAAAATACTAATGTGAAAATCATCATTTAGTTTTTCCGTCTCCTCCTTGATCTGCCAGAGGATCTCATCTATTCTTACTTTACTGACTGCTTTCACCGGGCTTTCAGCGCTGGTACGGGCTATAAGGAGCAATTTGTTTGAGAGGTCCGTCAATGCTCTGATATCTTCAAATACCGATGCGAGCGCCGCTTTGTATTCGGAAAGGGAACGGTCTTTCATCATCAGCACTTCAATCTGTCCGCTTATAGAAGTAAGAGGTGTCCTCAGTTCATGCGAAGCATTGGCGATGAAACTTTTTTGCATGGCAAATGCTGTTTCAAGCCTCTCAAGCATTCTGTTGAATGTTACTGCCAGCCGGCCTATTTCATCATTGCCGTTACCTTCAGGAACCCTCAGATCGAGGTTTGTTATTGAGATCTCCTCCACCCTGTTGATCATATCCGAAATTGGCTTGAGAGCCCTTCCTGCATAGAACCAGCCTGCAATACAGAACAATAGCAGACTCACAAGGCATACGACAAGCATAATTGTTCTCATTTTTTTCAGCAAAAGGAGTCCGTTCCTGTCAACAGCTGCCCCGATCACCACGAATTGCTGCAGACTTGTTGTATGCAATGTTCCGAGGACTTCAAAATCATCCTGCCTGAAAAAAACATCCTTGTTTGATTTTACCTGCCCTGTTACGGAGCTTATATCTTTTAGTTCCCAGTACCTGTCTGATGAATAAATCGTGTCTCCTGCATAATTCAATATCAGTATTTTTTCATCCGGCAGCCTGGCCGGATAATCAGTACCTGCTCTCAGAATCTGGTTAATGTTAAATTCATAATTGTCAAGCACCAGCTTTGCAGTACCTATCGCTCTTGATTTCAAGAGATTATAAAACTCATCACGGCGAAAGTCAGCTGAGAACAGATAGATTGCAGTTGAGGCAACTATCATAATAAGCCCCCCCAGCATCAGAAACTGCAAGGTTAATCTGGTTCTTATTTGCATGATATCAATCTCCGAAAATATATCCGAAGCCTACTTTTGTACGGATCAGTTTTTTACTATGTCCTCTGTCAATTTTTTTTCGAAGAAAGTTGACATAAACGTCAACAACATTTGTACCGAAATCAAAGCTTACGTCCCAGACCTTTTCGGTTATGTCATTTCTGGACAAAACACGGCCGGCATTTCTCATAAAGTATTCAAGCAAAGAAAATTCCTTGGCTGTCAGGTCTATTATTGAATTTCCCCTGGTTGCAGTTTTTTTATCAAGGTCAAGCTCAAGATCAGCAAAAACAAGCTTATTGGCTGTTTTTGCATTCGTATCAGCGGTCTTAACCAACACCCTGACTCTGGCTAATAATTCCCTGAATTCAAACGGCTTAACAAGATAATCGTTTGCTCCTGCCTCGAATCCTATAATTTTATCATCAGTTGTACCCAGTGCTGTAAGCATCAAAACAGGAATATTTGACTTCTGTTCTTTAAGCTTTTTGCATAAATCCAGCCCGCTTATTCCCGGTATAATTATATCGATAATGTAAAGATCGTAATCATAAATGCGGGCCAGCTTTTCAGCAGACAACCCGTCGTATGCAATTTCCACATCATAGTTGTTCTCTTCAAGTCCTTTTTTCAGGAATGAAGCCACCTTCGGCTCATCTTCAACAACTAAAATCTTCATTATTGTTCCTAACGGTTTTATCCGGCAGACCGGATTTCTTTCACTGGCACCATCCGGTTTACAGAGCCGGCAATTTCCATGGGTTTCTGTAATCAGGTGTAAGGTAAGCATTGGCTCCCTCATCATTGGTAAACCTTCTTCCATCCCAGACAAGCTTTTTTCCTGAACGGTAAGCAATATTACCAAGCTGTGAGAACTTTGCGATGTGTGCACCTGTTTCAACGCTTGCGTTTGTATCCGGATTGCGGCCGGCAATGCAATCAAGATGGTTTCTTACATGATTTTTCAGTCCCTGACCTTTCCCTTTCTTCAAACTGACTGCTTCCATTCGTGCCTTTCCGCTAACAACTTCCGGTATCACTTCCCATCCGCCTCGGTCGATGACAAGAGTACCGTTTTCCCCGACAAAACCCAGACCATGGTTTCTTCCATAGGCTCCGTCATCAATCCCAATGGCATGGTCCCATAATATATTGAATCCGTCAAACTCATAAAGGGCCTGAAGCGTGTCAGGGGTTTCGCAGGCATCATCGGGGTAACCGTATTTTCCACCCATTGCCACAACTGACTTTGGAGCAGTCACGTTCATTCCGAAGAGAGCAAAGTCAAGAAGGTGAACTCCCCAGTCGGTCATCAGTCCTCCGGCATAATCCCAGAACCAGCGGAAGGTGAAATGAAACCTGTTCCTGTTAAACGGACGTTTGGGGGCCGGTCCGAGCCACATGTCATAATCTACACCCTGAGGTACAGGCTCATCGGCCAGAACCGGAATTGAAGGACACCAGCCCTGGTAGGAAAAAACCCTTACCAGCCTTATTTTTCCAAGAGCACCCGATCTAATATAGTCCACTGCTTCAAGCCAGTGCGGGTCACTCCTCTGCCACTGTCCAACCTGAACTATACTTTTGTACCGCTGGGCAGCCTTTACCATTATATTGCATTCTTCGATGCTGTTTCCAAGCGGCTTCTCACAATAGACGTCCTTCCCTGCCTGGCAGGCTGAGACCATCTGAAGGCAATGCCAGTGATCGGGGGTCCCTATTATTACCAGATCAATATCCTTATTGTCAATAAGCTTACGCCAGTCTCTGTAGAGGTTCGCCGGTTTCTTGCCCCGGATCTTCTCAACATCGGCAGCCCGCCTGTTCAGCACGCTTTCGTCAATATCGGACAATGCTATGCAGTCGGTTTCAGGGTTTTCAAGGAAGGCTGAGAGATTGCTGAAACCCATGCCATTACATCCAATGACCCCAATGTTTATCCGGTCGCTGGCCGGAACAGATGAAAAGGCACCGGAAAATGAAGATGAAATACTGAGCCCGGCTGCTGCCAGTGAGCTATTTTTCAGAAAGTCCCTGCGTGTTGTCATGTCATTATTAATTTATTGTTAATTTACCATTTTCTAGATTTTATCGGGCACAACATACGGCTCACGGTAGATCCGGGACAGAAGCATGTCAGCTTCCGGGTCATTGACGAATTTTTCAGAATTACCCATGAACTTCAGGCTTCTGCCAACACGGTATGAGATATTGGCCAGCAGTGCAAGGGAAGATGAATGGAATCCCTCTTTAATATCACATTTCAGAATTCCGGTGTTTCCTGCCCGGATGGCATCGATAAAATTTGAATACAGGGTCTCCTTCTGATCACCGTTTAACTCTTTGGATCCGGCAAAGGGTTCCCTCTCCCTCCGGCGGAAGGCCTTCCATGTGCTGCCGCTGATCTCAAGCCATCCTTCCGTACCGTAAAACAGATTTCCCACTTCCTGTCCGCTGCTTCCCTCATGGTTGGTATATCTGCCGCGGGTTTCGAATTCAAGAATGGTACCGTCAGAATACTTATATGTACATGTTTGTGTGTTAGGTGTTTCCTGGGTAGTTTTATCATGCCCGTATGTTTCAACGTCCCCGTAGACCATAACACCTTTGGTCCGGTTTTCCGGTATTACGGGATCCTCTCTAAACCCGTAGATTCCACCCTCGCTGAAAACCGAAACAGGATGCTCATATTTGCCAAGCCCCCATCGCGCTATATCAAGCTGGTGAGGACCGGTATTACCGGTATCCCCATTTCCCGTATCCCAATACCAGTGCCAGTTATAATGGCTCCTCTTTTCATTATACGGACGGAATGGGGCGGGACCAAGCCACATATCGTAATGGAATGTTGGAGGAGGAACAGAGTCCGCTGCCATTCCGTATGAATCACGTGCCTTAAAACAGAGCGCCCTTGCCATATAAATTTCGCCAATTCCCCCGGAATGAAGGAACTTTATTGCCTCAATGACATTGGTATTGGAGCGGTTATTCAACCCGCACTGGACAACAAGACCGGTTTTTCGTGCTGCCTCCACCATTTTTCTTCCCTCCCATACATTGTGCGAGGCGGGCTTCTCAATATAAACATGCTTGCCTGCCTGGCATGCCCAGATCGTCGCAAGTGCATGCCAGTGATTCGGCGTCGCTATCGAAACAGCGTGAATCTCTTTATCATCAAGCACTTTGCGAAGATCCCATTCAGTCAGAGGCTTTACGCCTGTTTTATCTGTCACCATTTTTATGCGTGACCCGAATAGCAGCTCATCAGTATCGCATATAGTTTTCAGATTAACGTTATGTGAGGATCTCAGGCTGCACCAATTGTCAATGTGCACGCTGCCCTGGTTGCGTATCCCTATAACCGCAATGTTTATACGGTCATTTGCTCCTTTTATCGATCCATAGGAAGCAGCACTGAAGCCTTTGCCTCCGATGACCAGACCGGCTGTGCCAAGAGCTCCGGCCTTTATAAAATCCCTTCTTCCAGTCATGTCAATATATTTTTCAGGTAATTTATTAATTTTTATCTAATCATTCCAGTCCCTGCGGCATGTAAATCATAATAATTGTTTTTTCCATTTTCTTATTACCCGGTTATAACAATTCCCGGCATGATTTTAAGCAAAACAGAATCTTTGGTGTTTGTAAACTCATTATTCCCGTTTCCGGTTCAGGCTGCAGCCAAATTTTCTCCTGCAGCCGGGTCCATGCTATCGATCCTTCCATCCGGATATATGTCAGATAAGGTACAACAACAAAATATTTCACATCAGGTAGCAAAGCAGGGCTGGTTGGATTGCCATCTGCCTTTTGTAAAATCAGGGAAGGGGACCGGAGCGTTCCGTTCAATTGAAATTCCTGAAAGTTCAACAATAGCGGTCATCACTGCCGAATCGTAAACATCGATAGGGGTGGGACCTTTCATCCTCACGGCTTCGATGAACCTGCTCAGCATAATATAATCAGTTCCGCCATGGGACTGTCCTGAATAGTCTTCCGCCCACCATTTGTGGTTATATTTTTCTTCATAGGGCTTCCATGGTTCCCACTGGTGATATTCAGGACTGACATCAACCAGGTATATTGAGTCCTTCTCTTCGAAATAGACACCTTTTGTGCCCTGCAACATCCAACGGTTTGAGTAAGGCCTCGGCAGCTGCATGTCATAATTTACAACAACCGTTTTTCCCGTCTTCGTCCTGAGGACCGAGGTTACAATGTCGCCCTGGAGATAGTTCAGGTTTGCGTTTGGATGATCGTTCCCGAATTTTCTTCTGAAATAGGCATTAATGCCTTTTGATGCTGAAGCCGTTGATGAAATTTCAGTAAAGATATCACCC
>Ga0334882_1003501_pt1 | contig 14328 bp, 14 predicted proteins | sample GraSluR1_MG_5_FD_207226 | JGI IMG/M metagenome (GOLD analysis project Ga0334882, IMG submission 207226) | Sludge microbial communities from methane-producing bioreactor in Wageningen University, Netherlands - Granular Sludge_15_04-R1 | ecosystem: Engineered > Bioreactor > Anaerobic >... | reverse complement strand
TTGTTTTCCACCATGACCGTTCCTCCTCAGGAAATCAAGAAAAAAATGAAGAAACAAAAAAAGGGTGCCTCTCCCCCGTAAAACGGAGAGGTTTTCCCGGTTTTTCAAATTGAGTGAAAGGAATATCCCTTTCTCGGAACAGGAGCCGGTAATCCGCGAAACGACCGACACGAAAAACAATATCCGGAAGATGCCTCTGTATTCCGTATATCCGGAATTTCCCGCCCCCGCTCTCAAAAACTGCACGTCCCTCCACAAGAAACGGCAGTCCCGCCCCGAAATCCGTGTAAACTGTTTCTCTCAGCTCAATGCCCTCCCGAAAGTCAAGACGGAATATTTCCAACACCGGCGTCTTCTGGACGGAATGAATGTACCTTACCGAAAACTTCTCGCCGCCTCTCATGGGGTATGCGGCGAGAAGGGAGCCGTCTGCGCTTCGGATCATGAGAAAATGGACCGGGGAACAGAAGAGAACAAGAAAGGAAAGGAGAAGAAAGCAGCACAAGAGGATTTTTCTGTTCAACACCCACTCCCCCTTCGAGAAAAGCACGAAGGGAGGCCTCCGCTCCGGAAGGCCTCCCGAAAACAGTTTCCGGCCTATTTAATAAGCGCTGCTTCTTTAAAGAACTTTTCCGCGCCGGGATGTACGGGAATGGAAATTCCGTCAAGAGCCCTGCTCAGAAGGATGCTCTTGCCCTTGTGGTGGGCATTGCCGACGGCCTCGAGGTTCTGGAAAAGGGCCTTGGTCATGGTGTAGACCACATCCTCGGGAAGTTCCTTCCTCACCGCAAGGATCGCCTGGACAGCCACGGTCTCCACGGGCTGTTCCTGTCCGCGGTAGGTGTTTCCCGGTATGACTTCCTTTGCCATAAAGGGGTACTTTTCAATGAGCTTGTTCCTCATCTCGCCGTCGATGGGAATGAAGACGAGATCCTGGAGCGTGCTGATGTCCTGGATTATGGGGTTGGGTGCGCCGGTGGTGAAGGAGAAGGCGTCAACGAGGCGGTCTTTGAAGTGGTCACCAGTTTCGGCATAGGAAATGAAATGAGGTTTGAGTTCTTCGTATGTAATTCCGTAAACTTCAAAAATCTGACGGACATTGGCTTCGTTTCCGCTTCCCGGGGCGCCCACGGAGATGTTCTTTCCCTTGAAGTCGGCGATGGTCTTGATGCCGCTCTCCTTGGAGGCGACGACCTGGATGTGCTCGGGGTAGAGCCTGGCGATGGCGGTGATGTTTTCGATCTTCCGGTCCTTGAAGAACTCGGTCCCGTTGTAGGCATAGTGTGTCATATCGTTCTGCACGATGATAAGATCCACGTCTCCGGCGGCAAGGAGGTTGATGTTTTCGACGGAGGCTCCGGTGGACTGGGCGGTAATGTTGACGGCACCGCCTGAATTATCGCTGATGATCTGGGAAAGGGCTCCGCCGAGAGGATAATAAGTTCCCGCCGTTCCGCCTGTTCCCATGGTCAGCTGCATGGGCGCCGCAAAGGCCGCGCCTGCGGCGAAAAGGGCCGCGATTGAAAGAAACGCCAGTATCTTGGACAACTTCTTCATGAAATTCCCTCCTTCAGATAGTGTTTTCCGCTGCACATACATCGTAATTTGTTTTGGGAATTCCGTCAACCGGATATATCAGACATGGCGTACATACGAAGAAAAAAGCCCGGAATCTCCCGGGCTTTTTTCTTCATTTTCAGGCAGTTTCGTGGGCTATGAACGACGCGAGCTTGTCGGGGTCGATGTTGCCGCCGGAAAGGAAGAAGCAGATCTTTTCTCCGGGCTTCACCCTGAAGCTGCCTTCAAGGGCCGCCGCCACACCCACCGCCGCGGACGGCTCCACGAGCAGCTTGCTCTTGAAGACGATCTCCATGAGGGCCTTGCGGATGAACTCGTCGGAGGCGGGAACGATCTCGTCCACGTACTTGTCGATGAGGGGATAGTTGTGCTCGCCGGTCATGGTGATCATGAGTCCGTCAGCGAGGGTGGGGCCCATGGGAACCTCAACGGGCTTCCCTGCCCTGCGGCTTTCGGCGTACCGCTGGATTCCGGCGGGTTCCACGGCGACCACCCTCACGGAAGGGCGGGTCTCCTTGATGGCCGCGGCCACGCCTGCGAGGAGCCCTCCTCCGCCGAGAGGCACCACCACGGTGTCCACGTCGGGAAGGTCTTCGATGATCTCGAGACCCGACGTGCCCTGGCCCGCGATGAGCTCGGGGTCATTGTAGGAGTGGACAAGGGTGTAGCCCTTTTCCGCCTTGATCTCGTACAGCTTCTTATAGCGCTGGATGGAGTCGAAACCGTAGAGGACCACCTCGGCGCCGAGAGCCTTCGTCCCCTCGATCTTCGACTTGGGGGCGTTCTCGGGAAGGACGAGGGTTGCCTTGATGCCGAGCATCTTCGCAGCGTAAGCCACGCCCTGGGCGTGGTTCCCCGAGGACGAGGCGATGATGCCCTTTGCCCGCTCCTCGTCGGTGAGGGAGAGAATCTTGTTGGTGGCTCCCCGGATCTTGAAGGAACCCGTAAGCTGGAGGTTCTCGGGCTTGAAGTAAACCTCCGCGCCCCACAGGGCGTCAAGCTTGTCTCCCCGCAGGATGGGAGTCCGACGAACCTTGCCGGTGATTCTTTCCGCAGCCGTTTGTATGTCCTGAAGTCCGATAATGCGTGTCATTGTTCTGCTTCAGCCTCCTTGCGCCCTTTGCGGGCAGTCATTTTCAACGGGACAGGGGCGGCCGGAAATTCTTCCGCTGCCCCGACCCCGTCCGCTTATTCTATTCCTCGATCCACAGCGCCATGTCGGGGCAGGTGATTTCGCACCGTTTGCACTTGATGCAGTCCGATTCCCGCACTGCCGCGACGACGGTGAATCCTTTCCGGTTCGTCTCGGAGGAAATTTCGTACACGTTCTTCGGGCAGACGGAAATGCACAGGCCGCATCCCTTGCAGAGCTTCTTGTTTACATGCACAGCCATGATCTCATCACCCCAGCTTCCGGATTAATTCCACCACCTGGGCGGGAGAAGTTGCCAGGCAGGCTCCCGCTTTTTCCAGGGCTTCCATTTTCGATGCCGCGGTTCCCTTGTTTCCACGGATGATCGCTCCGGCGTGGCCCAGGGATTTTCCCTCGGGGGCCGCCCGACCCACGATCAGGGAGACCACGGGCTTGCGGACCGACTCCGCGATGTATTCGGCGGCGGCAATCTCGGTTCCTCCGCCGATCTCGCCGAGGAGGACGATGATCTCCGTCTCCGGGTCTTCGTTGAAGAGCTTCACGATGTCCCGCTGGGTGGTTCCCCAGATGGGCCCGCCGCCGAGGGCGACCACGGTGGACTGGCCGATTCCGGCGTCGGTGAGGGTCTTCCCTACCTCGTACGACAGGGCGCCGCTTTTCGACACCACCCCGACCTTCCCTTCCCTGAACATACGGGCGGGATGGGCGCCGAGTTTGCACTTGCCCGGGGAGATGACCCCTGCGGTTCCGGGGCCGAGAACCCGCACTCCCCTGCCGGAGGCATAGGAGAGGATGTCAAGGACGTCGTGCTTCGGGATTCCCTCCATGGTGAGCACAAGAAGCTTTATGCCGGCCTCCATGGCCTCCATGGCCGCATCCTTGGCGAACAGGGGAGGAACGAAGCTGATGGCGGCGTTCGGAGAGACCTCCCTTACGGCGTCCGCCACCGAATTGAACACGGGAACACCCTCCACGGACGTGCCGGCCTTTCCCGGGGTAACTCCGGCGACCACCGCCGTGCCGTAGTCAATCAGGGATTTGGTCTGGAGAATGCCCGACTTTCCGGTGATTCCCTGGACAAGAACCCGGGTATCGCGATCCACAAGTATGGCCATGTCAGTTCCCTCCCGCGGCGAACCGCACAGCGTCGGCGACGGCGGTCCGAAGATCGTCATAGACGGGAAGGCCCGCCTCTTTCATGATGGCCTTGCCCTCTTCCTCCATGGTGCCGCAGAGGCGGACCACCAGAGGAATGGAAACCTTGTGGTCCCGAAGGTAGGCCGTAATGCCCTCGGCCATTTCGTCCATGCGGTTGAAGCCTCCGATGAGCACCACGAGAAGACTCTTGATGTCCTTCTTGTCAGAAAAGACCTGCTCCATGGCGGAGTACATCACTTCGGGGCTTGTCAGGCCGCCCATTTCGCAGAAATCCGCCGCCTCGCCGCCGAGGTCACGGATGAGGTCGAGGGAGAGCATCCCGGTTCCTGCCCCGTCGGAAATGAGACCCACGTTCCCGTCGAGGGGAACATACGTGATGGTTCCGTGGTCCGCCTCCCCTTCCGTTCCGGTGAGAGCCGCCTGCTCCGCGAGCTTCTTCTCGAAGAGCTCCTTCAGCCTGGGCGCGGCGTCGTCGTCGAGCTCGATCTTCGAATCGAGGGCCACGAGGCCTGTATCGGTGACCACCAGGGGGTTGATCTCCACCAGGACCGCCTCTTTTTCCCGGAAGAGATTCCAGAGCTTCCGGACGAAAGAGGCGAATTCCTTTCCGTTCCCATAGCCGAGGAATTCCGCCATGGCTCGGATCTTGTAATCCGTGAGCCCCCAGAGGGGATCTACGGGGAGTTTCAGGATTTTCTCGGGGGAATGCTCCGCCACCGATTCGATGTCCATTCCTCCGGAAGCGCTGGCCATGAAGAGGGGGGTTCCGGCCTCACCGTCGAAGGTAACGGCGAGATAATATTCCGCCCGGATGTTCATTTTCTCTTCCACGAGAAGGGCCCGGACAGGCTCCCCCTTCAGCTCCATGGAGAGGATGGAGTCGGCCGCCTTTTCAGCCTCCTCCATGGTGGAGACGAGAAGAACGCCTCCCGCCTTTCCCCGCCCCCCGGAGAGGACCTGGGCCTTCACGGCCGACGGCGCGAAGAGGCCCGTCCGGTCGGAGGCGGTGACAACGGCGCCCCGGGGCACAGGGATGCCCGCTTCCCTGAACAGGGCCTTGCCCTGGAATTCGTAGAGCTTCATGCCCCTGTATCCTCTTTCGCCATGCGTATTCCTTCTTCGAAAGCGGCGGTGTTCATCTCCAGGTACTTTTCCTTCACCGACTCGCGGATGGCCGCCAGAAGGTTATCCCTGGAGACAAGCTTCGTCTTCTCCTGGATGAAGCCCAGCATGACCATGTTGCCCGCCATCTTGCTTCCCAGGCGGATGGCCGTCTCGGTGGCGGGAACCTTCCACACGGTGACGGAGGGATCCACTTCACCGAGGTCGGGAACGAGGCCGCTGTCCACGAAGAGAACTCCGCCCTTCTTCAGTTCATGTTTGTGGCTCTCGTAGGCGGCCTGGAACATGGCCACGAGGATGTCGTTGCGCTCGTTGGTGGGGGTGCCTATGGGACTCCTCGAAAGAACCACCTCGGACTGGCACTGGCCGCCCCGGGCCTCGGAGCCGTAGGACTGGGACTGGGCGGCATAGATGCCTTCCTTGGTCACCGCCGCCTCTCCGAGGATGACGGAGGAAAGGATGATTCCCTGGCCTCCGAAACCGCAGAAACGGATGCTCGTCTGTTTCGTGTTCATGTCTATGCCTCCTTCCCGCCGCAGGACGACGGGGTGTACACGGTGCTTCCCCGGAAGACGGGTCTTTCGACGTTGACGAATTCGCCCACCAGGTATTTCCCTGCCGTTTCCGCCGGAGACATTTTTTCGGCGGCGGTCGCCGGAACGGTATGGCTCTTGATCCACTCCACCAGGCCCTTGGGGCTGCCGCTGCCGAGGGCGTACCGGCCGAAATGGGTGGGGCACTGGGAAAGAATCTCCACCACGGAGAACCCCTTGTGAGAGAGCGCATTCTTCAGGAAGGCGGTCATCTGGGCGGGATTGGAGGTCAGGGTCCTCGCCACGTAGGTCGCCCCCGCCGTAGCCGCCAGTTTGCACAGATCGAAGGGAGGCTCGCTGCTTCCGTAGGGAGTGGTCATGGTGACCGCGCCGTCCGGGGTCATGGGCGCCACCTGGCCGCCCGTCATGGCGAAGTTGAAGTTGTTCACCACCACGAAGGTCACGTCGAGGTTGCGCCGCGCCGCGTGGATGAAATGGTTTCCGCCGATGGAGAGGGCGTCGCCGTCCCCGGCGAAGACCACCACCTTGGTGTCGGGCTTGTGGAGCTTGATCCCCGTGGCCCAGGCGAGGGTCCTGCCGTGGACTCCATGAAGGCAGTCCATGTTGATGTAAACGGGGATCCTGGCGGTGCATCCCACGCCGCCGATGCCTACCATGGCGCCGAGGTCGAGGCCGAGGGCTTCCGCAGCCCGGAGAAAGGCGCTCACAACCTGGCCGCAGCCGCAGCCGGGGCAGAAAAAGTGGGGAAGCTTGTCCTGCCTCATGTATTTCAGCAGGGGATTGCCGTGTGTGTGCAGTTCGGGAGCGCTCATGCCCGCACCTCCTCGATGACGGAAAGAATCTCGTCCGGGGCGTGGGGCGTGCCGAGGTTCTTCGTCGCCCTCGCGGTACGGCACTTGCCGCACACCGCCCGCTCGATCTCTCCGGCATACTTGCCCATGTTCATCTCCACGGTGACCACGGCACCCACGTTGGAAGCCAGGTCCCGGATCGCCTCCTCGGGGAAGGGCCACGGGGCGTCGAGCTTCATCACGCCCGCCTTGATCCCTTTTTCCCGGGCCATCTCCATAGCGTCGAGCGCGGGGCGCACCTCGCTGCCGAAGGCAACCAGGGCGATGGCGGCATCGTCAAGGCCGAACCGCTGGACCGTGGAAATCTTTGCGCGGTTCTCCCGGACCTTGCCGGTGATCCTTTTGTAGAGGCGCTCGAAGGCGTGAGGCTCCCACTCGATGTCTCCCCGCTCGTCGTGGGGGTTGATGGAGTGAATCACCCGGTAGCCCGTCCCGAGCTCGGCGAAATCGGGAACTCCATACTCGGAATCGGCGTGGAAGGGAAGATACTCCGCCGGGGACTTGGTGGTCCGTTTCCTGTTCACCACGGGAATGGCCGACGCCTCGGGAATATCGAGACGCTCCCTCATGAGGGCGAGGGACATCTCGGACACCACGATCACGGGGGTCCGGTATTCCTCGGCGAGATTGAACGCCCGGACGGTGAAGTCGAAGGTCTCCTGTACCGTGGAAGGAGCGAGGACGATCATCTCGTGGTCGCCTGCGGCGGCCCACCTGACCTGCATGATGTCCGACTGGGTGGCGAAGTTTTCGCCCCGGCAGCGCATCACGTCCACGACCACGATGGGGGCCTCCACGGCCACGGCATACTCGATTCCCTCCTGCATGTAGTCATATCCTGCGCTGGCGGTGGCCGTCATGGCCTTCGCCCCGGCGAGAGACGCCGCGGATATGGCATAGATGGAACACAGCTCGTCCTCTCCCTGAAAAAAGACGCCTCCAACGGCGGGGAGCCTTCTGGCCATACCCTCGGAGACCTCGTTCGCAGGGGTGATGGGATACCCGGCGAAAAAGTCGCATCCCGCGGCAATGGCGCCTTCGACTGCAGCATAATTTCCCTGCATGAAATGGACGCCGGTCTGAACCCGGTCTTCAAGTCCCATTCATACACCTCCATTTTGTATGCCCGGACATGGTCCGGGCAAAATACACCATGAGGAAAGGGTACCACGCAAATTATATTATGTCAAATATCAGATCAACTTTCATCCGGGAAAAGCACACCCCGTTTCCTGTGTCCGCCGGCGCCGCACCCAGGAAAAAGGCGGCCCGGAGGCCGCCCGCTGAAAGGCTTTCCCGTCAGATGGCGAGGAAGGGGAGCATGGGTTTCCCGAGGATTCTCTCCGCAGGCTCAAGGAGGGCGGCGGACCGCATTCCCCCTCCGAGGACCAGCTCCCTGCGGGACGCGGTGAACAGGACGGCATTCATCCCCGGCTGGAGGCAGTCGCTGGGGATGACCCTGCCGGTGTCGCCGTCGAGGATGGTGATGAGGTCGGGGAAGGTGGCCAGGCGCTCCCCGTCCTTTTCAAGGGTCATGTATTCCTTCCAGAAGGTCGCTTCATACCCGCCGAAAAAGGCCGTTCCTGTATCGATGCCTCCGGCGGTGAACCTGTCCACCGCCTCCACCTCCCCGCAGCGGATGACCGTGGCGGACAGCATCTCCGCCGCCGCCGCGATGACAGCCTCAGGTCCCTTTCCTTCGGCTCCTTTCATGGCCCTCCCGATGCGGATCGCCTGCTTCACCGCCCCGGGGGCTCCGTTCTCCCTGACGAAGGCGACGCTCACAGGGTTCCTTGCCACTGCCAGGATGCCGCCCACAACACAGGCGTCCTGGCGGATCATGTTGGACACCGTGTCCACCGCTCCACGGAGGATGCCCTCGATGTAGGCCCCCTTCGCCGGGTTGCCTCCGGCGAAGGACTGGGAAGAAACATATCCTTCCACGAGATGGAGTCCCATGGATCCCATTTCCGGCGTGGGGTGGGCCCGGCCGTTGCACGGGGCGTCCACCAGGGGGATGCCGAGGATGGCTCCCTCGATCCAGCCGTTCACGATGCCCGTGCTGCCGCACTCGTTGGGAATCAGCCCCGAAGGCCGGGGGGCGCCGCTCTCCAGGAGAAGCTCTATGGACCGCACCCTCGCCCTAGGGGAGATGAAGGGATCCTTCCGGTGAGGGCACGTGACCGTAGAACAGGTGACGATGGTCCCCCATGCTTCCAGGTCTTCCGGGTCCACCAGGTGCAGGGGGCCGAACTTGAGCGCCGTCTCCCCCGTTTCCAGGGCTTCCTCGATCGTGCCGCCTCCTCCGCCGCCGAGGATGGATGCTCCGAGCACGGCGGCTTCAAGCAGTTCCCGCGTGAGTTCCGTCTTTGCCATGATAATCCCCCTTACGCTCAGTTCCACTTCCGGAAAAGGACGATGCGCACCTTTCCCGCCTGCTCGTCGTGCTCGACCGACACGGTATCGGTCAGGATGCCTACGAGGTAGATCTCCTGGCCGGTACTGATGTCCCCGGACAGGGACCAGGAATACTCCTCCATCTCCCGTGCCCGGGGCATCCGAAGGAGCCGGGTCATCTCCCGCAGCTTGCTTCCCTGGCTGCCGGCGTAATCCGACTCGATGACGATCTCGTGCCCCTCGTCGCTCCGGACGACCCGGGACTGGAACTCCCGGGCTCCCATGGAAAAGAAAAAATTCATGAGCTCGCTCACGATCCGGGACACCACGAGCCGTTCGTGTCTCATCTCTTCTCCCTCCCTCGGAAGGCCTCGAAAAGGGGGACCAGGATGGCGGCCACCAGTCCCCCGGCGAAGCCGTTGTTGTACAGGTTGAATCCGGCGTGGAGCACCCCCACGTTCAGCACCACCGACGAATGGATGTACCCCGCCAGGACGCCCGCGAACCAGCCGAACTCCCCCGCTATGGGCGCCAGGGTGGTTCCGAAAAGAGCGGCAAGCTGGATCGGGGGATCGGTGAGCCCCCAGTCTTTTGTGACGCTGCCCAGCATGACGCCCAGCAGGATGGGGGTGATATTGAGGGGTGTCTTTCCCATGGCGCTGAACCCGGCGATGGTCAGGAGCCCTCCGAGGGTGGGCCCGTTGAAGTCTCCGCCGCTGAAGTAGAGATAAGCGGTCGCCGCCAGACCCGTAATCCCCATGTTCATGAGCGTCGCGGGAAAATCGAACAGGTCAACGAAGTCCGCCAGAAGACGGCCTGAATGTTTCCACAGCGACCTCAGGGCGCCGGGAGATCTGCCGCCTCCCAGAAGCAGCCCCGCCACCGCGAGGAAAAGGAAAAAGGCCGAGCAGACCGGAAACAGCAGGCCGTTGTGCCCTGTGGACCAGATGATCCTGCTTGCCGTGATGAATCCGTGGGACCGGAAAACGGAAACGTAGAGCGTCCCCACCATTCCTGCGGTAAACCCCACGTTGTAGAGGTTGTAGCCGTGGTGGACCGAGAGGAAGGCCGCGGCCAGGGGAGGAAGAAGGAAACCCGCCGAAAGACCCGCTGCAGCGCCGAGAAAGATTCTCAGGTAGGGAGGAAAATGGAAGCCGAACATGAGCTGGCTCACCAGGGGAGCCAGGGCGGTACTGAAGAAGGCGATGTAGATGAACTTGACGAAGGGTTCTTTCTGGCTTCTGGCATAGAGCCAGACTCCGCCCATGATGAACCATACGTTCAGCAGATTTTTGCCGAAGAAGGAGAAACCGGCCACGGTAAAGACGGCGGCGATGGAAATGCCCCTGATATGGACCCGAAGGAAAACGAGAATGGATGTAAAGAGTATCGTGAGCAGCCCGCTGTTCACGAAAGCCGCTCCCATGCCTCCCACGTCCATGTAGTCCGAAATGAGATAGTCCGGTTCGATGAAAATCCGCCACAGGCCTGACAGGATGTCCTGGAAGGAGTCCCTGGAGAGGCCGAAGAGAATGAGGGCGATGCCGAAGGAAAAGAGGAACGCACCTTTTCCTCCCTCACCGACAAGGGCCTTTTCAAACCCGATCTTCCCCGAAGATTTCATGCCGGACAACCTCCCGGCGGGACCTGCTCTCCTGCAGGCTGCCGCCTGTTCGCCAGTGCGGGTTCATGGTTTCTGTTCATGTAATACCTCCCTCTGCTCCGTCGGCTCCGCTTCTACCCGGTATTATACAGAATCGGAAAGAGGTGTTGCTCCGGGAGGAGGCGACATTCCGTCAATCCGCTGATCACGCCTCATAAGGGCGAACTCCCGCTTCAGGAACCACGCCCCGAGGATCCCTCCTCCCAGGTCGGACAGGGGTATGGCCAGCCAGACCCCGTCCGTCCCCAGGAGAGGGGGAAGAAAGTACAGGGGGACGAGAATGAAGAGAAAATGCCGGGAAAGGGTGAGAAAAATCCCTTTTTTCGGCTTCCCGATGGCCTGGAAGGTATGGGAGGCGATGATGCTCACCGAGGCGAAAAGGACGCCGCTGTACCCTATCCGCAGACCCCGGACGGCGAGGGCGAGCAGTTCCGGGTCATTGTCGTTGAAGATGCGAATCAGCGGTTCAGGCACCGTCATGATGAGAAGGAAGCTCCCCGCGAAAAAGGCGAGCCCCAGGAGCATGGCGGACCGCACGGCGGCGATCACCCGGCCGAAGTCCCTCGCCCCGTAGTTGTAGCCGATGAGGGGCTGCACACCCTCCGCCAGCCCGAGAACGGGAAGGAAGAGGAGGCTGTCGAGACTGAAGAAAATCCCCATGGCGGAGATGGCGAGGTCTCCGCCGTAGACGCGGAGAAAGCGGTTGAAGAGTGCCATGACGAAGGTGAAGCTCAGCTCCGTCAAAAAGGGCGCCGCACCGATGGCCAGCATTTTTCCGATGATCACCCGGTCGGGACGGAGGTTTTTCCTCCGGAACCGGAGGGTTCCCCATTTCCGGATATAATAGGCGGCAGCCCACCCGAGGGAGAGCACCTGGGAGGCCACCGTCGCCAGCGCCGCCCCCCGGATTCCCATGTCCAGACCCAGGATGAGGATCCCGTCCAGGACAATGTTGGCAAAAGCTCCGACGAAGAGGGTATACATGGCATACCGGGGATTTCCCTCAGCCCGGATGAAATAGTTGAGCCCGAAGGCCAGGGTCGAAAAAGGGATGCCCCGGACGATGATGTCGAGATATTCCTTTGAAAGAGGCAGCATGGTGGCGCTCGCCCCTGACAGCTCAAGGACGGGGGCGCTGAACATCCCCCCAAGGAGGGCGATGGCGGTGCTTCCTCCGATGAGAAAAACGAGGGCGTTTCCCATGGTCTTTTCCGCCCTGGCCCGGCGCTTCTCACCGAGGGAGATGGACACCAGGGCTCCCGCCCCCACACCTATGAGCAGGCCGTAGGCGATGACCAGGAGCATGAAGGGAAAGGCCACGCTGATGGCGCCGATCCCCATCGGACCGACGGTACGCCCCACGAAAATGCGGTCCACGATGTTGTACAGGGCGTTGGCCAGCATGCCGCCGATGGCCGGCAGGGAAAACCGGATCATCAGGCTGGAAATGGAATCCGTCCCCATGAGGTGGGTTTTGTCTGGTGAATGTGCCATAATCGAAGCCTCCGAAGTGATTTCCGTCAGGAGTATGATTATAGAGAAAAGACTATTATAGTAAAGCCGAAGCAGAAAACACCGGTCCGATTATGCCGTCCGAAGTTTCGGACGGGTACGGCTGTCCAAAGGAGACCCCATGAACATCAGGCCTTTTCCCCCCGCACGGCTTCAGGACTTCTGCGCCCCGGCGCCCCGGCCTGGCGAATTCCTCCTGGAACGGCGCTTCGCCGAAGCCTTCGCCTCCTCCCGGGGGATCCCCCTGGAGTACGACGATCTGCTGGAGGAAATCCGGCAGTGGTGCGAAGCTTCAGGCATCGGCGGCCACGGAGGAAACGTCTCCTTCACCGGCCGCGCCGACGGCAAGGAATACCGGGGAACGGCCACCAGGTTCCGGGACGAACTGAGCATCCTCATCCACGCCGAAGGGGAGGGCCGGAGGCGGTATCGGGTCCCGGGGCTCTGGTCCGACTATTCCTGGCTCGTCCTCTACCAGGAGCCTCTGTCTGGAGAGTGGCGGTCCTGGCCGGGCGCCGCAAAAGAGTCCTCCCGCATGGAACGGGACAGGACCACGGAAGAAAAGGCCAGGGACGGTTTTGAATGGGTCTGCAGAAGGCAGGTCATCTCGAGGGTGCGGCTTTTTCGGGGGAACAGCCTGGTGAAAGAGTACTTCGCCCGTCCGGCAAGATCCCGGGCCGGGGAAGCCCCCGGCCCGCGGCAGTCCTGAGCGCCTACTCCTGCACCGGATAGCCCATCTCGTCCAGGGCCTTCCGCAGCGCCGCCTCCGCCTCGGGCGGAAGACTGTCCATGCCGCCCTTCTCCGTCTCCCTCGACTTTACGAAGGCCAGCCTGTCACGGAAACGGGCAAAGAATTCCCTCCGGTACTTCTCGTCGGAAAAATCCACGGGGAACCGCTCGAGCTCCATGGTCTCCATGTCGCTGAAGGGTCCGAAGGGGACGAAGCGGGCCTTCTCCTCGACGATGGCCTCGAGAATCCCCAGGGTGTCGGAGGGAGTGACCTTCTTTCCCATGAAATCTCCCGTGTTGAGGATATAGCAGTCCACACCGTCCACGAAGAGGGTCCGGAACCGCTCGTAATCGAGAGCGAGAGGATAGGTCCGGAAGGGATTGGCGTAGCACTCGATCACCAGCGCATTGGGGTCGATGCCGGGGGCCAGCCGTTCCGCGGTGGTCCTCTTGGTGGCGAGGGTGGCCCCCATCACGGCCGCGAGGTCGGGTCCCTTGAGCCGGAGAACCGGCGGCAGGGACTGGTCCTTCATGAGCCAGAAGACGGCGTTGATGGGCTCGTCGATGCGGTCCACACGGACCGGTGACCAGAGCTTCGACTTGATGGCCCTGCCGTTCCCGTTCCGCAGGTCCTCCGTCACGGGATAGAGCAGTCCGTCCTCGCCCCTCGTCACCCCGCAGTTCTGCAGTGAAATGATGAACTTGTTGTCCTCGCACCCCATGGGATAATCCTGCACCTTGTCGAAATAGGAGGGCTCCAGGGCGATGGCGTACTTCTCCTTCACGTTGATGATGAAGGCGTCATCGTGGAGGACGGTGATGTCGTACTTGCCACCGTGCCGGGCGTGGGTGAGGGTCGACTTCCCCGACCCCGACAGGCCGAACACGGCGGAGACGAAGGACCGGCCGCTTTTCAGGTTGTACCTCTTGAGTCCGCCGTGGCAGGAGGCAAAGCCGTTCCGTACGGCTGTTCCCCAGGCGAGGGTGAGGGTTCCCTTCTTCAGCTCTCCGAAATAGCGCATGCCGAGGACGGCGGCGCAGTTGTGGACCGGGTCGAAAAAGGCGAGGCCGAAAGGGTACTCGGGGGATGCCCAGTCCGGGTCGGCGAACATGAAGATGTCGCCGTCCGGAAGGGACCTGGATTCCCTGTACATGTCGATGTAGGTTTTGTTCAGGTACTGGAAGTTCAGCATCCAGTTGTACACGAGGTTCTCGTGGTTCTTCGGCGCAAGGAGATGAGCCTTGACCATGAAATCTTTTTCGAGGCCGATATAGGCCTCGGCGGAGTAGAAGGTGCGGAACCGGCTCCCGTACACCGCTTCACGGAGAAGGGGGGCAAGCTCTCCCATGTTCACTCCGGGCTCTCCGAGAATTTTCCGTGCGGCGGCGCAACGGCCGACCACGGCGCCGTCGTTCATCAGCAGGACATTGCTCCCGGCGGGCAGTCCCTGCCCCTCGGGACGGTACACAGGCATTCCCGTGAGCTCCACGGTTCCGGGACTGGTTCGGGCGAGATCGTAGGCTTCCCGGAGATTGGCGACCGGGACAACGTTGTTTCCGAAAAAGGCGGTTTCGATGGTGGTTCGCGCCTGGGACTTGATGGAAGAGAAG
>Ga0334882_1003499_pt1 | contig 14333 bp, 12 predicted proteins | sample GraSluR1_MG_5_FD_207226 | JGI IMG/M metagenome (GOLD analysis project Ga0334882, IMG submission 207226) | Sludge microbial communities from methane-producing bioreactor in Wageningen University, Netherlands - Granular Sludge_15_04-R1 | ecosystem: Engineered > Bioreactor > Anaerobic >... | reverse complement strand
TAAATCGTCATGCAATTGAATGAAAATAATAGAGTGATTAAGTGTATCATTATTTTAAAAATTTAAGTCATGAAAAGATTGGTTGGTTGTGTTGTCTGCCTGTTAAGCCTGATGACGACTTTGTCCGGTCAAAAATCGGTTGATGCTCTTTTTGAAAAGTATTCAGGCAGGGAAGGTTTTGTTACCCTGACATTAAGCGGCGATTTAATTAAATTGGCTAAACTGGATGATTGTGAAATTGAAGGGTGCCGATTTCCTGCTGATATACAGGAAATCAGATTGCTGGTCGAAGACAAGAAAGGATCAGGTGGGGAAAATTTCTATAGTTCCGTGATAAAAGATATCAATGTCAGGAATTACGAAGAGTTGTTAAGAGTAAAGGAGTCTGACCAGGATATCCAGATGCTGATGAAGACCGATGGCAATATTATCCGTGAATTATTATTACTGGCAGGCGGCAAGGATAATTTTGTGATCCAGCTGAAGGGCAATATGACAATGAAGGAAGCCAGGATGTTCTCAGATGACATAAAGAGGAAAAATGAGTAATATTAATGGTCAGCAGTCAGTTATGAATGGAATATGTGCATATCTTTGAACATAATCCGGAAAAAACCGGCTGAAAATGATCCGTGCTGATTTCAATACAATTATTTCGAAGATGAGTAAAATACTGTATGGTTATGCATACCGGATACTTGAAAATCAGCAGGAAGCAGAAGATGCTGTTCAGGAAACCTTTCTGAAATTATGGAAGATGAATGAAAAGCTTGAGAATTACGACAGTGTCGAAGCATTAAGTAAAACGATGTTAAAGAATTACTGTATCGACCAGATCCGAAAGCGCAAAAGCACTGCGTATGAAAATATTACCGATAACCAGTTTGTGAAGGTGCCTGATGCAACTCCGCAGGAGCTTCTGGAAAGGGCAGAAACGGCTATGATTCTGAGGGGAATAATTGAACAACTGCCCATCCTGCAAAGGGAGGTGATCAATCTCAGGGATATCCAGAGTCTGTCATACGATGAGATATCGGAAAGATCGGGTCAGAGTGTAAACAACATCCGGGTGATACTGTCACGCGCAAGAAAAAGTGTAAGAGAAGAATATATAAGACAAAGAGATGAAGACGGAAGAGCTTAAAAAACTGCTGGATAAATACTATGCTGCAGAGATCTCCGAGGAGGAGGAAATGATTCTCAGGGAATCATTCAGAGATGGGAAGGTGGCGAAACTCTTCCCTGATGAGAAGGAGATCTTTGAATTCTATTCAGGAGAGAAGCAGATTCCGGAACTGTCTCCGGGATTCAATGAACGCCTTATTGCAACGATTGATAATGCAAGCAGGGGAGGAGACAATGTCATTTACAGAAGATTGATTTTGTCGGTTGCCGGTATTGCTGCCGGATTACTGATCATTTTTGGATCGTGGTTCTTTCTTTTGCGAAGTACCGGTCCCCGGGATACCTTTTCTGATCCCGAATTAGCTTATGCTGAAGCAATGAAGATTCTATATGATGTGTCGTACAGGTTCAACCAGGGCACTGCTGCACTGGAGCCGGTGGGAAGAATGCAGACGGTAGCCGGTAAAAGCCTCAGTACTATTAAAAGGTCGACAGTAAAGATCGAAAAGAGCCTTGATATCTTTGATAATTATGCTAAAGATCTGGAAAACATTAATTTAAGAAATAATTAACAGTTTAATACACAACATAGACATGAAGAAAATTTTAACAATAATTGCAACATTAAGTCTGGTGGCCTCCCTTAATGCCCAGACAAGCCCAATTGAGGAATTATTCAATAAATACTCAGAAAGAGATGGTTTTACTACTGTGTATATCTCCGGAAGAATGTTCAGTCTGCTGGCCGGCAAAGAAGGCGGAGAGAATAATAACATCATGAACCGTCTCAGATCCATCAGGATCCTGACCATAGAGGATACTCTGCTGAACAGCAAAATCAACTTTTACAATGAAGTGAACAAAAAACTTGATTATAAGGTTTATGAAGAATTGATGGTGGTCAAGGATAAGCAGGAAACCACTAAATTTCTGATCCGCCAGAAAGGAGACATAATAACCGAGCTTATTGTCATATCCGGTGGTCCTGGTGGTAATGCTCTGATCTCTATAGAAGGCGATCTTGATCTTAAGACCATTTCAGAGATCTCAAAAAGTTCAGGGATAGAGGAGCTGAAAGGGCTTGACAATATTGAGAAAAAGGTTCCATAGTCCGTCACTTTGGATTTCCGGCAGGGTTTGAAAATAATATTTGCACAGGAAGTGCGTTATTTATCAAAACCTGTTTTATGAAAGCACTTCATTACAAAAAGATCATAGTCATTGTGTTTTGCTTTGGATTAGCTGCCCCGGTGTCACTGGCACAGATGGATAACACCGATTTTTTCAGGGCTGGCGCCGGCGATGCAGTTAAGCTCATCGAAGCATACATTACTCCATGGGCCAATGCTTTTGGGGCAGGACTAAACGGCAGCTGGTACAACACGGCAAAGCCTCATAAATGGACCGGATTTGATGTTACATTCGGAGTAAATGCGGGATTTGTTCCGGCATCAGCTGAAACATTTGATGTTTCGGAGATCGGTCTTTCACCCCTTGTGTCGGGATCGGGTATTGCCCCGTCAGTTGCCGGTCCCGGTGAAGAAGGCCCGGAAATGACCGTGCAGGCAGAGGGTATTACACTTGCAACTTTCAGAACACCCCCGGGGACGGGGTGGAAAATTATACCTGCCCCGACAGCAACTGTTGGTATAGGACTTCCCTTTGGTACAGAAATCAAGGGGCGGTTTATACCGAAAATCAATATTAAAGATGGAGGAGATATCTCTCTCTGGGGTGTGGGCTTAATGCATAGCATCATTCAGTATATACCCGGCAACGAGTTCCTGCCTCTTGATGTTTCGGCCTTTGGCGGTTATACAAGGCTTACTGGCAATGTTGCACTTTTACTGGAACCTGGTGAACCTCAGAATTATATTGATATTGACCCGGATATCGATTTCATGAACCAGCAGCTGAGCGCAACAATAGAAGCGTTGAATGCCGGAATAATAGCATCGGTCAATTTGCCTGTAATTACATTCTACGGGGGGCTGGGTTACAGCAGGACCCGGACCGATATCAACCTTAAAGGACTATATCCTACACCGGTTGTTGTTGCCGACCCCGAAACACCTTATGCCGAATATAACGACAATGGAGTGATTGCAGGAGAAGATTTTCCTGCCATCAGTATCGAGAATTTTTCAGGCTTGAGAGCAAACGCCGGTATCAGATTAAAGCTGGCAGTATTCACATTTCATGTTGATTATACAAGGTCTCATTATAATGTGCTGTCCACCGGACTTGGAATTTCTTTCAGATAAGGAGCTTCTTCATTAACAAAAAAGCCCAAACGCTTGTTAATATTGGTACGATTTAGTTTCTTTCAGGAGATATCCTGATTCTTTGTTAATTGTCGCCGATGTTGACTAAGAAGATACAGTCAGAATACCGGGCATTGCTGAAAGCAGCAAGTGGTTCGGTATCTTCAGCTGATACAAAAAAGATCAGGCGGGCTCTTGATCTGGCAATCAAAGCCTGTGACAATAATTTTACCATAACCGGCGAGTCGTCGATATTACATGCTCTTTCGGTAGCAAAAATAATTGCGGGAGAGATGGGGCTTGGTCTGACTTCAGTAGTTACTGCACTTCTGCACGATTCATATGGCCGGCTCGATTGCACGAGGGAAGAACTGATAAAAGAGTTCGGTAAAAAAAGTGTTGAGATTCTTGAAGGATTCTCCAGGATTACAGAAATCGACTCCATGCAATCCGCTTATCAGGCGGAAGTATTCAGGAAGCTTCTGTTAAGCCTGGCGGACGATGTGCGGGTAATTCTTATCAAACTTGTTGAGCGGCTTGAATATATGAGGAATCTCGAGAGGGTTGTTGAGAAGGACAGGATTCCCATTGCCTCGGAGACATATTTTCTTTATGCCCCTCTGGCTCATCGCCTCGGCTACTATAATATCAAGACCGAAATGGAGGATCTGGCTGTAAAATATCTTGAGCCGGATCAGTATAAGAGCATAGAAGCACGTTTAAAGCAGACTACTGCTTCACGAAACAGGTTTATCAGGGAATTTTCGGCTCCGCTCATTGAGAAATTTGAGAAGCATGGCTTCAGGTTCACTATTAAAAGCCGCACAAAGTCAATACATTCCATAATGCTTAAGATGAAAAAGCAGGGAGTAGAACTTGAAGAGGTTTATGATCTGTTCGCCATCAGGATTATTCTCGACAGTAATGCGGAGAACGAAAAATCGGATTGCTGGCAGGCCTATTCGATAGTCACCGACCTTTATCAGCCGAATCCGAGCAGGCTGAGAGACTGGATTTCCGTACCGAAGTCGAACGGGTATGAATCACTTCACACGACGGTTGTGGGACCAAGAGGGCGTTGGGTGGAGGTTCAGATCAGATCGGCAAGAATGGATGAGGTAGCCGAGAAAGGCCTTGCCGCTCATTTCAAATACAAGGGGGTTAAGGGAGAAGGAGGCCTTGATACATGGCTGACAAAAATGAGGGAGATACTTGAATCGCCGGAGAAAGAGGATAGGGCATTTCTCGACCAGGTGAGGTCGGGATTATATACCGACGAAGTCTTTGTTTTCACGCCGAAAGGTGATCTGCGTCAGCTCCCTGCCGGGGCGACAATCCTCGATTTTGCTTTCGATATACATACTGCTGTGGGGGCTTCATGTGTAGGAGGTAAGGTAAATGGTAAAAATGTCACAATCAAATATGTCCTGCAAAACGGCGACCATGTTTCGGTGCTCAGGTCAAAGAACCAGAAGCCCAAACAGGACTGGCTCTCTTTCGTTGTGACAAACAAGGCTAAAACCAAGATAAAGCAGGCCCTTAACGAGGAAAAAACAAAAGCTGCTGTCGAGGGAAAAGAGATCCTGGTACGAAGGCTGAGAAATTGGAAGATGGTTTTCGGTGATGCTGTTGTGAAAAAGCTTCTTGATCATTATGAACTGAAAACCTCACAGGATCTCTATTTCCAGATTGCTAACGGAAGAATAGAGCCTCTGGATATCAAAGAGATACTCATAAAGGAAGAAGAGACGGCACCTGCGGTACCGGTTGCTGAATTTAAGGAAAAGAGTGTTAAAGAGATATTTGGTACGCAGTTTTCTGACTTCCTGGTAATTGAAGACAAGATTGAAGGACTTGAATACAGGCTGGCAAAATGCTGTAATCCTGTACCTGGAGATCCAATATTTGGCTTTGTTACAATTGCTGAAGGTATAAAAATACACAGGACCAATTGTCCTAATGCCCGGAATCTTATCTCAAGATTTCCATACAGGGTAGTAGGGGCGCATTGGACAAAGCCGCAATCTGCTTCGTTCTTCACTGCTTCAATCAGGATTACCGGGATCGAAGATATCGGTATTGTCAATAAGATAGCTGATATACTGTCAGATTATAAAGTCAATGTGAGGAGTTTCAACTATAACATGGATGATGGCATGTTTGAAGGACAGCTTAATATAATGGTCACCAATAATAATGTTCTTCAGGGTATTATACGTAAGATACAATCTATCAAAGGCGTCCTTAAGGCATCACGGCACGATAGTACCGGGTAATCCTAACCATACCTTAAATCGGGCTTTACAGGAAGGCGGGCGAGTTTTTCGACCTCCATTGACGGAAATCCGAACTCTTCCACCACTTTGCCAAGCATGAGATAGGTGCCGCTTCCCCTGAACGGATAATTCCTGAGTGAGGAGGCAAAATGGGTGGTGTCGAAATAGTTACCCTCTGCGTCAATAAAGCATCCGAAATTCATCAATTCCTTCTTGATTGTCTTTATGTATTTTATTGTCACCAGGTGTCCCACCATCCTGACTTTCTTCCCTTTATGCCTTATCATTTCACCTGCGGATATATCTCCGCGGAATGATGTTTCGAGCATGTCGAACCAGCTCATCGTTATGGGGAACCCCAGTAGTTCTATCTCGTCATATGCATCATCGAGGTTTCCCTGTTCAAGTTCGGGAAGGACAAATTTTCGAAGAGGAGAGGGGAAGAGCGGTCTCATCTGGTCCTGTCCTGTTTTGTTTATCATCATGTGTGCTTCCCAGAGCAGTACTGCCTTTTTTTTGCCCGTGAACCTGAAGGCCCCGGCCCGTATGAGGAGTATCACCTGCTCCAGTCCCGGACATACCCTTGTTATAAAATCATTCAGATCGCAGAAGGGGCCTTCGCGGTTCCTTATATCCTCTATCGATTTTGCAAGCTTCTCCTCGAGGCTCATGATATGTATAAATCCGATATAGATATCTGATCCGTAAATAGTTGTTTTATAATTACTTTTGTTGACGCATGGTTGCCTGATCACGGCTCCGTAACGTTTTGCTTCATGTACATATACCCATGTCCGGAAAAATCCCCCGAAGTTATTGATAACCGCCACCATGAATTCAAGAGGGAAATGAGCTTTGAGCCAGAGGCTCTGAAAGCTCTCGACGGCGTAGGAAGCCGAGTGTGCTTTTGAAAAGGAATATCCTGCGAATGATTCGATCTGTCGCCATACCTCTTTTGTTATCTCCTCGCTGTAACTCCTTTCGCGGCAGTTGGAGAAAAACTTGTCGACGATACGCTGCATTTCCTGTTTCGACCGGTATTTACCACTCATTGCACGGCGAAGGGTATCGGCGTCGGCCAGGTCGAGTCCTGCAAAATGATGGCACACTTTCAGGACATCTTCCTGGTATACCATTACACCGAAGGTCTCTTCAAGCTGTTCCTTCATAACGGGATGGATGTATTCGAATTTTCCGGGGTTATGGAAACGGTGGATATATTCGCGCATCATACCTGAACGTGCGACACCGGGTCTTATTACCGAGCTGGCGGCAACGAGGGTGGTGTAATCGTCACATTTAAGTTTCTGGAGAAGTCCCCGCATCGAGGGGCTCTCGATATAAAAGCATCCTTTTGTCTCACCGCTCTTAAGATGCTCCTTTACCTTCGGATCATTCCTGAACTTCTGTATTGCGTGCACATCGACATCAACGGAGCGGTTGTGCATTATTATACCTGCGCTTTCCTGTATATGTCCAATACCGCGCTGACTCAGGATATCGAGCTTCTCGAAGCCGATCTCTTCCGCGGTATACATATCCCACTGGGTTGTCGGAAAGCCTTTCGGGGGCATATCAAGGGCCGTGTAACAGGTCAGAGGCTCTTCTGATATAAGTATGCCTCCGGCATGTATGCTCCTCATATTAGGGAAATCGGCTATCCTGAGCCCTGTTCTGAAAATGGTTTCGGTTATCCCGTTCCTGTTTGCCTCCGACGACGGGTTTTCGATCAGGGCATCTATCTCTTCTTTGGGGAGCCCGTGCACCTTTCCGAGCTCGCGCACTATCGACTTTCCCCGGAAAGTGTTGATTGTGCCGAGAAGGGCAGTATGGCTGTGTCCGTATCGCTTGAAAATGTAATCGATCACCTCATCCCTCTCTTTCCATGAGTAGTCGATGTCGAAGTCGGGCGGACTGCTTCGTTTGGGATTAATAAACCTCTCAAAGTAAAGATTCAGGTCGATAGGATCAACATTGGTGATCTTCAGGCAATAAGCAACTATGGAATTTGCGCCGCTGCCGCGTCCGACATGATAAAATCCCCTGGCCATTGAATAGCGGACAATGTCCCAGGTAATAAGGAAATAGGCTGAAAATCCAAGCCTGTCGATTATCTCAAGTTCATGTCTGATTCTTCTCTTTGCTTCGCTGTTCTCTTTGCCATACCTGTAGATCATGCCATCCCATGCCAGTTTTTCAAGCAGGAGCTTGTCGTCGTACCTGCTTGCCGAATAGATCTGCTTATTTTTCAGGGTGTCGCGGTCAAAACAGAGGGTGCAGTCGTCCAGCAGTTTACGGGTGCTTCTTATTATCCGGGGATGATCCCGCATTATTGTTCCGTTAACTTGCTCTTCCCCGAAATACTCATTCCCGTCTGCACACTGGTCAGGTTTCAGGTGGCTGAGAAGGATATTGTTATCGACTGCCCTTAGGCTTTTATGGATAGGGATATCATCAGGGCCGGAGAATGTAACGGGTTGCAAAAGCACCATTAAATCTCTGCTGAATGATCCCGGCAAAGTCAGAAGACGGTTTATCTCATGAGGTTTTATCCCTATGCGTTCATTATCATACAGTTTCCTGTCAGGGGGTTTTTTCAGCGGGTATATTGTATAGACTTCTGAAAAGTCCGGGGCAGGGAAGGGGAGGGGGCTCCCTTCGAAATTATGTCCCGAAAGAAATTCATTCAGCTCTCTGAAACCATTGTTATTACGGGCTATTCCAATATACAGCAGTTCGTTTTTGTTCCTGAACTCAATACCTGCTGACGGTTTTATGTTGTATTTACTGCATTCACCTGCAAATTCCGGTATTCCGGTTGAGTTATTGATATCTGTCAGTGCTATTGAATCTGCCTTTGTCGCAACTGCTTTTTGCACGAGCTGTTCCACGGACATCATTCCGTAGCGTAGACTGTAATATGTGTGACAGTTAAGATACACTCCACACTCTCTTCATTCTTTCTTCCATCATCTCCTGTTCTTTCAGGGTGTTTTCGAGCTGTTTGAGGGCTCTTTCTTCCCTTTCACTGATGGTCATTACTCCGGCGGCTCTCCGTACCGCATTGTGCCCAAAGCGTTTCCTGAGCTTGTCCATTGCCATATAGAGGCTCACCTTTTCGGGAGTATCGTCAAACATGTCGAGTTGCTGAACCCCTCTTACCATATGGCTGAATCTCACACCGATGAGCCTGATAAGCATGCGTCTCTGGTAGAGCCGGACAAAAAGCTCTTTGGCTATATCTGCAAGAACATGATCGAACGATGTGTATGGTATCCGTTTCTGCAGGGTATGGGTGTCGAAGTTTGAATACCTTATTTTTACCGTAACACACGATGTAAGCTTCTCCTGTTTCCGGAGCTCGTACGAGATCTTTTCCACCATGCTTACCAGTATCTGGATCAGCCTTGCCACATCGGTAGTGTCTTTTTCGAAGGTGTGTTCGGTGCTTATCGATTTTTGTTCCGAGTAGCTGATGACGGGGGTGGAATCGATCCCGTTAGCTCTTTTCCACACCTCAATACCGTTTTTTCCCATCAGCTTCCCCAGCATCTCTGCAGGTATGCTCCTGAGCGTATATATGGTGGCAATGCCCATCGAGCGTAGCGTGTGATAGCTCTTCTGTCCGATCATAGGTATTTTTCTTATCGATAGCGGATCAAGGAAGGGCAGTACGATCTCTTTTCTTACTTCTATCTCTCCATTAGGCTTTGCCTCGCCGGCAGCTATCTTAGATACTGTTTTATTTACCGAAAGGCCTATGGATATTGGCAACCCGGTCTCTTTTATTATAAATTGCCGCAACTCATGAGACCATTTGCAGCATCCGTAAAAGCGGTCCATGCCCGTGAGATCGATGTAATGCTCATCGATCGAGGACTTCTCGTAAAGCGGCGACCTCTCGGCAATTATTTCCGTCACCATACGGGAGTAATTGCTGTAGAGTTCCATGTCGCCCCGTATAACTATCGCCTCAGGGCACATCAGCCTGGCCATCTTCATGGGCATGGCGGAGCTTACCCCGTACTTCCTGGCTTCATAGCTGCAGCTCGACACCACACTGCGGTCCGACATGCCACCGATTATTACCGGCCTGCCGATAAGGCTGCTGTTCTTAAGCCTCTCCACCGATACGAAAAAGGTGTCGAGGTCGAGATGAAGTACGGAGCGCTCTATGTTGCCTGTTGTAAACATTACTTTTTTGTCATATAATTTGCTTATGTCATAATTAAAGTTTATTTTTGATTAGAAATTAATCAAAACAATGATTACAATATAATCATATTTTTATTATGTACTTCACATCGAACATAAAATTTTTAAGAAAAAGGAGGGGAAGAACGCAGGATGAGCTGGCGGTGGCGCTGAATCTGAAACGTTCAACCCTGAGCGGCTATGAGAATGGTGTGGCACAGCCGGGTATTGAGATACTTGTTTCATTTTCAGGCTATTTTAACATGTCAATTGACACGTTGCTGAAGATAGACCTGATAAAACTGCCCGAGAGTCAGCTTGGTGAGCTGGAGAGGGGGTATGATGCTTACATCAAGGGTAGTAACCTGAGGGTTCTGGCAACGACTGTCGATTCCGGTAACAGGGAGAACATTGAACTGGTTCCGGAAAAGGCAAAGGCTGGTTATAGCACCGGTTACGCCGATCCTGAGTTCATCGGTGAACTGCCGGTATTCAGGCTGCCCTTTTTGTCGGATAGCAGGAAATACCGGACTTTTCAGCTGAAGGGAGATTCAATGTTACCGATACCCGACGGTTCATGGGTGACAGGTGAGTTCCTTCAGAACTGGATGGAGATAGTAAGCGGTAAAGCTTATATAGTCTTCACGATAAATGACGGTATAGTGTTCAAGATAGTTGAAAACAACCTTGTAAAAGAGGGTAAGCTTGCGCTTTATTCCCTTAACCCAATTTATGAACCCTATGAAGTTCATGTCAATGAAGTAAAGGAGGTCTGGAAATTCGTCAACTATATCAGCAGTGAGCTCCCTGATCCTGTTTTACCGGAAAAACAGCTGATACAAACGGTAGCCTTAATTAAGAATGACCTTGAGCGAATCAAGGCCAGACTTGGGAAAGATATTACTGATATACTGGAAGAAGAATGAAAAGAAGCCCTGCTACTCTTTTGTCAGCTCTATTATCAGCTCTATTATCTTCTCATTTTCCGTATCAGGGATCTGGCCTGTATAGAGAGCCCTGCAGACCCTGTTCTTGTCCAGGATAACAACGCTGTAACTGTCTCTGGGCAACCCCCATATATCCTGGAGAACCCCCTTGTAATCGAAAAGAATGGTTGTATCGTACTTCTTAGCCTTGTTTCCGGCAATCAGGCGGATGAGACCGTTTGGTTTCCAGGTTGATTTCGTGTCTACAATACCGAAACCCTTGAAATTATCCCTGCTTATCCTTTTGTCAATATCCACAGCTTTATCAATGGCATCATTGAAAGGATCGTTCAGATCCGATTCATCGGGATCCACATAATTGATCTGGAGGACTTTTCCGGGCCACGAATTCATGGTGAATTCATTCTTGTCAGCATCAGGGAAACTCCATTCAGGAGCTTTCATTCCTACCTGAAGCCTGTTGCCTGACTGACCGTTCAGGGCAAAACCTGCCAGACAGAGTAACACGAAAGGAAAGATCAGTTTCTTCATAAGTCGGTTTTTTAATTGGAACGAAATATATGAATTTTTTACAAGAAAATAATTTTTAACCTTTTAATAGTAGTGTCGCCAACTATATTACTTTTGCACTCTCAATTTCACTATGCAGTCAATAAGGAATATTGCAATAATTGCCCATGTCGATCATGGCAAGACAACACTTGTCGACAGGATCATTCAGGAATGCAAGGCGCTTGATCAGAGGAAGGCGGCGGGTGAGCTCATTCTCGACAGTAACGAGTTGGAGAAGGAAAGAGGAATAACCATTACTTCCAAAAATGTGTCAGTCTATTATAAAGAGGTTAAAATCAATATAATAGATACTCCTGGGCATGCTGACTTCGGAGGAGAGGTCGAACGCGTCCTCAAAATGGCCGATGGTGTGCTCCTGCTGGTTGATGCTCTGGAGGGCCCTATGCCCCAGACAAGATTCGTGCTTGGCAAGGCGATAAACCTCGGACTGAAACCGATAGTTGTCGTTAACAAAGTCGATAAGGAAAACTGCAGGCCTGAAGAGGTTGAACACGATATCTTTGAGCTTATGTTCAACCTCAATGCCACTGACGATCAGCTCAATTATAAGACCGTATTCGGTTCTTCCAAATACGGATGGATGAGCGGTGACTGGAAAGAACCGGCAGATAATATCAGGTATCTTCTCGACACTATACTGGCTGAGATCCCCGAAGCTCCCTACGTTTCCGGGACACCTCAGATGCAGGTGGCGTCTCTGGACTATTCAAGCTATGTCGGACGGATTGCGATCGGAAGAGTCTTCAGAGGTGATTTGAATGCCTTTATTGATTACACATTATGTAAAAACTACGGGTTACAGCTTAAGGTCAGAATAAGGGAGCTCTTCACATTTGAAGGACTGGGAAGACTGAAACAGGACTCAGTAAGAAGCGGCGATCTTTGTGCAATTGTTGGTCTCGATGATTTCGAGATAGGGGACACGGTTGCTGATCTCGATGAACCTGAAGCCCTTGAGCGCATTGAGATCGATGAGCCCACAATGAGTATGGTTTTTACGATCAACAATTCTCCATTTTTTGGCAGGGAGGGAAAATTTGTCACATCAAGGCACCTGAGAGACAGATTGTTCAGGGAGACTGAAAAAAACCTCGCCCTGAGGGTTGAACCCACTTCCTCAGAAGACACCTTTATAGTTTACGGCCGGGGCATCCTTCACCTATCAATTATGATTGAGACGATGAGAAGGGAGGGTTATGAATTTCAGGTAGGGAAGCCCAGGGTAATAATAAAAACAGACAATGGTGTCAGAAAAGAGCCTTACGAGATCCTTACAGTGGATGTGCCTCATGAGTTTTCGGGCAAGGCCATTGAACTTGTTACACGGAGGAAAGGAGAGATGCTTGTGGTGGAAAAGAGGGGAGACCTTACCCATCTCGAATTTGACATACCATCCAGATCCCTTATAGGATTGAGAAACAATATGTTAACTGCAACTTCAGGTGAAGCGGTAATGCATCACAGGTTCAGGGACTATGATAATTATGCAGGTGATGATCTTCTGCCTAAACCAAACGGATCGCTCATTTCCCTCGAACAGGGGATTGCCAGCGGTTATGCGATTGACCGTCTCCAGGACAGGGGCAGATTCTATATAGACCCGGGAGATCCGGTTTACAAAGGGCAGGTGATAGGTGAAAATACACGTGCAAGCGACCTGGAGGTTAACATAATAAAAGGCAAAAAACTGACCAATATGAGAGCTTCCGGTTCAGATGAAAACCTTAAGATCATTCCAAGGCTTAAATTCTCCCTTGAAGAATCAATGGAACAGATAAAGGATGATGAATACCTGGAAGTGACGCCTTTAAACCTTAGAATGCGGAAATTCCGGCCGGCAACGCGTGTCAGCTCTGTTCCTGCATAATATCAGTATTCACTCAGAAAATCATTCAGTGGCTTCATTGCCCTGCACGCACCAACAATGTGATCGAAAAATTTTGGACCGGTTACTTCTGAATCCGGGATCTGATCTGAGACCAGATAGCTCTTCATTTTAAGGAGTTCTACGAAAGGGTGATCTTTCGGATAACCCTTTGGAGCAGTTTTAAGCTTTTCACCTTCAATTTCTCCGAAGTACCCTGTGAAATCCTTGTTTTTGATAATCCTGATAAATTCTTCACCCTGTTCAGAAATTTTTTCCCTGATTGCAGAAAGCCAGGGCGCAGGTGGCATGTATGCACCACCCGCAACCATGCTGTTGTTGCCTGGTTCTATATGAATGTAATAACCAGCATACCTGTCCGCAAATTTCTTTCCGCCCCTTACAATAAAAGCACCCAGGTGGGTCTTATAGAGCGTTTTGTCGCTGGAGAATCTTATATCGCGGTTTATTCTGTATGTGCAGCTTTTTACGTTAAGACCTCTGAAGAGAGGATCAAACTCCGATATTTTATCTATTATCGCCTGTACGAAAGACTCATATTCTTCTTTTGCCTCTTCGTATCTCTTCCGGTTTGCCGTAAACCACTCCCTGTTATTGTTTTCCCTTAGATCATTGAGGAATTCAAGGGTCGATATACTGATATGTTGCATATTCTTAAAATTATTACTACCGTATATGTTCCGACTTTTTGCTTATAATCGTTACTTTTATGTCTGATTATGGTCAATAATAATAAATATAAAAGTAATATACTTTAAGTGATCAGAGTTCTATATTAAATAAAAAATGACAAATTCCAGATCGCAAAAGTTCTCACCCGATACCATGACAAAGATTCTCAGGTGTGGCATGTGTGTTGCGATGTTATTTTTATTCGGACTAAATTGCAGTGTCCTCTCTTCTCAGATACTCCCTTACGGGAAAAAGGCTTCGGCTGAGACATCTCATCTTCCTCTTGTTGTAATTGATACACAAGGGCAGACAATAGTCAATGAACCTAAGATCACTGCTCTTATGAAGGTTATCGACAACGGTCCGGGGCACCTGAATGATCCGCTCGACCCGGGAA
>Ga0334882_1003497_pt1 | contig 14351 bp, 11 predicted proteins | sample GraSluR1_MG_5_FD_207226 | JGI IMG/M metagenome (GOLD analysis project Ga0334882, IMG submission 207226) | Sludge microbial communities from methane-producing bioreactor in Wageningen University, Netherlands - Granular Sludge_15_04-R1 | ecosystem: Engineered > Bioreactor > Anaerobic >... | reverse complement strand
CGAGACAAGAAGAAACAAAAGAAAAAAGACGAAGATGCTGAGCTGCAGAAAAGCAATGTTCTGTTGTTAGGTCCCACGGGCGTAGGCAAAACCTATTTAGCCCAGACCTTAGCACGAATTCTCAATGTACCCTTTGCCATTTCAGATGCGACAACCTTAACGGAAGCCGGTTATGTAGGTGAAGACGTCGAGAATATCTTGTTACGCTTGATTCAGGCAGCGGACTACGACCTTGAAAAAGCAGAGCGCGGCATTATCTACATCGATGAAATCGATAAAATCAGCCGACGTAGCGAAAACCGTAGCATCACGCGAGATGTCTCCGGTGAAGGTGTACAACAAGCTTTGTTGAAGATCCTGGAAGGCACCATCTCCAATGTTCCCCCGCAAGGTGGACGAAAATTGCCACATCAGGAATTCATCCAATTAGACACAACCAACATCCTCTTCATTGTGGGAGGTGCGTTCGACGGCTTAGAGAAGATTATTGAAAGCCGTGTCGGCAAAAACACCATTGGTTTTGGTTCTGAGGTTAGAGCTGCCAAAGAAATGGGCTATAATGAGTTGATTCATAAGACCATTCCAGCAGATTTGATCAAGTTTGGCCTGATTCCAGAATTGGTCGGTCGTATTCCGGTGATTGCCACTTTAGAAAGCTTGAACGAAGATGCGCTGATTCGGATCTTAACCGAACCCAAGAACGCTTTAGTCAAGCAATACCAACAGCTTTTTGGGCTCGATGGTGTGGAAGTAGAATTCACCCAAGAAGCGCTGCATCAAGTGGCCAAAGAAGCAATTCAACGCAATACCGGTGCACGCGGCTTACGTGCTATTATGGAAAACGTGCTGATGAACATTATGTTCGAAGTGCCGTCTCGTCATGATGTGCGAAAAGTCATCATCGATGATGCCGTGATGCGCAAAGAAAAGCCCCCCGTTCTACTGCTCGTAAACGAAGTAGAAGAACAACAAACCTTGGTTGTAAATCAAGGCGAATAATAAAATCAGCCGCTGCTCCTTTAAACGGAGTAGCGGTCTTTCACATTTCGCAGAGGGGTCTGACCCCTCTGCGAAATTTCACCATGGGGGACAGTTCGCGTTTTCGCAACAAAAACGCTTACCCCACCTTGAAATTTCACGTAGAAGCATATACCTGGAAAGGGTGATTTCAATGAAACCGGCAAACCCTACACGTATCACCTGTTTTGATCCAATCATCAACGAGCAAACCACAACCATGATCCTCGGCTCACTCCCCAGCCCGCTTTCGCTGCAATACCATCAATACTATGGCAACCCCAACAACAAGTTTTGGCCGATCATCTACGACCTTTTCGCCCAAACACCACCGGACTCAGACTACTCTGCGCGCTGCCGCTTTCTCTTAAAGCAGCATTTAGGGTTATGGGATGTCTTTGGTTCCGCCAACCGTGAAGGTGCCGCAGATGCCAATATTCAAAACATGATCGTCAATGATTTCTCATCTCTCTTCGCACACTACCCGCAGATCCGCCGCATCATTTTCAACGGCCGCACTGCTGAGAAGCACTTCATGGAAGCCTACCCACAAATTTGCAAACAGATAGAATGTGTTCGCGTCATGTCCAGTAGCCCTGCCTATGCGCGCAAATATGAAGACAAATTGCAGAATTGGCGTGAAGCGATATTTCAATAACTATAAAACAAACCTACCTATTTCAATGAAACAGGTAGGCTTTTTATTGACTTTACCAACAATCTTAGAACCATAAACCGTAACTTCTAACCAATTGCCACAATCGGATCTCCAACTGTAATTGCCAGTGAACTAATCACATAAAGCACAGTTGCGTCTTGTGAAGCAAAATATTCACCCAAGACATTGGCAAAGTAGTCGCGAATCTCGCCCAACTTTTGTCCCTTTACCACAACATCGCCAATTTTAACAGAAGGATACCAGCAGCCGGTCTGCTCGGCATTCAAACCAATCATCTTCGGGAGCACCACTACGGGGCACAACTCTTCCACTTCGCCCGGGAGAACCTTCAAATACTTAAGCACATTCTTGACGCCCTTCATATACTGTGCCACTTCTACTTCGCTCCACAAACCACATTGGCCAATTTCGCCTAAAAATCCCGGAACACCCATGGTGGCTGCACAACCAAAAGTACCGGTGGTCGAAACCGAACCCACCACATACTTTACACCCAGCGCAGAAGCAGCTTCTTCTGAAACTTTTGCCACTTCTTCCGAACCCGCCTTCGAATACAATACAAATGGAATCAACGCTTCGTGAATGTCTCCGCCGTGCAGATCCATGTAAAAATCAGCTTGGGAGAACAACTCGGTTGTAATCGTGTAGGCGATGCGCTCGCTGACGGTGCCGGTCGCTTTGCCGGGGTACATACGGTTCAAATTTTTGCCGTCATCCGGCCCTAAATATTGCATCTTGGCTAAGAAGGCGCGAACATTAACCGGATGGACAATGGCTACCCTACCGCTGATCTCTTGCGGGCTCAATTGGCATGCCAAACGAATGGCTGCTTCAATTCCGGGATACTCTCCACCATGGGTTCCACCGGTAATCACCACAGTTTTCCCCGGTTTTGCGCCGTGAATCAAGGTGATTGGCATTTCAATGTCGCTGTTATAAACCTTCAAAAACCCTTGCACCTTTTTGCCTGCTTCTACAGACAAATCTCCAACTTTAAACAGATCACTCATGTTGCATTCCCTCACTTTCATTATTACAAGATTTCAAGTCGCTTGCCCTGAAACCCTTCTACACTAGGCCTAAATACTTCTCAAAAAACCGAATCAACTTTTCTGCAACCGTTTGCTTCTTCACCGCTCGCCCTCCAAATGATTTATCAAAGAGGGAAGTCGGCGGTAAAATTCGGTCAATTCCCGTTCCGGTCGTCTTCAGCTCACCGTCGCGGAAGGCCCCATTGACAAACTTGCGTGCTTCTCGTTCTTTTAGTTTTTCTTCGGCAATTAGCGCCGCTAAATCTTGTTCTTTTTGCTCCATAACAAAAGCTCGCCAATCCTCATCCACCTGAGTCGATGTATTCACTCGTGCGATAAAACCCTCAATCAAGTCTTTCTTGCTGCGCAGCTGCAAACTCGACTGTACGGCTTTGTCAATGCGGGTCAAAATACTCTTATCGGTGCAGTTGCTCTCATGATACTTCGCAACCAACAAGAGAATATAATCAATGTTGACTTCAATCTGCTTCATCAGCTCCAACTCAAAAATCAGATCGTCGTTAATAACTTCCTTCTCGCCGGGCCTTTGTCGCCATTTGTCATACAAATCTAAATAACGGCTCTGGAAATCTTGAAAATCCCGCTCGCTCAACAACTCTTTGCCTTCGAAATCATCAAAAGCCGAAAGCAGATTCTTCATCCGCAATATCGCACCGAACAGCCGAATAAACTCCTTCTCGTTCTCTTCCCCCTCAATCACCTGCACAAGGGGATAGCCTTGTTCCAGCGTCGCAATCAGCTCGGTATACCCCGCATGATGCTTGCCCTTCTCCTCATAACCCTGGTAATACTCTTCAAACGTCTTCAATAGAACAATACCGCCGGCTTCTTTGTCACCAAATAAAGCAATGGCATCATCGGTGGCCTGCTTCAAATCTCGGAAGCAGATGATATTGCCAAACGTTTTTACCGTATTCAAAATGCGGTTGGTGCGCGAAAAGGCCTGAATCAAGCCATGCTGTCGCAGGTTTTTATCCACCCATAATGTATTTAAGGTGGTAGCATCGAACCCAGTCAGGAACATATTGACCACAATCAACAAGTCCACTTCGCGGTTCTTTACCCGTTGCGAGACATCTTTATAGTAATTCTGGAACTTGTCAGAAGACGTATCAAAATTGACATTGAAGCTACGATTGTAATCTTGAATCGCACTTTCCAAGAAATCACGCGAGGTTTGGTCCAACTTGCCGGCGTCAACCTCTTCTTCTGCTACGGTATCGGTAGGGTCTTCTTCGTTGGGGCTAAAACTAAAAATCGTTGCAAGCGTCAGATTCCGATTCTGCTCTTCAATTTGCCGCTTGAATTCCGTATAATAGCGCATAGCCATGGGAATCGAAGCCACGGTAAAAATTGAGTTAAACCCGGCCAAGCGCTTATCTTTCAGGGTGTAAAAGCTATTCCGCATCGTTTTCTGGTCAAAATGCTCTAAAATATACGCCGTCACTTCCCGAATCCGCTCACTCGCCATCATCGCCCGTTCCACATCAATAGCACTGACCTGTTTGTCGCGAATACCCTCTTTTCCCTTAATCGTATTCACGAAATCAATTCGGAAGGGCAAAACGTTGGTATCGTTAATGGCATCGACAATGGTATAAGTATGCAGCTTGTCACCAAAAGCTTGTGGCGTAGTTCGCATTAGGGGGTTGCTACTGCTCCCGGAATTGGCAGCAAAAATCGGGGTGCCGGTAAAGCCAAACAGATGATACTTGTTAAACGCCTTAATGATTTTGCTGTGCATCTCCCCGAATTGAGAACGGTGGCATTCGTCGAATATAATTACCAAGTGTTGCTTATAAATCGCATGGGCTTTGTTGCCACCAATAAATTTATCGAGCTTTTGAATCGTGGTGATAATAATTCGAGTGTCGGGGTTTTCCAACTGCTTCTGCAATACCCGAGTAGAAGTGTTGCTGTTGGCGGCGCCTTTTTCGAACTTGTCATATTCCTTCATGGTCTGGTAATCCAAGTCTTTGCGATCTACCACAAACAAAACCTTATCAATATACGGCAACGCCGTTGCTAACTGAGCGGTCTTAAAACTGGTTAAGGTCTTGCCTGAACCAGTCGTATGCCAAATATAACCGCCTGCCTCCAAGGTGCCCATCTTTTTGTAATTGGTCGCAACCTCAATGCGGTTTAAAATCTTCTCGGTTGCCGCAATTTGGTAGGGCCGCATGACCAATAGCATTTGTTCCGACGTGAACACACAATACTTGGTTAAAATATTCAGCAGGGTATGCTTGGCAAAAAAAGTTTTGGTGAAATCGACCAAATCGGGAATTATACGGTTGTTGCTGTCCGCCCAAAAGCTGGTAAACTCAAAACTGTTACTGGTTTTCTTGCTCTTCGTGCTCTTATTGTCGCCCGCTTCTTTAATATGTTGGCTGCGGGTTGTGTTCGAATAATACTTGGTATGCGTACCGTTGGAGATGACGAACAACTGCACATATTCATATAAGCCCGAGGAAGCCCAAAAGCTCTCACGCTGATACCGCTTGATTTGGTTAAAAGCTTCTCGGATCGCCACTCCCCGACGCTTCAACTCCACATGCACTAAAGGCAAGCCATTGACCAAAATCGTGACATCGTAGCGCGATTCATGGCTACCACCTTTTTCAATATACTGATTCAATACCTGTAAACGATTGTTATGAATATTGCCCTTGTCCAATAAAACGATATTCTTGGTGCTGCCGTCATCGAGTTTTAAAATCTGAACATGATCTTCTTGAATCTTGCGGGTTTTCTCCACAATGCCCTCATTGGCATTGGCTAAGTTTACAGCGTAAAAGCGTTGCCATTCATCTTCTGAAAAGTGAATTTTGTTGAGGGTCTCCAATTGTGATCTCAAGTTGGCAATCAAAGCAGCTTCGTTTTCTACTTCCAGTACATCGTACCCCTGGCTGTTGAGCAAGCGAATAAACTCTTTCTCCAAAGCGGCCTCGCTCTGATATTCCACCGCTCGGTTCGTCTCTGGGGTGTATTCTGCCACGACCGTCATTTCATTGGTGGCAGCTACAATGTTATATTGGCTCGAACTCACGGTGTCGCCTCCTTAAAGGTTAACAACTGGTTGCGATAATATTCGTACTGTTTGCGCCTGGCTTCGATCTCGGCGGGTAGGCCTTGAGTGATATCATTGACGAGAGCATCGAAGCGGTCGAGAATGGATACGATGCGCTCTTGCTCGGCGAGGGGAGGGAGGGGGATTGTGATACTGTTCAGATTTGCTTGAGTTATTTTTGGTTGAGCAGCAGTATTAATATACTTTGTTAGATCGATAGAATTTAGATAGTGTTCTACGTATTTCTGAGTGGCTATGTTGCCAAACTTCAAAACATGGGCATGATTATTGACCCAGTATTTACCTGCAACTGAAAAAGCTATTGGAGTAACGCGTGATAATAGATTCGCACCATCTTCAGAGATAAGAAGTAAATTTTCATCGAACAAGTAATCTTTTACATAGTCAACAATTCCAGAAGCTCCATAATAGGGATAAACACCTATGGTTCTGACAGACTTAGTAATAGGTTTTCTTAACGAATCTAAGTTCTCAGATATTTGATCCAATCTAGTAAGCTCAATATTCTTAACATTCTGAAAGAGCGTAACTCTACAATACTCATATTGCTTCTTTCTCGCCTCCAGCTCCGCCTCCAGCTCCGCCTCCAGCGCAGTGAATTTATCGAGGATTCGGACGATTTCTTCTTGAACGGGAAGGGGAGGGAGGGGGATGATAAAGAGGTTAATAATGCTCGATTTGAGATTGTTAATTGTTGATGTGTTTAGTGTTTGTTCAAGATGTGAAGTAAATAATGAACTAGTCAGAATGTGAAATAGAAATCTGCTATTCAGGGAGGTATTAGTTCGAACTACTGCCATAAAGCCACCAAAAGTGTAATCTATGTCTTCAAAAATGTAAGCTGCTTTCCCTATATGAGCTTTACTCCCACTTCCCGCACATAGTAAGATATCGCCCGTCTTAAGTTGCTGCTGTGAATGAATTTTGACAGTTTCTTTGATTAGCCGAACATCTTCAAAATTAATCGTGTTTGTTGAAAGGGTAATATTGTTTGCTCTTAGGACTTTCCAATATTTGTGAGAGTCTTTTAAGTCTTGAATCTCATCACTTTTTTTGTATGTAACTCCTCTAAAATAGTTAGCAACTTCTCCTAACTTTTTGTACTCCACTCCATTCGGACAATACTCCTGAATCAACTCCTCAAGTCGGCTCATTTTTCTTCACCTTCTATCTCGGCAATAATCGCTGCGATTTCTTTGCGTAAGACTTCGCTTCGAGCAACAATGCGGTCAATTTCGGCGTTAAGTTTGATAATATTAATCACTTCTCGGGTGTCTTCTTGTTCTACATAGGTGGAGACCGAGAGGTTGTAGTTTTCTTCGGTAATGCGGTTGTTGTCAATAACCTTGCATAAATGTGGGCTATCTTGCCTTGTGGTAAAGGCGGCAACCACCTTTTCAATGTGGGTTTCTTCCAGTTTGTTGCTATTGGTGGCTTTGGTGAATTCTTGTGAGGCATCGATGAAGAGTGTGGTGTTGTCGCGCTTCGATTTCTTTAAAACCATAATGCATGTGGCAATGCTGGTGCCAAAGAAGAGGTTGCTGGGTAGTTGGATAATGCAATCAATATAGTTGTTATCGACCAAGTATTTACGAATCTTTTGCTCGGCACCACCTCGGTAAAGGATGCCGGGGAAGCAGACAATCGCGGCTGTACCATTGGTTGCTAGCCAGGATAAACTATGCATAATAAAAGCTAAGTCGGCTTTTGATTTGGGTGCTAAGACTCCGGCGGGTGAGAAGCGCGGGTCATTGATGAGTAACGGATTGCTGTCGCCATCCCATTTAATGGAGTAAGGGGGATTGGAGACGATTGCCTCAAAGGGTTCATCGTCCCAATGCAGGGGGTCGGTGAGGGTGTCTCCATGGGCAATGCTGAAGTTGTCGTAGTCAATATCGTGTAAAAACATGTTGATCCTGCAGAGGTTGTAGGTGGTGATGTTGATCTCTTGCCCAAAGAAGCCTTGGCGCACGTTTTCTTTGCCGAGGATTTTGGCAAATTTGAGCAGCAGAGAGCCCGAACCACAGGCGGGGTCGTAGACTTTGTTGACCTCGGTTTTGCCCACTAAGGTCAAGCGGGTCAGCAGTTCTGAGACTTCTTGAGGGGTGTAATATTCGCCTCCACTTTTACCGGCGTTGGAAGCATACATGCCCATCAGGAATTCATAGGCATCGCCGAAGGCGTCGTTGGTGTTGTCTTGGTAGTCCCCGGTTTTCATCATGCCAACACCATTCATCAGCTTAACCAACTTTTCGTTACGCTTGGCAACGGTGGGACCAAGTTTGTTGCTGTTGACATCGATGTCGTCGAAGAGTCCACGGAAGTTGGCTTCGTTGTCGGTGCCTTGGGCAGAAGCTTCTATACTGTTGAAGATGTGCTCCAAACTTTCGTTGAGGTTCTCATCGTTGGCAGCACGTTGGCGTAAGTTTTCAAAGAGTTGGCTGGGCAGAATAAAGAAGCCCTTGGTGCTGACAATGTCATTGCGAGCGGCTTCTGCTTCTGGGTCGGAGAGGTTGGCATAGTTGAAGCTTGTGTTACCGGTTTCCCATTCAATGCGATTGATGTAGGCCAACAAGTTCTCCGATATGTAGCGGTAGAAGAGCATGCCCAGGACGTATTGCTTAAAATCCCAGCCGTCTACACTGCCTCGTAAGTCGTTGGCAATGCCCCAAATGGTACGGTGAAGTTCGGCGCGTTCTTGTTCGCTTCGGTTTGCCATAATCATATCTCCTTCGTGGTTATCTTTGATTTATACGATAAAGATTCTGGTTTTGTTTAGTCTACCAAATTATATCAGGAAAATAGATGTGGGGCAAGGTGATTCGTTCGGTACACAAAAAAAGTTGGGGTGTTCCCCAACTTAAAGAATGAGTTTATAGATCTCGCGGTTTTCTTCCGTAGCTATGAGTGTAAAACCGAACTTTTCTGCAATGCGCTTGCTGGCAGTTTGTGCTTTATCGCACTCCAGGATGAGCTGCTGAATCTTCTGTTGCTTTGCATAGTGAATGAGAGCTTCGGTGATTTCGCTGGCAATTTTTTTACCCCAATAATCACTGTGTAGAATCCAGCCGAGTTCATGGCTCTGTGCATCGTAAGGGTGAAAGATTACGTGGCCAATTACGGTTGCGCTAATTCGGTCTTCCAGTGCATAAACGCGAGGTGGGTTGCAAAGCCCATGGTCGCGAATAAACGCCTCGGTTTTTTCAAAGGAGAAAGGGGGTTCGATGTATTGCATGACCACAGTGTTGGAGAGAACTTTATATAAATCGGCTACATCGGTTAACCGAAAAGGGCGGATGAGGGTGCGAGGGGTTTGAAGATTCATATCCAATACTCCTTTTTTGTAAATCATTTCAACGAAGAATGGAGTTTACCCTTCAAAATAGAACCAGTATGAGAGCTTAGATAAAATTAGATTATAAAAGAATAAAATTTACTTGAGAGGAAGGAATGCTTATTCTCAATGTGGAAAGAATTCATCAAGCTGTTGAGAAGGTATAACACTTTTGGAAAGGAGGCGAGCAGATGTCGGTGGTTGTCGATATTTCTCCCCAAATCAGAGAATGGATTGTTCACAATTATTTAGATCTGCAGAACTTAGACATCAAAGAACAACAAAGAATTGTTCTTTGGCTCGAAGGTTCAGAACGCTTCACTTTCAAAAAAATAGAAGAGTTAAGCAGGAAAACCAAGGTTCCATTAGGCTATTTTTTCCTCGAAGCACCTCCAATGGAGAATATTTCATTGTTTGCTAGTCGAACTCATAAAAGCATTGCTATCGATAAACCAAGTAGAGACTTAATGGATACATTTTATCATATGATGAATATTCAAGACTGGATGCGAGAACATCAAATCGATAACGGATATGGTACTGTACCCTTTGTTGGCTCGGCAAGACCAGATCAAGATTATCTGGAAATTGTATCTTCTATTCGGAGCGTGTTGGGGATCTCCGATAATTGGTTTGAAAAATTCCATAACTCCGAGCAGGCTTATAAATTTATCCGAAAGCAGCTACAAGGCCAAGGCGTCGTTGTCATGGAAAGTGGTATTGTAGGTAGCAATACTCGAAGAGCATTGACTACGGAAGAGTTTCGTGCCTTTGTGTTGATTGATGAGTATGCTCCCTTGATTTTCATTAATAGTAGCGATTCGAAAACCGGTAAGTTATTCTCACTATTACATGAAGTAGTGCATGTTTGGTTAGGTGTAGAAAATTTGTTCAATGTGGGCGAAAGAGAATCATTGCAAAGTACCAATTTGGAAATGTTATGTAACCGAGTGGCGAGTGAGATTCTTGTGCCTGAGTCTGTTTTTATAGATCTTTGGCTTCAATCGCATGACTATAGAAATGTTGTGAAACGCATTGAAATGTTAGCATCTCACTTTAATTGTAGCTCGGTTGTGATTGCAAGGAGAGCATTGGACTGTGACTTCATTAAAAAGGATTGTTACTTAAAAATCGTTGAGAAATCCAAACAGAACTTTGACGAGCGCAAGAAGACAACTGGTGGTGATTATTACCGGACCAAGCAAACACAAATAGATAACAGGTTTCTAAATGCTCTAATCAGCAGCGTGTGGGAAGGTAAAACTTTGTACATGGATGCGTATTCGTTAACGAAAACGACGGGTAAATCCTTTAACGGTCTGGTTGAGAGACTTAGAGGTAATGGCGCATTATGACAGAGTATCGTGTTGAATATCTTATTGATACAAGTATTCTGGTTGAAGCACAAAAGACATATCCAAAAAGTATGTTTCCACAAGTGTGGGATCAAATCTCTTGGGGAATAAGGCAGGGTATCATCCATTTTATACCCGACGTAATTGAAGAACTTAAAAAGGGAAACGATGAGTTAATTGAATGGATTTCTTCGCTAGATGGATTGAGCAAATTAAAGACACGCGACAATAAAGATGTTGTGCTAAGATACATCGAAATCATTCGCTTCATTGACGAAAGTCCAGCTTATAATGATAAAGCGTTGCGCATTTGGTCTGATGGGTCCATAGCTGATCCGTGGCTGATTGCTGCAGCGTTATGTTATGGTCATACAATCGTCACTTACGAGAAACCAGCTAGAGTGAAAGGAACGCCTTGCGGCAAACCGAAAATCCCCGATATTTGTAAAGATTTCAATGTTTGTTGCATTACAATCCTGCAACTACTTGCTAGTATTAAGGATTGTATGGATAAAGAAAACAATTAGTATTTTTTGAACCCTTCAGAAAGCTTTTAGTTAAGTTATCTGAAGGGCTTTTTCTTGACAATGCCCTTATTAATCGATATAATAATATCGATTAATAACCCATCAACAAATCTACCACGAGGAGGGGTATCATGGCGGAGCAGAAGAGTGCAAAATCAATTTCGGTGCAGACCTTACGGCGCTTGCCCGACTATCTCCATTATTTGCAAGGGTTGGATTTGAACACAGAAAAGTATATTTCAGCCGCAACCATTGCCGCAAATTTACGCCTGCATGAGGTGCAGGTGCGCAAGGATTTAGCTGCCGTGAGTCCCAACAGCGGCAAACCTCGTGCTGGATTTGAAATTACCCAGCTAATTCAGGGCATTGAAGACCATTTGGGGTATCACAGTGTGGATGAAGCGGTTTTGGTGGGGGCCGGAAAACTGGGGCAAGCTCTGCTTTCCTATGAGGGCTTTCGTGAGGCCGGCTTGAATATTATTGCCGCCTTTGATACCGACATTGCCATGCATCACAGCAGCCTCGACGGAAAATATGTGTTTCCCATGGATAAACTGGTCAATCTCTGTCAACGTATGAAAATCCACATTGGCATTATCACCGTACCGGCAGCACATGCGCAAGAAGTTTGCGATTTGTTGGTTGAAGGCGGTATCTTGGCCATCTGGAATTTTGCACCGGTCAATCTTAAAGTGCCAGACAATGTATACATGCGCAATGAAAATATGGCGGCTTCTTTAGCGATGATTTCGCAGAATCTGAAACAGCGTTACCAAGAAGAAGAGAGCGAAGGAGCGACATCGTGACCGTACAACAAATTCGCTTTTGCTTAGAGATTGAGCGCCAAGGTTCTATTACCCGGGCTGCGGAGCAGTTGTTTTTGAGTCAGCCCAATTTGAGCCGTGCTTTACGAGATTTAGAGCAGGAGTTAGGGATTCCCTTGTTTGAACGGACCCCCTCCGGTATGATTCCGACTCCGCAAGGAAACCGTTTCTTACGAGAGGGTGCCGAAATTGTGGCAGCCATGGATCGGCTGACCTTAGGATTTCAAGCCCCCAAAGAATTCACCCTTTCTATGGCTACGGTGCACTGTCACAAACTGCCCTCTGCTTTACAAGCTGCCTGTGCCGGCCTAGAGAAACAGCCGTCCTACATGGATGTGCGGGTGATGAGTAATCGTGAGGTCCTGGAACGCGTCAACGAAGGCCAGGCACATATGGGTTTGATTCGATATCCCATTAGCCGGGGAGAAGAGATTGCCGCTCGCTTAAGAAGGATGGGATTGCAGTACCGTCGCTGGTTGGCTGTCAAACCATGCTTGAGCTTGTCTAAACCGCAATGGGGAGAAACGGATCTGAGTGATGTCGCAAAAATCATCACTACCGGTAAGCGCATTCGACGCCAAGAAGAAGAGGAGTGGTCTTTTCTACCGCATTTAGAAGGGCACTGGGTGGATCTCTATGGAGAAGACGCCTATACTTGGCTCCGTGCAACTCCTCAATCGTATTATGTAGACTTACCTCGTTTAGCGGAAGAGATGCCCAGCAAGATCATGCAAATTCCGTTAAAGGAAGCCGAAATCTCCTTGCATTGGATCATTTGGCCCACCGATAGTCCCCACGAAGCCTTGATTCGCGCCTGGGACTCCGAGTATGATCACACCTAATCCCGACCAATTCAGTAAGCGTATATCGATATTTATATATCGATATACGCTTTTGATATTAGCGAAATCTTTCACTATCGCTTACAATGGAATCGATAATACAATATCGAATGAAGGAGATACAACGATGGACCACTCTATTGCCAGTAAGTTTGACCGAGTCTGCCAGATTTTGGAGCATCATCAACGCAATCCCCACAAGTTGATTCCCATCTTACAGGAGATTCAGGCAGAATATCTTTATTTACCGGAAGAAATCCTGACCTTCGTTTCCACCGCCTTGGGGCTTTCCACTTCTGCCATCTACGGTGTCGCGACCTTTTACTCACATTTTACCTTGACCCCGAAGGGCAAAAACGTGATTAAGGTGTGTGATGGTACCGCTTGCCATGTTAAGAAATCCGAAGGCCTCATCCAAGCCCTTGAAAAAGAGTTGGGCTTAAATGCCAAGAAACGAACCACCGATGATCTACTGTTCACCTTGGAAACGGTCGCTTGTTTGGGTGCTTGTGGATTAGCACCAGCGGTGGTAATCAACGACCAGGTACATGGTCTGATGACCCCCGAATCAACCTTGAAACTGATTCGCGAAATCAAAGCAAAGGAGGCAGAAGTCGTATGCAACACAGCAGTTTAGAAGAACGCAAACAACATTACCATGACTGCATGAGTCAGTATAAAGCAAAAATAGTGATTTGCGGCGGTACCGGCTGTATTGCCAACGGAGCTATGGATATTTTCCATCGCTTTGAAGCAGTGATCGCTGCCAAAGGATTAAAAGCCACCGTTGCTTTACAAAAAGAGCAAGCCGACTATATCCTTTCCAAGAGCGGTTGTCAGGGATTTTGCCAAATGGGCCCCTTGGTCACGCTGTATCCGCAAGGCATATTCTATGTGCATGTCAAAGCGGACGATGTAGAAGAAATTGTTGAAAAGACATTATTACAAGGCGAATTGATTCCGCGTTTGCTGATTCATGACGATGAAACCGGCGAGCCCCTGCCCGATACCGCACACATCCCGTTCTATGCCAAACAAGAGCGCACCACCCTGAAGCTCTGCGGTATGATCGATGCCCAAGATATTGACGAATACATTGCTCACGATGGCTACACCATGGCACGTAAAGCCGTTTTAGACATGACCGATCAAGAGGTTTGCCAAGCAATCACCGCTTCCGGCTTACGTGGCCGTGGAGGTGGTGGCTTCCCAACCGGTCGCAAATGGGATCTGACCCGCGTTCAAGTCAATGATACCAAATATGTGATTTGCAACGGCGACGAGGGAGATCCGGGTGCTTTCATGGACCGCTGTGTCATGGAAGGCAATCCCCACAGTGTTTTGGAAGGCATGATTATTGCAGCCAAGGCGATTGGTGCAAACTGCGGCTATATTTATGTGCGTGCTGAATATCCATTGGCGGTGGAGCGCCTAAAGCTGGCGGTCAAGGCAGCCAAAGAAGCCGGTTTCTTGGGAGAACACATTTTTGGTAGCACAATGAACTTCGATATGATTATCATGGAAGGTGCCGGGGCTTTTGTTTGCGGTGAGGAAACCGCACTCATGGCATCCATTGAAGGACGACGCGGCATGCCCATGCCGAAACCCCCCTTCCCGGCTGTCAAGGGTC
>Ga0334882_1003491_pt1 | contig 14368 bp, 12 predicted proteins | sample GraSluR1_MG_5_FD_207226 | JGI IMG/M metagenome (GOLD analysis project Ga0334882, IMG submission 207226) | Sludge microbial communities from methane-producing bioreactor in Wageningen University, Netherlands - Granular Sludge_15_04-R1 | ecosystem: Engineered > Bioreactor > Anaerobic >... | reverse complement strand
GGTCCCCCTTTGCGACCCAGGATGATCTCCACCTGATCGCCGGTGCGCAGTGGGACATCGAGATTCGTCCAGCGCCCGTTGACCCGCGCGCCCCGGCAGGCGTGGCCCACTTCCGTGTGAACGTAATAGGCGAAGTCCAGCGGCGTGGCGCCGACAGGGAGATCGATGACCCTGCCCTTAGGCGTAAAGGCAAAGACACGATCCTGGAAGACATCGGAACGCACCGAGTCGATGAAACTGCGCGCGTCGCGCGAATCGTGCGTCAGCTCCTGAACGCTCTCGCGGATGGCGGAGATATGCTCCATCAGCTGGGTGTTGGCCCGGACGCCGCGCTCCTTGTAGCGCCAGTGCGCGGCGTAACCGTATTCCGCGAAGTAATCCATCTCGTGCGTGCGGATCTGGATCTCCAGCGACGAGCCGTCCTCCCCGATCACGGCGGTGTGCAGGCTCTGATAACCGTTGGGCTTGGGATGCGCGATGTAGTCGTCGAACTCCCCCGGCACGGGCTTCCACAACCGGTGGACGATGCCCAGCACCTGGTAGCATTCCGGCTCGTTATCCACCATCACGCGCAGCCCCTCAACATCGTAGATGCGGGCAAAGGGCACATTCTTACGACGCATCTTGGAATAGATGCTGTAGATGTGCTTAGGGCGTCCCTTGATCTCAGCGCGGCTGCCGGCCTCGACCAGGGCCACGCGTAGCATATCTGCGTGAGACTGCACACGTTCCTGACGTAGCTCGCGCCGTGTGGCTAACAGGTCCGCGAGCTGATGGTAGGTCTTGGGGTTGAGATAGCGAAAAGCCAGGTCCTCCAACTCCGCCTTCCAGACCCAGATCCCCAAGCGGTTCGCCAGGGGAGCGAAGATCTGCAGCGTCTCCCGCGCCATCCGCACCTGGCTGGCAGGCGACAGATATTCAAGCGTGCGCATATTGTGCAGGCGATCGGCAAGCTTGATGAAGATCACACGGAGGTCGTCGGTCGCCATCGCGATGAGCAGCTTGCGCAGGCTCTCCATCTCCTGGAGATTACGCTCGCGGATCTCATTCTCCTGCACCCGCTTCTCCACGCGCTCCAGCTTGGTCACACCCTCGACGAGCATCAACACCTCGGCGCCGAAAGCCGCCGCGAGCTCCTCGCGACTGATATCGCTGTCCTCGAGGACATCATGCAACAAGCCGGCGGCAATCACCACCGGCTCGAAGTTCAGTTCCGCCAGAATGTGGGCCACATTCAGCGGATGGATCAGGTAGGGTTCATCGGACTTGCGGAACTGCCCCATATGAGCCCGCTCGGCCATCGCGTAGGCGCGACGAATCAAGTCGCGCGCCTCGGTCGCGGCGACACCATCGGGAAGTTCTCGGAGGATCTCCTGCAGTTGGACCGTCACACCACCACCCCACCCTCGCTGGCTGTAGCGTCAGTGTAGCGGGGATGGGGTGGAAGTCAAGGAGAAGGCTATCCGTCAGGGAAGCCTTTGCTCTCCGAGATCAATCACGTCACCGACATCCTCAGGCGAGACATCCACAAAGGTCGTCGTGTAAGTCGCCAGATCACGAATCGATATCTGCTGCCCCCGATCCGTCTGGGCAACCAAGGCATAGAAGCCGACGGGCACCTCTGGGAAATTGAAGTTGCCGGTAGTCTCGTCGACCTGGGCCTGGATGGATGACTCATCTATCACCGGAACAGCGAACGACACCCCCTCATCAGCAACCGAAGCAGAGTCAACCATCACCAAGTAGATACCATCCTCCTCTGGCGCGAAGTTCACAGGGTCGAACAGAAGCAAGGTTCCCTGAACAACTGCGCCTTCGCCGGATCGCACAACCTCTTCCTCAAGTACAGGTGTTGGGAGCACCGACTCAAGAACCGGGTCCTCGGGCGTCACCATGGGAGAGGCAAATTGAGGATCGACTTCGACCGTTGTAGCAGTCTCTTCAAGGGCTGGTACCGATCCGCCACACGATGTGACAGCTAAAGCAAGCATACCAAGCGCTAGCCGTAGCAGGTTGTTTTTTGATGTATGCATAGCATCTCCCTACATAGTGCACAAAGTCAGGAGGGCCCTCTTGACGAGGACCCTCCTGAAAGGCCGGAAAGAGATAACCTGCAATCTACTGAGCGTTGTAGCTCATTGACCAGTCACCCTTGCCCACCATACCGGGGTTGGTCTGGTTGACGATACAGACAATCTCACCACCAGTAGCGTTAGCCGTCACGGTCACTGAACCGCGATATCCACTGGCTAGGAAGGCCTCACTCGGCTGGTACACCTCAACCGAGCCCCCCACAGGAATGCTGGCGGTGTTATAGGCGCTAGCCGCGTGCCCCTGGTAGCTGATCCCTAACGTAGTCGCCACCGAGCCGACATTCTGGCAGGTGAAGGAGGTATCCCAACCGTAGTATCCCTTCATCACGGTCGGCAGCCCAACCTGCCCGGAACCACCCGGGAAGCCACCATACGTCTGCGCCTGGCCCGTGGGGTTCGCCGAGTTCACGATCGCCACGATCGGCTGTCCTACCGAGGTCACCGTCGCCGCAAACAGCTTGGCTGATCCCGTGTGTGCCGTCGGCATATAGAGCAAGCAGCTTGGCGCTGCATCCGTGAGGTTGCAGGTCGAGTCAGGTGAACCGTCACTGTACTCCACCGTCACCTGAGCCGTTCCGCTGCCAAGCTTCGAGATGTTGACACTCGAATTCCACGTGTAGTAGTCCTCATACATCGCCGGCACATAGATCGTCGCGCTGCCCTCACTGAAAGCGTTGAACGACTGCGTGAAACCGCCCGAGGCCGTCTGATTGTCGACAGCTACAAGCGGCTGACCGTTGCTCGACGAGATGATAGCAGAACCGGCACATCCACCCATCCCGGCAGGCGCATCGGTCTCGAGATCGAAGTGCGCCGCACCACCAGGCTGAACAGCGTTCCGCGTCTGCTGGAACGTGCCCCCACAGAAGTACTGGACGGTGATGTTAGTGGCCTCCGTACCGACGTTCTGCACCGAGATCAAACTGTTCCAGTTGTAGTACTGATGGGTCACCGAGGGTAAGTTAATTGAGGCCGCACCCTGTGCCGCACCAGAATAGCTACCATTGTAGAAAACCGTGCCTGCCGTGTTCTGGCCGATCAGGTTCGCAATCGCCACCAGAGGCTCGCTGGACGAAATCACCACCGAGTAGCGCCCGGCCGGCAACGTCGGGATCCCAGGGACATAAACCTCAAAGGATTCACCCGCCGCTAACTGGAAGGGATTCGACTTACTTGCATTCAACGTAGCCGGCGTATGTTCGGTACCCGACTCGTCATAGAACGAGATCTGAACACTGGCCAAGCCGTCACCCACATTCTGGACTGTGAATGAGGAGTTGTCCACATCGCCAAGTTGAGCCCCGACCGGCACAGCAAAAGCCAATGCCATCAAAACCACCATCACCACAGCTAGAAACCTCTTCATCTCCACAGCCTCCTGTATCACAAAATACGAGCCTTCAAGGAATGACTCAGCTCCGAATTGCCCCCATTATCCCTTAGTAGCGCGCCAACATCAATACTCCCTTCGGGTGATGGGCTCCCGATCGGCGCTAAGGCGGGCCAGGACAATGGCCCACACGAACTCCCCTACCGATAGCAGAATCCGGAACAGGAGAGCCACAGCAACCGCCACAGACAACGGCATATAACCCGATAGTAGTACTGCGAGCGTAATTTCGCGCAGCCCCATACCCTGAACAAGGAACCCCGCTATGAGGCTGACTGCACCGGCTCCACCCCAGATACCCACGAAAACCGGTAATTCGGAAATCGGGATATCCGTGAAGGCACGGGACATAAGGAATAGGAGGAGGCCACCACCGATCCACGCGACGACGCACGTAAGATAGACACCAACCATCTGACGCCAACCGAGCGATGACCAGCTCATAGTCTCCGAGTCAGAGCTGAGAAGTCGCAGGACCCGTTGCGCCAGGGGACGCCATGCGACGGCGAGAACAATCAACGCGGGAAACGCGAAACCCGCGATCGCCTGGCCGAGTCCGGAGACGCCCCTGATGCTCCCAGCCAGAGCAGGAACCGCGAACAGCGCGAGTCCTGTCAGAATCAGAAGGAGCGTCTCCAGCACCGTCGCCGACACAGTCAATACCGGAGAAGTGCCATTTGCATCATACAGAACGACACGACTCGCCACATGCCATACTGCGCCGGGAATCCGCTTAGGGATTGCCGATAGAGCGTAGTTCCGAAGGTTGGTCCGCAGATCGGCGCAGCCTCCCAGTCCCACCATCAGCTCATGCCACACGACTGCGACAGGAAGCAAGCCAATGGGATAGATGATCAGTGTTAGAAGCACTAACCATCCATTGGCTTCACGCAGATGATTCAGAAGCGTGTCGCGCTGGGTATACAAAGCCACGCTTAGAAAACCCAGGCTGACCACGGCCACCATCAGACTGACGACCAACCTGCGCTTCCGGGAACTCTGTGTTCGCCGGACGGATGCCCACAACGCAGACAGTCTGTCCCTCAAGTCTGGTCTCACCTAGGATGACCCACAACGTCCCGCACATCGAACAGCCGGACGCTGATGCCATGAAACGCTAACGCATCGACAGGCCTCGCGCGATCGCGTAACCATGCTGCCAGATGAGCATTCGGATCCCAGAATCCGGGCGAGAACTCCACCAACCATATGCGGTCATAGTCCTCTGCCAACGGTGCGAGCACGATCTCCGGCATCGAAGCATCAACAATGACACCCTCCCAGCCACCGCGAATCACACTGTAACCCGGCGGATAGCCGGCATAGGGCACATCGTCAGGGAGATACACGTCCAGCACGAGTATACTCGCCGCCGGATTCAGATAGAGAACATCCCCTTCTTCCAAATGTGATGTTATATGAGCCGCAACCTCACGCCACTCATGTTTGGTCGTCTGCCGATACTCATTCAGTAGGCCGCTGGTGTTGTAGGCCAGCAGAACGCCGGCGATCAGCCAGCGCCACCCACCTTGAAGCCTGCACAGAGCCACGGCAACGCCGGCGGTCAGGGCGGGCAAAACTATAAGGAACTGCTTCGCCTGGAAAATCGGATAGCGCTGTGAAACCACGAACGCCAATCCGAGTGGGAGCAGGAACCAACCCAAGACCCACTCAATACCTTCGCGAGGTCGCACAGTGCCGGATCTTGCCAGAAGCACCACCCCTATCGCTGCCAAAAGAAGCCACACCAGGTTCACGGGTCTGACGGGAGTCTGCCCCAGGAGGAGCCAATCGAGAGTGCCCCGCAACGTCTCAAGGTTAGGGGACCCCAACCATCTCATCTGATGATGACGAGCCTGATACAAGACAACAGGAATCCAGGCACCATATACAAGTAACACAGAGAGCTGAATCACAACCCATCGCGCGAGGAATCTCAAGGATCTCCTCTGTAGGAGCAGCCAGACTCCCACCAGGAGGTTCTCAGCAACGATGATAAACACTGCATAGTTGTGCGTATACAGAGACAGGGCTGTAACCAGCAAGTACGGTGCCCAGACCCGTTTCTCACCTCGCGCCAACCGCCAGAAGTAGTAGGCAGACAACGTCGTCAGCAACGTCAGTAGGATGTACATGCGCGCTTCTTGGGAAAACCAGATGTGCATGGGCGAAAGCGCACTCAATAGGGTGGCTGTCAGACCCACTCGGGTTCCAAAGAGCGAGTTTACCATCGTGAGGATCGCGGCCAATCCCAACATACCCAAGAGAACGGACAGATAACGTATGTGGTAGACCGTGTCCCCGAAGTATTGCCATAGGTGTAACAACACGTAGTAAAGAGGCGGGTGTTGATCGGCAATCGTACCCCGGACAATGTCGGCCAGGCCATGATCAGCCAACGCCACAGAATATCCCTCATCAATCCAGAGACTCTCATTGGTCAGGCCATAGGTTCTTAGCGCAAACGCCAACAGCATCACGGTCACAATGGCGATGTTTCTGTACGCTGAACGCGACAACACAGATCGTTGTTCCTTAAGTAACGAGACCGGCGACATCAGATCCCAACGGGTCGAGCCACATAGGTCATCACAGGCCCCTTGGCTCGATGGTAAGCCAGAGTCTTGTAGGGCCAAAGCATCAGCGGCAGTAGACGCGTTACCACCCGCATCGGAATGCTATCCCAAGCTCCCCTACCCCACCTCTGATCGACCCAGGTACGAAGGCTCAGCATAAACGCGCCAGGCCCGCCCAGAATGCACTTTCGATCGACCTCAACGAAGCCCGCGCGACTCAATAGGTCTCCCACAGCTCTTTGGTTAAACAGATGCAGGTGTCTCGGCACGTCCCAACCAATCCAGAGATCTCCAAACAGATGTCGGTCATAGCTGTCAATGTTCGGAATGGAGAAGATAAGATAGCCGTCGTCTGTCACCCACTGACGGAGCGCCTGCAGCGTCTCAAGAGGCGAGTACACATGCTCAAGCACATCCCATAGTGTGATGACACGATATCGCTCATCGCATGCGAAATCCGCTACGGAACCCGTGAATACATCAAGATCGTAGGCGTGGCGGGCGAAGTCCGCAGCCACAGGGCTTAGCTCAACGCCACGCACCTGCCAACCTTGATCTCTCATCTCCACAAGGAATTCCCCCGTAGCACACCCTACATCCAGTAAAGTCCCGGAGGCTGCATAGGCCTCGACATGGGAACGAAGGATTCGCATGGCACGCATGCGACGCGACACTGGCTTCGTATGTGCTACCGGCCTAAGCACGTGTGCTTCATAGTTATCGGGATAGTAATCGAGCATATGGCTTGGTCGAGGTCGAGGGTTCAGATAGATTAGGCCGCATGAATCACACGTCACATAGGCAAAGCGCTCGTCACTGAAACGATCACGCCGCCTCATCAGAAAGGACGCCTGATCAGAGCCACAGAGATCGCAGATCGTAGTCTCCATCATCAACTATGACCGCAGAGCTGAACTAGACAGAGTGAAGCCACTTCGGATGCCACGCCAGAACGCAGGCAGGATGGACAGGTTGCCCTTAACCATCTCCCGAGCAGCGACCCAGACGATGAACTGCATCAGTCCGACCCATGAAACGTGCTGACGATAGAAAAGCACAACGCTCTCACTCCACAGATACCACTTGCGCATTGAGTTCTCGCCAAGCCCCTGGGAGACTTTGTGCTGAACGAGTGCATAGGGCTCATAACGGATCCGCAGGCCTGAAGCTCTCACCCGGACCGAGTAATCGTAGTCCTCTTGGTACATAAAGTAACCCTCGTCGAACAAACCGACCGTCTCAAATGTGCGCCGACTGATCAACATAGCACATCCGGTCGCATAATCCAGGTCACACGGTTGGTTGAGCTCATCCTTGGTGCTCGCCTCGCCATAGCCGATAAGCTTAACCCGCGGGGGCAGAGCTACCCAGCGGGCGCCGGCGGACCAGATCTTTTCAGGCGCATCAGAGTAAACGATCTTTGGCACACTGATCCCGACATCGGAATGTATCTGCATAGGCCGCATCAACCAGGTGACAACATCAGGGTCAAGCACCGTATCGTTGTTGAGTACGAAAACGTAGTCCGCACCGCTCTCCAGTGCAGCCCGGATTCCCCTGTTAAAGCCGGCTGCGAATCCGAGGTTCGTCGGATTGGTGACGAGTCTGACATCCGGAAAATGAGCCCTAACTGCCTCAGGAGATCCGTCGGTCGATCCGTTGTCGACCATCCACCGATCGACATTAGGATAAGAGACCCTCTCAAGGCTTGATAGGCACGCCAACGTATCGCGAAGGCCATTCCAGTTCAGCGTCACGATGCTGACAAGCGGTGCATCCTCGCTCGTCCAGCCCGGATCCTCCGCATACACACGACCTAACTCAGGCATCCGTGAATCGCCCTCTACCTGTCAATGAAGATCATAGACCGACGCAAATGAGCGTACGAGCCGGTCCCAATACCATCTCTCACGGCTCAGTATGGCTGCCTCTGACATCTCCGCCCGACGACGATCGTTCTCGAGCAGGTGTAGGATCTGCCTCCCAAGAGGCTCCGGACACCCCGCTTCGGCGACGAGACCTAGCCGGTTGTCCTGCAGCAGTTCCTCACGCTCGCCCACAGCTCCTGTGACGACCGGTACACCGCAGGCCAAACTCTCCACGATCTTGAGAGGCGACCTGGCGGCTGCGATAGGGTCATCATGCACAGGATCTACCGAAATATCGGCCAAGCTATAGTACAGCGAAACATCCTCCGGAGAGACCCTTCCCACAAAGCGAACGTGCTCTTCAAGGCCAAGCTCTCGCACCTGCGTCTCCACCCTCTCCAGATCCTCTCCCCCTCCCACGATGAGTAAGGTGGTGTCGGGAAGCATCTTCACCACGTGGTGCATAGCCGCAACAAGAAGGTCAACCGGATGATTGACGAGGCTCACACTGCCAAGATAGAGCACAACCTTCTTGGCAACCAAGCCCAGGTCATGACGTAGTTGCTCGACCCTTTCGAGATCCACCATCTCGAATCGCTCTCGATCAACGCCGTTCGGTACAACGACGACTTGGTCAGCCGGATAGCCCAATGCCTTGACTCGTCGCGCGGTGGCTAAGGTGTTGACCGTGATTCCGCTCGTATAGTGCGGCAAGTGATCTTCAAAGAACCGCACGACTCTACGCTGCCATTCGTTCGCGAATCGATTCGATGCGGCCTCATAGTCATCACAGTCAAGGAAAAGGGGCTTGCGGCGTAGGCGACTGGCGACCACACCAGCTACACCATTCATAGGATGAGGTTTCCCCACGTGGTAGAGATCAGTCGGCACCCGCAACGCAGCCCATAACAGGCCTAGGGTAGCACTAATCACAACAGTTAGCAGTTGCACGGGTCTGAAATACTGCTTATCGCTGCCTCTCTTGCGTACGTGCATCTGTCCAGCATACCATATATGAACGCCCTGCAGACTCAAGCGACGCACCTTCAGGCTCGGGAGATCGTGATGCAGCGCGAGAATGGTGACACTATGTCCAAGGCGCTGAAGCTCCTTAGCGAGGGGCCAATAGCGACCCAGACCCGATGGACTCTCGAGGCTCTGAGTGAGCAGAAAGGTGATTCTCACGCTTGGTGCTCGCCTCGACTCTCGATGGTCTCAAGCGTTCTACCCAACCGCTCCCAAGAGAACGCCTGGCGAAGCCGGCTGATCTCCTCAGGATCACAACGCACCTCTGGTCGGCTGAGCAGATCCCTAACGGACGCGGCTATTTCGGCACTGTTATTCGGCGGAACCAGCCGGTAGCAGGCGGGAATCTCTACTCCATCAAAGACCCAGTCCAACGTCGTCAGCAGTGGCGTACCGAACCCAATAGCCATCTGCACGACCCCACTGCCCGTGGCGTGTCGATAGGGAGCTATGACCACATCAGCTGCAGCGAAATAGTGTGACAGGTCCTCATTGGGAATGTAGTGGTCGAAAACAACGACCGCGTCACTAATGCCCAACGTCCGAATCCTTGACAGGTATCGATCCTTCGGCTCCCAGAATTCTCCGGCGATCACTAGCTTTGTGTTGCCGACGTGGCGAATGACCTCAGGCATGGCTTCCAGTAAATCCATGAGCCCCTTGTACTCGCGAACGATTCCGAAGAACAACAAGACCTTGCCATCCAGCGGCAAGCCCAACAGCCTCCGAGCGTCCATTTGTGAGATGACATCATCGTTGAACATATCGTAGATGGGATGCGCCACGACGAAGGCATCGGCACCAGGAAACATATCAAGCAGTTTCGTACGCTCCTGTGGAGACTGCACGATGTACTCAGTTGCGTTGGATAGCGCGCAACGTGTCAACCAGCGGTCCCAGATCCTGGCCTCATGCGGCATGACATTGTGGCAGACAAATACTAAGGGAGTTGACAGGACCCTGCGCAATACTGTCCGCATCACGAACCACGGGACCGCCCAGAAGATGGTCCACCACGAGATGACGGTCAGATGCGGCTGAAAATCGCGGATGCGGAGTGCCGTCTTGATCCAGCTCAAGGGGCAGAAGGAATCCAGCAGGTACTCGACTTGCTCGACGCGAAGAGCTTTCTGACTCGGATCTCGATCGCTGGCCCCAGGAAACAGCCATTTCGGATACTGGCGCTTGAATGATACAACCAAGACCGTGTGGCCCATCGAGCGGAGTGTCTGAGCTAGCACCGCAGTATAGTGGGCGATCCCACCACGGTAGGGATACACAGGCCCAACCAGCGCGATACGCATGGAATTCCTAGAAGGCGGGTCGGCATCTAGCCATCAGGCGCGTCGACATCCATTCGTCCCAGTAGCTCCATCCGGCGCAGTCGGTACAGCACCTCCTCCAGGATCCGCCTGTTGAATCCGATAAGGTCCGCGATGAGACCGATGAGACAGCTCTGGAAACCCGTAATCAGCAGGACGGCAACCAGGATCAGTGACTGCACCTTGCCGTCGCCGGCGCCCTGCACGTAGTACCACAGAAAGCGTGCGCCAAGCACGAGTCCGGCACCGATCATCACAGCACCGATGAACAGAAACACACGCAACGGTCGATACATGGCATAGGTTCGCAAGATCGTCGCGCCTGAGTTCACCAGGTAATCCGGTATGCTCCGCATCAGCCGGGACGTGCGCGTGCTCGCATTCACCTCAATCGGCACATACGCCACGGCCATCCGTGTCGCCCCGGCCTGGATTAGCGACTCCAGCGTATACGAGTACTGGCTCAGAATGATGGTACGCAGCGCGGCCTCGCGGCTCAGCGCGCGGAACCCGCTTGTCGCATCGGGCGTATCGACCCCCGACGCTACCTTCATCACCCAGCTGCCCAGCTTCTGCAGCCGACGCTTGAGCGGCGAGAACTCAGCGACCGTCATCACGCCACGATCACCCACGACGATGTCGGCGTCGCCCTTGAGAATCGGCTGAACGATGCGTGCGATGTCGGCGCCCCGGTACTGATTGTCGCCGTCCGTATTGACGATGATGTCGGCGCCCAGCGACAACGCCGCCTCAAGACCCTTCACGAAGGCCGTAGCCAGGCCCATATTGCGTCGTAGCTGGACGATGTGATCCACGCCGAGCTCCCGTGCCACCGCCGAGGTCGCGTCGCGGCTACCATCATCAATCACCAGCACCTCAATCAGATCGACCCCGTCGATGTGCGTCGGCAGGTCGGCCACGGTGCCGGGCAGCGTCGCTTCCTCGTTATAGCAGGGAATCTGAATGATGAGCTTTGTCATAATGCGATGATCACACCACGGAGACGATTGTCTGACCTCGTCGGGTTAGGCGGTGCAACACATCACCTCCACCACCCCACCCACCCCCCGCCCCACCACCACGTCCGACACCAACCCCAGAAACAGCCCGTGCGCCACGATGCCCGCCCGTGCCTCCAGCGCTCGCGCCAGCCCCGCCAAATCGTCGATCGGCCCGAACGCACAGTCCAGGATCAGATTCCCCTGGTCCGTCTGAAACAACGACCCGTCCGCCCGCTCCCGCACGGACACCTCTGCCCCCAATGATACCACAAATGGAATCTGCGTCCGCCATCCGAACGGGACCACCTCCACCGGCACCGCCCAGTGCATCCCCAGCACCGGCGACAACTTGCTCTCGTCCACCACGATCACCTCCCGCCGCGTCGCCTGCGCCACGATCTTCTCCCGCAGCAGCGCCCCGCCCCCGCCCTTGATCACGTTCAGCGCCGGATCGACCTCGTCGGCGCCGTCGATCGTCACGTCGATCGCCGGATGCGCCGCCGGCGTCGTCAGGGGGATCCCCAGCGCCCGCGCCTCCTGCTCCACCACCGAGGAACAGGGGACCCCGACGATGTCCCGCAACTCGCCGCAGCGCAGCAGCGCCGCGATCCTGCGGACGGCGAAGATGGCGGTGCTGCCGTGACCCAGGCCCACCACCATGCCGGACTCGACGAAACGCACAGCGTACTCACCGGCTGCCCGCTTCTGCGCCTGCACGTTGCACGGCTCCGCGTGCGACCCTGTCATACCGTCTCTTTACTCTCCTCAACCGATCGTGCTCTGCGCAGCCGCGCGATCGCCCGGCGCACCGGCGGCAGACGCAGGCCCAGCAACGCGATCAGGATCACCGGATAGAGCCACGCCTCGAGCGGGTTCTTCTTCACCCACAGGACGTGCCATACCGCCAACCCCGCCGCCAGATAGACCGTGCGCTGCACCCGGCGCCACCAGCGCCCCATCCCGCTGCGCACGCTGGGGATTGAGGTTACACCAAGTAAGGCCAAGAGCAAGAACGCCCCCGCCCCCACCAGCACATACCGCTGATAGGCGATATCGAGCCCCAGCAAGGCCAGGTCGAAGCGATAGTCCCACCCCACAAAGGCCAGCGCGTGAGCGCCCGCAAAGGCCAGCGCCCACAGCCCCAGCGGCGCCCGCGCCTGCACCAATCGCCCCACGCGCGTGATCACCGCCGCCGGCGTGCAGGCGAGCGAAAGCAACAGAAACGTGATCGCCAGCCGCCCGGTGCGAATCGTGATCTCCTTCACCGGATCGATCACGAAGCCGCCGGCGGCATAGGTCGCGATCAACCCCACCGCCGGCAGCACCCCACTCAGAATCCCGACGAGCCGCACGCCTCGCCGGCGGATCCACCCCGCTGTCTGATGCGTCACAACGCCCCCTAGAAGTACCAGTCCCACGAGTCGAGGTTGTCGTACAGCCCCGCCACCTCGTCGGCATAGCCGTTCAGAAAGAGCGTCTCCCGGCGCACGTTCTCACCGATCAACCGCTCGGTCGCCTGCGACCAACGCGGGTGCGGCACCTCCGGGTTGACGTTGGACCAGAACCCATACTCCCCGGCCCCCGCCGCCATCCAGAAGGTCGTCGGCATCTCCGCCACCAGGTCGATCTTGACGATCGACTTCAGGCTCTTGACCCCATACTTCCACGGCACCACCAGCCGCACCGGCGCACCGTTCTGCGGCGGCAGATCCTGCCCGTAGACGCCGGTCGCCAGCGTCGTCAGATCGTGCAACGCCTCGTCCAACCGCAACCCCTCCACGTAGGGCCACGGAAAGGGCTGCCGCAGCCCCGGCATGGTGCGCTCGTCCAACGCCGTCTCAAACCGCACATACCGCGCGCTCGACTGCGGCTCCACCTCGCGCAGCAGCCGGGCCAGCGGGAAGCCGGTCCACGGGATCACCATCGACCACCCCTCGACACAGCGCATGCGCAGGATGCGCTCCTCGGCCTCGAAGGCGCGCAGATCGTCCAGATCAAAGGTCTTCGGGCGCTCCACCAGCCCCCCGACCGTCACCGCCCAGTCGGTGGTAGGAAAGCCCGCCGCCAGCCCTGCCACGGCCTCCTTCTGCAGCGAGAACTCGTAGAAGTTGTTGTAGCCCGTCACCGCGGCATAGGGCGTCAACGCATTCCCCAGCTCATCGGTCCGCCCATCGACCGGCGGCGCCGTCCCATCGTCCGTCGGAATCGGCACACCCCCCAACCGCCCCCCACACGCACTCAGCAGCGTGGCGCCTGCCAGGAGCTTCGCCGCCCCCGTCATAAAGCGACGGCGCGACATATAGACACCTTCCGGTGTGATCTCCGAAGAGCGAATTGCCTTCATCGTCCCAGGCCTCCTTGTCGTTCCCACATTATCCGACCCAACCCTATTCGTCACCGCAAGTATACCCACGATCGAGCCCAATTCCATAGCAGCGGCCCATCTCGCACTTGTGTCACCGGTCACTTTCCCTAGAATAAGCCACAGTATCCGTGCAACCGGACGTCATGCTCCGATCACGCAGCAGAGGAGGCCTCAACCCATGCAGACCGTACAGCTTGGCAGCGTCACCGTCAGCCGCCTGATCCTCGGTGGCAACCCCTTCAGCGGCTTCTCGCACCAGAATCCCCGGACGGACCGTGAGATGGTCCGCTGGTTCACCACGGCACGCATCAAGGAGACGATGCACCAGGCCGAGGCCCTCGGCATCAACACCTTCCTGGGCCGGGCCGACCGCCACATCCGCCGCACCCTCCTCGAATACTGGGACGAGGGCGGCACCCTCCAATGGTTCACCCAGACCGCGCCCGAGTTCAGCAGCCTCTCCGGCAACGTCGCCCTGGCGATCGACACCGGTGCCTCGGCAATCTACCTCCACGGTGGGCAGATGGACTACCTCTACGCCCAGCAGCAGTTCGACGTCGTCGCGACCTTCGTGCAGCAGGTGAAAGCCGCCGGCCTTCCCGTGGGCGTCGCCGGGCACAACCCCGCCGTCCACGCCTGGGCCAACGAGCACCTCGATCTCGACTTCCACATGTGCTCCTACTACAACCCCACCCCGCGCGACAAGCGCGCCGAGCACGTCCCCGGC
>Ga0334882_1003486_pt1 | contig 14386 bp, 10 predicted proteins | sample GraSluR1_MG_5_FD_207226 | JGI IMG/M metagenome (GOLD analysis project Ga0334882, IMG submission 207226) | Sludge microbial communities from methane-producing bioreactor in Wageningen University, Netherlands - Granular Sludge_15_04-R1 | ecosystem: Engineered > Bioreactor > Anaerobic >... | reverse complement strand
GTCCGGGCATCATCCGTTCGCCCAACCACAGCGTAAGCCCGTCCGAGGGCAAAGAGCGCCTCGCGCATATCAGGCGTCTCATCCAGCGCCTGCTCCAGTAGATCGATCGCAGCGGTCAGATCATCCCGTAGCATATAGACGTTGGCCAGCCCGACCAGGGCCTCCGGCTTCTGCGGAGCGATGGAGAGCGCCCGCTCGAACTCCGCCTGTGCCCTGTCAAGCAAGCCGGCGTCAGGCTCCACGGCCCCCATCGGGAAGGCCTGGATAAGATAGGCGGCGCCGAGCTGATAGCGCGTGTCCGCGTCGTCGGGATCGGCGGTGAGCGCCGCCTCAAACTCAGCCTTAGCCGTCGTCATATCGCCCATCTGGTAGGCTAAGACCCCAAGATTGTGATGGACCGCCGCGGCGCGATCGGGATCCAACAGCAGCGAGCGGTTGAAGTGCCCCTCGGCGCCCTGGAAGTCTCCCAGGTTGAAGAGGACCAATCCCAGCTTGAAATGCGCCTCGGCGTTGGTCTCATCACTCGCCAAGACCGCCTCGAGCTGTTCCTGGGCGCTTGCGAAGCGGCCTTCGTCGATCTCGGCCTGGATGGCGTCGAGATCAGCTACGTCGGGCGACCTGCCCGACAGCAGCAACGCGGCGGTCACGCCGGCTGCCAACACCAACACGACGACCAAACCCCCTATCAAGCGACCGCGCATCGACACCTCCTCATCCAGCATCTCCCGCACGGCCTAGGCGCGGGGCTCGAGCAGCACGATCTGGGTCTCCTCCGGCTCAACCCCTGCCGCCACCTTGAGGCTCGGCAGCACGGTGGGCTGGGTGACGCCCATCTCCTTGAGGAAGCCCTCCACAGCGTCACGCTTCAGCGAAAGGTCCGGCGTCTGATACTGCATCGGAATCACGACATCAGGTTCCACCAGGCTGACGGTCTCGGAGGCTTTGGCCAACGTGAACCCGCCGCCTGTCCCCACCGGGACGAGGAGCACGTGGACGCGACCCATCGCCTCGACCTGCGCCTGCGTCGGTGCCTGGCTCGGTTCGCCCAGATGGCAAACGACCACACCACCGTAGTTGACCATGAAAATGATGTTCTCACCCGGCCTCCCTGAACGACCGGAAGCCGATGCGATCCCCGTGATGAAGACACCGCCGATCTCATACTCGCCGGGAGAGGCCAAGGTATGGGGCTCGCCACGCAGCTCGGGCCAGCGTGCATCCTTGGGGTCCTCGAGCAGCGTGCTCCAGGTCACAATGTCCGTCACGCCTTGAGGCAGACGCAGCCCCGTCGTGGAGGGATCGAACGGATCGGTGACGACCGTCGGATAGCCCCGCTCCGTGAGCGTGAAGCAGCCCAGCCCGTGCCAAGTGATGTCCATGATACTATCCGCTCCTCGCGACCGAAGGTGTGAACCGCATTATAGTGCAAAGACCCTCTCTGACAAAGCCAGTCGATTGCGCAGCCCTCAGGGCAATGCTATAATCGCTTCAGGCTCAGGACAAGAGGACGACTATGCCAAAGCGCACGATCGAGTTCATCCCACCGCAGAGATCACACGAGCTCACGGAGCTCGCTGATCGCGCCAAGCTCAGTCTCGCACGCTATGCAGGGCTCGATGTCGACTATGACGCGATCGGCCTGCAAACGCTGGATGAGTGCATCGAACGCTATCAACGCCAGTTCCCTGAACCCTCACCCAAGATGCGCATGGTCTGGTGCGCCTTCCTGGGCGAGACCTTCCGCCGGCGCTATCAGGGGCAGTGGGGCATTGAGCGATCCGGGAACCGCACGCGACTCGGCGTGATCTGCCCACGCGGCGAGGAGCGCCCGCTCTTCGTCGACGTCTGCGACCAGGTAGCGCGCCGCTTGCGTGACGGCATGGCCGAGTCGGTGGCCTTCTACTACACGATGAAGGGCATCGAGATCCGCTCGGGCTGAGCGTCTCCCGCGACTAGTCCTCCTCCGCCTCGTCGCCCTCGGCACCACCGCCATCCTCGCTACTGGCGAAGGCCTCCAACCGGCTCGCAACGCGCCCGTGGACAGAATCGGGCGGAAACTGGTCCGCCGCGTCACGTACACCGACCGGCTGCCCCGTAAGCAGCGCGAGACCCTCATCGACCGTGGTGACGGGGTAGATGTGAAACTGCCCGGCGCTCACGGCAGCGATCACGTCGTCGTCGAGCATCAGGTTGCGCACGCTGGCCCTGGGGATGATCACGCCCTGCGTACCTGTCAAGCCGCGCAGCCGGCAGACCTCAAAAAAGCCCTCGATCTTCTCATTGACGCCGCCGATGGTCATGATGTTGCCGTACTGGTCGACAGCACCGGTCACCGCAAGATCCTGGCGCAACGGCACCTTGGCAACCGCGGAGATCAGAGCGTACAGCTCAGCACACGAGGCGCTGTCACCCTCTACGTCGTCATAGACCTGCTCGAAACTGAGGCTAGCCTCCATAGAGAGGGCCCGGCTCGTGCCGTACTGACCGCCGAAGTAGCCCATCAGCGTCAGCACGCCCTTGGTGTGAATCGGCCCGCCGAGATCGATCTCGCGATGGATGTCGATCACACTGCCGCGACCCACATAGGCCCGGGCCGTGACACGACAGGGGACCCCATAGCTGCTGCTCCCATAGCTCATCACGGTGAGCGCATTAACCTGCCCGACCATCGCGCCCGCGGTCACGACAACGAGGCGATCCTCCATCACCGCCCGCAGCGCCATTTCCTCCAGCAGGCCCACGCGCCGTCGCTGCCGCTTGAGGGCCGCCAGCACATCCTCGCGCCGCACCACCACCTGCCCCTCTTGCCGAGCCCAGTAATCGGCCTCGCGCACCAGGTCGGCGATCGGGCCGAACTGCGCGCTCAGGCGGTTCTGGTCCTCAACCCAGCGCGCGCCGAACTCCACAACCCGTGCAGCGGCCTCGGCGGTAAAGGGCAGCAAGCCCTCACGCTGGCAGAGGGTCCGGATGAACCGCACATAGGCCCTCTCAGTCTCCACCGTCCGGTCCACCTCGGTGTCGAAGTCGACCTGCACCTTGAAGAACTTGGCAAAGTCCTCGTCCAGGTCATAGAGGGTGTAGAAGACCTCGGGGAGGCCGATGAGGATCACTTTGACCTTGAGCGGGATCGCCTCGGGGCTGGGCGTGACCGTCCGCACGAGGCGCTGTCCATTGGGAGACTCGACGCGGATGACCTCCTGCGCGAGCGAGAGCTTGAGTCCCGTCCACGCATCGTAATCCTCCAACAGCCCGGCCGCGTCGACGATCAAATAGCCGCCGTTCGCGCGATGCAGGGCTCCGGCCCGCACCAGGGTGTGATCGGTGACACTGGTCCCATAGCGCACATCGTACTCCACCGCTCCCAGCAGCCGCTGCGCGGTGGGGCGCTCAACGACAACGACCGGCGCCCCCTTCAGTTGGCTGTTGTCCACAAAGAGGTTGACGCGATAACGCTTGCTGATCGGGACGTCCAGGAGCGAAGCGCCCTCGCCTTCCCCCCTCGAGGATTCGCCCATCTGGAAGACCGCCACGTTGGACAGGATATCCTCGCGGACCTCCTCAAGGTAGCCCAGCACCGCGGGCTGGTCGGCGTAGCTGGTGCGCACCTCATCCAGCAACGGGCGCACCGTGAAGTCTGCGACCTCCCGATCAAGCTTGTCGATGTCCGCCTGGGAACGCCGTTCGTATTCACGCAGGTGCCGCATCTCGTCATCGAGCAGGTCGTCGAGCACGTCGAGGTTATGCTGGATGCGCGCCTGGCGATCGGCGTCGAGCTGGCTGATGGCTTCCGGTGAGAGCAGCTCACCATCGCCCACCGGCGCGATATAGAGCCCCGAAGGCGAGCGCACCAGCACACAATCGCGCTCGCGGCACGCAGCCTCCACCTTCGCCAGCGCCTCACGCTCCAGCGCGCGATACTGCTGCTCGATCTCCTCACGCGCGTTCGCGTAACGGTCGGTATCGAAGGCCTGCTGGAGCCGCTCCGGCAGCACCGCGCTAAAGCGCTCCATACTCGCACGAAGCTGGCGTCCCCTACCGGGTGGGAGGCGTAGGGCGCGGGGTTTGTCGGGCTCGGCGAAGGAGACGGCGTAGACCCAGTCATCAGGCGCAGGCTCGCGTCCGGCCTTCTCCTCGACCACGCGCCGGATGATGGAACGCCGCCCGGAGCCCGTCGGCCCCATCACAAAGACGTTAAAGCCCGGGCTATCAATATCAAGCCCGAAGCTCAGCGCCTCGACCGCCCGCTCCTGCCCGATGATCCCCGGCTCAAAGGGCAGATCATCGGTCACATCGAAAGCTAGGTCGTCAGGACGGCAAACCCGACGCAGGCTCTCCGGGGGTAGCTCGCGGATCTCGATGGTCGGCCTAGCGTCGCCCAAGGTGCATCGGCATCACGACGTGGATAAAGGCCTCGTCGCCGATCGCGCGAATGACCCCCGGATTCGTCGCCGTGTTGAGCTCCAGCGACACCTGAGGCGTGTCCAAAGCTGAGAAAACGTCGATCAGGAAGCGCACATTGAAAGCGATCTCCAATGCGGGTCCATCAACACTCGCTGCCAGACGCGTCGATCCCTGCCCCGACTCGGCGGAGTCCGCCGCGACGGTCAGCTCACCCTCATCCACGCGTAGCGTGATGATGTTGGCCACGTCCCGGGCGAAGATCGCCGCTCGCTTGCAGGCCTGCAGGATCTCCTCGCGCCCCACCACCACGCGCGTCTTCGACGACGCGGGAATGATGCGGCGGACGTCGGGGAAGGTACCGTCGATCAATTGCGAATTGAGCACCGTATCGGGCATCTGGAAGAGGATCTGGTTGTGCGGTCGGGTCGTGGAGATGCTGACGGGCTCCTCGAGACCGTTCGTGATGCGCATCAGCTCCTGCAACGCCCGCGCCGGGATGATGACGCTGAACGGCGAGGGCACCGGATCGACGAGCTGGATCTCCCGTAGCGACAGGCGGAAACCATCCGCCGCGGCGAGCGTCATCGACTGCCCCTCGAACTCCGCCAAGACGCCGGTCAGCACCGGATGGCTGTCATCCGACGAGGCGGCAAAGGTCACCTGCTCAAGGCCCACGTTGAGCTCCTCGGCCTCAACCTTGAAGCCATTCTCCCCGTCGGGTTCGGGGACCAACGGGAACTCCTCTGCGGGAATGCCGCGGAAACTGGCCTTCACCGCACCGCAGCCCAACTGCAGCGTCATCGTCGCCTCGTCCAGCGTCAGGTTGACCTGATCAGGCGGCAGCGTATTCATCAGATCGATGAAGTTACGCGCAGGCACCGTGATCTCACCCTCGGTCTCGACACGTGCCCCCACCCAATGCACGATGCTCAGCTCCATATTGGTGGCAGCCAGCTTGAGTTGACCGTGGTCGGTCGCCAGGAGGATGTTACCCAAGATGGGCATCGTGGTTCGGGAAGGCACAGCGCGCCCCGCTATACCCAACCCCTTGGAGAGATTGTCCTGAAGGCAAGAGAGTCTCATTGAGGGCCTCCTGTGAGATCAGCGTCTAGGAATCAGAATGCCCCAAGTATACCCGAACGAGGGACAAAGCACAAGGCTTCGTCGCCCGCGGACCCGCCCCGCGGGCCGTGTAGGAGATGGCGTCATCTTGACGGGCCGGCTCAGGTGTGAGGTCCACCCGTGACCGCCGAAGGCCGCTGGAGCGCTAGGGCACGCCCCCCTCGGACGACTTCGCATCCACCAGCTCGGTCGCCGCTGTGGCCAGGCCGACCATCAACCAGAAGAGGGTGACGGAGTTGTGAAATTCGAGGCTGAAGAAGAAGCGATCGAAGACACCGCTGATCACACCGGTGATAATCGCGGCGTGCAGGCCGAACCACAGCGCCTCCAGCTCGGGCGAGCTGATCACCACATCCCGTCGACACCAGAAACGCCACAGCACCATACCGATCACCACCAGAAACGCCACCAGCCCGACGATGCCCATCTGGGCCGCGATGGTCAGGTAGAGACTGGCGACGGCGACATAGATGTCGATATCGGGCGCCCCCGAGAACCCCACGCCCAGAAAAGGATATCGCTGGATCAGAATCAGGGCATCCTTGTACTCGCCCATCCGCATCTGCGTCGAGAGATCCCGAAACTGAAATCCCTCGATGAAGTGGTCCACGACGCCCTGTGACCAGGGCGAGATCAGGAAGAGCAGCGCCGCCACGGCGTAGAGAGGCAGCAGCTTGCGGTAACGCATCATGCTGATCGCCAGCACCGCCAACGCGACGCCGACCATCGCACCGCGCGAGATCGTGAGCACCAAGCCGAGGCCGAGAAGGGCCGCCAGAGCCCACCCAACCCAGGGCTTGAAGATTGAGCGCTTGGAGAGCAGCTGTGGGACGATCAACGCGATCCCGAAGGCGAGCAGGCTGCCCAGGACATTGGGGTGCACCGACGTGCCGGTCGCGCGCTTCATCAGCTCAGGGTCATCGCGGATATGCCAGATGACCCCCTGCCCGGTGGGATAGCCGAAGCGCCCCAGCGCCGAGAGGGCCCGGATCGTCGTCTCCTCGGGCAGCACATAGAGTACGATGCCCACCAGCGACGCGACGGCAGCGCCCAGAATCAGCCACCGAACGATCCGCCCGAGCCGTCCCGTGTCGCGCACCGAGTTGACCACCAGGTAAAAGAGAAAGATGCTCAGCAAGGTCTCGGCGAAGTGACGTACCAGATAGCTCGTCAGCGCGCCGTGGGAGAGGCCCGCGACGAAGGCCGCAACGGCAAGCAGGACGAAGGCAAGGACCGGCCCCCCCACCGGCGTCGTGATCAGCGCCTGATCGGGCCCCAGGATGAAGATCAGCACCCACGCACCGACAAGCGCCAAGAGCGCCAAGTCGAGGAAAGTGGGGATGAAGCCGATGCTGAAGGGCAGCGACGCAAAGGGCAAGAGTGAGGCCACGCCGATCACCCCGGCATAGGCCATCTCCAGGTCGTAGAGCACCCAGACGACGTAGATCAGCCCCACGGCAACAATGGCCACCGCCAGCGGCCCCAACTCTGCGATCAGCCATCCGCCGGCGAGCGCCGTGGCGAGCAGCACCAGCAAAGCACTCGAGAGGAAGAGCCATCGGCGGCGGTTGAAATAGAGCCGCCCCAAGAGGCTGGTCTCGAGGAAATCCTGAAGAAGTGTACGCCAAGCGATCATAGGCAATCTCAAAGCGATTATACCGTTCCCCATCAACCGGTCAAGGCACACGAGCGGCGCGATGCCCCCACCCCTCACCATCCGGGAGGGTGCGAGCAGTGATAGTTGACCAAGCTCTCCATATGCACACAAAAACGCATGGCACAGCCTAGCACTTGCTTGCAATCACAACGGATGTATGGTAATCTTGTATCGGGATATAATTAGGTTCAAACCGAACACAATGAAGACAGACTCTCCATCTAAGCCGGGAGGAATATCCTATGTTTGACACGCTACTGGCCAAGGTCTTCACCCTCTTCGCCCAGGTGATGGTCAAGCTCCAACCCATCTGGGACAAGTACAAGGCCCTTATCTGCCTGGTCGTCGGCTTGCTTGTCGGGTGGTTTGCGCTTGGATGGGGACTCTTCCCCGTCGAGTGGACCAACGCCACCCCCGCTCATCTTCGCGAGGACTGGCGCTCCGCCTATCTGGCGACGAGCGCTGACGAGTTCTACCGCACGGGTGACCTAGAACTCCTCCAACGCCGGCTCGGATTGGATCTACCCAAGTCCAAACACGTGCCGTGGTTGGCCGAGGAGGGGTTGCTGCAGTCGGATCTCGAGCTGGCGGTGGAGAAAGCCGGGTCCTATCGAGTTCAGGAGTACGTACCCGCTCTCGCAGGCCTTCAGCAAATCATGGCCCAGAACCCCGGCGCGCTGATGCCGGGTGCGGAGGCAGCCGCTGAGGAAGCCGCAGCCACGACGCCCTTGGCTCGGATCCTGCGCATCGTGGGCATTCTGGCCGTCCTGATGCTGGTCATAGGTGCCGTCGGCGTCGGCTGGTACACGCTTGCAGGACGGCGTCGTGACCGCAGTGTCGCCGGCCCGGACGTCAGTCGAGGTGCACAGGGCGGCACCGTCGGGGAGCCGGACACCACCATCATCGAGGGCGACCGTCCCGTCAAATCCTTCAACACGCCTTACGTCTTGGGCGATGACTACTTCGACCCCTCGTTCAGCATCGAGATCGGCTCCGACTTCCTGGGTGAATGCGGCATCGGCATCTCGGAGACACTCGGCGCCGGCGATCCCAAACGGGTCACGGCATTCGAGGCCTGGCTCTTTGACAAGAGCGACATCCGCACGGTGACGAAGGTATTAGCCAGTGAGTTTGCCTATAACGACGCCGACCTGAGGTCGAAACTGGATCCCAAGGGCGAGGTCGTCATGATGCGCCCCGGCGAGGAGATCATCCTGGAGACCAGCGTGCTGCGCATCAAGGCACGCATCAAGGAGCTGGAATACGCCCAGGGCGCCAGCCTTCCGCCCAACAGCTTCGTGCAGAAAGTCAGCTTTGAGCTGCAGTCGTGGGTCAAACAGGGCGACGGCTGGGAGAGCAACCTGTAGCCTTCTGCTCCATCCGAACGCGAGGACATGACGTGGGCCGGTCGCTAACACGCGACCGGCCCTCTTGCTAGCCCACGATCGAGATGGGGGCTAGGCCTCCGGCACGACCTCGGGTTCAGCTTCCGGCTCCGGCATACCGATCACTTCGGCATCCTCGGGCGGCATAAACCCCGGTCCAAACCTGTAGCGGGCTGCCCAGGGAATGAACTTGCTCACAAACTCGTCGCGAAAGAGCACATTGCCGTCGGCATCACGCACCACGCGTCCCAACACCGCATCCACGCCATTGTGGGCCGTCTCGATCTGCGTCGCCGATCCGGCAGGCACCGATGCGTCATACTCATAGACGGGAGCGCCCGGCGGGATGGGCTCGCCCCACGTCGGTCCGATCTGCTCGACCTCGCGCCCGTCCTTGGTGCTGTAGAAGAGGAACCGCAGACGCGCCCGGGCGGCATCGACCTCGGTCTTGATCAGGATATGGTAGGGCGTATCATTCTCAAAGCGGAAGTCCACAATCGGGGAATAGATGGTGGCATCGAACCCCGGTCCAAAGCCGCCCAACTCATAGTAGCCCACACGGTAGGCATGCGGCCAACGTTCGACCACCGGATAGCCGCCGAAATAGGCCGCTCGGAAGGCCGTCGTCGCCACCTGGCAGATCCCCCCGCCGACGCCGGGCACCGTGCGATTGCCGATGATCACAAAGGATTCATCATACCCCGCCTCCGAGGTCACCTCACCCAGATGCTCGTTGAAGGAGAAGACCTCACCCGGAGCTATCATCACGCCGTCGAACCGCGACGCACCCAGCCGGATGTTCCGGTCGCGGGCCGACGACGACCCGGTGAAGTAGGACTCACCCACCGCCACCAACTCGCGGATCCCCAGGTCCTCCGCAGTCATGGTATCACCTACCGCCGGGGGCAGCTCGTTCAGCACCAGGGGGATCATATGCTCACCCGCCTGGAGCCGCTCACTGATGTGGGCAACGGAAGTGGTGACATCGAGCTCACGGCCCGGCATACTGGGGGTCACGAGGTCCAGCTCAAAGGCCCCCATATCGAAGGTGTAGACGGCATCCACGGGTTCGCGGTAGAGCGCCATGGCCAAGGGACTGAGAAACTCCGTCATCGCGGCACCATCCAGGTCGACGCGCACCCCATCGCCGGCAAGCTGAATCGAGAGCATCCGCGACAGCACGTCGGGGGCCAGGGTCCACGGCCCGGGATCGCCTTCCCGAGGCGAGCTGACCAGCAGCGTCAGGGGTCTCTGTAACATCCGCTCCGCGAGGCTCAGCGCCTGCTGTGCCTGGGCGTCGCTGATCTCGGGCTCGAGGTCGGTCACCGGAAGCACCAGCTCAAGAGGGTCCAGCGACAGAAGGCTCGGGACGAGCGCCGCCACCGTCTCTGACACCTCAACGCGCCGCCCGATGCGCCCACCGGCGAGCACTACGGTGGCACCCTCCAGTCGCACGGTGGCGTCCTGCGCCGGTCGTTCGAGGTCCGAAGCCAGGGCTCGCACCACATCCAGGGTAAGCTGCTCATCCCACGTCAGCACCGGGGAAAGCCGTGTGCCGTTGAGCATCAGCTCCAAACGCTCCGCCAGTGCATCCGTGCCCTGGCGCTCGCGCCCCAGCCTATAGGCTTGGGCCAACGTGGCCTCCACATCGACCGATACGCCGAGATCCGCCGGCGAGAAAGACCACCGCTGATCGTCAGGCCCGAAGAGTACCACCGTCGGTCGGTCAAGGGGCAGCGCCGACCGCACCTGCGCGGCAGCTTCATCCGCCGTCATGCCCCCCAACGAGACATCCCACACCCAGACCCCGGGAATGAACCGCTGATCGAGGCCCGGTCCCAACAGCCATCCAACCAACACCATCACGACAAGCTGCACCGTCGCCAGAACGACAAGTAACCGTGACACGTTATTCACCCCACACTATTCCGAGATCATCTGCCATCACCGTCACGGGACGGGCGTCGGACCTGCTCCTGGGATCAGGTCACCATCTCCATCAAGCACAGGGCGAGCGCTCCCCAGAGCCCGACATCGCCCCCTAACGCAGCCCGCACCACGCGGGTCTGCTCACGATAGGCCTGCGGGGCCCGCTGCTCGATGGTCCTCCGGATGGGACCAAAGAGGAGATCACCCGCTAGGGTCACACTGCCCCCCAGCACGAAGAGGCTGGGGTTCAGGAGGTACATTAAGCTGATGAGAGCACTGCCGATATAGGTGCCTGCCTCCTCATAGATCGACGTCGCCAGGCTGTCGCCCTGCTGAGCTGCGCGACCGACCTCCTTAGCCGTGATCGAGGAGAGATCGTCGCCGGCCCAGTCCGCCAACACCGACGGTTCCCCGGCAGAGAGCCGCTCCCTCGCGTGACGCGCAATCGCGGTACCGGAGGCCATCACCTCCACGCACCCGATGTTGCCGCACGAACAGCGTGGACCGCGGGGATCGATCGCCATATGGCCCACCTCGCCCCCGAGCCCGTTGCCGCCGGTGAACAGACGGTTATTCACGATCATACCCCCGCCGATGCCGGTGCTGATCGTCAAGTACACCATATCCGATACACCCTGCCCGGCACCGAAGCGATGCTCCGCCAGCGCCGCCACATCCGCGTCGTTCCCCACGTAGACCGGCACGCCGAGCTCATCCCTCAGCATCTGCCGCAGGGGCAGGTTGTTCCACCCCGGCAGGTTGGGGGCAAAGCGCAACAATCCCTGCTTGAAATTGATCGGCCCCGGTACACCTACACCGACGGCGGACACCGTGCCCTCTTCCGCGGTCGGCCACACCTGACGCACAGCGGACACCAGCCGCCCGAAGACCGGCTCAAAGCCCTCTTGCGCGCACGTATCTAGTGCGAAACGCGCCTCAAGCTCATGCGCCTCGGTCAAGCGAGCGGCGCGGATCTGTGTTCCACCGAGGTCAACAGCGATGATGTAGGAAGACGTCATAGTCTGCTCCTGGACTGGATGAGGTGGTCGTGAACAGGACAACGGCGTTGACGTATCACGCCGCCGGGTGAGTCGGCTTCATCGGACCGTGTAGAGTCAGTGTCCGCCGCAGGTGGCACATGAATGGCTGCTGCACGACGCACAGCCGCTCGCGCTGCTGGAGGTGCCGGCGCCGCCGCCATCCCCCGCTCGCGAGGAGAAGAACATCGAGAGGCCACGCTTGGCGTGGAATCCGCCACAATCCGGGCATGCGATCGGCGCATCTGCATCACTCATCGCCCGTCGTGCCTGAAACGCAATACCGCAGTCCTCACACTGATACTCGTAAATCGCCATTCAACTCTCTCCGTAGCTATGGGTTTCCTTCGATACCGTCAGACGCTCGCGCGGTTGATCATCTCTGTGAGCTCCTCTGCCCTGACGTAGCCGGCGACCTCGATCTCCTGTGAGGTCACGCCGGGCACGCTCGCGACGGCGCGTTTGATATCCATCACGAGGCTGTGTGCAAGTGGACAGAGAGGCGAGGAGGGACGAAAGCAATAGGAGACGGCGCCGTTCGCCTCGTCGACGTCCAGGCCCTCGACCAGGCGCATCCGCAGGACATCAACCCCCGTCTCCGGGTCAATGACCTCAACCAGCCGCAGTAGAATGCGCTCACGCAATGTCATCTGTGTGCTCATCATTACCCCCATGTGATTATACCAGACTAGAACGTCCTGTCACCGACCAGTCCGACCAGGAGCCAGGGCTATCCCATATGGCCCCTGCAGGTCGCAAGGCCTCGCTGCGTCCGACGCCCCGAGACGGGGCTACAAGCTTGCTGATGAAGGCTTCCCCCTCGTCTGCGAGGGCCGTCTGCCCTAGCAGCGAGACCGACGGATCGCAGCGACAATGACGGCGCTGTCGACGGGTATGCGACCAGGACCAGCACATCGCCTGTAGAGACGCCCCGATGGGGCGTCTCGGCCCGCGACAGGACACCTGATCGACCGCACCTTGCGCCGGAGACGCGCCACCCGCCCGCCTCTACTCCTACGACAGCACCAGGCGTTGACCCGCAGCGCCGCGGCGAAAGATCGCCGCACCGCTGTCCACCGACAGCGTGTCCAGGAAGGCGTCACCCGAGCAGTGGCTGAGCCATAGCTGCTCCAGCCCCTCCATCGAGCGCAGCGTCGCGGAGGTCCGCCGCACCAGCTCCGGTGAAGCACCCGTCAGGTGTACGCCGCCTCCCACACCGACCAGCCGATCGCTTCCCAGCTCCCGCACCGCGTGCAGCGTGTTGAGCAGCCCCGCGTGGCAGCAGCCGCACAGCAGGAAAGACCGATCCGTCCCCACGCGCAGGACCAGGGAGAGATCATCTGTGTAGGGATCAGCCACATAGTCCACCTGCTCACGGATGAAGTGGTGTGGGCTCCTGCCCTCCGGCTCACGCCGCACGCGGATCTGACCGGTCGTCAGGACTTCCGGCAATACCTCGGCGGGCCCATCGGTCAACCGCAGGTCGACATACCGGGCCACCTCAACCTCCGTGAGCGGGATGCCCCGCGACTGCATCACGCCGGACTTCGCCGAGTAGCGCGGGCGGAAGAGCGTGGTGTGCGCGTAGAGCGGGATCCGCGGTCGCAACCGGGGCAAGAGAGCCCGCAGACCTCCGGTGTGATCATCGTGGGCATGGCTCAGCACAACGGCATCCAGCCTCGCGGGGTCAAGGCCCAGCAGAGCCAGGTTGTGCAGCAGGGCCGCACCCGAGGCCCCCGTGTCGAGCAGAACGTTGCCCGAGGGGGCCTCGATCCAGACGGCCAAGCCGTGCTCGGCGTGCAGCGGCGGATCGGCGATGTTATCCACGACCCAGGTCAGGGTGATCACGCGGTGTCCTCCTCGTGCCCAGAGATGCGCTCGTCCAGCATTATACGCAGCCCCAGCCGGAGGGCCAATTGCGCGTCCGACCAGGCCCTTTGATGCCCAAAGATAGGTGATCCACACCAGTTGCCAAGAAGGGGTCGCCCACTATAATCCGCCCCATGACAAAACGACAATTCGGCCGGCTGCTTATCGTGCTTGGACTCGGTGGTGACCTCGCCCTGCTGATCATCGGTCGGCTGGGAGGCGGAGCCTGGAGCGGCATCGGGCCGCTTGAGGCTGCGATGCTCGCGGGCGGCGTGGGGGTCGCGTTGGTCGGGGTAGGGCTCCTACCCCTCGGGGATCAACCGGCGGCACGTGACGCTGAGCCCGCCGAGCGGGCCGAAGGCTTGATCTCGGGACTGCCGAAGGGATGGCGTTGGGCCATCGGGGGTCTCTGTGCCCTGACGCTGGTCATCTTCCTGGCCTACCTCGCCGTCTATGTCACCTACGCCGTCGACCTCTTCAAGTGGCCTTACGACTACGACCAGGGCGAGAGCTTCGAGCTCTACGACGCCGTGCTCCACAGCCGGGGCGAGTGGCCCTACCGTGATAGCAGCACCTTTCCCTTCTACGCCTCGAACTACCCGCCCGTCTTCCACCTGCTGAACGTGCTGCTCTTCCCGCTCTTCGGTCAGACGCTGCTCTCGGGACGCGTCCTCTCCTTCACCATCACGCTCCTGACCGCCGCCGTGATCGGGCTCACGGTACGTCGCCGCACCGGCGGCACCTTCCTACCCGCCATCGCCGGGCTGGCCTACCTGGCCTCCCCCTTCGTCTATCACGTCGGGCCCCTGTGCCGTCAGCATCTGACGATGGTCTTCCTGGAGGTGCTCTGCGTCTACTTCATCGCGGCAAGCGCCGATCCCCGGCACGGCAGACGCAACCTGGTGCTGGGTCTCATCTTTCTCTTCCTTGCCGGCTACGCCAAACAGCTCGCGGTCTTCACCGCGGCAGCGATCTTCTTCAACCTC
>Ga0334882_1003485_pt1 | contig 14386 bp, 10 predicted proteins | sample GraSluR1_MG_5_FD_207226 | JGI IMG/M metagenome (GOLD analysis project Ga0334882, IMG submission 207226) | Sludge microbial communities from methane-producing bioreactor in Wageningen University, Netherlands - Granular Sludge_15_04-R1 | ecosystem: Engineered > Bioreactor > Anaerobic >... | reverse complement strand
GCTTCTCCTCCCCTTTCCTGTTTTCCTGCTTCGTGGCTGGCTGTTCCCCGTCCCGCTGTAGCTGCGCTCGCTGAGCGCGGCGGCTGTTCCGATCCCGATCCGCCGCGCCCAGCGGGCGCAGCTACAACCGATCCCATCGGTCTTCGGTTCGAATCCGTACCATCCGTATCATCCGTAGCTTGGCGGTTCCGGCTGTTCGATCCCGGAATATTCTCACGCAAAGACGCCAAGAACGCCAAGCGGGTTGCTGTCCGATCCCCCTCAAAACCATCTGGCTACGGATGGAGCCGAGATTGGACGGATTCGATCCGAAGGGCCTTGGTTCGGATCCGTTCAATCCGTGAAATCCGTAGCTTGGCTGTTCCGGCGCTTTTCCGCTGGAATCCACGGGCGGTTTAGACCATAACAGCGTCCATGAAGAAGACTCGTCCGATCGTCGTGGCCCCTTCGCGTCGCGTATATGCCTTGCTGCTCGTGGTGGCGGCCGGCTTGCTGTGGCTGCTGGCCCAGCCGCGCCCCGGTGTGCGCATCGTCCACCTCAAGCCGGCTGTGGCGCCGGCGGCCGGCGCCGAGGCCCGCCCGGTCCCGGACCGCATCCGCATCGCCAGCTACAATCTCGAGAATTTCACCGACGGACGCGGGGACGGCCCCGAACGCACCCCCGAGCGGTTTGTCGCCCAGGCGCGCGGCGCCGCCGAGATCGTCGCCGAGGCCCAGCCGGACATTCTCCTGCTGCAGGAGGTCGAGAATGCGCGCGTGCTGGTCTTTCTCAACGACCAGTTGGACGATCCCTTTGACTACATCTATGTGACCGACTTCCGCCGCAGTTCCGGCGCGCGCGACAAGCTCAATTTGGGCGTCCTGTCGCGGCTGAAGCCCAAGCGCGTCCGCCAACTGGGCTTCCAGGCCCTGCGGGGCGCCGGACGGCCGGCCCGCGGCATTCTCAGCGCCTCGTTCGACCTGGGCAACGACACCACGCTGCTGACCTACAACATCCACCTGAAGTCCAACTTCGGCCTGGCGGAACGCAACCATGCCCAGCGCGGCATCGCCCTGCATTTGCTCGGAGCCGACTTCTTCTCCGAAGTCTACCGCAGTTATCCGCGCACTACCGCGACCCTGGTCCTGGGCGACACCAATGTGGATCCCGACAGCGAATCGTTTGCCGCCGATCCGTCGCTCGAGCCCCTGGCCGGATCGTTTGCCGACCTGTGGCTGGGGCGCCCCATCGAGGAGCGCACCACGATCCCGACCCGGCAGGCCGGCAACACCAATCTGGTGTTTCCGCCGTCGGCATTCGACCGGGCATTCGCCTCGAAAAACCTGGTGGACAGCGGCCCATGGCGGGTCACCGATCCGGTCTCGATCCAACGCGGCACCGCCACGCACGACAATACCCTCCTCCCCGGCGTGGACGGCCACGTCTCCGACCACTACCTGGTCCATCTGGATCTTATCCGCGTGGCCGAGGATGCCCCCGCTCCGATCCCGGAGACCGGGGAAGAAGAATAAGGCGGCCGAAGCGGGCGACGGATCGGGTGGAACCGCGCTCAACGAGCGCGGCGACAGAGGAGGCCCTGTCCCCTGTCTCCTGTCCCCTGTCCCCTGATTCCCGACCTTGCGGCAAAAAAGAAGCCGGCCCGACAAGCGGACCGGCTTCAAAAAAAATCCTGGCAGCGTGCTACTCTCCCGCCCCCTAGCGAGGCAGTACCATCGCCGCAGCGAGTCTTGACTTCTGTGTTCGGAAAGGGAACAGGTATTACCCTCGCGCCATGGCCACCAGGAAAAAAAGGATTTGCATAGGATATACCGAATCATGAAAACCATTCATGAAAGAGTCCGTCGGCACCGCCCCGCCGAAACGGGGCGGTGCCGGGGACAAAGAAATGGTCAAGCCTCACGGCTGATTAGTAGCGGTTAGCTAAACACATCGCTGTGCGTACACATCCGCCCTATCGAGGTTGTAGTCTTCAACCTGCCTTTAGTCCCGACGCGCTTGCGCGGTCGGGAAGGGAGATCCAATCTTGGAGTCGGCTTGGCTCTTAGATGCATTCAGAGCTTATCCATTCCGCACATAGCTACTCGGCCATGCCGCTGGCGCGACAACCGAAACACCAGAGGTGCGTCATTCCCGGTCCTCTCGTACTAAGGAATGTTCTCCTCAAATCTCCAACGCCCACAGTGGATAAGGACCAAACTGTCTCACGACGTTTTGAACCCAGCTCGCGTACCACTTTAATTGGCGAACAGCCAAACCCTTGGGACCTTCTTCAGCCCCAGGATGTGATGAGCCGACATCGAGGTGCCAAACCGCCGCGTCGATATGGACTCTTGGCGGCGATCAGCCTGTTATCCCCGGAGTACCTTTTGTCCGTTGAGCGACGGCGCTACCACGAGCAACCGCCGGATCACTTAGTCCTGCTTTCGCACCTGCTCGACTTGTAGGTCTCGCAGTCAAGCCACCTTCTACCTATATGCTCTACGCATGATTGCCGACCATGCTGAGGTGACCTTAGAACTCCTCCGTTACATTTTGGGAGGAAACCGCCCCAGTCAAACTGACCCTCTGACACGGTCCCGGAACCGGTTTCACGGTCCGCGGTTAGAATTCCGGTTAATCAAAACTGGTATTTCACTGACGGCTCCACGGTCCCTGACGAGATCGCTTCAAAGCCTCCCAGCTATGCTACATATGACCAACCAAAACACAATGTCAGATTACAGTAAAGGTTCACGGGGTCTTTCCGTCCTACTGCGGGTATCCGGCATTTTCACCGGAATTACAACTTCACCGAGATCCACGTTGAGACAGCGCCCAGATCGTTACACGATTCGTGCAGGTCGGAACTTACCCGACAAGGAATTTCGCTACCTTAGGACCGTTATAGTTACGGCCGACATTCACTGGGGCTTCGGTTCAGAGCTTCATCCGGCTTGCGCCGGACTGACCCCTTGCCTTAACCTTACAGCATTGGTCACGTGTCACACCCTATACATCCTCTTTCGAGTTAGCAGAGTGCTGTGTTTTTGATAAACAGTCGCCTGGGCCCTTTCACTGCGCCTCCAGTCCGCTTTGTTGTTACACGGACGGTCCGGAGGACCCCTTCTCCCGAAGTTACGGGGCTAGATTGCCGAGTTCCTTAACGTGGTTTCTCTCGCGCGCCTTGGTATATTCTACCTTCCTACCTGTGTCGGTTTACGATACGGTCGCCTATGGGCTCACTAGAAGCTTTTCTTGTCAGCAGAGTATCAACCAATCCACTTCGGCCGAAGCCTCCGCGTCTCATCACCTTTCAGGTTGCGCTGCCGGATTTGCCTGACAACACCCCTACGGGCTTGAACCGTCACTTCCAATCGACGGCTGGTCTAACTTTCTGAGTACTCCATCGTGTCTTAATCGCCCATCGGCGGTGCAGGAATATTAAACCTGCTTCCCATCGCCTACGCCTGAATGGCCTGGACTTAGGGGCCGACTAACCCTGGGCGGACGAACCTTCCCCAGGAAATCTTAGGATTTCGGCGGCCGGGATTCTCGCCCGGCTATTCGTTACTCATGTCCGCATAATCACTTGTATACGCTCCACGCTCGGTCACCCTCGCGCTTCAATGCCCATACAACGCTCCTCTACCACTCCGCGTCGCCCGCAGGCGTCGCGAAATCCGCAGCTTCGGCATCCGGTTTAGTCCCGATCATTTTCGGCGCAGGATCGCTCGACTAGTCAGCTGTTACGCACTGTTTAAATGATGGCTGCCTCTAAGCCAACATCCTAGCTGTTTTAGCAATCTCACATCCTTAGTCACTCAACCGGATTTAGGGGCCTTAACTGGCGGTCTAGGCTGTTTCCATTTTGACTGTGAAGCTTATCCCCCACAGTCTATCTCCACACGTGACTGCCGCGGCATTCGGAGTTTGATTGGCGTCGGAAACCCGGTAAGGCCCCTAGTCCATTCAGTGCTCTACCTCCGCGGCGAGCATTCGTGCAGGCTAACCCTAAAGTTATTTCGAGGAGAACCAGCTATCACCGAGTTTGATAAGTCTTTCGCTCCAATCCACAGGTCATCCGAGAGGTTTTCAGCCCTCACCAGTTCGGTCCTCCATCTCCTGTTACAGAGACTTCAACCTGCCCATGGATAGCTCACACGGCTTCGGGTCTATGGCCAGCAACTGAACGCACATTTCGCACTCGCTTTCGCTTCGGCTCCTCCGCCAGAGGCGGATTAACCTTGCTGCTAACCATAACTCGCGGACTCATTATGCAAAAGGCAAACGGCCATCCGGCGGTTGCCGGACTACCATAGCATGTAAGCACATGATTTCAGGTACTATTTCACTCCCCTAGCAGGGGTTCTTTTCACCTTTCCCTCGCGGTACTAGTTCACTATCGGTCATCAGCAGTATTTAGCCTTGGTGCGTGGACGCACCGGATTCACACGGGGTTTCACGTGTCCCGTGCTACTTGGGATGTCCCTAGGGCTTCTCTGGATTTCGAATACGGGCCTGTCACCCTCTATGGAGCTTTTTTCCACAAGCTTCTTCTATCCGTCGAAGATCCCACATCGGGATCCCGCAACCCCATCCGGCAAGCCGGATGGTTTGGGCTGTTCCCCTTTCGCTCGCCACTACTGAGGGAATCACTGTTGTTTTCTTTTCCTCTAGGTACTGAGATGTTTCACTTCCCTAGGTTGGCGACGAAGCCCTATTTTATTCGGACTCCGTCAACGGGGCATTACCCCCGCTGGGTTTTCCCATTCGGAGATCTCCGGATCAAAGCGTATTTGCCGCTCCCCGAAGCTTATCGCAGCTTATCACGTCCTTCGTCGCCTGCTGATGCCAAGGCATCCATCATGCGCCCTTTTGAGCTTGACCAAAATTAAAATTGGTCGATTTCATGAGTTATGTTTTCTGATTCTTTGTTTGTTTATCACGGTGAAGAGTATTTCTACCCTTCTCTTGTAATATTCATCAATATATCCTATGCAAATGTCAAAGATCGAACCCGCCGAACCGGCGGAAATCAGTGGAACCTCGAGACGGTTGGTGGGCGTGCCTGGAGTCGAACCAGGGACCTCGTCCTTATCAGGGACGCGCTCTAACCAACTGAGCTACACGCCCGGTTGCGTTGGTGGAGGCAACGGGATTCGAACCCGTGACTTCCAGCTTGCAAAGCTGGCGCTCTACCAACTGAGCTATGCCCCCGGAACTCTTCCTCGGCATGGCCCCCTGTGCGAGTGACGCCTTCTGTCTCGAACATTCATGCCTCCTGCTTGGAAGCAGAAGCGGTGCGGCAAGCACTCAACCTGTGTCGGTCGTTCTTGGCCCCGGTCGAGCCGGGGCTCGTCCATCCTTGCGGACGAACGATTGTCCATATCCACCGAAGGGGCGAGGCGAACCTCGTCTTCGGGGATTCTCCTTAGAAAGGAGGTGATCCAGCCGCTGGTTCCCCAACGGCTACCTTGTTACGACTTCATCCCAGTCACCCATCGTACCTTGGGCGTCCGTAAAGAACGACTTCGGGTACCATCGGCTCCCATGATGTGACGGGCGGTGTGTACAAGACCCGGGAACGTATTCACGGCGCCGTAGCTGATGCGCCGTTACTAGCGATTCCAGCTTCATGGAGTCGGGTTGCAGACTCCAATCCGAACTGAGACCGGTTTTGGGGATTAGCTCCACCTCGCGGCATTGCTTCCTTCTGTACCGGTCATTGTAGCACGTGTGCAGCCCTGGACATAAGGACCATACTGACTTGACGTCATCCCCACCTTCCTCCCGCTTATCACGGGCAGTCTGACTAGAGTGCCTAACTGAATAATGGCAACTAATCACAGGGGTTGCGCTCGTTGCGGGACTTAACCCAACACCTCACGGCACGAGCTGACGACAGCCATGCAGCACCTGTGCCAGCTTCCCGCTTGCGCGGGATCGTCCCCCTTTCAGGGTTCTACCACTGGCATGTCAAGTCCAGGTAAGGTTCTTCGCGTTGCATCGAATTAAGCCACATGCTCCACCGCTTGTGCGGGTCCCCGTCAATTCCTTTGAGTTTTAATCTTGCGACCGTACTCCCCAGGCGGTACACTTATCGCGTTAGCTACGGCGCGCAAAGGGACAATTCCTCGCACACCAAGTGTACACCGTTTAAGGTTAGGACTACCAGGGTATCTAATCCTGTTTGCTCCCCTAACTTTAGAGCCTCAGCGTCAGTATCTGTCCAGAGAGCCGCCTTCGCCACCGGTGTTCCTCTTGATATCTACGCATTTCACCGCTACACCAAGAATTCCGCTCTCCTCTCCAGTACTCGAGTCGGGTAGTTTCGAATGCCATTCCACAGTTGAGTTGTGGGCTTTCACATTCGACACACCAAACCGCCTACGCTCCCTTTACGCCCAGTAAATCCGAACAACGCTCGAGACCTCTGTATTACCGCGGCTGCTGGCACAGAGTTAGCCGTCTCTTCCTCCTGTGGTACTATCATTCCAAAGCCGTATTCGGGCCCTGGCCATTTATCCCACATGACAGGAGTTTACAATCCGAAGACCTTCATCCTCCACGCGACGTCGCATCGTCAGGCTTTCGCCCATTGCGAATGATTCTCGACTGCAGCCTCCCGTAGGAGTCTGGGCAGTATCTCAGTCCCAGTGTGGCTGACCATCCTCTCAGACCAGCTAACCGTCAAAGCCTTGGTGGGCCATTACCCCGCCAACAAGCTGATAGTGCACGGGCTCGTCTTCAAGCGGCAGGCCTTGCGGTCCCCGCCTTTAGAGTCTCCGGCATGCGCCGGATCACCACATTCGGGATTATCTCCCCTTTCGAGAAGTTATACCCAACTTGAAGATAGATTACCCATGTTGTACTCACCCTTCCGCCACTGTCCTCCAAGAATTCTTGTCCGAAAACTTGAACTCTCAGATTCTCGTTCGACTTGCATGCCTAATCCACGCCGCCAGCGTTCGTTCTGAGCCAGGATCAAACTCTCCATATGTATAATGGTTCCGGATCCGCGGTTGCCCGCCGATCCGATCGTTTCGATCCTTGTCGGCCCGCCGGTTTAGGTGCCGGCAGGCTTTAAGAATTAACTGTGACTCAACACAAGCTGTTTGTACTTACCACACCGCTTCTGGTTCGAAGCGGTGTTACATGAATGTTTATTCCATTTTCCAAAGAGCAAAAACGCGCAAGCTCCCTTCATCCCTCTCCCTGTCGTTCAAGGGACTTCCGGAACCGCGCAGCGGCGAGTATCCCGCTCGCTTAATTGATCCTGTCGTGAATCTAACCCCTGACTGGCTTTTCTGTCAAGCGGTCAAATCACCATTTTTTAAACAGAACCAAGCTTTCATTCCATCCGCGGCTCGCACCGCCTTTTTCATTCAAGCGTCGTCACTCTACCATGACCCCATGGCATGTCAACCCCCTTTTTCAATATTTTTTTTGACGGCGCGGGACAGGGGCGTCCCGGCTCCAAATCGCCTTTGAATTCACGTTCTTGGAGACCCGACGCCCTCGTCGGGAAATGCACACCGCCATTTGCTTCCACGACGATGCGCCCCGGGATCCGCGATCATGAGTTCACTGGCACCGACCCATCTGCCACCTCTGCCATCTGTGGCTTTCGCCCCTCGCCTTCGCCTCGCCGACATCTTGCCGCTGTCGATGGTTTGTGGCAGGATGGCCTTGCGCATGGAACAACCACCCGTCATTCCATCCCCGGCTTCTTCCGGCGACAACGGCACCGCCGCGCTGCCCGGCAGCATGCGCATCGACAAATCGGATGTGCGTTTCGATGCGCTCGGGTCCCTGGATGAATTGGGCGCGGCACTCGGCTCCGTGCGGGTCGCCGTATCTTCATCGCCCCTGAATACCGTCCTGGAAATCATCCAGCGCGATCTGCTGACCATCGCCGGAGAAGTCGCCACGGGCCGCCCTCATCTGGCCCCGGATGCCCTCGCCAAGCTCGAACGTGAATCCATCCGCGCCGACCATGCCGCGCCGCCAACCAACGGGTTCGATCTGCCCGGCAAGAACGAAGCCAGCGTCCGCGCGCACGTCGCGCGAACCATCTGCCGACGGGCCGAGCGCGACGCCGTCCGCACCCGCAAGGCCCATCCCGAGCAGATCACCTCCATCGCGCTGGCCTATCTCAACCGCCTGTCCCATTTCCTGTTCGCCGTGGCCCGATCCCTATGAAGAAATCGATTCCGCCTTCGTACCCATCCACCCCAGGAATCAAGACATGAAGACCATCCAAACCGACAACGCCCCCGCCGCCATCGGCCCGTATTCCCAAGCCGTATCCGCCAACGGACTGCTGTTCATCTCCGGCCAGCTCGGGCTGGATCCCGCCACCGGCGTGATGGCCGCGGGCACCGAGGCCCAGGCCCGCCGCGCCCTGGACAACCTGGTCGCCGTCCTCGCAGCGGCCGGCCTCCAGCCGACCCACCTCGTCAAGGCCACCCTCTATGTCGCCGATATGGACGACTTCGCGCTGGTCAACCAAATCTATGCCGAATTCTTTTCGCCCCCGTATCCCGCGCGCGAGGTCATCCAGGCGGCGCGCCTGCCCCGCGATGCCCGCATCGAAATCTCCGCCATCGCCAGGGAATGATTCCGGAGGTTGCCATGGTCATCATCGAACCGCACATCCACATGTTGTCGCGCACCACCGACGACTATACCGCCATGTATCAGGTCGGCATCCGTTGCGTGGTCGAGCCTTCGTTCTGGCAGGGCGTCAATCGCCGCCACCCCGGAACCTTCTACGACTACTTCGCCCTCTCGCTGGACTTCGAGCCCACGCGCTCGCAGCGCTACGGCATCGACCACTACTCCTGCATTTCGGTCAACCCCAAGGAAGCCGACGACCTCGACCTGGCGCGCGAAACCCTCGCCGGCATGGATCCGTGGCTCGATCATCCCCGCTGTGTCGCCGTCGGCGAAATCGGCTTTAACCGCATCACCCCCAACGAAGAGGTTATCTTCCAGCGCCAGTTGGAAATGGCCCGCGCGCACGCCCTGCCCGTCGTCGTCCATACCCCGCACGACACCCCCCAGACCTCCAAGAAAAAAGGCGTCGAGCGCCTCCTCGATATTCTCCGCGAATTCCATGCGGACCCCGGCATGATCGTGGTCGATCACAACACCGAAGACACCATGCCGCTGACGCGCAAAACCGACTTCTGGGCCGGACTGACCGTCTACCCCTACTCCAAGCTCAACCCGCGCCGCGTGGTCGATATCCTGCGCACATGGGGACTCGAACGCGTCCTCGTCAATTCCTCCGCCGATTGGGGCGTCTCCGATCCCTGCTCGCTGGCCAAAACCGCCGACTTCATGGCGGACGAAGGCTTCTCCCCGCAGCAGGTCGGCCGGATCCTGCACGACAATCCCCTCGCCTTTTATTCGCAAACCCCAAAGTTTCAGCCCCGATTGGACCTGCCCTTCATTGACCCCGCCACCTACCAGCGCTGAACCCGGTCCGCCGCGCGAAAACGGCGAGAAGGCTCCCGCGACCGCCGCACCTCCCGCGCGCGCCGGCCGCCCCCTTGCCGCGCGTTTTCCACGCTGTGGAAAATGGTTTTCCACGCTGTGGAACCCCCTGGTGTCCTCCGCCCGTTTTGCGCGCACCCTGATCCCGAAAGAGTTCTCCCTGCCGGCCTGGATGCATCTGGTCCGCCTGCCCAATCTGCTGACCGTTCCCGGCGACATCCTGGCCGGTTTTCTTCTGGCCCCCGCCGCCTCCGCCATCGATTGGGGGCAGTTCCTGCTGCTCGCCCTGCCGTCGGGCCTGCTCCTCTATGCCGCCGGACTCATCCTCAACGATCTCTTCGACTATGCCCGCGACCTGCAGGAACGCCCCGAGCGCCCGCTGCCCGCCGGACGGGTCTCGCGCGAAAACGCCGCCGCCGCCGCCATGATCCTGATCTGGGTGGCCGTCTTCTGCGCCGCCTTTTTCGATGCCCTCTTTGTCGCCCTGGGCCTCACCATATGCATCGTGCTCTATAACATCGGCCTCAAGCGCGTCCCCGTCCTGGGTCCACTCCTGATGGGCGCCTGCCGCGCCGGCAACCTGCTCCTGGGCGCCGCCGCCATCGGCGATGGCCTGACCCTCGCGCCCGCCCCACTCGTCGCCGCCGCCATCCTTGGCCTGTACGTGGCCGCCGTCACCCATCTCGCCCGCAACGAGGCCCGGCCCGGCGCCCGCTTCTCCCCCCTGGTCATCGGCCGGCTCCTGCGCATGCTGATCCCCCTCCAAGCTCTGCTCTGCCTCGCCGCCCTTCATCACTTCCCCGCCAATCTCCTCGGCCTCGTCCTGCTGCCCCTCCTTCCCCTGCACCGACGCCTCAGCCGCCGCTTCCCCCCCAGTTGAATCCCGCCAAGCTAGGGATTGCCTTGCCCCCCGCTTTGCGGTAAAACCGATCCATGAATCAGGAATTCGCAGGCTACTCCATCACCCGTACGCTCACCGGTGGCGGGCTGACCAAGCTCTACGTGGCCATCGACGCCCAACAGGTCCGGTATGTCATCCGCGTCCTGGATGCCGTCACTGCGCGCGACCGTCGCGCCCGCAAGCGCTTTTTCTACGGCGGCGAAGTGCTCGCCCGCCTTCAGCATCCCAAACCCCACCCGAACATCGTCCCGTTCGTCAAGGCCGGCTACGAAGACAAAACCCCCTACATGGTGCTCGAGTACATCGAGTCGCGCACCCTCCGCGACCTGCTGCTCTATCGCGAGCCGCTGCTGACCGAAAACGTCATGATCTTCATCCGCCAACTGGCGAATGTCATTCAATTCATCCATTCGCGCGGATTCCTCCACCTCGACATCAAGCCCGAAAACATCCTGATCCGACCCGATGGTCGGCTCGTCCTCATCGACTTCGATTTGGCCCTGCCCCGCAAGCGCTTCTTCAAGAAACTGGGCAACGTCTCCGGCACCACCGCCTATGTGCCCCCCGAGACGCTCGTCGACCGCGTCGCCGACGATCGCGCCGACATTTATGCCTTCGGCATCTGCTGCTACGAAATGCTCACCTTCCACAAACCCTACGAAGGCGAAAAAATCGAGATCGTCCGCCAGAACCAGATCGACCCCAAGGTCCCGCCCGTCCCCATCCGCCAGCACAACAAGAACATCCCCGCCAATGTGGCCAACCTGGTCATGAAGTGCATCGCCAAAAACCCCCAGGATCGCTATCCGGACATGGTGCTGGTGCTGCGCGACCTGAACGCCTGATTGGTCTCCCGCTTTCGTCCCATGCAGCCCGAAACCATCCCCGACATCTATCTCATGAAGCGCCAGAAGTCGCGCGCCGGGTGCATGACCGTCCTGATCGTCACCCTCGTCGTCCTGGTCCTGGCCGGCATCTTCGCCATCCTGTCCTGGAAACACGCGCCGGAATCCGACGCCCCCGAGGTCCTCGAGACAACGGAACAACCCGCTCCCGCGGATCTTCCCGCCGACGAACCCGCCCCTCCCGCGCCACCGGCAATGCCCGCGCCGCAACCCCGCCCTGCGTCCCCCGCCGCCGCCGAGACCGCCCCCGCGGCGGCCGCTCCCATTGCCGCTTCTGCGCCGACGCCTTCGGCCGTCGCCCCGGCCGCCGACGGCGATGCCGACCCGCTCCTCGCTCGCGCCCGCGAACTCAGAACCGCCGGCGACTATCAGGGCGCACGTGAATCCGCCCTGGCCGCCCTCGCCATCCGCCCCAACGATCCCGGCATCGAAGCCGTTCTCAACGAGATCGCCATGCCCCTGCTGGCCTCCACGCGCCCCATGCCCGAAAAAACCCAGTATGTCGTCCAGCGCGGCGACTTCCTCGGGCGCATCGCCGCCACTTACAACACCCCGGTCGATCTCATCGCCCGCGCCAACAACATCCCCGGCGCCCTGATCCGCACCGGCCAAACCCTGACCCTGTTCGACGGCCGCAACCACGAATTCGCCGCGCTCATCAGCAAAAGCCGCAATGATCTTGTCCTGACCATCGATGGCCAGTTCTTCAAGCGCTATCGCGTCGCCACCGGCCGCGACAACAAGACCCCGACCGGATCCTATCCCATCACCGACAAGATCGAGCATCCGCCCTGGCACAAACCCGGCGCCCCCCCCATCCCCTATGGACACCCCGACAACGAACTCGGCACCCATTGGCTCGCCATCGATCTGCCCGGCTACGGACTCCACGGCACCTGGGAGCCCGATACCATCGGCCGACAGGCCAGCGATGGCTGCATCCGCATGACCAACGACGACATCAAAGAACTCTATACCATCCTCCCCCGCGGCACCGTTGTGACCATTACTGACTAAAAGGGAATTCCCGTGGCGGCCTACACCCTCCCATTCGAAAAACCGCTTCTCGACCTCCAGCACAAGATCGAGGAGCTTCGCCAGTTTTCCGCCGACCAGGGCATCGACGCCCCGCGGGATGTCGCCCGCCTCGAGGCGGAGCTGGAGGACAAACGCCGCGACCTCTATGCCGACCTGTCCCCGTGGCAGAAGGTCATGGTCTCCCGGCATCCCCGCCGGCCCTACACCCGCGACTATATCAACGCCTGCGTGAGCGACTTCGAGGAACTCCACGGCGACCGCCTGCTCTCCGACGACCAATCCGTCGTCGGCGGCCTCGGCTGGATCGGCGACCAGCGCGTCATGCTCATCGGCACCCAGAAGGGACGCGACACCAAAAGCAATCTCGCCTGCAACTTCGGCTGCCCCTTCCCGGAGGGCTACCGCAAGGCCCTGCGCCTCATGCGCCTCGCCGCCAAGTTTTCCATCCCCATCGTCTGCCTCATCGACACCCCCGGCGCCTTCCCCGGAATCGAAGGCGAACAGCGCCATGTCGCCGAGGCCATCGCCGTCAACCTTCGCGAGATGTTCCGCCTGCCCGTCCCCATCCTTGCCGTCGTCATCGGCGAAGGCGGCTCCGGCGGCGCCCTTGGCATCGGCGTCGCCAACCGCATCCTGGTCCTCGAATACGCCTACTACTCCGTCATCTCCCCCGAAGGCTGCGCCGCCATCCTCTGGAAGGATCGCTCGCACGCCGACGAAGCCGCCGCCGCCCTCAAGCTCACCGCCCCCGATCTGATCGAACTGGGCATTGCCGACGCGATCGTCCCCGAGCCCCCCGGCGGCGCCCATGCCAACCCCGAGGCCGCCGCCGAACACGTGCGCGAGGCCATCCTGCACCACCTCTCCGAACTCGGCCAACTCTCCCCCGCCCAGCTTCTCGACCAGCGCTATCACAAGTTCCGCGCCATGGGCGTTTTCAAGGAAGGCCCCGTTCCACCCTTGACACCCCCCCCCCTCCCCGAAGATAATCCCTGACCGTCGGACCTCGTGTCCACCGTTTTCAACATACCCACCCAGGAGACCCCTGCATGAAGAGCATCAAAGGAACCCAAACCGAAAAAAACCTGCTGGCCTCGTTCGCCGGCGAGTCCCAAGCCCGCAACCGTTATACATATTTCGCCTCCGCCGCCAAGAAAGAGGGCCTTGTCCAGATTTCCATGATTTTTGAAGAAACCGCCAACCAGGAAAAAGAGCACGCCAAGCGCTTCTTCAGCTTCCTCGAAGGCGGCATGGTGGAAATTACCGCCGCCTATCCCGCGGGCGTCGTCGGCTCCACCCTCGACAATCTCAAGGCCGCCGCCGCCGGTGAAAACGAGGAATGGACCACCCTCTATCCCGAATTTGCCCGCATCGCCCGCGAAGAAGGATTCGAGCAGGTTGCCGTCCTCTGGGACAACGTCTGCAACGCCGAGAAGCAGCACGAGAAGCGCTACAACGACCTCTGGAAGAACCTCTCCGAAGGCCGCGTCTTCAAGCGCGACGGCGTCGTGACGTGGCGCTGCATCAATTGCGGCTATCTCCACGAGGCCCCTGAAGCCCCCAAACTTTGCCCCGCCTGCCTCCACCCGCAGTCCCACTTCGAACTGCTCGGCGAAAATTGGTAACCCCCCACCCATCGAAAAACAACAACCCGAAAGGAACACCCCCATGAAAGCCAATGTAGATGCCGGAACCTGCACCGGATGCACCCTCTGCGCCGATATCGCCCCCGATGTCTTCGAAATGGGCGATGACGGCCTGGCCCACACCAAGGGCGCGGAAGTCCCTGCCACGGCCGAAGAATCCGCCAAGGAAGCCGCCGGCAGTTGCCCCGTCAGCGCCATCAGCGTCGACTGATTGTGCCCCCGGTCCCCACCGGCCGCCGCCCCAAGCGGCGGCCGTTTTTCGTTGCGGATCGGATAGGAAACTTCGACATGTCCGCAAGTCGCGAAACAGGGATCATGGAGGATCGCCCCCCGTGCCGACCGGGGTCGGAATGAAAAGATTGTGTAATACCCAATCATCAAGAAGCCGGACCTCAGACCCTCCCCACCGACCTCG
>Ga0334882_1003480_pt1 | contig 14397 bp, 15 predicted proteins | sample GraSluR1_MG_5_FD_207226 | JGI IMG/M metagenome (GOLD analysis project Ga0334882, IMG submission 207226) | Sludge microbial communities from methane-producing bioreactor in Wageningen University, Netherlands - Granular Sludge_15_04-R1 | ecosystem: Engineered > Bioreactor > Anaerobic >... | reverse complement strand
CTCCGGGATGGCCTGGGCGCCCGACGGCACCGCGACGGTGGCGGACACCACCGACGAGCGGTCCCTCCACGCCGCCGACCTGCTGGTGGCCGCCGACGAGCTGGTCCCGCTGGTCCGCGACCGCCGTCCGCAGGTGCTGATCACCTACGACCAATTCGGTGGTTACGGCCACCCGGACCACGTCAAGGCGCACCGGGTGGCGACGTACGCCGCGGCGCTGGCCGCCGTGCCCAGCTACCGGCCGGAGCTGGGGGAGCCCTGGCAGGTCAGCCGGGTGCTGTGGACCGCGATGAGCGCCTCGCAGATCGCCCACGGCATCGCCACCCTCGACGAGCGGGGCCTGGCCGGGGTGCTCGACGGCATCCCCACCGATCCCTCGTCGCCGATGCTCAGCGGGGACGACGAGATCGCCGTCGAGGTGGACGCCCGGGATCACGCGGCCGACAAGCTCGCGGCCCTGCGCTCCTACCGCAGCCAGCTGCGCGCCGACGAGGGCTTCCTGAGTCTGCCCGACGACCTCGCCCGGGAGTTCTGGGGCCGGGAGCACTACCGGTTCGCCGGCGGCGAACCGCTGCCGGCGGGAGGCCCGGCCGCGGACGTCTTCGCCGGCCTCGGGTAGCCGCCGGGTTTCGTTGCGACTGGGTCACAAGTGGACTGTGCCCCCGCCCAGGCCGCTGGGGCGGTACACAGGCTCGCCTACGATGTGCCCGTCCAGAGTCGTCCGAGAGGATCCCCGCGCATGTCCACCGACCCGACCGCGAGAGCACGTCGAGTGCGGATCGCCGCCCTCGCCGCCGGAGGTGTCGTCGTCCTGCTGGGCGCGACGTACGTGGCGGCCTACGCCGCCGCGGGCGACTCCGTCCCGCGGTCCGCGACGGTCGCGGGGGTGTCGATCGGCGGCCAGAGCCATGACCAGGCCGTCCGTACGCTCGAGGAGAAGCTGGGGCCCCGGGCGACCGTGCCGGTGACACTGACCGCAGGTGACTTCACGGTCGCGGTCGCCCCGGCCGAGGCCGGACTGTCGGTCGACTACGCGGCCACCGTGACTGCGACCGGGACCGGCCGGAGCTGGGCCCCCGGCCACATCTGGAAGGTGCTGATCGGTGGCGGGCCGACCGCGCCGGTGCTCGTCGTCGACCGGGCGGCGATGGACCGGACGACCGCGCAGGTCGCCGACGGGGGCCAGCTCGATCCGCGCAACGCGACGCTGGCGTACGACGACAAGGCCCAGGCCCAGATCGAGCCGGGCGTGCCCGGCCGGACGATCGCTCCGGCCGCCGTCGAACACGCCCTGACCGGGGCCTTCCCCGGCACCGACGCGGCGCCCCTCGACACCGAGTCGATCGATCCCGAGATCACCACCGAGAAGGCGGAGCAGGTCCGCCGGGACTGGGCGGACCCGGCGGTGTCGGGGCCGGTGACGGTCAACGCCGGGGACGCCGGTAGCTTCCAGGTGACCCCGGCGATGATCGCCTCGTCGACGTCGTTCGCGGTGCAGGACGGCAACCTGGCGCCTCGGATCGACGCCAAGCGTCTCGAGACGGCCACCAAGCCGGCGATGAAGCAGCTCAAGGGCGTCCAGGAGGGCCAGGACGCGACCTGGCAGCTCGGTTCGGGCAAGCCCACCATCGTCCCCTCCAAGGACGGCCGGGGCATCGCCCGCGATGATCTCGTCAAGGCGCTCCAGCCGGTGCTGACCACGCAGGGGGACCAGCGCCGGGTGTCGGTCGCCGTCACCGCCGTGCCGGCCTCGTTCACCACCGCCGATGCCCAGAAGGCCGATGTGGCGGGCGTCATCGGGCAGTTCACGACGTACTTCCCGCACGCCGACTACCGCAATACCAACCTCGGTCTGGTGGCCAGCAAGATCAACGGGTACGTGGTGCTGCCCGGCGAGACCTTCTCCCTCAACGACGTCGTCGGCCGGCGGGACGCCGCCTCGGGGTTCGCGGACGGCTGGGTGATCCAGGGTGACCGCGAGGTCAAGGAGGTCGGCGGCGGCGTCTCGCAGAGCGCCACGACCATCTTCAACGCCGCCTTCGCGGCGGGCCTGCAGGACGTCGAGCACCATCCGCACTCCCTCTGGTTCGACCGCTACCCGCCGGGTCGGGAGGCGACGGTCTACTACGGTTCGCTCGACCTGCGGTTCCGCAACGACACCGATCACGTCGTGGTGATCGAGGCCCACCGGGTGGCGTCCACGCCGGGGACGCAGGGCTCGCTGACCGTCAAGCTGTGGGGCGCCTCGCCGTACGACAAGGTGGTCACGCCGGATCCGGTGAAGTCCGCCTTCGTCACTCCGGGCAGCAAGACGATGAGCGGTCCGGACTGCACGCCGCAGCCGGCGTTCCAGGGCTTCACCGCGACCTTCTACCGCGCCTTCATCAAGAACGGCGTGGAGGTGAAGCGGCAGAACTACACCTGGAAGTACTCCGCCGGCGACGAGATCAAGTGCTCCTGAGGCCGAGGGCGGTGAAGCCGGGCAGGACCCGGTCGGTGCCGCGCACCTGGACGTTGCGCGCGTCCCGGTAGGCCGCCCAGCGGGCCAGCGCCGCGACGACCTGCTCGGTCCGGTCGCCGTCGTGGGGCGGCTCCCCCTTGGCGAGCCGGATGGTCGCCCACTCGCCGACCGCGATCGCCCGGCCCTCCGCCGGGCCGAGGGTGCAGGTGGCGGTGCCGCCACCGGTGTCGTACGCGTCCGGCCCCTGCGCCGGGATCGCCGGGCCCAGCAGGTCGGCCAGCCGGGCGACCTGGCACACCTCGCCCGGCCGCGCCACCCCCGGGTCGGGTTCCGCGCTGCCGCGCAGCCGGTGGTCGGCCGCCATCCGGTCGAGCAGCACCCGGTCGGCCGCCCGCGGGTCACGACCCCGGGGGACCTGCGGCACCCCTCGCCAGGAGTCGAGGCTCTGCCAGCCGAGCAGCCGCGGCGTCAGGGCACGGTCGAGCAGCGTCAGTCCCTCGGGGCCGATCCGCTGGACGTGGCCGATCAGTTCCCGCGGTCCGTCCCCGTCATGCCAGCGCAGTGCGATCCGCTGTCCCGGGACGGGCAGGTCACTCATGACACGCTCCTCTCGTACGTCGACGGCGCGCGATACTAGGGTCAGCATGACGGCTCTGGACGTTGCTCAGGCCCGTCACACCGGTCGTGCCCCTCGGGCACTGCGAAATAGAGGAGCTCATTGTGACGTACATCATCGCGCAGCCCTGCGTCGACGTGAAGGACCGTGCCTGCGTCGACGAGTGTCCGGTCGATTGCATCTACGAGGGCGATCGCATGCTGTACATCCACCCCGAGGAATGCGTGGACTGCGGCGCCTGCGAACCGGTCTGCCCGGTCGAGGCGATCTTCTACGAGGACGATGTGCCCGAGGAGTGGAAGGACTACTACGACATCAACGTCCACTTCTTCGACGGGCTCGGCATGCCCGGCGGCGCCGCCAAGCTCGGCCCGCTGCCGAAGGACCACCCCGCGGTCGCCGCGCTGCCGCCGCAGAACCAGGACTGAACCGGGACTGACCCGTCGACCGACACGTCGCGCGGGGCGCGCACCGGCACCACGGTCGTATGATCGGCGGTACCGTTTCCGGCGGACGCCCCGCGGACGCCCGAGCGCCCCAACCCCAGGATCGAGCTGATATGACCTCCCGACCGAGCCCCGTGCGGACATCGACGCCGACGGGGCGGACGGGCCGGCGCCGCGTCGCCGACGTGCTGCCGGACTTTCCCTGGGACACCATCGCCGGGGCCCGGGCGACCGCCGCGGCCCATCCGGACGGGATCTGTGACCTGTCGGTGGGCACTCCGGTGGACCCGACCCCCGAGCTGGCCCGCCGGGCCCTGGCGGAGGCCGCCGACGCGCACGGTTACCCGACGACGATGGGCACGGCTGCGCTGCGCGACGCGATCGTCGACCAGATGACCCGGCGCTGGGGCGCCGTCGGGCTGGGCCGTGAGGGCGTGCTGCCGGTGATCGGCACCAAGGAACTGGTCGCCTGGCTGCCCACCCAGCTCGGCCTCGGCCCGGACGACACCGTCGTGGTGCCCGCGGTGGCCTACCCGACGTACGCGGTGGGCGCGCTGCTGGTCGGTGCGCGGACCGTCCCGGCCACCGACCTCGACTCGCTGCGGGCCACCCTCGGGGACGTCCGGCCCGCGCTGATCTGGCTCAACTCGCCGTCCAACCCGACCGGGGAGATCCTCGACGCCGCCGCGATGCGCGGCTGGGTCGGGTACGCCCGGGAGACCGGCGCGGTGCTCGCCTCCGACGAGTGCTACGGCGAGTTCGGCTGGGAAGCGGAACCATGGTCGGTGCTGCACCCCGACGTCTGCGGGGACGACCACACCGGGCTGCTGGCCTGCCACTCACTGTCGAAGCGGTCGAACCTGGCCGGCTACCGGGCCGGGTTCATCGCCGGCGAGGCCGGGATCGTGCAGGACCTGCTGGAGCTGCGCAAGCACACCGGGATGATGATGCCCGCACCCGTCCAGGCGGCGATGACCGCGCTGCTGGGCGACGATGCCCACGTGCGCGAGCAGCGCGAGCGCTATCTGGCCCGCCGCGCGGTATTGCGCCCCGCGCTGGAGGCCGCCGGCTACCGGATCGACCATTCGGAGGGCTCGCTCTACCTGTGGGCCACCCGCGGTGAGGACAGCCGCACGACCCTGGACCGGCTGGCCGCGCTGGGCATCCTGGCCGCCCCCGGCGACTTCTACGGCACTGCGGGCGACCGGCACGTCCGGATCGCCCTCACCGCGACCGACGAGCGGATCGCGGCGGCGGCGCGGCGGCTGACCGCGGCGGCCTGACCCGCGGGCTACGCGCCCGGTGTGGCCGATCCGGAGGCCGCGGTCAGGAACGTCACCGTGACCGTGCGTGAGCCGGTGGACGCCACCGTGGTCCACTCCGGCAGCTTGCCGGCCGCCCACTGCCACTGCCGATCGGCCAACGTGACCTTGTCCACCCCCGACGAGCTCGCGTTGATCACCGCGTGGGAGGCGATCGCCCAGGCCTGTGCGTCCGAGGTGCCGGTCGCGGTCAGCGTGCGTCCGTCCCCGCTCACCTTCGCCGTCACTCCCAGCGCCTGGTGCATCGAGGTGGCCAGCCCGGCGGCGTCGGCCGCGCCCGGCGTCGAGTAGCCGCAGGTGACCCCGGCGGAGGTCTGGCCGGAGAGCACGCTGGCGATCACCCGGGCGTTCTGCTCGTGCTTGCGGTAGGCCTCGGGGTGGCCCGACTTCTGCACCGTCTGGGCCACCGTGGTGATGTCACCGGTCTCCCAGTCCGACACCTTGAGCAGGCTGGTGTAGAACGCGTCGCTCGCGTAGTAGGGATCGAGGATCTGGGCCCGGGTGCCCCAGCCCTGCGACGGCCGCTGCTGGAACAGCCCCACCGAGTCCCGGTCGCCGTAGTCGAGGTTGCGGATGCCGGACTCCTGGTAGGCGGTGGCCATCGCGATCGACCCGGCCCTGGCGGGCAGACCCCGGGCGACGGCCCGGCCGACGATGATGCCGGCATAGTGGGCCTGCTCCAGGTCCAGCACCGTCGTGTTGCCGCCGGCGACGAGCCGGCAACGGGGTTCGAACGGGGTGGGCTGGATGTACTCGTTCGTCCGCAACCAGACCAGGCCGCCGACCAGGGCGACGGCCACCAGGAGCACCAGGACACCGGCCGCGATGCCGCAGCCGGTGCGTCCGGACCGTCGGGGGCGCCGCGCCCGGCCGGGCAGGCCGTACGGATCCTCCGGGTCGGAGAGTTGACCGGGGGCGGACATCAATTCGTGTGCAGCGCTGCGTTCAGCTCGACGGTGCGGCCCTCGCGGGACCGCACCTGCACGGCGCCGGTGAGTGAGTTGCGGATGAACAGCAGGCCGCTCTGCCCGGACAGCTCGGCGGCCTTCGCGGTGCCGCCGTCGGGCAGCAGGACCTTGGTGCCGGCGGTGACGTACAGCCCGGCCTCGACCACGCAGTTGTCGCCCAGCGAGATGCCGATGCCGGAGTTCGCACCCAGCAGGCAGCCCTTGCCGATCGACACACGTTCCTTGCCGCCGCCGGACAGGGTGCCCATGATCGATGCCCCACCGCCGATGTCCGAGCCGTCGTCGACGACGACGCCCTGCGAGATCCGGCCCTCCACCATCGAGTGACCGAGCGTGCCGGCGTTGAAGTTGACGAAGCCCTCGTGCATCACCGTGGTGCCCTCGGCCAGATGGGCGCCCAGCCGGGCCCGGTCGGCGTCGGCGAGGCGTACGCCCCGGGGGACGACGTAGTCGATCATCCGCGGGAACTTGTCGACGGAGAACACCGTGACGTGGCCGAGCCGGGCCCGCAGTCGCGCCCGGGTGGCCTCGAAGTCGTCGACGGCGCACGGGCCGGCCGAGGTCCATACGACGTTCGGCAGCACCCCGAAGATGCCGTCGAGGTTGAGCGTGTTGGGCCGGACCAGGGTGTGGCTGAGCAGGTGCAGCCGCAGGTAGGCGTCCGCGGTGCCGGCCGGGGCTGCGTCCAGATCGATGACGGTGAGCACCGCCTCGGTGCGTACGTCCCGGGCCCCGTCGGTCACGATGCCGGCGGTCACCGACGCCGGGGCGCCCGCGCCGTCGGGCTCGCCCAGCGCCGGTGCGGGGTACCAGGTGTCCAGGACCTGGCCGGAGGCGTGGACGGTGGCCAGACCCCAGCCGTGTGCCGTACGTACGGTGTCACTCATGGCTCCGACTCTACCGAGTCGGGGCCAACCCCCTCGCACCGCGAGCACCGCTCGGACCGGGATCGGCGGGTAGGGTGCAGCCATGGCCCTGGACCTGCGCGCGGACGTCATCGACCTGCTCGGGACGATCGTCGACATCGAATCGGTGAGCGGTCACGAGGGCCGCCTGGCCGACGAGGTCGAGGCGGCGCTGCGGGGCTGCCGCCACCTGGCGGTGGTCCGCCTCGGCGACACCGTGATCGCCCGCACCGAGCTGGGCCGGCCCGAGCGGGTGGTCGTCGCCGGCCACCTCGACACCGTGCCGCTGGCGGACAACCTGCCCGCGCGGCTGCGGACGGTCGACGGCGAGGAGCGGATGTACGGCCGCGGCACCTGCGACATGAAGGCCGGGGTGGCGGTGGCCCTCTCGCTGGCCGCGGAGCTCGCGGAACCGTGCCGGGACGTCACCTGGATCTTCTACGACAACGAGGAGGTGGAGGCCTCCCGCAACGGGCTCAACCGGGTGGAGCGGGAGCGGCCCGACCTGATGCAGGGCGACTTCGCCGTGCTCGGGGAGCCGTCCGGGGCCCGGGTCGAGGGGGGCTGCCAGGGCACGATGCGGTTCACCGTCACCGTCCCCGGGGTGGCCGCCCACTCCGCGCGGGCCTGGCAGGGGGTCAACGCGATCCACCGGACCGGCGAGCTGCTGGCCCGACTGGCGGCGTACGTCCCCCGCCGGGTCGTCGTGGACGGACTGGAGTACATCGAGGGGCTCAACGCCGTCCGGATCGCCGGCGGGGTGGCCGGCAACGTCATCCCCGACCGGTGCACGACCGAGATCAACTTCCGCTTCGCCCCGGACCGTACGCCGGAGCAGGCGGAGGCGTACGTCCGGGAGTACTTCGCCGGGTACGAGCTGGTGGTGACCGACCTGGCGCCGGGGGCGCGGCCGGGGTTGGACCTGCCGATCGCCCGGGACTTCCTCCGGGCGGTCGGATCCGAGCCGGCGCCGAAGTACGGCTGGACCGACGTCGCCCGGTTCTCGGCGCGCGGGGTGCCGGCGGTGAACTACGGTCCCGGGGACGCGCTCAAGGCCCACCAGGACGACGAGTACGTCGCTCTCGCCTCGGTCCGCCGGGTCCGGGCCGCCCTCGCCGGATGGCTGGGCCGGCAGCGATGATGCCCTGGCTGCTGGTGGGCCTGGCGGCGGTCGTGCTGGGACTCACCGTGCCGGTCGCCCGGGGCGCCTTCGGGGAGATGCCGGAACCGCCGGTGCTCGACGACCCGCCGACCCCCGTCGACGACACCCCGGCCCTCGACCCGGATGCCCCCTGACTTGCCCGGTGCAGGATAATGGAAGCGGTTTGTACGTTTCCAACGAGGTGAGGATGCACGATGGCAGCTATGAAGCCCCGGACCGGCGACGGCCCCATGGAAGTCACCAAGGAAGGCCGGGGGATCGTCATGCGGGTCCCGCTCGAGGGGGGCGGCCGGCTCGTCGTCGAGATGAATCCCGCTGAGGCATCGGAGCTGGCCGGAGCACTCGCCGCGGTCGTCGGCTGATCATCCCCACCACCCGGCCCCGGGTCCCGCGCCCGGGGCCTCGGCGTGCCCGACCCCGCCCCGACCTGCCCCTGCCGGCTCAGCCGCGGACGGCCCGCAGCTCCGGGTGCGCGGCGTAGTACTCGATCGCCCGCTGGTAGACCTCGACGGTCTGTCGGGCGATCTTCTGCCAGGAGAACACTTCCACCGCCCGCCGACGACCGGCCTTGCCCATCGCCTCGGCCCGGGCCGGATCCCGCACCAACTCGTTCAGCCGGGCCGCGAACTGCGCCTCGAAAGCCTTCACGTACTCCACGTCGCCGGCCTGTGCCGGGTCGTACGGCACCAGCAGGCCGGTCCGGCCGTCCTCGACGACCTCCGGGATGCCGCCGACGGCACTGGCCACCACGGCCGTCTCCGAGGCCATCGCCTCCAGGTTCACGATGCCCAGCGGCTCGTAGATCGACGGGCAGGCGAACACGGTGGCGTGGGCCAGCACCTGCCGTACGCTCGGCCGCGGCAGCATCTCCTGCACCCAGGTGACGCCACCGCCGCGGGACTCCTTCAGATGGGCGAACGCCTCGTTGAACTCCGCAGCGATCTCCGGGGTGTCCGGGGCACCGGCCAGCAGCACCAGCTGGGTGTCGGGGTCGAGCTGCTCCGCCGCCCGGACCAGGTGCACCAGACCCTTCTGCCGGGTGATCCGGCCGACGAAGGCGACGTACGGACGGGACAGGTCGATCCCCAGACCCTCGACGACGTCGGTGTGCGGATCGGGGGTGAACTCCTCCGGGTCGATGCCGTTGAGCACCACGTGGACCTTCTCCGGGTCCAGCTCGGGGTAGGCCGCCAGGATCGACCGGCGCATCCCGTTCGACACCGCGATCACCGCCGAGGCGCCGTTGTACGCGGTCCGCTCCGCCCAGGAGGAGAGGTTGTAGCCACCGCCGAGCTGCTCCTTCTTCCACGGCCGGTCCGGCTCCAGCGAGTGGGCGGACACGACGTGCGGGATCTCACGGAAGATGCCGCCCAGGTGGCCGGCCAGGTTCGCGTACCAGGTGTGGGAGTGCACCAGGTCGAGCCGCTCCGGCAGGGCCGCGACCATCGACAGGTCGGCGCCGAACACCCGCAGCGCCGCGTTCGCCCCGGCGGGGTAATTCTCCGCGTGGGCGGTCGCCCCCTCACGGGGCTCACCCATGCACTGGACGTCGACGTCGATGAACGCGCGGAGCTGGGGAACGAGCTGCTGGACATGCACGCCGGCGCCCCCGTAGATGGTCGGTGGGTACTCCCTGGTCAGGACCGAAACACTCAGGCTCATGGGAGGATGCTCGCACACCTCGACCGCTCGGATGGTGCGGGTTGTGACACTTCCGGTGAGTCTCGGCAAATCGCTTGTTCGTGGCCTGCGCGGGCCATAGGTTCGGGTCATGACGTCCCGCCCCAAGGTCCTGTCCATCGTTCTCGCCGGTGGTGAGGGCAAGCGACTGATGCCCCTCACCCTCGACCGTGCCAAACCGGCCGTCCCCTTCGGAGGGACGCTGCGCCTGATCGACTTCGTGCTGTCGAACATGGTGAACTCCGGTCTGCTCCAGGTCGCCGTCCTGACCCAGTACAAGTCCCACTCGCTCGACCGTCACATCACGCTCACCTGGCGGATGTCGAACATGCTCGGCAACTACATCACGCCGGTGCCCGCCCAGCAGCGACTCGGTCCGCACTGGTACCAGGGCAGCGCGGACGCCATCTACCAGTCGATGAACCTGATCAAGGACGCCCACCCGGACTACATCGTGGTCTTCGGGGCGGACAACATCTACCGGATGGACATCAGCCGGATGCTGGAGGCACACATCGACTCGGGGCTCGGGGCGACTGTGGCAGGCATCCGGGTGCCGCGCGCCGAGGCCAGTGCCTTCGGCATCATCGATGCCGGCGAGGACAAGAAGATCCGCCAGTTCCTGGAGAAGCCGGCCGACCCGCCGGGGCTGCCGGACAGCCCGGACGAGTCCTTCGCCTCGATGGGCAACTACATCTTCGACAAGGACGCTCTGGTCGCCGCGCTCGAGGCGGACGCCGCCGACGAGAACGCCCGGCACGACATGGGCGGGGACATCATCCCGGCGTTCGTGGCGAAGGGCGAGGCGCAGGTCTACGACTTCACCGACAACAACGTGCCCGGCGCCACCGAGGAGGACCGCAACTACTGGCGGGACGTGGGCACCATCGACGCGTTCTTCGACGCGCACATGGACCTCGTCGCGGTGAAGCCCAACTTCAACCTCTACAACGACGACTGGCCGATCTTCAGCTACCAGCGCCAGTTGCCGGGGGCGAAGTTCACCCTGCGCGGCACCGCCGAGGACTCCATCGTGTCCGCCGGCTGCATCATCTCCGGCGGCGACGTCGACTCCTCGGTGCTGTCCCCGCAGGTCCGGGTCGACAAGTGGGCCAAGGTCGAGCAGTCGATCCTGATGGACAGTGCCCAGGTCGGCCGCAACGCGGTGGTCCGCCGGGCCATCCTGGACAAGAACGTGGTGGTCGAGCGGGGCGCCGAGGTGGGCGTCGATCACGAGGCCGACCGGGCCCGTGGCTTCACCGTCTCCGCCGGGGGGATCACCGTGGTGCCGAAGGACTTCGTGATCAGGGCGGTCTGATCGTCAGGTAGGGACGTAGGCGTGGGCTCCATCCATCCGGGTGGGGCCCACGCCTACGCCGTCCTGTCCGGAAAGGACCGGAAGGATTCAGGAGGCGCGCCGGGAGGCGACCAGCAGGCCGTTGCCGACCGGCAACAGGGCCGGCACCCAGACGTCCTCCATCGCCGCGACGCCCTCGAGCGCCTCGCGGATGACGATCGTCTCGTTGTCCTCGTTCTGCGGGTCGGCGACCAGGTTGTACCAGAGGGCGTTGTTGACCACCAGCACCCCGTCGGGCCGCAGCAGCCGCTGGGCCTGCTCGATGTACTCGCCGCAGTCCAGCATGTCGCCGTCGACGAACACCAGGTCGTACGCGGCGTCGGACAGCTTGGGCATCACGGTCAGCGCGTCACCGGCGATCAGCCGGATCCGGTTGGACGGCACCCCTGCGTCGCGGAACATCCGGCGGGCCACCCGCTGGACCTCACTGTCGGCGTCGATGCTGGTCAGCACCCCCTCCGGCACCATCCCGGCGTACAGCGCCAGCCCGGACACGCCGGTGCCGGAGCCGATCTCGACCACCGAACGGGCCCGCGCCGCGCGGGCGAGGAGGGTCAGCACGGTGGCCACCCCGGGGCTGACCGGCATGCTGTCCAGCTGTTCGGCGGCCTCCCGGGCGCGGGCGGCCTCCGGGCGTTCCCGGCGGAAGCCCTCGGCGTACGCCCAGGTTGCCTCGTCCGGGCCGAGTGCCGGCGCCCCGGTGTCGGACCGTGGGTCGGCCGGGGCGGGTGGCTCGGCGGGGCCGATCACCGGCGGGGTCTCGGGCGCGGTGGGGGCGAAGATGTCGTGCATCCGGTCCGAGCTCGCGGACTTCTTCGCCGCCGGACCCGGGGCGGCAGCCTTCTGGGTGGTCTTGCGAGTGGTCACGTACTCAGCCTAACCAATGAGCGCCGGTGTGGAAGGGGGACGCGCGCCCCGGCCTGTCTCCGGTGATGGTCCACCTGGCGCCCTCGACCACCCCTCCGGCCGGCCCCGCGGCATAGAATCGCGCCATGACCGACCCCACGCACACTGCCACCGAGCCGCCTTTCGGCCGCCTGTTGACCGCCATGGTGACGCCGTTCGACGACAAGGGCGACCTCGACCTGGCCTCCGCCCGGGCGCTCGCCACGCACCTGGTGGATGACCTGCGTCACGATGGTCTGGTCATCAACGGGACCACCGGTGAGGCCCCGACCACCACCGACGAGGAGAAGGCGGCGCTCGTCGCCGCCGTCGTCGACGAGGTCGGGAACCGGGCCCACATCGTCGCGGGGGTCGGCACCAACTCCACCCGGCACACCTGCGAGCTGGCCCGGCAGGCCGCGGCCGCCGGGGCGGACGGCCTGCTGGTCGTCACCCCGTACTACTCCCGCCCCCCGCAGGAGGGACTGCTGAGCCACTTCCGGGCCGCCGCCGACGCGACCGACCTGCCGGTGGTGGTGTACGACATCCCCAGCCGGGCCGGGATCCCGGTGCAGACGGAGACCCTGGTCAGGCTGGCCGAGCACCCCCGGATCGTCGCGGTCAAGGACGCCAAGGGACAGATCGTAGAGTCGGCGAAGGTCATCGCCGCCACCGGTCTGGCCTACTACGCCGGTGACGACGCCATCACCCTGCCGCTGCTGTCCGTCGGGGGGGTGGGTCTGGTGGGGACGTCGACCCACTTCACCGGACTGCTCGCCCGGCAGCTGATCGACGCCTGGGTGGCCGGTGACGCCGCGACGGCGCTGCGGCTCAACCAGCGGGCGTTGCCCGTCTTCACCGGGGTGTTCGCCGCCCAGGGGTGCAGCATGGTCAAGGCGACGCTGGCCCGGCAGGGACGCCCGGTCGGCGGGCTGCGCGCGCCGCAGGTGCTCCCGGCCGACGACCTCGTCGAGGCGTACGTCGACACGCTCCGTGCCGTCGACCTCTTCTGATCCCGGGTCGCCCGGTGGCAGCCGCGCCGGGACGCTCGTCCTCGCCGCGGTGATCGCCGTCGTCGTCGGGGTCCCCGCCGGGTACGCCGGCGCCCGGTTCGGGACCGCGCCGGGCGCCGGCGCCTCGCCGTCCGCCCGGGTCAGCACGGCCGCTTCCAGAGACGGCACCCCGGCCCCGGTCACCCTGGACGCCGCGGCCCTCGCTCCGGAGGCGCTGCGGTCCACCGTGTCGATCCGGGCCACCGGCGCCAGCGGCGAGGGGAGCGGATCCGGGATCGTGCTGGCCGGCGGCCGGGTGGTGACGAACAACCATGTGATCGCCGCCGCGGTGCGGGGCGGGCGGATCGAGGTCACCGTCGCCGACGGCCGGCGCACCACCGCGACGGTGCTCGGCGCCAGCCGGGCATACGACCTCGCCGTGCTCTCGGTGGACTTCTCCGGCCTCGGCGACGCGGTCGTGCCGGCGCAACTCGGCAGCTCCGCCGGGCTGGCCGTCGGCCGGCCGGTGATCGCAGTCGGCGCGCCGTACGGTCTGCAGGAGACCGTCACCGCGGGCATCGTCTCGGCCCTCGGGCGCCCGATGCAGGTCGCCGATCCCACTGCCGGGAGTGGCGACCCCACCGCCTACATCAATGCCATCCAGACCGATGCCCCGATCAATCCCGGCAACTCGGGCGGGCCGCTCTACGACGCCGGCGGCCGGGTGGTGGGCATCAACTCCGCGATCCTGACCGCCGACGGGGCGCCGGCGCGCAGCGGGAGCGTCGGCCTCGGTTTCGCGATCCCGCTGGACGAGGCGCTGCCGATCATCACCGCCCTCGCTGCCGACGGCATGGTGTCCTATCCGGTCCTCGGGGCCTCGGCGGAGGCGACCGCCGACGGGGTCGGCGTGCGGCTCAGCTCGGTCGATGCCGGGGGACCGGCGGCGGCCGCCGGGCTACGGGCCGGGGACGTGGTGACGACGCTGGGCGGGGTCACCGTGGCGGACGGCACCGCCCTGATCGTGCAGGTCCGTCGGCACCGGCCCGGGGAGACCCTGGTGGCCGACTACCGGCGGGACGGGTCCGCCGGGCAGGCACTGGTCACCCTCTCAGGTCGGGTCGGATAGGTTGGGCCCGTGTTCGGACTGGGTGCGGGTGAGATCGCGGTCATCGTCGTCCTCGCGGTGATCCTGTGGGGCCCCGACAAGCTGCCCGAGCTCGCCCGCAAGGCGGCCCGGCTGATCCGCTTCTTCCGCCAGGTGGCCAACGACGCCCAGGTCACCGTCCGCAACGAGCTCGGCCCCGGCTTCGAGGACTTCGACATCACCGACCCCAAGGGCTCGGTGCGACGCTACGTGATGAAGCAGGGCGGGCTGGACGGGGTCGAGGACCTGGTGCAGACCCTGCGCGACGCGTCTGCCGAGATCGACGAGGCGGCGGAGGACTTCCGCCGCTCCATCGACACCGACGGCGATGGGGTGATCAGCCCCGAGGAGGCCCGGGCCGCCGGGATCGCCGTGCCCGGCGCCCCGTTCGACTCCGAAGCCACGTAGGGCCGGCGGCAGTGCCCCGGCCGAGCCCCCTGAGGGCTGCCGTCAGTC
>Ga0334882_1003478_pt1 | contig 14398 bp, 10 predicted proteins | sample GraSluR1_MG_5_FD_207226 | JGI IMG/M metagenome (GOLD analysis project Ga0334882, IMG submission 207226) | Sludge microbial communities from methane-producing bioreactor in Wageningen University, Netherlands - Granular Sludge_15_04-R1 | ecosystem: Engineered > Bioreactor > Anaerobic >... | reverse complement strand
AGAAGAACTTTATTACTCTGAATATGGGAAAGAAAGATGGGGTTGATGTTGATATGGCAGTAACGACTATTGACGGAGTGGCCGGGATCATTGTGGGATCTTCCGATAATTTTTCGGTCGCAATGTCCGTCCTGAACCTCGACTTCAGAGTAAGCGCCCGGATAAGGTCCAACGGTTATTTCGGTTCACTCAGCTGGGACGGACGTAACACAGGGGAGGCTATCCTGAGCGAGATCCCCCAGCATGCGCCTGTTATTCAGGGCGATACAATAGAAACAACTGCATATAGCGCTATCTTCCCTGAAGGTATATTGATAGGGACCATAAGCAATTTCGAAAGGAGCGGAAGTGATTTTTACAATATAAGAGTTTCACTGGCAACAGACTTCAGAAAGCTTACTCACGTTAATATTATAGGCAATCTGAGGCGTGAGGAACAGCTTCAACTTGAAAACCAGTTTCAATGATCAATACACTTATTAGATACGGGATCATATTCTTCCTACTGATACTGCTCCAGCTTCTGGTTATGAACAATATTCAGTTCAGCGGATATGTTAATCCTTACATATATGTGATGATAATACTTCTCATGCCGGTGGAGATTGCGGCCTGGTTGCTTTTAATCATCGCATTCCTGACCGGCATCAGTGTGGATATTTTTTCAGGCTCACCCGGCATGCATGCATCGGCAACCGTCCTGGCCGCCTTTGTTCGTCCCTTTGTTCTCAGGATAATCTCTCCCCGCGATGGTTATGAGTCAGGGCAGGGACCCTCTATGGTTACTTACGGATTCAAATGGTACCTGTTGTATGCAGGGATAATTGTAGTGATACATCACACAGCACTATTCTATCTCGAGGTCTTCAGGTTTACGGATTTCTTCAGAACAATGATGAGGGTATTGCTCAGTTCACTCTTTTCAGTAACATTCATCCTTTTTGCCGAGTATTACAGGAAAGGAAGATAACGGTTGAGACTATGAAAGATGCATTCATAAACAGGAAGTATATTATAATGTCGATCATAGCGATTGCTTCTCTGGCATTGATTGTCAGGCTCTTTGTAATTCAGATCGTAAAAGATACGTACCGGATGTCGGCTGAGAATAATGTGCTGCGGCATGTAATCCAATATCCGGGCAGGGGACTTATTTATGACCGTAACGGGAAGCTGATGGTGTATAATCAGGCAGCTTACGACCTCATGGTTGTCCCTTCACAGACAACGGCGATTGATACGGCTGAATTCTGCAGCCTCCTGGGTATCACACCTTCTGTATTCAATGAAAGGATGAAAACCGCGATATCCTATTCAAGACGTGCTCCCTCTGTTTTTCTCAAGATGATATCAGCTGAAACTTATGCAACATTTCAGGAGAAGATGTTCCTCTTCCCCGGATTTTATATACAGCCAAGGACACTCCGCAAATATTCAAATCCTGTTGCAGCACATATTCTGGGGTATGTCAGCGAGGTGGACGAGGGCATTATTGCCAGGGATCCCTATTACAAGTCGGGTGACTATATCGGCAAGCTGGGCATTGAGGAGGCCTATGAAAAGGAGTTGAGAGGAGAGAGAGGAGTGAAAATATTCATGGTTGATGTTTACAGCAGGATCAAGGGATCATATAATGAAGGGAGGTCAGATGTGGATGCTGTTCAGGGATCCGATATAATATCATCTGTGGATATGGACCTGCAGGAGTACGGAGAGTTTCTGATGAGGAACAAGACCGGTAGTATAGTGGCACTTGAACCTGAGACAGGGGAAGTACTGGCACTGGTGTCCTCTCCTGCATATGACCCCGCACTGCTGGTGGGCAGAGTCAGGTCGGAAAACTACTCCAGGCTGAGTGCCGACACGATGCTCCCTCTCTTTAACAGGGCACTCATGGCCGCCTACCCTCCCGGATCAACTTTCAAGACCCTGAACGGATTGATAGGACTTCAGGAGGGTGTAGTGAGTCCCTTAACCGAGTTCGGCTGCAATAATGGTTATCTGTTCGTGGGCTGCCATTCGCACAGTTCACCTCTTAACTTTATACATGCTGTCTCAAACTCATGCAATTCATACTTCTGCCAGACGTTCAGACGAATCCTCGAGAATCCGGCCTATCCCTCCCTTTATGATGCCTTTGATAAATGGAAGGCTTACATAAATGAATTTGGTTTCGGCGAAAAGCTGGGAACTGACTTTGTAAATGACCTGCCGGGATTTATCCCCTCAGTAAGCTATTTCGACAAATACCATGGGAAAAACGGATGGCGGGCCCTCACAGTAATCTCCCTTGCCATAGGACAGGGAGAAATACTCACAACCCCTCTCCAGATGGCAAACATGACAGCAGCTATCGCAAACAGGGGTTACTATGTCAGCCCGCATATAGTAAAATCAATCGGCTCTTCAGGTAAACCAGACCCCAGATTTCTTGAAAAACATTTTGTCAGCATCGACTCGGTTAATTTTGAGCAGATGGTTTCGGGAATGGAAGAGGCTGTGAATGGCGGAGCAGGCTCAACAGCAAGGATTGCTGCACTTAAAGATATAATAGTCTGCGGCAAGACCGGTACTGCTGAAAATCCGCATGGAGAGGACCATTCGGTATTCATAGCCTTTGCACCCAGGGATAATCCTAAGATTGCAATCGCAGTATTCGTCGAGAATGCCGGATTCGGTGCAACTTATGCAGCCCCGATAGCAAGCCTGATGATGGAAAAATATATCAAGGGGAAAATTACAAATAAATGGCTCGAACAACGCATGCTTGATTTAAATCTGGTTGACGGGTGAGAAGAAGCATAAATATCTGGAAAGGACTCGACAAGGTTACGGTATTGATCTTCCTGGCTTTGATCATTATGGGATGGTTTAATATATACGCTGCCGTTTATAATGAAGATGAGGCAGGTATATTAAATCTCTCCCAGCGCTATGGGAAACAATTTGTATGGATAGTGGCAACAATAGTTCTTGCCGTCTTTATTGTAATAATCGACACCAGGTTCTACGTCTTCTTTGCCTGGTTCATCTATGCAGGACTGATTTTACTGCTCCTGCTTGTCCTGATAATTGGGAAGGAGGTAAACGGTGCAAAATCGTGGTTTGAATTCGGCCCGGTCAGTCTTCAGCCTTCGGAATTCGCAAAATTTGCAACAGCCCTTGCTCTTGCAGCCTATCTTAGCTCCAAAAAGCATGATCTGACCAAAGTTGCCACTTTCCTGACCGCCTCAGCTGTTATCCTCTTTCCGGCAACGCTGATACTTCTTCAGCCGGATACAGGGTCAGCTGTTGTGTTCCTGGCATTATATATTGTCCTGTTCAGGGAAGGACTTAGTCCTTATATCTTTGTAGCCGGCTTGCTGATGGCAATACTCTTTTTTGTCACGCTTCTTTTTGAAAACCTCTATATCACAATTGCCCTTATACTGGTCGCATTCCTTCTCACTTTAGCTGCAACAAGAAAACAGAAAGTATGTTTCGCAGGACTCGGTATTTTGATAGTGACAACAGGGATAATTTATTTATTCAGTTATTTCGTCCTTAAAATAAGGAGCAGCGAAGAGATGATAATACTCGTGTCGCTTATTATATCCGGACTCTTTTACGGTCTATATATCTATAACAGGAAGGCGGTCTCGATACTGATAATCTACCTTTACCTTGTCGGCAGTCTCTTATTCCTGAATTCTGTCCAGTTTGCATTTAACAATCTACTTAAACCTCATCAGAAAGAAAGAGTCGAAATCATGCTGGGTTTTAAGAGCGATCCTCACGGGACAGGGTATAACCTGAACCAATCGCTGATATCAATAGGATCGGGGGGCTTCTCAGGAAAGGGGTACCTTCAGGGAACTCAAACCAAATTCAAATTTGTGCCGGCCCAGAGCACTGACTTCATTTTCTGCACTGTTGGTGAGGAGTGGGGATTTCTTGGTTCCCTGGTAGTTGTCGCTTTATTCACTTTCTTCCTGTTGAGGCTCGTGTTTCTGGCAGAAAGACAAAAATCTGTTTTCCCAAGGATTTATGGCTATGGGGTGATAGCAGTGTTCTTCGTCCATTTCTTTATTAACATCGGGATGGCAATCGGCCTTTTACCGGTTGTAGGCATACCCCTGCCGTTTTTCAGTTACGGAGGCAGCTCCCTGTGGGGATTCACGATACTGCTTTTCATATTCCTGAGATTCGACGCAAGCCGCAACGAGTATCTTATCTGACCTGGTCAGAATGGGATGGTGATCCTGTGTGAGATCTCTATACCGAAATCATTCTCAACATAATCTATGAGCTGGGGAAAGAACTCCAGGAAATCTTCCTGCAGGGCATAATAATTCTTTTTGAGCGCGCGTGCGGCAAACCTTGACTCTTTTGGCAGGGTTGTACGTTTGCTCAGTGTTCTGAGGACATGCCGTATGCCGGGTATTGTCTGATAAGATTCGATCCAGTTATTGATAATGAAAAAGGGCATCATCTCCTGGACATTAGCCGGGAGTATCTCATAATTGTTCACCAGTGCCCTGTAAAAATTATATGTGACACTCTCAAGTGGCCTTCTTGAAAAGAAGTTCCATTCCTTTGTGAGGAAATGATCATAGATTATGTCTGTAACTACCCCTGCATATCTGTGATATTTCCGGGTAAAGAATATTTTGCTTCTGTGAACGACCGGATGGCTGTCGGTAAAACTATCGATATGACGATGAACAATGATCCCTTTCCTTATCAGGTCGGGGTATTTTAAATAATCGCGCCCTTTTACATAATCGCCTATGTAGTTTCCGATGATGATTTTTTCATCGTCGCCAGAGAGGTATATGTGGGCTAAAACATTCATTTTGTGCTATAATAGTACAAAGAATTTGCCATTTCTTCCTTATCCTGAAAACATTTTATTTAACACATTTTCACATTTGTATAGATATGTAATTATGACATTGATTAACAAGGTGTTGCAGGCTGTTTAACATCGTATGAAAAAATAAGAGTGAAATGTTCGGAATTTAACTCCGCAAGTTATAAATTTGCCACTTCATCATTTATTAAACTTCTTTAGCTTTTAAATATTTTGTAATCAATCATTGGAGGTATTATGGCCGTAAAAAAGGTAATTATTTTAGGCGCTGCCGGACGCGATTTTCATAATTTCAATATTTATTACAGGGATAATCAAGATTACAATGTTGTCGCCTTTACGGCTGCCCAGATCCCTGATATTGACGGGAGGAAATATCCTAAAGAGCTGTCAGGCAACCTCTATCCTGATGGAATTCCGGTGTATCCAGAATCTGAACTTCCGGAACTCATAAAGAGACTGGAGGCTGAAGAGTGTATCTTCTCCTATAGCGATGTTACCTATCAGAAGGTTATGGAGGTAAGCGCTATTGTGAATGCAGCCGGCGCCTCTTTTGTTCTTTTAGGGCCCGCAGATACCATGCTGAAGAGCAGTAAACCTGTAATTGCTGTCGGAGCTGTACGAACCGGATGCGGCAAAAGTCAGACATCGAGGAGGGTTATTGAGATTCTTATGCAAAGAGGTCTTAAGGTGGTGGCTGTACGTCATCCGATGCCTTACGGTGACCTCAATGCCCAGAAAGTGCAGCGTTTTGCTACCCTGAAGGACCTTGAGAAACATAAATGCACTGTTGAGGAGATGGAGGAATATGAGCCTCACGTAGTACGTGGTAATGTCATCTATGCGGGTGTCGATTACGAGGCAATCCTTCGTAAAGCAGAGAATGATCCTGATGGCTGTGATGTGATAGTATGGGATGGCGGCAACAATGATTTTCCATTTTTTAAACCCGACCTGATGATCACCGTTACCGATCCACACAGGGCAGGGCATGAGCTGAGGTATTATCCTGGCGAGGTCACTCTCCGCCTAGCCGATGTAGTGGTGATAAACAAGATCGATTCTTCATCTCCTGAAGCGATACAGATCGTAAGAGAGAGCATTGAAAAGGTCAATCCCGGTGCAGTTGTAATCGACGGAGCCTCACCGATCAGGGTTGATGACCCTTCGCTGATAAGAGGGAAGAGAGTACTTGTGGTTGAGGATGGTCCCACACTTACTCACGGAGAAATGAAGCTGGGAGCAGGAGTAATTGCGGCAAGGAAATTCGGAGCCTCAGAGATGGTTGATCCCAGGCCATTCACGGTTGGAAGGCTCACCGATACTTTTACAACCTATCCGGGGATAGGGACACTACTCCCTGCTATGGGATACGGGGAACAACAGCTGAGGGACATGGAGACTACAATCAACAATACTGACTGTGACACTGTTATCATTGCAACCCCTATTGACCTGAGCAGGATAATAGATATAAGGAAGCCCCACACCAGGGTATATTATGACCTGCAGGAGATAGGTGCACCTGATCTTTCAATGGTACTGGATGAATTTATCGGCAAGCATAAACTTGTTTCAGCAATGTAAGGGGTTTACCGTCTTACACGGGCGTTCCCTTTCCAGATGCTCCATACCTGCTCCTCATCGGCGGGCTGTGCATAGTCGGTGAGTGAAGTTGTGGCAAGTGCGCCGGTGGCCCATCCGAACTCAACCCATTTTGCAGACTCCATACCTTTCAGCATGGCATAAAGCATTCCCCCGACAAAACCATCTCCCCCTCCTATGCGGTCGAGTATTTGAATCTTTCTTGGTTCAACAACATGCCAGTTTTTATCCTCCAGCATTATGGCTCCCCACAGATGTGCGTTCACACTTATTGCCTCGCGGAGTGTGGTGGCAAACACTGAAGCATTGGGGTACGCTTTTTTTACATGGCTTATCATTACCCTGAAGCTCTCAATCTTTGATCCAAGATCTTTTCCCCCTGCCTCGGGTCCCTCAATGCCCAGGCAAAGCTGGAAATCCTCCTCATTTCCGACAAGAATATCCGACACTCCGGCAATCTCAGAAAAAACTCCTCCAAGCTCCTCTTCGCGTCCTTTCCAGAACGAAGCCCTGTAGTTGAGATCGAACGAGATACGTGTACCGTACCTCTTTGCCGTACGTGCCAGCTCGAGACAGAATCTGCTTGTCTCGGGTGAGAGGGCTCCAATAAGCCCTGATAAATGCAGTATCTGAACACCCTCTTTTCCGAAGATAATGTCGAGATCAAAATCTTTCATATTGAGAGTTCTCCCGACTTCCCCCGCGCGGTCGTTGTGCACCCTGGGCCCGCGTGTTCCGAATCCCGAATCGGCTATGTTGAACTGATGCCGGTAGCCCCAGGGGCCTCCCTGGTCAACTTCAACACCCTCGTAAGCCATATGCCTGCCGGCAAGATTGTCTTTGATAAATCTGGCTATCGGGCTCTCTTTAACAAAGGTAGTCAGTACTTTAACGGGCAGTCCCAGGTAAGAAGAGATACTGGCCACATTTGTCTCGGCGCTTGTGGCCTGCATAATAAATGTGTCACTGCAGTGTACAGGCTGGGAATTAACCGGAGTAATCCTCACACCCATACTGGTTGGCACCAGCAACGCCCACCTGAAATCTCTTTTAAGCTCTATCATCCTTTTACTGGTTAAATATTATAATATATGAATGAATTTCCTTTCCGGCTGAAAAAAACAACACACGAAGCTAAACTCCGGACTCTATTTCATCCTTTCCCTCAGCTTCCTGGCCTCTTCCTCAAATCCAGGCTTTCTGAGAAGTGCAAACATGTTCTTCTTGTAAGCCTCTACACCCGGCTGATCGAACGGATTCACGTCGAGTATGTAACCGCTTACTGCGCAGGCTATTTCAAAAAAACAGATCATCTGTCCCATATAGAATTCGTCGAGTTCGGGCACATTCAGTGTTATAATGGGTACGTTTCCGTCGTTATGTGCAAGCACAGTACCTTTCTCGGCGCAATAATTGACCTCCGAGAGGCGTTTCCCGGCTATATAGTTTAGCTGGTCAGAATCTTCCTTTTCTGCGGGGACTGTAATCTTTTTGCGGGGCTTATTAACTGAAATAATAGTTTCGAAGAGGATCCTCTGTCCCTCCTGGATATATTGTCCGAGCGAGTGAAGATCGGTAGTGAAATCGACGGATGAAGGATATATTCCTTTTCCGTCCTTGCCCTCACTTTCGCCGAAAAGCTGTTTCCACCATTCCGCTAAATAATGAAGGCGGGGTGTGAATCCGGCAAGTATCTCGATATTACGGCCGGACTGCAGAATCAGATTTCTGGCAGATGCATACAGAAGGGCCGGGTTTGTAAGAGCATTTCTGTTGTTCTTTGTTATAGCTTCCATCACTTTTGCCCCTTTCACCATCGTTTTAATATCCAGGCCGCTTATTGCAATTGGCAGAAGCCCTACCGGGGTCAATACAGAAAACCTTCCGCCAATGTTGTCGGGGATAACAAATGTTTCATATCCGTTCAGCTCCGCAAGTGTGCGCAATGCTCCCTTTTCCTTGTCGGTGATGGCTACTATTCTGTCAGCCGCAGTCACTTTACCAACCCTCCTTTCGAGGTGATCTTTGAGTAACCTGAAGGCAATTGCCGGCTCTGTGGTCGTCCCTGACTTGGAAATCACAACTATTGAATAGTTTCTGTTATCCAGTATTTCAAGAAGGTCTGACATATAATCCTCGCAGATATTCTGCCCGGCGTAGAAGATTTGATGTTGTTTCCCCTTCAGAAGGGGCTGAAAAGTATGGGAGAGAGCCTCTATCACTGCCCTTGCCCCGAGGTAGGAGCCTCCGATACCTATTATTACCGTGGTATCTGACACGGATCTCAGGTGACGTGCGACCCTGTTTATTTTGTCGAGCTGAGGCAGGATATCATCGGCCAGGGTCAGCCATCCCAGAAAATCATTTCCTGGTCCGGTGCCTGTGTTGAGAGTGTCGAGGTGCCTTACTGACTGCTGTGCAAGGGCTGCAACCTCTTCATACGATACAAACGCGGCCGTGTTTTTCAGATCGATGCTAATATTGTCCTTCATTGCTGGGGGGGTTATAGAGGTTCCGTTTATAATGCAAAATTAATAAAAAAAGCCATCGAGAGCGACCACGACGGCTTGTTATAAATAAGAAATTATATGTTGGATTGTAACTATCTTTTACGTATTCCTCCTGCACTTGAGGAGTGTGCATCGACATATTTCGGGTTGCCTCTGTAGTTGATATCTCCGGCGCTGGAGGCCCTTGCTGTAAGTTTCTCCGATACTGCTACATCAGCATCGCCGGCACTCGAAGCTGAGACATCGGCCTCCCTGGCTGTAAGGTTAAAGGCATTAAGGTCACCGGCGCTGCTTAGTGTTGCTTCGAGCACGTCAGCCTCACCAGAAAGGGTTATATCACCAGAGCTGCTTATGTCGGCCCTTATCCTGTCTGCAAAAACATCGAGTCTGATATTTCCGGCACTGCTTGCAGAGAGTCTTAGCGATTTTGTCTTAACGGGAGTCTCTCCTATAACATCACCTGCGCTGGAGGTACTTACCGAAGTGATATCTTTCATTGTTACGTAAACACGCTTCCTTTCTGCCGAACGGATATTGGCATCGGTATATATATTCAGAACATCATTACGAACCTCGGTTATAATATATTCGTGGAGGTTCTCATCGGTCTCGACAGTGATCTTGTGAATATTACCCTGACTCAGGTAAACGTCAATTCCGGTGCTTACCCTGATACCGGTAAATTCACCTGCCTGCCTCTCCTTTGTTACTACATTCCTGTTTCCCGTGACAGTTCTTCTGAACTGGCCGTTGAGACATGCTGTGAGGCTCAGACAGAATAAAATGATAGTCAGTTGCTTAATGTTTTTCATTTTGCAGTTTCTTTAATTTATAAAGGTCTGTTACTGTTCCCTGTTAATTCAATTTAAAGACCTCAACAAAGAAGAAATGTTGCATCCAAACAAAAAAAACTTTTTTCTTGTGACTTTTGTCTTTTGTCTTCTTAAGCTCTGCGCCCTGCGCTAATAGCCCGAAGCCCGAAGCCCCCCGCCTGACCGCTGACGCAGTCAGTCGGGCAGGGAAGCCCGAAGAAAGAAGCTCCCAGTTCTTGCCCTGCGCCCTCCGCCCTGCGCTCTGAGCCTTCTACCTGAAGTTAACAACCCTTTCCCCGTTGCGGAAAGCTACAACGAAAGCCTGTTCAAATCCGGCCTTGCGCATGGCTGACTGGAGTGCCGCTGCTTCTCTGAGTATATTGAATTCCCCGGCGCAGGACCGGTAGGCTCCTGCATGCATATATTCGTAGGTGGTGTAATTCTTCCCGTCGATGGTGACCTGGAAGGGGCCCACAGGTTTCATGCTGGCTGAAAACTGCACCCTGTAGAGAAGGCCGTCAGATGCCTGTTTGGCTGTGGCCGGGGCTGTAGTCTGAACCGGCTGTTTTGCTGCCGCAGGTTCAGCCTTTTTCTCCGGTTCAGTCACGGTTTTCTTTTCCTCAGCCTTCACCTCTCCGGAAATGGCTTCTGTAATTTTTTCTTCAGGTTTTACTTCCTCTTTCTTTTCTTCGGCAACTTTATGTTCAGGCTCAGGCTCCTTCTTCGCGGCAATGAGCGGAACTTTCTCCGGTATTAATTCCGTAATATATTTTTCCATTGCCCTGTCGGTACCAGCTATTGCAGAGAGTGCATCGGTCAGATTATTCAGGTCAGCTGTAAGATGTCCGGGATCAATTGAAACCCTGTATAACTGAATGTTCCTGCGCCTGGAGGTCTCCCTCGTTGAATAGAAAGCTTTCCTGCCGTCTGACCTGTTGATGGTGAAGGCAAAATCGTCGTCAGGGGTGTTTATTGCCTGTGTGAGATTTACAGGGTAAGCCCATGCCTTGCCGTTGTATCTGCACATGAAGATGTCGTATCCTCCGATTCCCCCTCTTCCGTCGGAAGAGAACCAGAGATTGTTCTCATTATCGAGAAAGGGGAAGAGCTCATTACCTGCAGTGTTGATATATTTGCCCAAATTAACGGGTTCTCTCCAGCCGTCACCCTCCCTCCGGGTCATGAAGAGATCCATTTCACCGATCGTTCCCGGCATGTTTGAAGAGAATACCAAAAGGTTCCCGTCGGCTGAAAGGGCAGGATGGGTGTACGCTGAATTCCCTGTGCAGAAATCAAGGGGTCCGTTATCGAATGTCCAGCGGTCACCCACATCCGCCCCTCCTTTGTATTGAGCCATCCAGATCTTCTCGGCGGCATCGTTGCGCGCACGCATTGTATACAGCATCAGTGAGTAATCATAGTTAAACGTAATGGCTTCGGCCGGATATGGGAAGGGAGCAGATGGTATAAACAACCTCTGATCGGTTATTGAAGAGTCATTTAAAAGGCCATAATAAGCCTGTACGCTACCGAAAGAGACATGTTCCGGCAACATTCCTGACTCATCCCTCGACTGCGAAAGAAAAATTATCCCGTCGCCGTAAAACTGCACACCCGATGAGGGGGGAATTATTCTCAGAAGGAAGGAATCCACCTTTATGATCTGACTGCCGCTCGTCGTTTGCTGAAGTGAGATACTATTTCCCGGACCTTCAGGTGGAATATTATGATGGGAGGGAAATGCCCTGAGGCCCGTAAATTCAGTTACCAGGCAAAAAATAAGCACTATGGGGAAAAGTTTCTTCATTGTTTTTCAGGAAAAATTATTACCAGTGACTGCGAATTGAATATCCCGTCTTTGTTTTTGACAGATTCAACCCTAAGGCTACTTCGGCTGTCAGTGGTTTTTTATAGAAGGGAGTATTTCTTGGCAGTTCGAAAAAAGTGCCAACATAGAATCTCGGATAGCGGAACTGAAAGAAAAAGGAGAGCCTCTCAAAATCATTGAAAAAAGTTCCGATGCAGAAGTCTCCTGCATAGATCCTGAGAGCAGGCTTAAGGAACTTTTTGATATCGAGGGATAGTGAGTCGTCTGTAACTGCAATAAGCGATGGTTCGATCACGATGTTAAGCGAACGGCTCACCACGATCTTCGCCCCTGCATATAAAAAATATTGCCGTGTGGCAGGGATGAGCCAGGTGCTTAGTGTGTCGGTATTTTGCGGCCGCCCAAGCAGATTTGTACCTGATACTCCTGCGTAGAAGCGGGGATCATAATAATATAAACCTGCATCGAGGTTTGGAAAATAGAAATCGGATGCCGGTATATCCAGGTCGCTGTCGCCTTTATAATGATGGTAAAAGCCACGGGCTGAAACGCCTGCCGAGAGGAAGGAAAGTGCTTTCCTGTTGAGGGAGAAATGATATGATCCGGATAACAATACTCCTGCATTATGAGCTTCCGGATTAACCTCGCTAAAGGCAGCACCGCCAATACCTATGCCTGTGAATTCGTAGCTTCTCACGGAAGCGATATATTGCGGAGTACTCCTGGCCAGACGGGCGTTGCCGCTTATTACCTGGGCATGATTTTTCCCGTTGAATCCTGCAAGTATATCCGTTGAAAAAAAATCCTTGCTTCCCGCAATTGCCGGATTAAACAAAAAAGGAGTGAAGAGCCTGTATGATACCGGCTTTACGGGCATCTCCTGCCCGGCCAAATTTACGAAGCAGCAAAATAGCAGGAGAAAAACCGGGATTTTTCTTATAAATGGCATATTGTAAGGTTAATCAATTATCAGATAAAATTTTAGTTACACTGACAGGTGAATAATAAGTTTCATTCAGCCAGAAATGTATGAAATAATTTTCCTAAAAGAAAATATTTCAGGTTTTCTGGTAAAAATATTACATCTGTTCAAACGAACCGGAAATGAAATTATTTGATCAGTAAGATAATTAGATGTACTTTTAGTGCAAACATTAATTGTCATGAGTGAGCCCATCCTCAGAGCTCTGATGCAATTGTTTGCACTGATCAGCGACATACGGACAATAAGCGATATATCCAAGAAAGAGCGGGATATTGTAAAATCATTTCTCGACCTGCACCTCAGCAGTCAGCTTACAGAGAGATATATGAGAATGTTTGATGAATACCTCGAGCTCTACTCGGTAAAAGGAGCCTCGGAGAAGATTGAGGGAGAAGAAATTTCTGAAATAAAAACATCAAGGATAAAAGAGATATGTGCCGGTATAAATGAGGAAATGCGTCAGAAACAAAAGATCTTCATTGTGATTCAGCTTATCGATTTTATTTCTCACGGGGAAGAGATTACGGAAAATGAGCTCGATTTCCTGATGACCTTAGCCCTGGCTCTCAATATTCCGGAGAATGAATACAAAAGTATAAAGAGTTTTATTATTGACCCTGTGAATAAAATTCACGAGAAGGAGAGAGTCCTGCTGATAAACAACAAACAGACATGCAGTTACAAAAAGATAAAGCATATTTCCCGGATAAATTTCTCCGGTGAACTGATGTTCCTGAACATTTCCAGCGCCAAAACATTTATTTTCAGGTATATCGGTCACGGAACCCTCTATCTTAACGGTCAGAGTATTTATCCCTGTCAGACATACCTGTTCGATAACGGATCAACTATAAAAGGTCATGGCATCAGGACTATCTATTTCACAGAGATCTTCGGCATATATAATGTAGACAGGCACAAAACAAAGATCTCACTTGTTGCGAGGGATGTGGTTTATAAATTCAGGAACAGTGACAACGGGATTCAGAATTTTAATTTCAGGGGTGAGTCGGGGCAGCTGATCGGTATAATGGGAGTAAGCGGCACGGGTAAATCAACTCTTCTTGATCTGCTTAACGGAAACCGCAAACCACAGAGCGGAGAGATCTATATTAACGGATATAACCTTAACAATCCGGCGGATAAGAAAGAGACGGAGGGGATCATCGGATTTGTGCCTCAGGATGATCTCCTGCTGGAGGAACTGACAGTATTTGAGAATCTCTACTACAGCGCACGAATGTGCCTGAACAGGTTCAGAAAAGGGAGGATTAAAAAGATTGTTGAAAAGATACTCACCGATATGGATCTTTATGATATTAAGGATCTGAAGGTGGGAAGTCCCCTCGACAAGGTTATCAGTGGTGGTCAGAGGAAGAGAATAAACATTGCACTCGAGCTGGTTCGCGAGCCTTTTATCCTTTTTGTGGATGAGCCCACCTCGGGTCTCTCATCGCTCGATTCGGAAATCGTAATTAACCTGCTGAAGGAGCAGACTTACAAAGGTAAGCTTGTTGTTGTCAACATTCATCAGCCCTGCTCGGATCTCTATAAACTTTTCGACAAGATTATTATTCTCGACAAGGGAGGCTACCAGATCTATTACGGAAACCCGAATGAAGCAATTATCTATTTCAAGAAGCTCAGCCAGCACGCAAATCCGGAGGAGGACCAGTGTACAAAATGCGGAAATATTAACACCGAGCAGGTTCTGCAGATTGTGGAAGCCAAGATAGTGGATGAACGGGGCAAGCTTACCCAGACGAGAAAAGTGTCACCCGAAGAATGGTACACAAGTTTCAGGGA
>Ga0334882_1003476_pt1 | contig 14412 bp, 12 predicted proteins | sample GraSluR1_MG_5_FD_207226 | JGI IMG/M metagenome (GOLD analysis project Ga0334882, IMG submission 207226) | Sludge microbial communities from methane-producing bioreactor in Wageningen University, Netherlands - Granular Sludge_15_04-R1 | ecosystem: Engineered > Bioreactor > Anaerobic >... | reverse complement strand
TAGGTCGGGCTGCCAAGCCCGACACCTCCCCATCCCGACCACCAAGTGGCGGAGTAACACTCCGCCCTACACCCCGCCGTAGGTCGGGCTGCCAAGCCCGACACCTCCCCATCCCGACCACCAAGTGGCGGAGTAACACTCCGCCCTACACCCCGCCGTAGGTCGGGCTGCCAAGCCCGACACCTCCCCATCCCGACCGTCAGGTGGCGGAGTAACACTCCGCCCTACGCCCGCCTCCGTAGGTCGGGCTGCCAAGCCCGACACCTCCCCGGCAGAACTATGCCTACACCGCCTCGAGCGCCGCCGGCAGCGTCTCCCCCTCGATCTCGCCCACCATCCAGCGGTCCTGCAGCCGCCGCAGCGCCAGCACCGTCGACGGCTCGTGCAGCACCACGTCGTCGTAGGTGAGCGGCGTGTCCATCAGCACATCGCGCACCAGGCGCGCACCCTTGGCGAGTCCCACCGGCAGCAATCGCTCCTCCCGGGCGACCTCGTAGCGGTCGATCGAGCTATAGAAGGTCGCGCCGCCGATGCCGTCGAGCACGTCGCCGCGCCGCAGCGCCTGCTTGGCCACGGCGAAGACCTCCGACACGAGCCGGTCCAGCGGCGCCATGTTCGAGGTCCCGCGGATCACGAGTTGCGCGCAGGTCAACGGCACCTCGATCGAGCAGAGATGGTAGGGCCGGAAGAGCGTGTAGTAGGGCCCCTTCCCCATATCGCGCAGCACCATCGCCTCACGCAACCGCGGATGGTCGGTGCGCACGATCAGAAAGACCCCCGGCGCCACCTTGCCCACGCCGAAGTCGACCACGCCACTCCGGTTCAGAATGCCGCCGTCCTCCTTCAGCCGGAAGACCTGCTCCAGGATGTCACGGTGCGTCACCGGCCCGTGCATCCCGCGGACATCGGGCACCAGCCCCGTGGCGTTGGAGACCGCCGCCATCTCGACCATGGTCTTGCTGCCGTCCACGAACTCAATCAGCATCGTGGGGCTCAGGCCACGGCGCGCCGCCTCCCTGGACCACGCCGGGTCGGTCGGCTTGGCGTGGCGATCGAGCGGGTTGTTCTTGCCCTTGCCCGCCGCCACGATCTCAAAGCCCAGCGCGTCGGCGAAGTCGTAGAGCTCCTTACAGGCTGCCGGTTCATCCCCCGCTGCCAGCGCGTAGAGGACACCCTTCCGGTCGGCATACCAGCGCAGCACCGGCCCGACGGTGATGTCGGTCTCCACGTTCATCATCGCCAGGTGCTTGCCGGCGCGGATCGCCGCCAGCGCGACCCGCGTCCCGACCTCGGGCACGCCGGTCGCCTCCAGGACCACGTCGACGGCATCCATCTCCACCACCACCCGGTAGTCGGTGGTGCAGACGCGCCGGCCCGCGGCGACCGCCGCATTCGCCTGCCTGAGGGTGGACGCCTCCACCACGTCACCATCGACACGCCCGATCGCATAGGCCTCCCAAGCGCGCGTCACATCGATGTCCGCGGTCGCCACGACCTCAACCCCGCGCATCATCGATGTCTCCGCCACCACATCGGTCCCCATCTGGCCCGCGCCGATCAGGCCGATGCGCACCGGACGGCCCTCCGCCGCGCGCGCCGCCAGCTCGCCGTTCAACCCGATCATCGCCTACCCTCCCCTACCCGGCGTGATGACCACCTTGAGCCCCGCACCCGACGCGGCGACCTCGAAGGCCTCCGCGATCCGCTCCAGCGGAAAGATGTGGGTGATAAGCTGATCCGCCGGGATCACACCGCGCTGCAGGAGATCGAGCGCGAGGGCGTGCATCGTAGGATGGTAAGAGAAGGCGCCCACCAGTTCGATGTCGCCGTAATGGATGCGGTTGGCGTCAAAGGTCGCCTGGGGAGCCGCCTTCGGAAGGCCCCCAAAGAGGACCACACGACCTCCCTTGCGCACGGCTTGGACCGCATCTGCCGCCGCCGAAGCCACGCCGTTGGCGACGACGACCAGATCGGCCCCGCGTCCGCCCGTCAGCTCCCGCACGCGTGCCACGAAGGCCTCGCCCGTCAGCCCGAGCACGGCGTCGGGCTCGAACTGCCGCGCCAACGCCAGCCGCGCCTCGCTGCGCTGCGAGAGGATCACGCGCGCGCCGCGCAGCTTGGCGATCACCGCGTGCAGGCAGCCGATCGGCCCTGCCCCCATCACGGCTACCGTGTCGGCGACGTCGGTACCCGCCTTCTCGTGGCACGCCAGCACCGAGCTCATCGGCTCGGCGAGCGCCGCGTGGAGGCTGGAGAGCCCCTCCGGGATCGGGTGCACGATCCCCAGATCGAGCACCTCGCGCGTCAGTACCAAACGCTCGGCGAAGCCCCCGGGATAGCCCGGCGAGATCCCCAGAAAGTGCAGCTCGTCGCAGAGGTTGTAGAGCCCGCGACGGCAGTACCAGCAGGTGCCGCAATGGATATCGGGCGCGATCGCGAGGCGATCCCCGACCGCATAGTCTCGCACCGCTGCTCCCACCGCGACCACGGTCCCGCCGATCTCGTGACCGGCGATGATACCCGGCAACCCCGCCAAGCTGCCGGCGCCCGCCGGCGGTCCTTCACGCCAGCGGCGCAAATCCGACCCGCACACACCGCACGCCTCCACCGCCAGCACCAGCCCGTCGTCGGGCGCCACCGGATCCGGCGCCTCACGCACCTCGTACGTCTCCTTGCCCACCAAGAACGCAGCTCTCATCTATGCTCCTTTGTCCCTTCGCAAGGCATCTCCGCCCCTTCGCAAGGTTTGGCTGCGACCTTGCGAAGGGTGAACGGCAACACCCTCGCAAGAGGCAGAGACGTCATCCCACCATCCTGCCCACCGCGCCACCCGGATGCGTCGCGCCGAAGGCCTCCTGCGTGTATCCGCGCGCCTCCAAGAGCAGCGTACAGAGCACGTCGCCCGCGGCGCCGGCCACGAGCGAGCTCCCCGTGGCGATCATCCCGTAGGGATCGATCCCCTCAGCGGCGCGTACGACGAAGACCGCGTCGGCGAGCACCGCCAGCGGCGACGCCGGATCCTCCGTCTGCGCCACGATCGCCGCGCCGCGCGCCTTCGTGATCTCCACAAAGGCGTTGACCTCGGCGCTCTGTCCGCCTTTGGAGATCACATAGAGCACGTCGCCCTCGCGAACCGCACCCGCGCCCCCGTGGAGCGCATCCGCCGCGCTGATCGGAAGCGCCGGGGTGCCCACGCACGAAAGCAGATGCGCGAAGCGCTCCGCCATCGCGTGCGAGGTCCCCGCCCCGGTCACCAACACGTGACCCGCGCAGCCAAGCAGCACCCGGACCACCTCCGCAAGCCCCGCGTCCATCTGCTCGGCCAACGCCGCCACTGCCGCCGCCTCGCGCGCCAGCACCTCCCGAGCGCGCGCCACCATTTGCTCCGCTGTGAGATCCGCCATCCTCCACTCCTAGGTTCGCTGGGAATACCGCAACCATAGCATGCCTGCGTCGTCCCACAACTCACAGACGGCAGCTAGCCCGCCGTGACCTCGGTCCGCCGCGGCGGCAGATAGCGCTCAGGCTCGCGGTTGCTTTCCTGCTTCAGCCGGTAGACCAGATACCCGGTACCCACGCAGATCAGACCCGCGGTGAGGTGCACGGGCCAGCGCGGCCAACCGACGGCGTCCGCCGCCCCCACGTCGCCGGCGCCGAAGAAAGGCGCCAGCACGGCATAGTAGAACGGATCGACCACCAGGAAATAGGCCGTCGCGAACCACAGCCCCGCATTGAGCATCGGGTAACGCGTCAGCCACCGTCGCCGCGTCAGAAAGAGGACCAGGCCGATGGCTACCGTGACCACGGCGGGCGACCAGGCGATCAGCAGCCAGTGCGGGCCCGAGCGGGCCTCGACGGGCGTCGCGTAGATCACCTGGCTCGTCAGGAAGCCGTTGGTCATGAAGCGGAACTCGAGCACCTCCTCGTTCATCAGCAAGGCGGTGACGTAGTGCGTCGCTTCGTGGATGGTGTGCTGCAACAAGGCCGCTACGACCATAGGAAGGAAGAAGAACAAGCGCTTCCGAAGATCAAACATCGGCATTCTCCTTCTCGCCGCACGGAGGCGCCGCTGCGGAACGCCGCCCGCGCACTTGGCGGTGATTGTGCATCCGATTCTAGCGCACACCGCCACATGGGCAAAGGCACGAGGCGCCGGCGCGAATCCGACTCGCCGGGCGTCGATTTCGCTGTACACTTGGTGGCGAGACACGGAGCGGGCAATCAGGACTAAGGTGAGGGGACCATGGAACCGATCACGTTTGACCGTACCTGCTATCGGATCGGGGAGACCCCGATCTACCTCAACTCGGGGGAGTTCCACTACTTCCGCGTGCCGAAGGCCGATTGGCAGCGGCGCATGGCGCTCTTCCGGGAGGCCGGCGGCAACTGCGTGGCGACCTACGTCCCCTGGCTGATCCACGAGCCTGAGGAGGGCCGCTATGTCTTCGACGCAGGCGACGGCATCACCGACCTGGAGGCCTTCTTCGAGACGGCGAAAGCCGCCGGGCTCTACGTGATCGCGCGGCCCGGCCCCTACCAGTATTCCGAGCTGATCTACGGCGGCCTGCCCGAGTGGCTCTTCACGCACTACCCCGAGGTGCAGGCGCACACGCTCACCGGCGCGCCCTTCGGCCTGCCCTCCGTCTCCTATCTACATCCGACCTTCCTGGAGAAGGCCCGCGCGTGGTTCAACGCGGTCTGCCCCCTCATTGCCCGCCACACCGTCAGCCGCGGTGGGCCGGTCGCCCTCACGCAGTTCGACAACGAGCTGATGGGGATCCATATCTGGTTCGGCGGGCTCGACTACAACCGCGAGGCGCTGGGGATCGGGCGCGCCGGCGGGCGCTACCCGACCTTCCTCGCCGAGCGCTACGGCGACCTCGAACGGCTCAACGCAGCCTATGGCACCGCGTTCACGAGCTTTGACGAGGTCCTGCCGATCCTGCCGGATGACCCGTCGGCGAGCCGCCCCGAGGGCGTCCGGCGGCTGCGTGACTATTTCGGCTTCTACAGCGCAGCGACGACGACCTATGCCCGGACGCTCTGCGCCTGGATGCGGGAGCACGGGATCGACACGCCCTTCATCCACAACGCCGCCAACCCGAGCATGAACGCCTATTTCGTAGAGATGGCCCAAGAGCTGGGCGACGACTTCCTGCTGGGTTCCGACCACTACTACAATCTGAGCCACAGCTGGCCCCAGAACAACCCCACCCCGCAGTACGCGCGTAACGTCTTCCTCTCCAATGAGATGCTGCGCCTACTCGGCTACCCGCCGACGGTGCTGGAGCTGCCCAGCGGCAGCGCCTCCGACTGGCCCCCGATCACCGCGCCCGACGCCCAAACCTGCTACATGGTCAATCTGGCCTATGGGATGAAGGGACACAACTACTACGTCTTCACCGGGGGGCCCAACCCGCCGGGCGCCGGCGAGACCACCGACAGCTACGACTATGGGGCGCCCATCGGCACCGACGGACAGATCCGCCCGCTCTACCGCGCGCAGGCCGAGGTCGGCGCCTTCATCGCGCGCTACCCCTGGCTGGTCCAGGCGCACCGCGCCCACGACTGCCGCTTGGCCCTGAGCTTTGAGTACGCCCGGGCCGAGCGCTTCTGGCGCACGCCGGGCGAGGCCCTCTTCTCGCCCCACGACGCCTGGCGTTTCACAAGCGAGGGGCTGCTTACGACGGCCTTCTGCGCCGGCCTGAGCCCGATCGGCATCGACCTCGACAGCGACGCCTGGGCCGACGATGTCACCACGCCGCTCTTGATCGCTGCCTCCGACAGTATGGCCCGCGCGCAACAGGAGCGCATCGTGCGCTTCCTGCAGCACGGCGGTCGGGCGCTGATCGCGCCCTTACTGCCCAGCCTCGACGAGGTGCTGGCGCCCTGCACGGTGCTCGCCGACTTCATCGGCGCCCCGTCATGGCAGCGTGGACACGAGGCCGTGGTTCGCGCCGCCATCCGCGGGCACAGGGGCAGCGTCAACAACGTGCTCCACAACGACCGCTTCTACGCCCGGACGCTGCCCGAAGGCGCCGAGATCTGCGGTGTCGATGAGCGAACGGGCAAGCCGCTCGCGTGGCAACTGACGACCGAGGGCGGGGGCACGCTGGTCATGCTTGGTCTGGCGTGGGATCACCGCAAGCAGGAACAGGCGGAGATGCTGCTGGCCCTGAGCAAGCGCCTCGGGCTGCGGCGCCGTGTCAGCTGCTCCAACCCCAATGTCTGGACCTCACTCTTGCACACGCGCGACCGCGGCCTGCTCTTCCTGATCAACCTCTTCACGGCGCCGATGCAGGCGGAGGTCAGCTACGTGGCGCTCAACGGCAGCCGCATCGACCTGGGACCCCAGACGATCCCGCCGATGACCGTTCAGACCCTGGAGGTAACCCCATGAAGTTCGCGTTCAAGCCCCATCTCATCGACACCACCCTGCCGCCGGGCAACTACGCCCAGACGGCCCTCGCCGACCTCGACAACGATGGCCGGCTGGAGTACATCGTCGGGCAGCAGTATGGCGACATCTTCCGGTACACCATGGAGAGACCCGACCGCTGGACGCGCCGGCTGCTCGGAGCGGACTCGCCCTCCGATGTGGGTGGCGTGGCGCTCGACGTCGACGGCGACGGCTGGATCGACTACGTCGCCGGGGGCGCCTGGTACCGCAACAGCCGCGATCCCGAGCGCTTCTTCGCCCGGTTCGCCTTCGACCCCGAGCTCAAGGGCGTGCACGACGTCGTCGTCGCCGACCTCGACGGCGACGGGCAGCTCGAGATCCTGACCATGTCCGACCAGAACGACGCCCGCTGGTACAAGATCCCCGACGATCCCACCGGTCCGTGGCCCGTACACCGAATCGGGCCCGCGGTCCACGCCGGGCTCTCGGTCGGCGACCTCAACGGCAACGGGCAGCTGGATGTGGTCCGCACCGACATATGGTTCGAGAATGTGGACGGCAGCGGCACCATATGGGCCATGCACCCGATCGGACCCAACACCGCGCCGCCGCCCGACTTCCGGCCCACCTTCGCCTTCGACGCCACCTACAGCCACGTCTGCGACATGAACGGCAACGGCGTCAACGACATCGTCTTCACCGACGCCGAGATTCCCGGCGGCAAGATCTGGTGGATGGAAAACCTGAACGGCGACGGGCTCACCTGGGTGCGCCACGACGTCTACGTGTGGGACCCCGATCTGGAGCCTCGCCGCGGCGCCTACCACAGCCTCTTCGTCGGCGACCTCGATGGCGACGGCGACCTCGACCTCCTCTCGTGTGAGATGGAGGCGGTCGGCGGCGACGCCCCGCCCCGCTGGTACATCTGGGAGAACATCGACGGTCGCGGCGGCGCCTGGCAGGAGCACGTGATCCTCGACGCCAACCTGGGCGGACACGCCGCCGTCGTGGGCGACCTCACCGGCAACGGTCTGCTCGACGTCATCGCCAAGCCCTGGCGCGCCCAGGCCACCAACGCCGTCGAGGGCAAGACCTACGTTCTGTTTCTGGAGAACCAAAGCACACGCTAAGGAGAGATCATGACCCAACCCATCAAGCCCCTCCGCTGGGGCCTCGTTTCGACCGCCAACATCAACCGCGCGATGATCGAGCCCATCCGCCGCGGCGAGCGCAGTGAGCTCGTCGGCGTCGCCAGTCGCAACCTCGACAAGGCTCAGGCTTACGCAGAGCAATGGTCCATTCCCAAGGCCTACGGCTCCTACGAGGCGATGTTCGCCGACCCCGAGATCGACGTCGTCTACGTCTCACTGCCCAACTCGCTCCACGCCGAGTGGACGGTGAAGGCTGCCGACGCCGGCAAGCACGTCGTCTGCGAGAAGCCCATCGTCCCCACGTTACCCGAGCTCGACGAGATCGAGGCCGCCGCGGCGCGCAACGGCGTGACGATCTTCGAGGCCTTTATGTACCTGCACCATCCCCAGACCCTGACGGTCCAACGGATGCTCGCCGAGGGCCGCATCGGCAAGCTGCAGCTCATCCGCAGTTGGTTCAGCTTCTACCTGCCGCCCGAGCAGTCGTCCAACATCCGGCTGCGCCCCGAGCTCTCCGGCGGCGCCCACTGGGACGTCGGCGTCTATCCCAACAGCCTGGCGATCACCATGGCGGGCGGGCCGCCGCTCGACGTGTGGGCCCAGCAGATCGTGGGCGAGACCGGCGTCGACGTGACCATGATCGGCCAGCTGCGCTTCGCGGGCGAGGTCAGCGCGCAGATCACGTCGAGCTTCCGCATGCCCTTCACCGAGGGCGCGGTCCTCATCGGCGATGCGGGGACGATCACCATCCCCCACCCCTGGAAGCCGGGGATGAACGATGCGCCGTCGGCGATCATCTACGCGCCACGCGACGGCGAGGCCGAGACCCTCACGATCGAGGGCATCGACCCCTATCGCTGCCAGGTCCGGGCGATGGAGGCCTGCATCCTCGACGGCGCCGAACCCGTCGTGCCGCTGTCGCGCAGCCGTGACTTCCTGCGCAGCACGCTAGCGCTCTACGAGTCCGCTCGGACGGGCCGGGTGGTCGCGCTCTGAGACCGGTCCCCGCCGACGTGGAGATCAACGCAGCGCTGGTGGGCCGGCTGATCGCGGATCAGTTCCCACAGTGGGCCCACCTCGCCGTCCGCCCGGTAGCCTTCGACGGCTGGGACAACCGCACCTTCCGCCTCGGCGACGAGATGGCAGTGCGACTGCCGAGCGCCGAGCGCTACCGCTTGCAGGTGGAGAAGGAGCAGGCCTGGTTGCCCAAGCTGGCGCCCCATCTGCCCCTCGCCGTGCCCACGCCGCTGGCGCTGGGCCGCCCGGCCGACGCCTATCCCTGGCCCTGGTCCATCTACCATTGGATCGATGGTGAGATCGCCACCCGCGCGCGTATCGACGACCCGCGGTCGTTCGCGACGGCGGTGGCGGGCTTTCTCGTAGCCCTGCAGGGCATCGATGCCGCCGGCGGCCCCCCACCCGGGCCGCACAACTTCTACCGCGGCGGCCCGCTGACGGTCTACGACGGCGAGACACGGCGGGCGATCGCGGCCCTCGAGGGCATCATCGATACGCGCCAAGCCCTCGAGGTGTGGGAGGCGGGCCTCGCGGCGACGTGGCACGGCTCGCCCGTCTGGGTACACGGTGACGTCAGCCCGGGGAACCTGCTGGTCGCGGACGGGCAACTGAGCGCCGTCATCGACTTCGGCTGCTGCGGCGTCGGCGATCCCGCCTGTGACCTGACCATCACGTGGACCTTCTTCTCCGGCGACAGCCGCGCAGCCTTCCGCAAAGCCCTTCCGCTCGACCGCGCCACCTGGGCACGCAGCCGTGGCTGGGCCCTGTGGAAGGCCCTGATCACGCTCGCCGGCCACATTGAAACGGATCCTACCCAAGCAGAGGAGGCCCAACGCGTCATCTGTGACGTCCTCAACGACCATCTCCTGCACTCAACCCGCACGTCATGGCGTGTGACGTACGACGTGAGATTCGCGATGCAGCCATCTGCAGATATGTCCACCTAACCAAAGGAGCATCCTATGACCACCCTGCCGCACGACTACGAAGCGCGCGTCTACGCCGGCGTACTCGGCAAGATCATCGGCGTCTACCTGGGCCGCCCCTTCGAGGGCTGGTCCTATGAGCGCATCACCGAGACCCTCGGTGACATCAACTACTACGTCCACGAACAGCTCGATAAGCCCCTGATCGTCACCGATGACGACATCTCAGGCACCTTCACCTTCGTCCGCGCGCTCGCCGACTACGGCAACACGGCGGAACTCACGTCGGCCCAGATCGGGCAGACCTGGCTCAACTACCTCATCGAGGAACGGACCGTGCTCTGGTGGGGCGGGATGGGCAACTCCACCGAGCATACGGCCTACCTGCGACTCAAGGCCGGGGTCCCGGCGCCGCAGAGCGGCTCGATCGAGCTCAACAGCCGGGTCGTCGCCGAGCAGATCGGCGCCCAGATCTTCATCGACGGCTGGGCGATGGTCGCACCCGGCGATCCGGCCCTCGCCGCCGACCTGGCCCGGCGCGCCGCGAGCGTCAGCCACGACGGGGAGGCCATCTACGGCGCCCAGGTGCTCGCGGCAATGGAAGCGCAGGCCTTCGTCGAGCACGATCTCGACGCCCTGCTCGACTGCGGCGTGAGCTTCATTCCCGAGGACTCGATCATCGCCCGCATGATCGCCGAGCTGCGCGAGCTCCGTCAGCGCGAACCCGACTGGCGGGCCGCCCGCCGCCGGCTGGACGAGCACTACGGCTACCACATCTACGGCGGCAACTGCCACATGATACCCAACCACGGGCTGATCGTGCTCAGCCTGCTCTACGGCGATGACGACTTTCAGAGGACGCTGATGATCGTCAACACTGCGGGCTGGGACACCGACTGCAACTCGGGGAACGTCGGCTGCCTGATGGGCATCAAGAACGGCCTCGCGGGGCTGGCGACGGGGCCGGACTTCCGCGGGCCTGTCGCCGATCGGCTCTACCTGCCCACCGCCGATGGCGGGCGCGCCATCAGCGACGCCGTCACCGAGACCTACCATCTGGTCAACAGCGGGCGCGCCCTGCAGGGCCTACCGCTCGTGGCCCCCAAGGCGGGGGCCCGCTTCCACTTCGAGCTGCCCGGCGCGACGCAAGGGTTCACGCCCGACGAGAGCGTCGAGTCGCGCGGCACGCTCAGGCTGGAGAACGTGGTGGGTCACAGCGCCCTGGGAGAGCGCTCGCTGGCCCTCCACTTCGAGGGCGTGGCGCTGGGGCGGACCGCCCGCGCCGGCACCGCCACCTTCCTGACGCCGGAGGCGGCTCAGATGCCCGGCTACGGCCTCATCTGCTCGCCGACCCTCTATCCCGGGCAGACGGTACGCGCGCGTGTGGTCGCCGACGCCGCCAACGCCGCTGCCGTCACCTGCGGGCTCTACCTGCGTCGCTTCGACAGCGACACGGCGCAGCCGCTGCTCCAGGGCCCGGAGGCTCTGTTGGAACCCGGTGCAGAGACCGAGCTCGTCTGGACGATCGAGGAGCAGAACGGCGCTCCGATCGCCGAGATCGGCGTCGAGATCCGCTCGACGGCGCGCGCCGACGGGACGCTCTATCTCGACACCCTCACCTGGGACGGCACGCCGGACGCGGCCCTCACGCCGCCCTTCGGCGGCGACGGAGCTCACGGCCCCGGCTGGATTCGCGCCTGGGTCAACGCCGCCGACTACGCCTGGTGGGGCGAGGGCGTTCGCGTCGGTCAGAACCGCGAGACCGGACTGCTGATCCAGGGTGCGCGCGAGTGGACCGACTACGAGGCCCGCGCGACGATCCGCCCGCACCTCGCGCAGCACACCGGGCTCGCGGTCCGGGTGCAGGGGCTGCAACGCTACCTGGCGCTCCTGCTCTGCGAGGATCACGTCCTGCGGCTGGTCAGGGTGTTCGACGGCGAGTCGGTCTTGGCTCAGATGCCCTTCACCTGGATCCATGACGAGGCCTACACTTTGCGACTGCGGGTCCAGGGCAACCGGCTGACCGCCTTCGTCAACGATGAACCGATGCTGGAGGCCGACGACCTCGAGCCCGCGCTCGACGGCGGCGCCGTGGCCCTCGTCTGCGACGTAGGGCGCATCGACGTCGACGGCGTGGCCGTTCGGCCCATCGAGGCGTAGAACGCCTTGTTGTCGGTTGTCAGTTAATGGCCCGCAGGCCAAAGTCGATCGTCGACCGTCGTCAGTCGACAGTCAGGCGTGATCAGCTGTGAACCTGCGTGCTGCTAACTACCGACCATCGAGTACGGACTGTGACGATGGACTGAGTCCGGCACCTCACAACTGACAACCGACAACCGACAACTGACAACTCAAAACAACACTGCAAGGAGATACGATGCGAGCCGCTGTCATCCGACAACCGAACGATCTTGCCGTCCTCGACCTGCCGGCGCCTGAGGTCGGCGACTATGACGTCCTCTGCGAGCTACTCTACGGCGCGACCTGCACGGGGACCGACCAGCACCTCATCGCCGGGCGCTTTCCCTGGTCGGTCAGCTACCCGACGGTACTCGGGCACGAGAGCGTCGGGCGTGCGATCGAGGTAGGCCCCAAGGTACGCCACATCCGCGTCGGCGACCTGGTCACGCGCGTGGGCACCCCACCCACGCCCGACGGGCGCTACGCCGTGAACTGGGGCGGCTTCGCCGAGCTGGGCATCGCCAAGGATCATTGGGTGATGCGCGCGGATGGCCTGGCCCCTGCCGCGTGGCAACCCTATCGCATCAACCAGCTCATCCCACCGGAGATCGACCCGCGCGCCGCAACGATGATCATCACCTGGCGCGAGACGCTCAGCTTCCTGACCCGGATGGGCGTCGACCAGGGGGCCACGGTGCTCGTCGTCGGCTCGGGCGGCAACGGACTCTCCTTTGCCGCTCACGCCAGGCACGCGGACGCCGCACAGGTCGTGATGGTCGGGAGTGCTCGACGCCAGGCAGCTGCGGAAGCGGCAGGGGCGACCGGCTACGTCGACTATGCCGCCGAAGACGTGGCCGACCGGCTGCGTGCGCTCTGCCCGAGCGGCTTCGACTTCGTCATCGATGCGGTGGGGCAGGCCGACTCGGCGAATGGGGCGCTGCCGCACCTGCGCTCGGGCGGTACGCTCGGCATCTACGGGATCGACGATCTGGCAGGCTGCCGCATCGCGCCCCATCGGGCGCGCGGCACCTTCACCCTCTTCGCCGGCGGCTACGATGAGGCGGAGACCCACGCCCAGGTGATCGACCGCATGCGTGACGGACGCCTCGATGCCTGGATCTGGCTTGACGAGGATCAAATCTTCGACCTTGAGGACATCCACGCTGCCTTCGATGCCGTCCGCGAGCGCCGCTGCGTCAAAGCGTTGGTTGCGCTGTGATCTTGAGTCGCCCGAAGCCCGCCCTGCCGGGTTGCTGCTTCTCGTCGCCGGCAACCCCGTTAACAACCCAAGAAGGAGTCCTATGACCAAGAAAGTTGCTCTCGTCGCCTTCAACGGCGAACCGATGTGCTTCGTCCACGTGCTGCTCAACGCCCTCGAGATGGACGCCCAGGGCTATGACGTCAAGGTCGTGATCGAAGGCAGCGCCACCAAGACCGCCGTCGCGCTCGACGACCCCGCGACCCGCTTCTCCAACGTCTACCGCGAGGTCAAGGAGAAGGGCCTCATCGACTGCGCCTGCAAGGCATGCTCGGCGCAGATGGAGGCCCTCCCCGGCATCGAGGCGCAGGGCCTGGCCTTCTGCGCGGAGATGAAGGGCCATCCCAGCCTGGCGCGCTATATCGACGCAGGCTATACCATCATTACCTTCTGAGGAGGCGAGCAGCCCTCGTGCAAGCGGTGCGAGGGCAGGCGCGACGAACAACGTCAACGATAGGCCTTCGCGGGCACTCGCACACAGGGAGTGCGCCGCTACCGGCGCTGGAGCACCAAGACCGTGTGATCGCCCAGCTCGCGCCAGGGCCAATGATCGCGCAACCGCCGATCATAGCGCGCCAGACGCGCGAAGGCATCGGCGTGGCGGCGGTAGAGGCTGTCGGCGTAGGGCGGCGGGAGGAGCAGCGGTAGCGCGAGGATCTGCTCGACCGTGAAGGCGGGAAAGGCGGCCACCACCTGGCGCGTGGTCAGGTAGCGGGTGGGCACCGTGACCTCCCGCGCCCCCTCCCCGGCCACCGGCACGAGGCGCCAGCCGCCACCAAGCCGCCGAAAGGCGCGCCGGGGGCGGAGATGCGCCAGATACCAGAGGATCTCGAAGAGACAGGTGCGCCCCATGATCGAGGTCACGAAGACGCCGCCGGGCCGGATCAACTTCGCCAGCGCCGCGCCCACCGCAGGCAGGTCCGGCTCGCAGTTGAGTCCACCGAAGCTGGCGTATCCTCCGTCGAACGGCTGATGCGGCCTGAGCGCGGCGATATCGCTTGCGGGCAGGGCCACCACGCGCACCCGGTCGCCCATGCCGGCCCGCACCGCCTTGGCGCGCGCGATCGCCGCCATCCGCGGTGCGATGTCCGTCGCCAGGACCTCACGCCCCGCCAGGGCCAGTGCGACGGTCTCCTCGCCGGTACCGCAGCCCAATTCGAGCAACCGGCTACCGGGAGGGAAGGTCGCCGCCAGCAGCGCAAGGCTCTCGTCCCGCATCCACGTCATCACCGCGTTCCCCTGCGGGCCATAGGCGGCGTCGTAGTCCGCCGCGATCTCGCTGAAGGCCGCGGCGGTGTCCGCGTGCCGGCGGCTATATGCCATCTTCGGCCTCCCCGCCTCGAGCACTTAGCGCGAGGAGCACGCCCAGCAGCGCGCCCGATCGAAAGTTCAGGATGTAGGGATAGACATCGAGCATGCCCACAACCAGCAAGAGCAAGAGGGCAGCTCGCCACGCCGTCGTTCCGGGTGACACCGAGC
>Ga0334882_1003474_pt1 | contig 14420 bp, 12 predicted proteins | sample GraSluR1_MG_5_FD_207226 | JGI IMG/M metagenome (GOLD analysis project Ga0334882, IMG submission 207226) | Sludge microbial communities from methane-producing bioreactor in Wageningen University, Netherlands - Granular Sludge_15_04-R1 | ecosystem: Engineered > Bioreactor > Anaerobic >... | reverse complement strand
TCGACGGCGGAGGCGAGGCCGGCGGCTCCGGCACCAGCCCCGGCCCCACCCGCCCGATTGGCGGCCTCGATGACGCCGTAGATGAGGGTCCCGTCCTCGGTGGCGAGGTCGAAGGGGCGGGCCGTCCGCTCCGCCCGCCGCTTCAGCCTTTCTCGGAGCTGGACCGCGTCCTTGAAGGCTGAGGAGCAGTAGTGGACCCGAAGCCCCTCCATCCGAAAGTGCTCTGCTGCAAGCTCGCTCCCAACAGCACCGCAGCCGTAGTCCTTCGACCTGAAGCCCAGCCGTTTCAGAGCCTCTTGGTTCGTCTCGGAGAACTCAAGTTCATTCAAGTTCAGGAAGGCGTCTGCCTTCATGACCGCCTCGACGATCCCGGCCGCGGGGCCGATGGCGGGGATCTCCACCCCCGCCAGAAGCCCCGCTGACTTGGCGTCGAGGAGGGCCTTGTAGAGCCATCCCGGCTCCGACCACTCCGAGGTCGGCGGGTGGAACCTGATCTCGTCGAGCCCCGCCTCTGCGAGCCCCCGAAGAGAAGAGGGGCCGGGCTTCGATCCCGTATAGAGGTGGATGTGGTGTTCCTCCCCGAACTCCCCCTTCAGGGCCCGGATCGACTTCAATACAAACTCCATCTTCAGGAGTGGCTCGCCGCCGGTGATCCCCGTCCCCAGGGCGCCGATGGCGTGGGCCTCCTCGAGGATCTCGGAGTCGGACCCTGCCCGCCGCTCGTTGGCGTAGGCGACGTCAATCCCTCGCCGCTCCTCTGAAAGGGGGCAGTAGAAGCAGCCCCTATCGCAGACGCCGGTGACGAACAAGACCAGGGATGCTCCCTGGCGGCAGATCCGGCAGCCTGGGGAGAGGTAGCTACTGAAAGAGCCCGTAAACTCCGAGACCCACTCCCGATCGGTCATCTTCCCCGGAGGAGACCTCTCCTCAGTTAAATAGGTTTGTAGCTGGGTATGCATCGACCTTAGGCTAATTCACATGAAACTCAGATCTCTTAGTCTACGTGAGGATAGGCGTGTTCTACAGTCAGACAGTTAAATCTGATTTTATCTGTTGATCGTTTCCTTTTGGCCATATCCTTCTTGAACTTTGCACCTCATTGCAGTAGTGAAGCGTATAATGAATATGCGCAAGATGAGTTAAATACTTGAAGTGTATAATCACCATCTATGCCTAAGTTCAGGGTACATATGCGAGGAATACATTATTGGCCCGATGATTGGGATGTAGGCAAAAACATCAGGTTTCTAGATTGCACGTTTTCCAGGACTAGTATTGAACAATCTCAGAATATCTCCGTCGAAGTGGAGTTAGAAGCACAAAATGATGATGAAGCAATAGATAGAGGTATAAATATAATTTTGAAAGAGTGCGATTTGTTTGTCCTTTGTGCAGACAACTTGCTATATTTAGATTATAATTATGTTTCGTCTAATCGGGTGTGATCACTTGAAAAGTGTAAGGACAACTATACCGATGGATTTAATTTTAGTTAAGGATAATAAGGCAATTGATGTTGAAGCTTCAGTCGTTAGTGTAAGAAATTCCCTTAAAGCTAGAACGCCTGAGGAGGTTGATGCAATATTGCGTGCAGTTCACATGCGTGCAAATGGAATTCGAAAGTCGGATGACAAGAATGAGCGCTTTAGAATGTATTGGATCGCCTTAGAGACCATAATTAATCTGGACGGAAAGAAGACAAATATTGCAGATCGGATCGAAACTGCTTTGATCAAACATTATGAGAATAATAATCCTGGAAAGAAATACAAAATTAAAAATGGTTATGAGATCAAAGCTATAAAAGATGATCGTATTGGTCAATTCCATCATGCAATCGAAAAACCTGATCGAATTAATCAACTTAAATCTATTCTGGATGACTTGATTAGATCAGAAGTAGGACTTAGTCATAAAGGATTCGCGAGGCAATATTTAGAGGAAATCAGATAGAAAAGAAAAATCGAATAGAAGCGCCGAAAATACAAGCATGACCAGGGCTTCTACATCCCGCCGCCCATCATGGGGCCGAACTTCTTCATCATCCGCTTCATCCCCATCTTGTTCATCCCACGCATCCCCTTGAGGGCCTTCTGCATCGCCTTGTGGGACTTCAAAAGCTCCCGCACCAGCTCCGGCGGAGTACCACTGCCCCGGGAGATCCGCTTGATCCGGGAGGCGGTGATGATCTTGGGGTCCTCCAATTCCGCCTCGGTCATGGAGGACATGATCACCCGGTACTTCTCGAGCCGGTCCTTGGTGACCTGGTACTCCTGGTCGGAGAGGTCCATCCCCATCCCGCCGAGGGGGAGCATCTGCATGATCTGCTTCAGGGGGCCCATCTTGTTGATCGCCTCCATCTGCTTGCACATGTCTTTTAGGGTGAACTTTCCCCGCATCAGGGCCTCGACGTCCACCTCCTCCTCGACCTTCGTCTCCTGGGCCCGCTCGATGAGGGTCTTGATGTCCCCCATCCCCAGGAGGCGGGATATGAACCGGTCGGCCTCGAACCTTTCGAGGTCATTGGGGGTCTCGCCGACCCCGATGAAGGCGACCGAGGAGTTGGTCTCGGCGACGGCGGACATGGCCCCGCCCCCCTTGGCGGTCCCGTCGAGCTTGGTGATGATGACCCCTGTAATTCCAACGGCCTTGTTGAAGGCCTTCGCCTGCTCGCTCGCCTGCTGGCCGAGGGCTGCGTCCATGACCAGGAGCTTGTGGTCGGCGGCGACGACGGCGTCGATATCCATCATCTCCTGGATCAGGTCCGCCTCCAGGGCGTGTCTTCCGGCGGTGTCGACGATTCGGACGTCGTACTTCCTCGACGCCTCCAGGCCGCGCCTGGCCACGGCGGGGGCGTCGGGGTTCCCCTTCTCGCCGTAGAAGAAGACCCCCTGCTTCTCGCATAACGCCTTCAGCTGGTCGAAGGCTCCAGCCCTGAAGGTGTCGGCGCAGACGACCGCCGAGCGGAGCCCCTTCCTCTGGAAGAAGGTGGCGAGCTTCGCCGCGGTGGTGGTTTTACCACTGCCCTGGAGGCCGACGAGCATGATCGTCTGCTTCTCCAGGGTGACCGGCGAGCTTTTGCCGACGAGGTTGATCAGCTCCTGGTAGACGATGTTGATGACGTGCTCCCTCGGGTTCATCCCCGGGGCGGGCTTCTCGGAGAGGGCCCGGTCCCGGATCCGGTTGGAGAGGTTCATCACCAGCTTGACGTTGACGTCCGCCTGGAGGAGGGCCCGCTGGATCTCCCTCACCGCCTCGTCGACGACCTGCTTATCTATCCTGCTGGCGGAGGCGATCTTCTTCAGCGCCCCCCTCAGCGACCCGCCAAGGCTGTCCAGAACCATTTAGATCAAGCCATCCGGAGATTTGTCCAGAAATAACGTCCCGACCGGGATTCGAACCCGGGTCTGAGGCTCTCTGCGCTGCTCGGCTCCGCAGGCCTCTAGGATGTCCACTACCCTATCGGGACCCGATGCCGGGTAGGACGGTTATGGTTATTAAGCCTGTTGATTTGAGGACCCCCGCCCGCGGCAGGCCTGGAAGGTCCTCACCGCCCTCAGAAACTCGATCCTCCCGAACTCGGGCCAGTAGGGGGAGCAGAAGTGGACGGGGGACCGGGACCCGTTCGCCTGCCAGGGGAGGAAGTTGGAGGTCCTCATCTCACCGCCGGTCCTGATTATCAGGTCCACCCGGGGCAGGGGAGCCTCCCCCGGGGGGTAGAGGTGGGACGCCACGACGTCCTCGTCGACCTCCCGGGGGTTGAGCCTCCCCTCCCTCACCGCCCCGGCGAGGGAGCGGGCGGCGTCGGCGATCTCGCTCTTTCCGCCGTAGGCAAGGGCGAGGTTGAAGTACATACCGTCGTAGCCCCGGGTCGCCTCCTCCACCTTCCGGATCGCCTCCTGGAGGCGGCCGGGGAGGAGGGCGGTCCTCCCGATGGCCCTCACCCGGATCCGGTTCTTGTGGACCTTCTCCGATCCGGCCAGCTCCAGAAGCTTCCGCTCCACCAGGCGGAAGAGGTAATCCTTCTCCGCCTCGTCCCGGTCGAAGTTCTCGGTGGAGAAGGTGTATACGGAGAGGTGCTTTATCCCCAGCTCCAGACACCAGTCCGCCACCATCTCCGTCGTCTCGGCGCCCCTGCTATGTCCTTCGAAGTTGGGGACGCCCCGCATCCTGGCGTAGCGGCGGTTACCGTCCTGGATTATGGCCACGTGCCCGGGGACTTCGCCCCTCAGAGCCCGCCTCAAGAGGACGTCCCTGTAGAGGGGCCGGAGGAGGCGGGAGGCGAGGGGCCATCGGCAGAGATCCATCTCCATCACCTCATCGAGTTACTATTTAAAAGGTCCTCCTGAAGATAAAGGAACCTCTCCAGAACCCTTTCGCCCCGCCCTCCGGGGGATTTCGAGGAAAAATACTAATAGGCATGGAGTCGTGGGGGAGATTGAGGGCCCGTGGTCTAGGTGGTTATGACATCGCCTTCACACGGCGGGGATCACGCGTTCGAATCGCGTCGGGCCCATCAACTCTTCTGGTCACAAGCTTTAACTATCATATCCTGCCATTAGCACTGCTGAATGAACTTCAGGTTATCCGCCCCCAGATGTCGGATTTGAAGCTTGATTCGTTCCCCAGAGGTGGTATACTGGCAAATTATGCGAGCACAAAAAGGAAACGGGATGCCCAAGGTCCGGAGATAGTGACCCGGGTCCGCCTCCCGCGAGCCCACGATCGAGAGGTCTTCGGGTACGTCGAGACCCTCCTCGGCTCCAACAGGCTGAGGGTGAGGTGCCTCGACGGCAAGGAGAGGATGGCGAGGATTCCCGGCAAGATGAAGAAGAGGATATGGATCCGGGAAGGCGACGTGGTCATCGTCGTCCCCTGGGAGTTTCAGGACGAGAAGGCCGACGTAGTATGGAGATATACCGGACCTCAGGTTGATTACCTGGAGCGGAAGGGCTTCCTCAAAAGGTAGGCATGACCGAGGAGTCCAAGAAAATCCGCCAGTTCGAGGCGAAGATCGACCTGTTGCGGGAGCGGATCAAAGATTCTGACGACTTTAAGGTCCAGGACGAGGTCTTCGACCGCCGCGCCCTGATGGACCTCTACGCCCTCGCTAGCAGGGGGGTGATAGCCTCCCTCGGGGGGGCGGTCAGCACCGGGAAGGAGGCGAACATCTTCCGCGCCAAGGGCGAAGACGGGTCCGACCTCGCCATAAAAATTTACAGGATCAATACCAGCAACTTCAAGGCGATGCAGAACTACCTCCTGGGAGACCCCCGGTTCGGGTCGATCAAGGGGACGAAGAGGGCGGTCGTCGTCGCCTGGACGAAGAAGGAGTTTCGAAACCTGAAGCGGGCTGAGGAGGTGGGGGTGAGGGTGCCCCATCCCATCGCCATGAGGGAGAACATCCTCGTCATGGAGATGGTGGGCGACGGCGACGCCCCGGCACCCCAGATCAAGGACGTGGCCCTGGAGCCGGAGGAGGCGAAGCTCGCCCTCGATGAGATATCCGAGTACGTCTCAGTCCTCTACAACAGGGCGAACCTCGTCCACGCCGACCTGAGCGAGTTCAACATCCTCTACCGCAGGGGCGAGCCGGTGATCATCGACATGGGCCAGTCGGTGACCCTGGATCATCCCATGGCCAGGAGCTTTCTGGATAGGGACATATCAAACCTGGCTCGCTTCTTCAAAAAGAGGTACGGGATCGGCTCGGAGGAGGAGATCCGGGAGAGGATCCGGGCCGGCCGGGGCGGTTGACTCTTATATCATAAGGACGATGACGGAACGCCTTCGCGGAGGCTGATATTCTTGCACATCAAGATTCCAGCAGATAGAATAGGGGCTCTGGTGGGCCCTTCAGGATCGGTGAAGAGCATGTTCGAGGAGAAGACCGGGGCCACCATCGATATCGATAGCGAGAACGGCGCCGTGGAGATCACCCCCGGGGAGGACCCGATCATGGCGATGCGCCTCGCCGAGGTCGTTCGCGCCATCGGCCGGGGCTTCTCTCCCGAGAGGGCCCTTCCCATCCTGGAGGACGAGCTGTTGATGCTCGACGTCATCGACCTCTCCCGGGCCTTCAACACCAAAAGCGACATGGCCCGGGTAAAGGGGAGGATCATCGGCAAGGACGGGAGGACCCGGGAGATCGCCGAGAAGCTGACCGGCGCCGGGATCTCGGTCTACGGCAAGACGATCGGGATCATAGGAAACCCCGACCAGATCCGGGTGGCCCGGACCGCCATCGAGATGCTGATCGACGGCGCCCCCCACGGCGCTGTCTATGGATACCTGGAGAAGAAGAGCCAGGAGCTCGCCAGGTCCGGGATCGACGACCTCTGATCAGTCCGGGGTGACCCTATCCCGGCCGGTGTAGACGTTCATCCTACCCTGGCGGGCGAAGCCCACCAGGGTCATCCCGCAATCTTCCGCCATCTCGAGGGCGAGGGTGGTGACCGCGCCCTTGGAGGCGACGATCGGGACGCCGAAGCGGGAGGCCTTCTCGACGGTCTTTCCCGTGATCCTCCCGGAGGTGACGGCGTAGCACCGCCCCAGATCGACGCCCGCGAGGACGGCCCATCCGAAGATCTTTTCGAGGGTGTTGAGCCTTCCGAAGTCCTCGGCGGTCGCCAGGATCTCCTCTCCGGAGCAGAGGGAGGAGGTGTGGGTCCCACCCGTCTTCTCATAGAGTTGCGACGCCAGGGTGGACTCGAGGTTAGCGAGGATCCATCCGGCCCTGACAGCCCCCACCGGCCCGGCCGCCGCTCCCGGCCCCCCGGGGAGGACCCTTCGCGAAGGACGGGCGGCCGCAGCCCCCGTCGACGCCTCCGCCCTACCCCCCTCCACCGAGAGGCGCAAGATCTCAGAGCCGTCCTCTATCAGGCCCCGGTATCGGAGGTGGCCCGCCACAAACTCCTTCTCCTGGGAAGGGGTGATGGTGGCCCGGCCGATGAGGACGCCGTTCGCGAAGATCTCGAGCTCGACCTCTTTGGGCATCCGTTCCTCGACCTCGAAGGCCTCGCCTCCATCGAACCTCAGGGCCCTGAAGGGCTGGTACTTCACGGCCGACGATCTGCCATGAGGTTATATATCTCTTGCCGGGATGAAAGGGACCACACGAAACCCGGATCTTGGAGGACGAACCGTTGGACCTGAACCTGGAGCTGAACCTTTACGACTGGATCTTTTTGGGGGTCCTCGCCCTCAACCTCCACTGGATCCTCGCCCTCAGGCTGAGCAAGCGAGAGAGGATCTCGGGGCTGAAGATCGGAAACTGGGGCCCTGTAATCATGATCAGGACGACGAGGTGGCTCTCCCTCATCGACCGGCTGAGCAGGCCAGAGGGGCTCTGGAAGCTCTTCATAACCGCCGGGATACCCCTCGTCGTCCTGGGGATGCTCTTCTTCCTGGTCCTCTTCCTCCTGACGACCCTGGCGGTGATGATGACCCCGCCGGAGCCCTCCGTCTACACCGCCCCGAGGAACGTCCTTCTGATACCGGGGATAAACCAGTTCATCCCCCTCTGGTGGGGATGGATCGCCCTCTTCGTCACGATGGCGGTCCACGAGTTCGCCCACGGTATCCTCTGCAGAGCGGAGGGGATCCGGGTGAAGTCGATGGGGATCGCCCTCCTCGGAGCTCCCGTCGCCGCCTTCGTCGAGCCCGACGAGGAGGAGCTCTTCGGCTCCGACGGTCGGAGGGCGAAGGCCTCCCGGGCGGCCCGGGTTAGGATCCTCTCCGCCGGGGTCGTGGCGAACTTCGTCGTGGCAGCCGTGGCTCTGGCCCTCTTCTTCGGGCCGGTGATCGGGGCGATCGCCCCCCTGGAGAGGGTGGTGGTGGTGGACGTCGTCCCCGGCTCCGACGCCGACCTCGCCGGCTTTGAGAGGCAGATGATCCTCCAGGAGGTGGAAGGGGTCCGGATCGACGACATCGGGGGGCTCGTGGCGATGGGCACCGATAAAAAGAGGATGATCCTCCTCCGGGGGGAGGATCTGGTGGAGATGGGCCTGGAGGGGCCCTTCCGGGGGGGTGTCGTCGTCTCTTACGTCTTCGAAGGCTCGGCGGCCGACGAGGCGGGAATAGCTCCGGGTTTCGCCATCTCGGAGATCGATGGCGTCTCGACCCCGGACTGGGAGGCCTTCAGGGCCGTCATGAACTCCACCCGGGAGGGGCAGACCGTTACCCTGGGGACGAACCGGGGGGAGCAGACCGTCAACCTCACGGCGAACCCCGACGGCTCGGGGACGGGGTTCATCGGGATCATCTTCTCCCCGACGAGGGCGGTCTACATCGACGGCGCCACCCTCCAGGAGTTCCCGGCGGGGCCCTTCCTCGCGGAGCTGGAGAATATGCCCCGATCCGGCATCGGTGGTATGATCTCCCTCCTCGGCCTCCCCTTCTCGGGGATCCGGGGGTTCACGGAGATGGGCTTTCCCGGCTTTGTCGGATGGATCACCCACCTCTTTGAGCCGACCGGCTGGGCGGAGCCCCTGGGCGGGAAGATCTTCTGGATCGCGAACCTCCTCTTCTGGGTGGGGCTGATCAACCTCTACGCCGGCCTCTTCAACTGCCTCCCGGCGGTCCCCCTGGACGGGGGGCACATCTTCAGGGACCTCCTCACCATCGCCCTCGCGGCGGTCTTCAAGAGCGAGGCGAAGGCGGAGAGGATGACCCGGGCCCTGGTGGCGGCGATGGCCTGGCTGATCTTCTCGTCCCTCCTCTTCATCATCCTCGCCCCCTACCTGGCCCACGGATTTGGGGGATGAAACGCCCCACCCCCCTCCTTGGGGTGGTGGAACACTATCGTCCCCCTAGCTCAACCTCCAGGAGACGGGCGACGGCATAGGCGGGGAAGACCTCCGAGACCGCCGAGCCGTACCACTCCGACAGCCTGACGCATTCGAGGCCGAGGGACCGGGCCGCCTCCCCGATCAGCCCCTCGCCGATCCCGGCGGCGGCGACTAGATCGATGGCGTGCTCCTCCGCCAACCGGCGGATCCCCCCTTTAAGAAGCTCGAGCTGACGGGCCCTAGCCTGGCGGGCGATCGCCTCGACCCCTTCGGGGCCGATCTCCCCGGGATCGGCGCAGACGGTCCGGGCGAGCCTCCGTTCGGCCGAATCTCGATCCTTTCCGCCGCCGTCGGGGGTCTCGACGGCGTACTCCCCCTCGGAGATCTCGCCCAGGAGGAGGTGGGCGTCGGCGGCTATCGCAAAGAGCTCGGCAGAGAGGGGGACCCTCTCTCCGTCGACCTCCACCGCCCCAAGGAGGGCGGCGAGGTTCGTCCTGAGGAGCCCCATATAGATCAGCTCTCCCCGGGCGAGCCGCAAAAAGTCGGTCTTCGCCGCCCTCGGTCCCCCCTTTATGGGTATCAGGTCGGTGGTGGTCGATCCCATGTCGACGAAGAGGCAGTCTCCGACCTCCTCGGCTACGAGGGCGGCCGAGGCAGACCAGTTGGCGGCGGCTAGATCGGCCAGATCGCGCCATTTGAAGCCCGATACTCCCCAGAAGCGGACGGGGCAGGAGAAGGACCTTTCGGCGGCCCCCTTTATGAAGAGGATCCCGGACCTCTTCTCCGGGAAGGAGTCGGCAAGCTCCCCCGTCATGACGACCCCGACCGCCTCCGGCCTAGCCTCCGCCGATAAGCGGCGGAGGAGGGGCTCGAGGGGTGCCCCCTTCCAGAGGGGGAGGTACTCGATTATCGTGAACAAACCGTCGGAGCTGGCGGCTTTGGTGTTCGCTCCGCCGACGTCAAGGCCGAGGATCATGACCGTCGAGGGCCCGAGATACCATAAAAGCTTTAGGCTAATCGGCCGTCACCTAGCCACTGGCTTTTGGAGAGATGATCATGGCTGCCAAGGAGAAGTATCCCGAGCCCACCTATCTGGAGTACGGATTTGGGGAGCTGGAACACGACGTCATCAAGAAGGAGCTCTGCTGCTACTGCGGAAACTGCATCGCCTTCTGCCCCAAGATCGATAGAGAGGGGAACAGACCGGAGCTCGTCGATTACGACCCGCTCTGCGGCCTCTGCTACGCCTACTGTCCCCGGACGATGCTGGACATGCCGGGGATGGCGAAGAGGGTCTTCGGGAGGGAGAGGCGGGAGGACGAGCCTCTCGGTATCTACCGGAAGGCGGCCTCCGCCCGGGCGGTAAAGGCCGGGGCGAGGGCCCAGGACGGCGGGGTCGCAACCGCCCTCCTGATTGGGGCCCTGGAGGCCGGGATCATCGACTGCGCCGTCGTAACCGAGAGGGACGATAAGTGGAGGGGCCTTCCGAAGGTGGCGACGACGGCCGAGGAGATCGCCGCCGCCGCCGGGACGAAGTACACCATCACCCCCAGCGTCACCGGGGTCCAGATGGCCATGGACCAGGGCTTCAAGAAGATCGGCTTTGTCGGAACGCCGTGCCAGATCCAGGCCCTGAGGAAGGTCCAGCTCCTGGAGGAGCCCTACCCGTTCGGCCAGGAGAAGATAGCCCTCCTGGTGGGGCTCTTCTGCATGGAGAACTTCGAGCACGAGCTCCTCTTCCCCCACCTCGTCGAGGGGAAGTTCGGGTTCAAGGCCGAAGAGGTCGATAAGTTCGAGGTCCAGAAGGGGATGTTCCGGGTCCTCTCCGGCGATATGGTCAAAGAGGTCCCCCTGGAGGAGACCGACGACTACGTCTGGAAGGGGTGCGGCCCCTGCTTCGACTTCGCCGCGGAGCTCGCCGACGTCTCTGTCGGGTCCGTCGGGTCGAAGGCGGGCTGGTCGACGGTCCTCACCAGGACCGACCTCGGGGCGAAGGTCTACGACTCCGCCCTGGCGGCGGGGGCGATCGAGGAGGCGGCCGCCTCCGAGAAGGGGCTCGCCCTGGCCGGAAGGCTCGCCAAGTCGAAGGAGGAGCGGTTTTCTGCCAAGACCGCGGAGCTCCTGGGGCGGGGCGTTCCCGTCAACATCCAGAGATGAAGAGAGCCCGCATGACGGCGGCCGATAGATGAGCAAAAGAGTGCAGATCTGATAGCGGATTCGATAGAGCGGATTCGATAGAAGATCCGATAGCAGCAGATAACCAGGTCCGATATACCAGGAGGCGATCCGATGTTGTCAGTGGGGCTGGCGGGAAAGCCCAACGCCGGGAAGTCCACCTTCTTCAAGGCGGCGACCCTAGCCGAGGTGGAGATAGCAAACTACCCCTTCACCACCATCGATGCGAACCACGGGGTCTCGTACGTCCGGGTCCCCTGCCCCTGCCGCGAGCTCGCGACGGAGTGCGGCAGGTGCCGGGAAGGGACGAGGTACGTCCCCGTGGAGCTGATCGACGTGGCGGGGCTCGTCCCCGACGCCCATCTGGGCAAGGGCCTCGGTAACGAGTTTCTGGACAGCCTCCGGGTGGCGGAGGCGGTCATCCACGTCCTGGACGCCTCGGGGTCCGCCGATGCCGAAGGTAACCCCGTCGGCGTCGGAAACCACGACCCCCTGACGGATGTGGAGTTTCTGAAGCGAGAGATCGGGATGTGGCTCTTCGGGATCCTCAACCGCAACTGGGAGAGGCTGATGAGGCGGGTCCGGGCCGAGAACATCAAGATCGAGCCGCTGATCACCGAGCAGCTGGCGGGCGCCGGGGTCAGCGACCACCACGTCCGCTGGGCCCTGGCGACGATGAAGAGCGACCCCACGAAGTGGGGAGACGACGACATGAAGAGGTTCGCGGGTCTCCTCCGGGACGCCAGCAAGCCGATGATCATCGCCGCGAACAAGGTGGACGTCGCCCCCCCCGAGTTCGTCGCCCGCCTGAAGGCGTTGGACGAGATCGTCGTACCCACCAGCGCCGCCGCCGAGGTCGCATTGAGGATGGCCGATAAAACCGGCGCGATTAAATACCGCCCCGGGGACCCGGACTTCGAGCTGGTAAAGGACCTCTCCGGCCCCCAGAAGGCGGGCCTGGAGAAGATCCGGGCGATCCTCAAGGCGACCGGCGGGACCGGGGTCCAGGAGTGCCTCGACCGGGCGGTCTTCGACCTTCTCGAGTACATACCCGTCTTCCCGGTGGAGGACGAGGGGAAATGGACGGACAGAAACGGCGTCATCCTCCCGGACGCCTACCTGATGAAGAAGGGCTCGACGACGAAGGACCTCGCCTACCGGATCCACACCGACATCGGCGACAGCTTCCTCTTTGCCCTGGACGGGCGGTCCAAGAGGAGGCTGGGGGAGAAGCACGAGCTGAAGGCGGGGGACGTGATAAAGATAGTGTCGACGAAGTGAGGGGGGGGGAGAGAGATAGTGACCAAGGCTAGGGTCCTTCATTGCTCGGGAGACTAATTGGTTTAATAATATTAATATATTTAATATATAACCTGGATAAGTTTGGGCCTCAGAGGAAGTTAACCGAGATCTAATGTTGATGTTTCTTTGATCTCGCCTTTATGGTCTCCTTGCATCATGAAATCGACCTTAATGATTACAATAATGAGGAGCTAGAACCTAAGAAATACTTGAGTCCTAAATTCTCACATAAAGCAGCGGAAATTGATCATAAGGGAGATCTATTGTAGATTTACCCTTAAGTAGAAAACCTTATAAGTATTAAAAAAGATACGATCTGAATAGTTGAGTGACAGATATGATCCACGAAGACACCGCCAGCAATGATGAACTTGAAAAGCGAGATCAGTTAATATACGATTCGATTATTAGGAGATTCGATGCAGAATGGGAGCGAAAGATTAACCTTGACGGCAAAATGACGGGGTTAATAAGTTTTATAGGAGTAATACTAACGTTAGATGCTGGGTTGGGCGGATTTCTACTCAAGGAGGTAGAAGAGACAAACGGATTTCGTATATATCTTTGCTTAATATTTGTGTTAAGTATTGTATTTTTGATGGGTTCCATGGTTCAAGGATTGAGATCATACGCAATGACCGAGAAGTGGGCGATAGTTCCAGACCCAAACTATTTAATTGAAGAATACGCTATGAAGAACCGAGATCGTACTGACATATTGAGGAATACAGCAATTGAAACCAGGGATGCAACTATCTATAACAAGATACAAAATGACGAGAAAAGTCGACTCATTAGTAGCTCTTGTTTGCTTTTGGCATGCGGAGTCATTGTGAGTATAATATTCATATTTATACTTATATATAGTGAGATGATTATTGGTCCGAGCGACAAGGCGTATTTGGAGATGGCTTTAAATAATAGCAGTCAGCTACATAATAGGTGAAGGAAGGCAGATATGAAGAAAGAAAAGCTACAAATCCGAGGTCTAAAGCCCAAAAGCTACAAGTGGTCGAAAGATGGTGACACCGGCTTAGTAGAGCTATCATCTAAAGCCGATGATTATAGAAAGGTCGTATCTGAATATAATAGAGCTAGTATGTCTAATGTAAAAGAACGTAGTAGATTGCTAGACTTGTAAATTTGAAATCCGATCTCAAAAAAGGAAATATGTTTTCGTGTATATGGTTTGATTTTCTTGCATTTTCAGACATATTAAGTTTGATGGTTAACTAAAGGAAACGGCAACTGATCAGGATCAATCATAAACGTAATCTAATGACTTCGTTAAGGACTTCTTCCATGAATAACATAAAATAAATCATTATTCAATTACTGGAATTTTGAACCATCCTATTCACCTCTATACCCCGCCTGCAGGAAGCTCCCAATCTCGAAGCTGACAACCTTGAAGCGCCTTTTTGCCTCTGTCTTGTTCGGCTAGAGGTCGATTGATCCCCTTCGCGCTCTCCTCGCCGCCGATCCCCGGCCGCCGCTTCTCACCCGCCCGCACCCCCCGCGCCTCCTCCGTCGTCCACCCCTCGCCATCCCCGCCCCCCACGATCGCGGAAGGCGCACTATTTTGCCGGCCGGCGCCATATTCGCTATTTTTGAGCAACAGTTATCATTAAATATCATACCGTCAAAAACTTGAGAACCGACTCTGAGCGCGATTAGATCATGGGAGGGATTAAGCCACGAAAGCTATAGGAATCGTAGGAAGTCCCCGGAAGGGCGGCAACGTCGATCGCCTCGTCCAGGAGGTACTGGACGGGGCCGAAGAGGCGGGCTATCAGACCGAGAAGTACATCCTCAACGAGCTGAACTACTCCGGCTGCCAGGGGTGCAACCACTGCAAGACCGCCGACGAGTGCAGGATCAATGACGACCTCTCGGGGCTTCTGGAGGGGATAAGGGAGGCCGACGCCGTCGTCTTCGGCTCGCCGATATACTTCTACCTCTTTTCCGGCCAGTTCAAGCTGATGCAGGACCGGTTTTACTCCTTCATCGACTCGGGGTTCCGCTCCCGCCTCGCGCCGGGAAAGAAGGCGGTGATCGTCACCAGCCAGGGGCATCCGGACATCTCCGCCTTCGAGAAGGCCGCCGACGACTTCGCCGGGATCCTGAAGCTTCTGGGCTTTGAGGTGGTCGAGA
>Ga0334882_1003471_pt1 | contig 14425 bp, 11 predicted proteins | sample GraSluR1_MG_5_FD_207226 | JGI IMG/M metagenome (GOLD analysis project Ga0334882, IMG submission 207226) | Sludge microbial communities from methane-producing bioreactor in Wageningen University, Netherlands - Granular Sludge_15_04-R1 | ecosystem: Engineered > Bioreactor > Anaerobic >... | reverse complement strand
TCGTGGGGAACGACCCGATTTTCTTCGGTGAAAATTAAACATAACAAACGGATTTCCGGCAGATCACAATATTCTTTTAAAAGATTACTTAATCATGCTTTTACTCTCATCACTGGATTCAGTATCCTGCCTCTTCAGTTATCAAGTTTGTTAGGGTTTATATCGATATTGTTTGGATTTGTCGTGTTAATTTATGTCATTATTAAGTTTGTAACCGGTGGGGGAGCAGTGCCAGGTTTTACTTTTTTGGCATCGACCGTTGCCATATTTTCAGGCGTGCAATTGTTTGCAATTGGCATGATCGGTGAATATCTGGGCAGATTGTTTTCCCGGAATCTTGGTCAACCGACCTATACCATTCGCTCCCGATACCCTGAAAAAGCATCAACACCCGAATCACTTGATGATGGTAAGAAAGAAGGATTCTTATAGCTTCAAACTTTGTCAGTCTCTCTGAACTTGATACGAATCGTTTTGGTGTAGTCTCAGCAAGAGCAAAACTTGTTACCGCAGAGATGCTGCCTGAGATCGACATGTTTTGCATTGAAAACAGCGTAAAGTTTCTGATTGGCAGGGTTTCAACTTCTGATATTAAAACAATTCATACCATGGAAGCGAGTGGGTATCGATTGATGGACACGCTTGTTTACCTGCAGAATGATATTAAAAACTACGTCCCGCCGGCTTATCCTTCAGAGCTTAGCATCCAGGCGCTTAATGCTGAAGATATTCCCGATGTCATAAAAATCGCTGAAGAGTCGTTTAGTGCCTATCAGGGTCACTACCATGCTGACCCTCGTTTGGATCCGGTAAAGGCGACAGAAGTTTACAGTTCATGGGCAGAGAGATGCTGCGTTGATTCAGCTGCAGCCAGCCATGTTTTAGTTGCGAAGCTCGACGGGGAGTTGGTCGGATTTCGCGCAATTCGAATAAACACGTCAGAACAAGCAGAGTTTATTCTTGCAGGTGTCGCACCCGGGATGAGAAGGCGGGGAATTTATCGCGCTTTCGTTATTGAAGGTCTAAATTGGTGCAAAGCTGCTGGTGTTACCCATGTTTTAAACTCAACCCTTCTGATCAATGTTGCGGTGCAAAAAGTTTGCACCAGGTTAGGGTTTTATGCTCTGGAATCTTTTCACACATTTCATAAGTGGTTTGACTAAGGAATAGTATGATGCTGCAAGCAGAAAATGTGAACACGAAAAACAAAGAAGATAAAAGGCAGAATGGAATAAATATGACAGCTTATATTTTTATTGGTTTAACAATTTTATTTACGGTTTGTGGACAGTTGCTGGTAAAAAGCGCTTCATTTGAATTCGGACCATTCCCTAAAGATTTATCCATGTTAATTCAGTTTCTGATCAGAGCTTTTACCAACATAAAACTTTTGGCAGGTTTATTTTGTGCTGTTATCGCTTCAATTATGTGGATGAGCGCTCTTTCATTGACCGATATAAGCTTTGCATACCCTTTCATGGGTTTAGCTATCGTGCTTGTACTTGCTCTGTCCCCGTTGGTCTTTAAAGAAATTGTTCCCTGGACACGATGGTTGGGTGTAGCAGTAGTATGTATTGGACTTTGGATTGCTTCAAGATAAAAAAGCATTCTTTTAAGATTTGATAACGATGATTTTCAATTTGGCAGACAGGCAAGGTAGGATCTATGTTGGAAAAAATTCCGTTTAACCGACCAGCGTATATAAAAAAGGCAGAGGTGTATTTACAGCAGGCTTTGCAATCCGGACACCTTGCTGGTGATGGCAATTTCACAAAACAAAGCACTGCTTTATTAGAAAAAATGATTGGTGTTAATAAAGCACTGTTGACTACCAATTGCACCCATGCGCTTGAAATGGCCGCCATCCTTTTGGATCTCAAGGCAGGTGATGAGGTAATTCTGCCATCTTTTACATTCGTTTCAACGGTCAATGCAATAGTCCTCAGGGGAGCAAAACCGGTCTTTATTGATATTCGTCCAGATACTCTGAATTTTGATGAAAATCAACTGGAAAAACTTGTTACACACAAAACACGAGCAATCTTTGTAGTGCATTATGGCGGCGTTGCTTGCGAAATGGATTCGATCAGCCAGATTTCTGCCAAATATAACATCCCAGTGGTCGAAGATAACGCACACGGATTGTTTGCCAGTTACAAAGGAAAGAATCTCGGCACTTTCGGGGTTTTGGCAACCCAAAGCTTTCACGAGACAAAGAACATCAGCACTGGTGAGGGCGGGGCTCTATTGATTAACGACCCAACTCTTGAGGAACGGGCAGAGATAATCCGAGAAAAAGGTACAAATCGCAGCCGTTTCTTTAGAGGGCAAGTCGATAAATACACCTGGGTCGACATCGGTTCGAGTTACTTGCCTTCAGAAATCACGGCGGCAGTATTGCTCGCTCAATTAGAATCTGCTGAACAAATTCAAGCCAAACGAAACCAGATTTGGAATACTTATCATACAGAATTAGCGGATTGGTCTGTCAGAAATGGGGTGCGTTTGCCTTTTGTCCCGGATGAGTGCAGTCATCCCAGCCATTTGTACTATTTGCTTATGCCAGATCTCGACGCGCGTACACGTTTTATCGCATGGATGAAATCCAATAACATACTTTGCGTTTTTCACTATTTACCTTTACATCTATCGGACATGGGTCTTAAATTTGGGGGCAAGCAAGGGGATTGTCCGGTAACCGAAGATGTGAGCGACCGACTGGTTAGATTGCCGCTTTTTTATGACCTAACGGAGCCGGAGCTTGAGCGGGTGATTGATGCAATCAAGTCCTTTTCGCCTTAACAGCGTGTTTGCAGCTTTGCTGGTGTGAAAATCAGACAAAGACTGATTTTTTGGTGTGCCTATTCAGAGGAACTTCACAACCCTATCCATGATAAAATCCGACTTGATGAGTCGGAAAATTTTACTGGTGTTATTGCTGCTACTTCTGCTTTCTGGATGCGGGCAAAAGAAGAAATCAGAGCTGCAGCGCTTTGCAGGAGAAACGGTGGCGACGCTGCAAACCCTGGTCCAGCCGGTGGATCAGATTTTTATTGGTGATAGCACGCAAACTTTCCAAAGTTCTGAAGAAACACCTCAGCCGCCGCAATTTAATCCAACTTTGACTCCAGAGATTGCGACCGTAATTACTTCAACGAATTTACAGCCGACCCAACCGCCTTATGGATTCGAATCTACGACGCCTGCTCCGCTTGCTTCTGCTACAATCGCATTAACTTCGAATCCGTCCTCAACCCTGGGGGTTCCTGTGTGGGCTGGCAGCTGGAATATCTGGTACCAGAATAGCAGCGGCAATTATTATGCTTCGGTCATGACTGTGCAGATTTCCGGCACACAATTCTCAGCCACGACAACTATCAACAATATCAATTATTCCTTCAGAGGGGACCTTATTAAGCAGGGTAGTGAGGTAGAGGGGGAGTGGGAAACCTTGCAAACCGACGGAACATTTTGGCTGCAGATGGTTTCCTCCGATTCTTTTGTGGGGTCCAATGAAGCTCGTTTTGGTTTTTGTGGCGACCGGGAAGCTGCCGATCGCCCTGATTCCTGCCGGAAGATGCCCCAGAATTAAAGAAAACGGCGCGGCAACCTGCCTTTGAACAAGGTTGCGATGGTTTGAAAAAAGAGATCGCTTCACAAAAGAGGTTCGCGATGACGATTCAATCGGTAGGCGTGCTCGGTGAGGACACCGGCACGATCAGGAGGGAGGACAACGCCAAGATCAAGGTTTTGAAAAAAGTGATCGCTTCACAACAGAGGTTCGCGATGACGATTCAATCTTCGGCGTGCTCGGTGAGGACACCGGCACGATCAGGAGGGAGGACACCGGCACGATCAGGAGCGAGGACACCGGCACGAACAGGAGGGAGGACATCGGCACGATCAAGGTTTTGTAAAAAGAGATCGCTTCACAAAAGAGGTTCGCGATGACGATTGTTTCAATCGGTAGGCGTGCTCGGTGAGGACACCGGCACGATCAGGAGGGAGGACACCGGCACGATCAGGAGTGAGGACACCGGCACGATCAAGAGGGAGGACACCGGCACGATCAGGAGGAAGGACACCGGCACGATCAGGAGGAAGGACACCGGCACGATCAAGGTTTTGAAAAAAGAGATCGCTTCACAACAAAGGTTCGCGATGACGATTCTTTAAACCTAATCTTTTTGCGGGGTCATCCATGCGTGCAAAGTGTATGAAATTTCTGCTTTCTGGAGGGCGGGCGCGGTCGTTTTTTCTCGCTTTAGCAACCTTTGCAAGGTTCCACCGTAATTTCTGATCAGATATTTGACTCTGATCCAGTAAAAATAAACAATTTTCGGAGATGTGGGGGAAATGTTATAGGTTCGGGCGAGCGCCAGGCGGGGGATAAACACGCGCTGTAAGCCTATTCTGATTTTTGAGAAAACGTTACTACTGGCATTCATTTTGACCAGATCCGGGGTTAAACGATCTTCAAATCTGACCCGCTCCAACAGTTGAATGCGGGCTTGCTCAAGCAGGCTGGGCGGTATGCCTTCTGGCAGCAATGATTCGGCGACCTCTGCCGGGATGGGAACGTTTAATTGTGTTTCAACCAACTTCAACGTCAGCGTGGTGACCTTCTCTGCTCCCCACGTTTTTGCGATCTCAACCAGCTTGTTCCAGTTGATTTCTGACTCAAACTTGTGGATAACAAGGGCGACATCCAGCAGACTCCGCAGACCCAGGTTGAGGTAGTGCTGGTAAGTGAGATGCAGGCAAAGGTGTAAAATCAGGTCTTCTGTGCCAAGTGCCAGGGCGTCTACATTGGCAATTTTAGCGGGTAGGGTGCGCTCCCAGAGTGCTTCAGTGTCGATGGTGAAAGGCTCGTTCTCTTCCAGCAGCGTCCAGTGCGCCTCCACCATTGCCCCGCTTGATTTTTGCATGGGCGGCAGGTGTTTGGTGTCAAAATTTTCATCGTTCGGGTCGAAGTAGGTGGTGGGGCGGTAACCCAGCGCTTCCAGGATTCCAGTACATTCAGCCAGGTTTTGCTTTTTGACCAGAATATCAATATCGCTCATTGAACGGGCACCAATATCCGGATAGGCATGTTCCAGGAGATAAACACCTTTCAATCCGGCGACCGCGATCCCAGCTTTTTGAAGAGCAGAAAGAACGATTTCGGTGTCATGGAGAGCAAGCATGTTTTGAGCTGCGGTCGCTAAGTAAACCTGGCGGAGCAGGTCTTTTTGAGGGATTTGGAGACCATGGGATTTGTTTAAATTTACCAGGAGCGTGTAGAAAAATGGTTCAACCTCCTGGCGCTGCGCTTCAGCATTAAGCGCATCCCACTGGTCCAGATCCAGATGGGATAACACTTTGAACGCTTCGTCCGGTTCAATATTTGGCGATAGCAGATGCAGTAATACCTTTAACGGATCCAATTCTTTTGCCATTTCACTTACTTATCCTGAGCATGGATGCATGCGCTTTTTCCCTAATTGTACCGAAGATAAAGGAATCATGAAATTGAGGTTTTGGAAGGTTTTTCCGGCTTGCTCAATCAATAAGCAAGCCCATTTTGGAGTTGACACAGTATGTGGAAAGGTTATAATATGTGTAGGATTAATCCGAGCGGGGCTTTTGTTATGCTACTTGTTAAGCAAGAACCACAATCGGGAGGGGAGAGTTGCGCGCCCCACAATTAGAGGAGGATAAAATGATGATGAATAGGAATTCTAAACAGGCCTTCAGGTTTAGGTTACTCACTGCTTTATTGGCTATCGGTTTGCTGGTGGGTTTAGTTGGTAATGCTGCGCCGGTTCAGGCCGGTGCGGGAGATTTCACGATTACCCACAAAGCTGCCAGACCGTCAGATTATATTCCAGACGTTCCTTACCCTGGGCTGGTTGTTGCTCCGCCCATTGGTAGAGCAAACGGAGAACTGCTAATTCCAGGTGCAAGATTTGCCACAGGGGTTGCGTCGTTGAACCCACAATACATGGCCTTCGGGCAAATTGTACCTTTTGAATTTGAAATAAAAGTGGGAGCAGGTGCTGTAGACGCTGATCTACCAATCTGTTATGTTTATAAATGGGGAACAACAAGTTTAAGTGCGTTTGGGTATGATCCCGCATTTGGGATATTAACTGCATTTGTGGATACCAGTGAAACCATAAGGGACGATGGAGACCCTGCGACTGTAACTTTTCTCAAATGGGATTACAATGACTCATCTACTAATTACATCACAGCGACAATCTGCGTTGGTGGCCTTCAACCGTTGGATCATATTGTCGTTGAGGCTTGGTCAGTTTTAATGAGTAATCCTGTCCCAAAGATGGGCAGTAATACTGATTCACGTGCAGTGAGTGCTTGGACTGACACGGGTGCTGCAATCTCATATGGTGCAAACGCAATACCGCTCAACCAGGTGCAAGATTTCGCAACAGCTGATGTCTGGCTTAGTGTGTACAAGTTCGATGACAACAAACCGAAGCCAATCTACTGGGGTACTGCTGCACCTACTGAAGCGGAAATGTGGAAAAACACCATCGTTGTCACTGCGGGTCCGGATGGCGATACAACTACGGATTATGTGGCAAATGGCGTTGTAATCACAGACACCCTGGACGAATGGGTGAAAATTGTTGACACAGCCTATTATGATGCTACTGACCATCCATATGGGATCAATATTGATGCTAAACTTTTACGAACGTGTTCATATGTGCCATTGGCAGGTCTGGATCGTGGTGGAACATTGACATGCAACCTCAATGCCGTGCCAGAAGGCGGCAGCAGCACGGTGACAGTAGAATACTACACTGTTGCAGTGCCGGGCGTGCCAATAGGATCGACATGTGAAGGTTTAACCGAGACTAGTCCTGCCACTTCAGTTGCGGCAGAGTGTCCTATTACCCAGCTGTCACCTAGAGGTTATGACGTTATGAACCGAGTCACTTTGACCACCTATAGCGATGATAAAACTCCTAATGACAACTGGGACGAAGAACCAAAAGATATCAACTACCCCAATGCGGTTGAAATTGAATACTTCATCGCCACCGGTCAATCCCGATCCATCCTGCTTGAGTGGAAGACAGTTACAGAGATGAACAATCTGGGCTTCAATTTGTACCGCGCATTCAGGATTGACGGACCCAGGGTCAAGATCAACGCTGAGTTGATTCCGTCAAACATCTTCGGTCAGGGCGGAGCTGTATACGAATACCTGGACACTGGCTTGTTCCCCAACCGCACCTATTATTATTGGTTGGAAGATGTAGACTTCAACGAAACAACCACGCTTTATGGTCCGGTTGACGCGAAGCCAACACGAAAATAGATGGCTGACTTGACCGTAATTGCCTGTTCCTCAACCGATTTCTCGGGACTGAGCGCTGAGATTTTGCAGCTTGGTAAGTCCCTGCGCTTCCAGGCGCGGGGACACAGCATGCAGCCCCTGGTGCGCGACGGTGATTTCCTCCTCGTCAAACCGTTGGGTGAGCGCCGGCCAGGGCTCGGTGACGTAGTTTTATGCGTCACTGAATCCGACGAGGTGCTTGTGCACCGGGTGATCCGCAGGCATTTACGCTCCGATGGCTATCACTTCCTGGTGCAGGGGGACCAGGTGGCGCAGCCGGACGGCTGGATCGCGCGGGATCAGATTTATGGTAAGGTTGAAGCGATTAAACGCGATGGCAACCATATTAGCACGCGGAGCCTGGTAATGAGGTTTTTGAGCGCGGTGGCAGTATTGCGTTCACGCTGGCACTTTGGTTACAGCGCAGTTTCACATCAGCTGATATGTCTGATAAAAAGAGTACCAATCTTCAGCATATTCCTTACATAGGGGGACCTGATTTATGCCAGACGAAGTGCAATTCCAACGCAACCCGGATTACATCTTCCGCAAGATAGCGGACGAGTCGGTTCTGGTTCCGATCAGACAGGATGTAGCCAACATGGACAGCATCTTTACGCTCAATAGCGTTGGCGCGTTCATTTGGGAGCGTTTGGCACAGCCGGCAACGCAAGCGGATATTCAACTTGCTGTACTGAATGAATACAGCGTAGACCAGGAAACTCTGGTGTCTGACCTCGAACAGTTTCTGGACGAAATGACTGCCATCGGCGCGGTTGTGGAGGTGTGACCGATGGGTTGCCCCAGTATTCCAGAGATTGATCTCTCCCAATGGAATGTGCTCGCGTCGCTGAACGGTAAGCGCTATCCTTATAATGGGATGATTGAATTGACCGACCGCTGTAATCTTGCTTGCGTGCATTGTTACATCAAACAACCTGCAGCCAGCCGGGAAGCACTCGCGACAGAGATGTCCACCGATCAAGTGAAGCGTGTGCTTGACCAAATGGCTGAGGCAGGCACTTTGTTCCTGACGATCACTGGCGGCGAGCCGCTGTTGAGGAAAGATTTTTCTGAAATTTACTTATACGCGAAACGCAAAGGCTTTATCATAACCCTTTTTACCAACGCCACCATGGTGACACCTGAGATCGCGGACATGCTGGCAGAATGGAAGCCGCTCTCAATTGAAGTCACCTTGTATGGCGCCGAGCAGGAAACTTATGAACGTGTGACCAGAGCTCCCGGGTCGTATGACCGCTTTAGAAATGGGATAGCTTTGCTGATGGAGCGCAACATCCCGGTTTCTTTGAAATCTGTTTTGCTGACGGAAAACCGGCATGAACTGGCTGAGATGCAAGCGCTGACGGAAGAATTGGGCACGAATTACCGCTACGATGGCGTAATCTGGCCCAGTTTGGATGGGAGTTTGGAACCATTCAAATACCAACTATCGGTGGAAGAATTGACCGCGATCGACTACAGGCAGCCTGAACGAAACGAAGAACGTCAGAAACTGGCTGAATTACACGAGGGAAGGATCGTGCGCAAAGAATATATTTACAATTGCGGCGCTGGGTTGACTTCCTACCATATTGACAGCACAGGAAAAATGTGCATATGTTCCATGGCAAGGCGCCCTGCTTTTGATCTTAAACAATTACCTTTCATGGAAGCCTGGGAAAAAATTGGAGAGTTGCGGCAGCTCAAACGCCAGAAGAATACAAAGTGCCGCACTTGCACAATTGGCGCTTATTGCGTACAATGCGCAGGATGGTCTCAATTGGTCCACGATGATGATGAGACCCCAGTTGAGTTTATCTGTGAGTTGGCTCACGCCTTTGCCTCACAGCAATAGTGGGATATAATATAATAAATAGGGAGTTGACAGATATGAATAAGAAACCTTATGAAGCACCAGCCGTGAAGAAGGTCAAGTTGGAGGTCAAGAACGCAGTTCTTTCGACCTGCCATACCAGTTATGACAACACTCCCAGGTATCCGGGTATGAATTCCCCGTGTTATCTGCCAGAGTCTGCGGGTGGCTCAGGCTGCATGGTATAGCCAACATCTGATCTATTACCTATAAGAAAATCAAACCTGATTTAATGATGACTATTAAGACGAAATGCACCAGATGTCACAATTCATGTGCTTATTTCCGAATTAACGGGGCGGACTTGTGTCGACAGAGAACAAAACCGATGAAATTACTCTGAGAATCGCCAGGCTTGGCTTGAGGCTGCAGGCAAATAATAAGGACTTGCAACTAACAAGCCCTCAGAACTACCAAAAATTTCTTCAGCCTGCGGATCAACCGCAGGCTTTTTTTCAAAATGGGTGCAAATCGGATTCCAGACAAGGTTATTCGGATCTGTTATTGAGGGTGATCAACGAACCCACTATTGAGACCCAAAGACCGGAATCCAGCTTGTTTCGCTTTGATAACTGGGAAATTTGGATCGACGAAGAAGGCAAATTTTTCCTGGAGGCGCTGCGCTTGCCGCCTGCCAGAAGAGTAAGTGTTGAAGCGGGATTCTCGCGCGGAGAAATCCGGGGTGATTTTTCTGGGGACGATGACCTGGGGGTATATCCGCTGCTGAACCTGGACATGAAGATCTTTGTAAACTGGCTGGCCGAGTTTGGGGACGTTATTCTGCATGCCAGCGGTGTGGTTATCGAGGGTAAAGGATATTGTTTTTCAGGTCCGGCTCATATTGGCAAATCCACCCTAGCAGAATCTTTGCAGAAGAATCACGATTTGACCGTATTGGGCGAAGATCAGGTTATCTTAAGATATATGGATGGACGCTTCTGGGCTTTCGGTACCCCCTGGCATGAAAACCCGGCGATGTGTTCCCCCGAAGGCGTGCCGCTCGAGAAACTATTTTTCCTGGAACGCCGACCTGGTGCGATGATGGAACCACTAAAGCCGGTGAATGGGTTGGCGCGCATCCTGCAGAACGCGTTTATCCCCTACTACCGCCAGGATTTGCTGCCCGGTATTCTGGACCGGTTGGAACTGCTTTCGAGTGAATTGCCATTCTTTTCGCTCAGCTATGCGCTTGGTACTGACCCCTGGCAAGCGATTTTGGATGCGTAAATTTGGTTTGGGTCCCAAAACCACGGGATGATACAGGTCAGCGGAATGGTGTCACCCTTACAGGGCAATAGAGACCATTCCCTACAAAAGATTTTTGGATGGTATAAAACCTCTGTTACAATATTTCATAAGTGGGATGGTTATTGTGATTGAAAAAAGATCTAATCTACTTTGAAAATCGATAGGTACTTTTGGAAGGGCCCAGTATTATGAAACTTACAGGTAGAATTTTCGCCTTTTTGATGGCAAGTGTGCTGGTCTTATCCGGGTTATTCCTGGTCTTGAAACAACCTGTTTATGCTGATGAACCAGCAGCCTACGTCAGCTCCAGTCAACTACAGACCAACTTTCCAGAGGAGTCTGGAACAAAATCGAAGTTGCTCTCCAGTGATAATCAGGGGGTTAGCTTCAGAGTAGACGTGCCGTGGGAGCAATTGAGCCTGGAACCGGTGATCGCTGACGGCAAAGATTACCTGCGGGTCCTGCTGCCAGGTTGGTCTCAAACAATTACGCCCGGGTTGCCGGCTTTGCCATTAATAGTGGAAAAGTTTGGTGTTCCTTTTGGTGCAAAGGTCTCGGTAAGTGTGGTGCCAGGCAAGGCGCACACACTTAAGATCTCTGCTCCTGTGCAGCCAGTGGTGACTCAGCTAGTTGAGTTTTCCCTGCCAGAAGGTCTGGTTGAATCGCCATCAGTATCAGAAAGCAATTTTATCTATGCTGAAGACCCTTCAGTCTATGCTGATGAGGCTGTTTACCCTGAAGTTCTTGCAGAAATTAGCGCGGATGGCATCTTGCGTCAACAGCGGGTAGTGGGCGTTGCCGCTTACCCCATTCAATACGACCCAAAAGCGATGCAATTGACGGTATATGAATCCTTGCAGATTACGATCAGTTTCGAGGGATCCTCAAACATCAGCAGCTTATCCTTGATAACCGATTCCCCAAGCTATGAAAACTTCTTCAAGGGAGAACTGCTCAATTACGAGTCCGCGCGCGGCTTCCGCCAGGCAAGCTCCCCGAATGCAGCTCAGCAGGATCTTTCAGGCGAGGGTAGTGGAGCTCAAGCAGCCGAAATTCCCTGGGCACCACCCGAGCCGGGCTGGCGTGTGAGGGTGCAGGGGGATGGCTTTTATCAACTGACTTATTCTGAACTGAGTGATATAGGCTTCCTTGATTCCAATCCAGACCCCCGAACCTTTCAGCTCTTTTACATGGGAGAAGAGGTGGCCATCCAGGTGCCTGGTGAAGAGGATGGTGTTTTTGGAACAGAAGATACGGTTCGGTTTTTTGGGCAGGGTATGGATTCCAAATACGCCCAAAATTCGGTCTATTGGCTGACCTATGACCTTTCGGGAGTAGTGCAGGGGAAACGCTTGGAATCACGGGATGGCACTCCTGGAACATCAGCGATGCCTGGCAATTACCGCGCCAGCCTCCACATGGAAAACAATGCGTATTACTTATCCTGGCTGCCTTTTGAAGAAGAGACAGAGCGTTGGTGGTGGAATATCGTCCAGAGACCATCTAAACCTAGCTGGACTCTTCCGACTTTCACGCTGATAGCCCCTGATACTGACCCTGCTCAAGGACCGGCAAAATTATCGATTTCGGTTGTCGGATATACAGCGAACACTATCAATCCTGATCACCATATGCAGGTAACTGTGAATAATGTCATCGTAGGAGATGCATTTTTTGATGGCCGGGAATGGCGGGTCTTTGAGTTTTTGGTTGACCAAGGAATTCTCCAAGCAGGAACGAACACAGTGAAGGTGAGCAGTATCCCGATCACGGACGTGAATTTTGACTACTTTTTGGTCGATTGGGTCAGAATTGATTATCCAAATACCTTCCAGACTGAAAATGATGAACTCGCGTTTGAGTATGCTGAAATTGGGACCTGGAAGTTCCAGGTGAACGGCTTCAGCTCGGACCAGGTGGCAGTTTTTGATGTCAGTGATCCACTGAATGTGGTTTGGATGGAGAACGTCTCCGTGGTTTCTGGCGGGAGCAGCTTCAACGCGCAATTCCAGGACGCTGTCATGGAACCCAGCAATTATTGGACGATGACTGACGCGACTTTTCGGACAGTCGCAGGAATTGATGAAGTGGATATGGTTTCGAACCTGCGAGCGACCACCAATGGCGCAGACCACATCATCATCAGCCATGATGAATTCTGGTCACAAGCACTTACTTTGCGTGACCATAGGGCTGCTTCGATGCGTGCTGTAGTCGTTGATGTGCAGGACATCTATGATGAATTTGGCTACGGCATGGTTGGAGCAGATGCGATCCGGGACTTTTTGGGTTATACCTATGCCAACTGGCAAGCCCCGGCACCTTCTTACGTAGTCTTATTGGGCGATGGGCATTACGATCCCAAAGACCATTATGGTTACGGGAGAACGAACTTTATCCCAGCTTACTTGCTGCCGGTGGACCCCTGGATTGGCGAGACCGCCTCGGATAACCGCTACGTCACGCTGGTTGGAGAAGATTCCCTGCCGGATATGATGATCGGACGACTGGCAGTGAATAATGTCGCTGAGGCCAGTGCTTTTGTCAATAAAATTATCAATTATGAAACCACTCCGGTGGCAGGTGAGTGGAAACAGCAGATCCTGGCAGTGGCGGATAACGCAGACTATGCTGGAGATTTCGCTGCGATTTCGGATAACTTGCTTGAAACTTATATCGCAACGCCCTACACGGCAGAAAAAGTGTACTACGGGGTTCCGCCATACCCAATTGATGATGTTGCGCTTGCCAGGCAGGCGATCGTTAATGGGATCAATGCCGGCAAATTGATTGTCAACTATATTGGACATTCAGGGATCACGGCATGGGGAGACCAATTGTTTAAAGTATCCCAGGTGGCTGGACTGACAAATGGCGGGAAAATGCCAATTATGCTGGATATGACCTGTTATGACGGCACTTTCCACTATCCCGATCCGCCTTCAGCCAACTATGAAGGTTTGGGAGAAGTCACAACCCGGGCTGACGGCAAAGGCGCGATAGCGAACTGGTCGGCGACTGGAAATGGGGTCGCGAGCGGTCATTTCTTTCTGAATCAAGGCTTTTTCCAGTCATTTTTCCACGATGGATTGATCACAGTCGGCAGTGGCACTGCGACCGGTAAGTTCGAGCTTTGGTCAATTGGTGGTGCCCTGGATTTACTGGATACCTACACCCTTTTTGGCGACCCGGCGCTGCGAATTGCCCTGGAAGGTAATACGAACAATCCGCCTGTGATTACTGAGGGCGCTTCAGTGCACGTTACGATGTCAGAAAATGGATTTCCAGTCGCTTTTGAAAAGACACTTCATGCGACTGATGCGGATGGCGATAGCCTGACCTGGAGCCTTTCCGGGGCTGCTTTGCACGGTACCGCGACAGCTGCTGGGACGGGAAATTCAATTGCGCTTGGATATGTCCCTGAGGCAGACTACTTTGGCACAGACATGTTTATTGTGCAGGTTTCGGATGGCAGCCTGGCTGATTTCATCACAGTCAATGTGACCATCGAGGCGGTCAATGAAGCACCAGTGCTGACAGACATACCTGACCAAACCATTGCAGAAGGAGAAAGCTTTAGGTCAATCAATTTGGACGACTATGTAAGCGATCCGGACAATCTGGATTCCGAAATGGAATGGAGCTACACAGGCAATACTGAGTTGGGTGTGAGTATCGTAGACAGAGTTGCCACTATCAGCATACCGGATGCAAACTGGAACGGCTCTGAGACAATCACTTTCAAAGCTACTGATCCGGGCGGATTATGGGATGAAGACGCTGCCACTTTCATGGTTACGCCGGTAAATGACGCCCCGGTGGTAACAGACATTCCGGATCAGACAATTCTGGAGGGAGAAAGTTTTACTACCATCAACCTGGATGACTATGTCAGCGATGTCGACAATCCCGATAATGAAATCACCTGGTCGTATTCTGGCAATATTGAGCTG
>Ga0334882_1003466_pt1 | contig 14436 bp, 11 predicted proteins | sample GraSluR1_MG_5_FD_207226 | JGI IMG/M metagenome (GOLD analysis project Ga0334882, IMG submission 207226) | Sludge microbial communities from methane-producing bioreactor in Wageningen University, Netherlands - Granular Sludge_15_04-R1 | ecosystem: Engineered > Bioreactor > Anaerobic >... | reverse complement strand
GCGAAAGCGCTTGAGCAGGGAATCCTGCGATTCATTAGGTCTCAAAGTTACACTTGTCATTTGCTATTCACCTCCTCTCCAGGTAACAACCAACGCGTTAATACGCGCAACTTCCCATTATACACGGTAAGGGTGATTAAAATCAAGGTTTTATGTACTGAATTCTGTGAGTAGGTCAGCACATGGTATACACTTTTTAGATAAGTCATACGAGTTGTACCGAGATCGATGTTTGGAGTTATGGGGGATAAGATATGAAGACATCGAGGTGTACATTGATCAAAGCTATAACCCACTTAGATTACCAAGAGTTGAGACAGATTAGTCCGGAGGCAGCGAGGCGAGCGATCCTACAGGTTTTGAAGGCACACAATGGGAATTAAGAGCGACAGCGAAGATCTTGAGCGTCAGCCGGGCAACGATCTACAAAGCGATCCGCAAGAATAAGGCAAGGAATATGAAAGACAGATCGAAAACGCCACATCGGATACATAACAAAACGAGTGCTGAGATTGAAGCCAGGATACTTGAACTTAGAGAAAAGATCCGAAATGGACCTCTCAGACTGAAAGACGAACTGAAAGCACTGGAAGGTTTGACGGTGTCTTAACACACCATCCGCAACATTCTCAGACGCAATAAAGCTAAATCGAAACTGAAGTCTCACAGACCCTACAAAAAGGCTCACGGCCTTAAGTGGATTGATATCACGCCAAAGCGTTTGAAATCGTGCAAATTGACCTCAAATATGTCGTGGACCAAAAAGCGCTGACCCTGGAACAGATCCGTCACTTTCACTCGAAACAGTTTCCTCTCTATCAGTGGACTGCTGTCGATGTTAACTCCCGCTTCAAACTGATGGCTTACTCTGATCAGAAAAGCTGGACCAATGGCCTGACTTTCTTTCTGTGGGTGCTTTCCTGGCTCAGAAGTCACGGTGTTTCGGTGCCCATCGTCTTTACTGTGGATCGGGGTGAAGAGTTTGGGGGGAAATCCTGGCTCAAACTCATCGAACTCAGAAAACTCCTGTCCGGATTTGGCTGTTCAATTATCCAGAACCATGCTGCCAGCCCTCAGGAGAACGCGCATGTTGAACGCTCCCATCGTACCGATGACGAAGAATTTTATATCCCCAGATTGCTTTCCATTCATTCCCAAAAGGACTTCTTCCTTGAAGCTATGAATTATCTCTATTACTACAATGCTGTCAGAAAGCATTCATCCTTACAAAGACGTTCTCCCTGGGAGCATCTGGTCGCTAACTCTCCTGATTTAGATGCTAAAATCAGGTTTGTTCCGCCTATCCTTCTGGACAATATCGCTGTCCAGCTCGGTGACTGGAGTGGATACCATCTGCTGGCTCAGTACCTCCAACTCGGATTTTATCGAAAACAGAGTAAGAATCAGGCATTACAAGTGCCTGTTATTTGGGTAAAACAGGTCGCTGATCTACCGGTTAAAAGCAAAACCCCGCCAAACTTTTGGTTGGCGGGGTTCGTCAATATATTTTTTATTTAGTCGTCGATGCAAGAGCCGTCGTGCAGACCTTCGCCATCACCAAGACCTTCTCCAGGTCCCATGCCGAGTCCAGTACCACCGGCACCGCGACCCATACCAGCACCTTGTCCAGCGCCGTAGCCCATGCCTGTGCCAGTTCCAATGCCCTGACCCATGCCCTGACCTAAACCAGCGCCTCTACCTTGACCCATGCCATATTGCTGTCCGACACCGCTGCCATCACGCAGTCGCAGTTGATCGGGGATGCCGTCGCCATCAAGGTCACAGGTTCCATCACCAGGACCGAAGCCAAGTGCTTCACCGTCACAGGTTCCATCACAGGGACCAAAACTAAATTCTTCGCCTTCTTCAACGCGAATTTGATTACGATATCCAAATCCCCGGCGTGTCACTGTGGGTTCAGGAAGAACTTCTTCGACCTCAGGTGTAGTCTCCTGAGCGTAAGTTGTGCCAACGGCACCGAAGATAAATGCTCCAAGTAACAGAGCTGCGATCACAATTGTTAAATTTTTCTTATTCATTTTTACTCCTTAGTTCTTTCACTCGTTTGTGAAGATGCCTCTATAATATAGCTATTACATTGAGATTTTAAGTAAAGGTTATTAAGATTTGGTGTAGTTGTCGTGAGATAATGTAAATACTATGCTGTTTATAATAAGGGCTGTATGTATAAGATACTGATCGTTGAGGATGAAGGCAATCTCAATCAAATTTTGCAGGATTACTTGCGACATTATGGATTTGAGCCTGTTTCCGCAAATACCGGTCGCGAAGGTCTTCATTTCTGGCAATACGAAACAATCGATTTGATTTTGTTGGATTTGAACCTGCCAGATATGGATGGGCTGGATTTCTTGCGTGAAGTGCGCAAGAAAGATCAACTCCCGGTTATCATGATTACTGCCAGATTAGAAGAAGTCGACCGGCTGATCGGGCTGGAGTTGGGCGCGGATGATTACATTACCAAACCCTTTTCACCCAGAGAGGTAGTCGCGCGGGTTAAAGCAGTCTTACTCCGATTAGATCGTCCGACAAGCCATATGGAACGTCTAAGTCTTGGTAAGCTCCAAATGAACTTGCGGGGACATACAGCTTCAATGGCAGGGAAGCCGCTCGATCTGACTCCTGCAGAATTTCAATTGTTAGCGCAACTGATCGCTGAGCCGGACCGGGTTTTCACCCGTATGGAACTTCTCGATTCTACACAGGGCAGCCGTTTTGAAGGATACGAACGCACCATTGATATTCATATTAAGAATATTCGTCAAAAACTAAAGGCACTTGACCCGGACACTACTTACATTCAAACCGTCTTTGGGATAGGCTACCGTGCAGAGGTGTCAGAGAAGTAAATGCGAAACCGGATGCTTCTCACCTATATGTTTGTGGCCGCAGTATCTTTGATGGTCGGTTCACTGTTAGCAACTGTTTTTATTCAACTGACAGTCGTTGATTATGTGCGTAAACAACAAATAAAAGCCAGTGAGCCATTCCAAGATTTTTTTATAACATACTATGAAACCCATGATGGCTGGGGAGGTATCCGTCAGCTTGATATCCAGAAGTTGTTGAATGAATCGATCCCTGAAGAGTATTCACATTATGGGCTTGCGTTAATTGGGATCGATGGAACAATGCTGCTGACAGAAAATAAAGCTCAATATGGAACCGTTGTAAACAAGTCAACCTTTAACATCGGTGCACCAGTAGTAGTTGGCGGTGAAACTGTTGCCTATCTATATTCTGGCAGCTTGATAGACATACTTCTGCCTCGTTTCGATATGGATATCATCAAACGGAATCGCATTGCTACCACTGAGGCATTACTGATAGGGTTGATGGTCGCTTTTGTCATGTCTCTCATTATGACTCGATCTTTACTTCGTCCGATCAAGGTGACTATTGATGCAACGAAAAAGATTTCTCAAGGAGAAACAGGGCTGCGTGTTCCACTTGAGCCTTATCGCGATATGGCTGATCTCGGTGAGGCTGTTAATAACATGGCAGCGGACCTTGAAAAGAAACAGCGCATCCAAAATTTCATGTTAATGGATATCGCTCACGATTTGCGCACACCATTAAGCGTGCAAAAGGCTACCCTTGAAGCCTTTGAGGACAAGGTATATCCATTTGATGAAGAAGGGCTTGCTCTACTTAAAATACAGAACAACCAACTGATCCGCCTGGTGGAGGATCTGCGCCTGCTCACGCTTTCGGATGCCGGTATCATCACAGTCCGAAAAGAACCGGTGGAAATGCAAAGCTTTATCCGGGAAATTTTGAGTGGCTTTGAAGGTGTTTTTGCCAAAAAAAGGATACAGAGCGTCTTTGTCCAAAACAATGACAATTATTTGACTGAGATTGACCCCCACCTCTTGCAACGCGTTTTTGAAAATTTGCTGCAAAACGCCTACCAACATTCCCCGGAGGGGGGGAAGATCAGAGTCCGAATCCTGAGAATGATCAACCGCATGAAAATAGTTATTGCTGACCAAGGTCCTGGTATCCCGGAAGATAAATTGGATACAATTTTCGCCCGTTATTATCGGGTGAGTCCCGCTGGAGAAGGAGCCCCGGAAGGGCTTGGAATCGGGCTGACCATTTCGAAGGGTATAGTTGAAGCGCATGGGGGTAAACTTTATGCTCAAAACTCTGCTGGAAGTGGTGCCGAATTCATAATTGAGCTGCCATATTTATCCTGATTTCTGGCAATGAATTGCATACGATTTCGGTCGAGTAGATGGTTGGTATAATTCAGCTCTACAAAAAAGCTGTTGGAGACACTATGCTTAAATTGCGCGTCATGACCCTAAATCTTGGTGGTGGTGTAAAGAATTTTACGGGATCACCAGAAAAATCAACAGGAAAAGCCCAGGCTTTGGCTCAATTGGTAAACGATATCAACCCTGATTTTCTTGGTGTGCAGGAGGTTGCTCAATACATTGATGCTGATGGCACATTTCACAGCATGGTAGAGCGTTTGAAGATCGACGGCAATTTTGATTACAGCTTTTATGGCGAGACGCTTTCCATGAAAAAACATATGCAAGTCAAGAAAGACCTTATGATCAGCGGTCTTTTTAACGACTGGTGGGATTGGTCTAAAGGGAATGCTGTTTTTTCTCGCACAGCTTTTACCCGTTTAGGCAACCCAGCCAAAGAAGGTGTTCCCCGTAATGTGCCGATTTTCCTGCCCCTGAGTTATGAAGGGTCCCGGGATACTGATCCGCGCTATGTCATCCTGACTCGCTTGAAACAGGATCCTTACCCCTTTGTGATGAATCTTCACTTGACCACGCTGGTTGGGGAGAGAGGGGATCACGTTTGGTCCGAAGTGGTGGATGCCGCCAGGCTTACCCGTTCACAGCAGATCAGCCGCGTGTTGGGTTTGGTTGAAGAACATGTTCTTGACCCGAACCACCCTCTGATCCTGATGGGAGATTTCAATGCTGAAATTGGTGAATATTCGCTAAAAGATATGCTTGTACGTGACCATCAATTTGCGCATCTTACCCCTGCGGAAGATATCCCAACTCATGGAAGTGCTGGTGCTGTTGATCATATCTTCTTCTTCCCTGCCAGGCGTTTGATCAGCTACAAGACGCATGTAATCGATTCGGACCTGGCACACAGTGTTTCGGACCACTTGCCAGTTGTGGCAGATATCGTAATCGAATAATTAGAGAAACAGGACTGACTATGACCCCAAATCGTTATTTTGGAACCGATGGAATTCGTGGAACCTTTGGCGAAGAGCCAATGACACCAGAGTTTGTTTACCGACTTGGATTAGCTGCAGGTCAGGCACTGAGAGATGACTGTAAAGATCAGTCTGTTTTTGTGATTGGCAGAGACACCCGTACTTCAGGTCCGGTTTTACAACGCGCCCTGGCAGCTGGTTTGAAGGAAAGCGGTGCACGCGTGTTGGACCTTGGCATTATCCCCACCCCCGGAATTGCCTATCTGACCCATTTTGTGGGCGCAAATGCTGGCGCGGTGATCTCAGCCTCCCATAATCCTGCTACTGAAAACGGGATCAAATTCCTTAATAGCGAAGGTATGAAATTGTCCAAAGAACAGGAAGAGGCAATCGAAAAGAACCTGGTCTTAATCAACGAAGAAAGATCCGATTTTGACGAAGAGTGTCTCGGTGAGGCAAGCCCTCATCTTTTTGAAACATATCTGCACGATTTATATGAGACTGTTCCAGGCCTAAACCTGAGCAACCTGACAATCCTGATGGACTGCTCTAACGGTGCCGCCTGGAAAGCCGGACCAGAGGTGTTCAGACGGCTGGGTGCGAACCTGGTTGCTATCCATACTGAAAATGATGGCATCCATATCAATGTTGATTCAGGGTCAGAATTTATGCGCTCCAAACCAGCAGTCATGGCTGGCCGTGTGGTTGAAGAAAAAGCAGATCTGGCAATTGCCTTCGATGGTGATACCGACCGGGTGATCATGATGGATGAGCAAGGCAATCTGATCGATGGTGATCATATGCTTGCTCTGCTGGCGGAGGAACTGCACGCACAAAACCGCCTTTTAGGGGATGCGATGGTAACCACGGTCATGGCTAACGGTGCTTTGCGCCAGTTTGCGGATGAAAAAGGATTTACCCTGATACAAACCCCAGTTGGGGACAAATATGTCACCGAAGAATTGATAGCCCTGTCTGAACAACACCAAGCGGACGGCAATCTCGGTTTGGGTGGTGAGCAATCGGGTCATATCATCCTGTTGGACGAAAATCACCGTACCGGTGATGGCATCCGCACGGCTCTTTTTATCCTAAATTTGCTAACCGAAACGCCCGGACAAACCCTGTCGCAACTGGCAAAACGCATCGAAAAATTCAACCAGGTTGTGGCTTCCTGTAATGTTGCTTCCAAGATCGATTTAGAGACACTGCCCGGTTTTAAAGAACGTCTTGAGTATATGAAAGAAGAATTGCCCGGACTAGTGCAGTGGAACTCGCGTTATTCTGGAACTGAACCTAAATATCGGCTGATGCTTGAAGCCGATCAGCGCAGCAGCGCGCAAGATGTGGTCAGGGTCGCCTGGGAGATCTGCGATCTAATCCAGGAACTTACCAATACGCCAGCTGGCGCAAAAATTGAGGTTTTGAATGTCAGCCAGGGTGGTTTGATGCCCAGACCGTAAATTAAAAGAAATTCAAGGAGACTTTGCCAATGACTCAATCTACAAACACCTACAAATCTCAACTTGCTGTTCAATTCAATCGCTTGAATCGCAACCTGATGGTGGCAGACAAGCTGGAAACCTGGCAGCCAGCTGTTGCAGCGCTGTCAGTGTTCCTGGATGAGGTTAGAGAACTGCTGCTTGAGGAACCGGAATTGGTTGAGAATGAGCTGGTCTTGTCTTCCCGGATTTTCAGCCTGCTTCTGACTGTGGCGGCAACCGGCACCCAGGGTAGATTAGAACTGTTTAAGGGCAAGGACGAGAAGGGCATTTCTTATCAACGGCAAATTGAAAGTGAGTACATCCCTCTTTCAGGTGATTTACGGCGGAAAGCAATAGAACTGGCTAAGCACTATCTTCAGAACCCCGTTTTTGATTCCCTGAGAAAAGATATCAATTGGGAAATTACACCACTGCTGGACAGCATGAATGACCAGGTAGACCCAGACCGTTATATGCCTTACCGCGTGATCCAGATTGGTAACATTTTTGAGCGGCTTTATGCTTTTCGTTTGCGCACAGCTGACCCAATTTTGCTGGGATTGGCTGGTGAAAAGGGTCTTTTGCGTGAGATTTATGATCGAAAATACCTGCGTTTCGGCACTTCGGGTGTACGCGCGCGCTGGGGTAATGATTTTACCGAAACCCGCGCCCGCCAGGTGGTTCAGGCAGTCTGTGACTTTATGAATAATAAGAACGTTCCCGCTTTCGTTGGCGCAGAAGATCTTTCAGGCAAAATCATGGTTTTAGGGCATGATACCCGCCGGAATTCTGATGTGGTCACCCGTTGGGCAGCCGAAACCTGCCTGGCAAACGGTTTCCGTCTACATATTGGCGACCGGGATGTGCCTACGCCTGCCCTGGCGTACTATGAGACCGAAGTAGTACCTGAGGATGAAATTGCTGGTCTTATCATCGCAACTGCCAGCCACAACCCACCTGAATGGCAGGGAATCAAGTTCAACCCCCGTCTGGGCTATCCGGCTCCGACCAATGTGACCGATTTTATCGCCTTCCGCATTAACGAACTGCAGCTGGTCGATAAAGCTGGCGGGCAAGCGGATGTGGAAGAAGCCCGCGCGCGCGGACTGGTGCAGGGTTTTGACCCCCTGGACAGCTATGTGGACTGGGTCAAGAACAATGGCAACGGCAACGCTCGCATCCCGGTCGACTTTGACAGCATCAGGCGCTATTTCTCGGACAAAATGGTCGTGATAGACGAAATGCACGGCTCTGGTCGCGGCTACCTGACCCGCCTGATCGGCGAAGCCGGCTTACGCTATACCGTAGTGCATGCGGAAGTTGATCCGGACCTTGGCGGGCAGGATTATGCCAACCCGGAAGAACCTTTTAACTGGCTGCTCAAACAAACCGTAGTCGAAACAGGTGCTCAGGTTGGTATGGGCATGGATACGGACGCCGATCGCTTTGGCATTGTTGATAAAGGTGGAGTTTATTTCCGCCCCAATCAGATCCTGCCGATGTTGATCCGCTATCTGGGTGTTGACCGCGGTTTGACAGGCAGAGTAATTGCCACACAAACCGGTTCACCCCTGATTGAAGTTCTGGCGGGAATGATCCCGGGCAATGAAGAAAACAGACCTGCACCTGGAGCTTTACCGGGCTACATTGGTCAAAAAATCTATAAAGCGCGCCACGGCGACATTGCCACCCGCGCCTTAAAAAATGCTTTTGCTGTTCCGGTTGGGATCAAATACATCGAAGAAATTCGACGAACCGACAATGCCTACAATAACTTAAAAGAACTGCCTGATGACTGGCGCGACCGAATCCTGATCGGAGGAGAAGAATCGAGCGGTCTCACCACCCGTGGACATGTGACCGACAAGGACGGTCCCTGGGCAAACCTATTGATTCTTGACATGATCGCCTACTACGGCACACGCGAAGTCAACCCACTGCACAGTCTGCAGGAGATTTGGGACGAACTGACCCACCTGCCTGGTTTGTGGCCATCTTATGGCACATCGGACGACCCCTACTCCCATGCTGGACGTGCTGACGTGGACGCGCCCCTGGAAGCCAAAGAAGCTTTTATCGATTACTACCTTGACATGCCCTCTGCCGTGCCAGATTTTGATTTGGAAGTTGCGGGGCTTAAGATCGATTACCTGGGCGGCATTCGCTATGAATTGGTGGAGATGCAGCTGTCGGATGAGAGCGGCGACGACCATTATTACCTGCGAATGCGCGCTTCGGGTACAGAGCCAATCAACCGGGTTTATATTGAAGCGGCCGATTTGCAGACCGGTCAACGCATGATGGAAAAAGTGCTGGGGGTGTTGGAAAACATTACTGAAGAGGTGTTAAGGGATGCCCACTCACCCTGGCACCTGGTGGATATGCTGGCGCAATCCAAGCTGACACCGCTCACTCTCAAAGCTGTGAAAGAAACCATTGCAGAAAACGGCTGGGGGGTTGAGGAGATCGTCAGCAAGATCCAGCGTATGACCCAGACACTTGAGAAGCGCAATCGAAAAGTGATAGGAGCCTGGGAAAAAGCACTTGGAGAAGCTTAATACCTTGTCATACTGAGTGAAGCGAAGAATCTTGCTGTGAATAGCGCAAGGATCCTTCGGAACAGAGGCTCAGGATGACCAAGAACTTGTCATTGCTTACTTTCCATGAAATACAAAACGGAGGGGCAGAAGCCCCTCCGTTGCTGTACCATGTTAAAAAATTATCTTCCAATCCTTACTGAATTTTGGCAAATGATCCCACAGCAAAAACACTGAAACCCTCATAAACAAATTTCCAACCAGATATTAACATTTCTCTTGCAATCCTTCGGTATAGTTTAGTTATATAAAAACTAGAAGAATGCAATTATGCATATAGGAGTGAAATATGGGAAAAATTATTGGAATTGACTTGGGAACAACTAACAGCGTAGTGTCTGTAATTGAAGGTGGATCGCCAGTTGTGATCACGACTGCTGAAGGTTCACGTTTATTGCCATCGGTGGTTGCCTTTAACAAGAATGGTGAACGCATGGTTGGAACTACTGCCAAAAGACAAGCTGTAGTGAATCCTGAGAACACGATTTCGTCTGTCAAGCGCTTTATGGGGCGTCGATATGACGAGGTCGGACAAGAACGTGAGATGGTTTCCTTTAAAGTGGTTGAGGGACCTACCGGTGACGCACGCATAGAAGTGCCCGTCAACGGTCAGACTTACACCCCACAGGAAATTTCTGCCATGATTCTTGGCAAATTGAAAACTGACGCCGAAGCTTACCTGGGCGAGAAAGTAACTCAGGCAGTCATCACTGTGCCGGCGTATTTTAACGACAGTCAGCGCCAGGCTACCAAAGATGCCGGCAAGATCGCCGGACTGGAAGTTATGCGCATTATCAACGAGCCGACTGCCTCAGCTCTTGCTTATGGGCTGGAGAAGAAAGAAAACGAAATCATCCTGGTCTTTGACCTGGGTGGCGGCACTTTTGACGTTTCTCTGTTGGAAGTTGGCGGCGGTGTGGTCGAAGTCAAGGCCACCAATGGTGATACACACCTGGGCGGCGACGACTGGGATAACGAGATTGTCAATTGGGCTGCTGACCAATTTATGAAAGACCAAGGTATTGACCTGCGTAAAGACCGCCAGGCTCTTCAGCGTCTACGCGAAGCGGCTGAGAAGGCGAAAATTGAATTAAGTTCCGTATTGGAGACTGAGATCAACCTGCCTTATATCACTGCTGACGCCAGTGGACCCAAGCACTTGCTGCTCAAGCTGAGTCGGGCTAAGTTTGAACAAATGACGGAAGATCTACTCCAACGGACCCGCAAACCCTTTGACGCAGTGTTGAAGGATGCCAATCTGACCATTGATAAGATCGATGAAGTTGTGCTGGTGGGTGGATCTACTCGTATGCCCATGGTACAGGAGCTGGTCAAGAAAATGACCAACGGTAAAGAGCCCAACAAAGGCGTCAATCCTGACGAAGTCGTTTCAGTTGGCGCGGCTATTCAAGGCGGCGTACTTGCGGGCGATGTCAAAGACGTATTGCTGCTGGATGTGACTCCGCTCTCTTTGGGTCTTGAAACCCTGGGCGGCGTGATGACCCGACTGATTGAACGCAACACCACCATTCCGGTCAAGAAGACGGAAGTTTTCAGCACTGCTGAAGACAACCAGACTGCTGTTGATATCCACGTGCTGCAGGGCGAACGCCCAATGGCAAGCGATAACAATACGCTCGGTCGCTTCAGACTGGATGGTATTCCACCGGCGGCTCGTGGCATTCCACAGGTTGAGGTCACCTTTGACATTGACGCCAACGGAATTTTGAACGTGACTGCCAAAGACAAAGCCAGTGGCAAGGAACAAAAAGTTACCATCACAGCCTCGACCAACCTCGATAAGAGCGATGTTGAGCGGATGGTGCGCGAAGCAAACCAGAACAAGGCTGAAGATGACCGCCGAAAAGCACTTATCGAAGCCCGCAATATGGGCGATAGCGTTGCCTACCAGTCCGAAAAGACCCTGCGTGAATTAGGCGATAAGGTCGATGCAGCCATGCGTAATGACGCTGAAGCCAAGATCCAGGTTTTGCGTGGAGCCCTGGCAGGTGATGATGTAAGCGCCATTACCAATGCCAGCAATGCGCTGCAGGAGAGTATGCAGAAAATCGGCAGTGCTGCTTATCAGCAAGCTGGTCCTGCTGACCCCGGTCAGGCGGGCGGCTTTGGCGGACAGGCTGGTCCTGAACCTGGTCAACCTAAAAATGACACAAACGATGACGATGTTGTCGATGGTGAGTTCACCGAAGCATAAAGAAAAATTACAAAAAAATGTAGACCGGGTTCCGTTTTTGAACCCGGTTTTTTCTTTTATATTTCCATTGTCGCGAGATTTTCTACCAATATCCCTGATGGTTAAGTCTCAGAAAAGCAAAAACATTACAGAAGGTTGCTTTTTGATTGGTAATCAATTTGAAATGCAGATTGTCAAGGTCTCTACCACTCCATCGCAAGGTCAACATGCGCGTAGGAAAATTAGGGTAGGAAATTGTATTACACCATTCAGTCATTTGATTTAAAGGAAAGCGGCTGGGGTCAAGCCCCAGCCCTACGATAAGAAATGAGAATGTTTTTTCAAATGATTGTTTAACTCTTACGGCACCCAGTTGTCGTGAATGATGCCAAACAGATAATACGCCCCATCAGCAGCTTGTTGGAACGCCAGGCGCAGAAGTTGCCAGTCCAAATTTCCGAATTCTTCGGTGCCGGGCTTTACGAAATCTACGTAGCTCCCCTGTGGATAGACCTCAAAAAAATTGTCGATTGCGATGGAAGGGCTTTTTTCGCCTGCAACCAGCATTTACCATTGCTGGTCTGACATCAAGGGGATTACGTATTCAATCCAATAGTCGACCACGCTCATTTGAAGCAAATCACCCCTGGCAGCAAGTGTGCCCCAGGTGTAAATGTTGTTATCCGAGGCAAAGTTTGCCACTTGCTCACGTGTGAAAACCAAATCTGTATCCGTGTGGATGAAAAGCAGGGGGGAGAAACGCAAGCCAGCCTGGGGGTGGACATACGGTGCGAGGGCTGCGAAATCTTTTGACTGCAACAGCGATAAAATTTCTGTCGCCAGCCCATGGAGAGCTCCCTCCTGGATCGGTGCGGGTGGGAGTTGCGCAACCTGGGTAGACAGGGCTTCCACCTGGCTCTGGAGATCCAGAATTTGTCTTTGACTTTCAAGTAATTGCTGCGAGAGACTTTGATTTTGCTCTCTCAGCTGGTCGATTTGAGCAGTATCAGTCGGTGCAATGGGTTGACAGCCTGCCAGGACAAAGGCGAGTGCCAGAAAAACGAAAAAGAATGCCTTCTTCATGTTCACTCCAATGAGAGGAGAACTGTTTCACTCTCTTGAAATTAAGACGAAAAGGGGTCTTCCAAGTTCCGTAATTAGAGACATTTTCCCATGTAGGGCGTGATTGAGGACCTTCTAACCCATGAATTTCGGATTATATTTCGGTCCTCAATCCGCCATGTGTAACTCATATATAGGTTTGGCGGATTGGAAGCAGGTTGGTGTTTTTGATAAACAAAGGTCGTGGTGCTTCCAATACCCTACGGGCACTTCGTCTCGCCCTACATGTCGCTAATTACCGCCGATGCACCGGGTTGAAGCCCAGTTCCGCCCAAAAGATATTGCACGTTACACGTTTGCGTTGCGGATGGCGTCCAGCATGCGTGCCAGGCGTACGGTTTCCTTGACATCGTGAACCCGCAGGATGGAAGCCCCCATCATCATCCCCCAGGCGTTGGCTGCCAGGCTGCCCTCCAGCCTTTCACCCTGGGGTAGATTGAGGGTATGACCGATAAAGCCTTTTCGCGAGACGCCCAGAAGGATCGGGAAGTCAAGCTCTAAGAGGGCATCCAGGTGTTTTAACAGATAAAGATTTTGGTCAATCGTTTTGCCAAAGCCGATGCCGGGGTCGAGAATGATTTTATCGTCACCCACACCGGCTATTTGGGCAATTTCAACGGATTTCATCAGCCAGTCGCGCACCTCACTGACAATGTCTTCATAGTCCACATCTTCGTAGCACCCACCTAAGTCGCTGCTCACAGCCCGGGCACCTGACTCGCGGTTGTGCATCAACACGGCAGTTGCGTCAAACTCTGCAACCACGGCCGCCATACCGGGATCATATTGAAAGCCCCAGACGTCATTAATGATGTCCGCTCCGCGACCCAGGCAGGCTCGGGCGATCTCCGATTTGTAGGTATCGACAGAAATCAAGATGTCGGGCAGCTCTTTTCGAATCAGGCTCAGAGTTGGCAGAATGCGCTCAAGCTCTTCGCTGGCGTCCAGTTTGCTTGCGCCGGGACGGGTCGATTCAGCCCCCAGGTCGAGCACATCCGTGCCATCTTTCACAAACCGAAAGGCTTGTTCCAGAACCGCATCTTCGACTTCTGCCTGGTTCAGTAAGCCATCGCCCGAAAAACTGTCCGGGGTGAGGTTGATGATACCCATGATGTAGGTTTTTTTATCGAGATCGGGGAAGAGATCGGATTGCATGGCTGCCTCACGGGTTTTGGAATCTGGCTTCTGCCATCAACTCTACTTTGTCGATGTCAGGACCCAGGGAGTAGACAATGGTCTTAAAGGCAATATTTTGGGTATTGGTAAGCGGCAAAGCGGTTTCCCAGCGGCGGAAACCAACCGGGTTGCCATCTTCATCAAAAGCGACTGCCAGCAGCCACAGCGAGGCAAGTTTACGATTCTCAGTTTCTACGTTAATTTTGCCTTCAACATAAGCGAGGGGGTAGTCTTCAGAGATCCTGATTTGGCTTTCAACAATGTCTGTCTCAGCATAGCGATCATCATCCAGCATGGTTGGTAGCCAGGAATCGACCTGCACCTGCAAATCATAAACTTCTGGCACATGGGCTGGGAAAGACGCTAAGACTGGCAGGCTGCTGCCGGCAGGCAGAAGATTGAGCGGAGCAAAAACGACCATTTCACTCTCAGAGCCATCCTCCTCGGATGTCAGTGTGAAGGAGACAGCCGGGTTTTCAAGGGTTTCATCGCCCTGGTTATAAATCAATACCAGGCAGTTGAGCCCTCCCAAAGGGTCCGAATAACAAGCCGGCTCACCTTGCAGCTCAACCGCAGCGCCAGAAGGTGCTGTTTGAGATGGCAGGGGTTCAGGCGTGTTTGTCGGAGTGGCGGTTGGTGTGTTGG
>Ga0334882_1003465_pt1 | contig 14437 bp, 14 predicted proteins | sample GraSluR1_MG_5_FD_207226 | JGI IMG/M metagenome (GOLD analysis project Ga0334882, IMG submission 207226) | Sludge microbial communities from methane-producing bioreactor in Wageningen University, Netherlands - Granular Sludge_15_04-R1 | ecosystem: Engineered > Bioreactor > Anaerobic >... | reverse complement strand
CATAAAACTTTTTTTTTAAACATATATTTCAAAAAAAAAACAAGTCGAGGTGAAAACATGAAAACAATATGGATAGCAACAATACTCGTTGCAATAGTAATAGCTAGCGGAGCAATATTTGCTTCAGCACAAACACCAAAAACAGAAATAGAACAAAAAGAAATAAAAACGAATACGTACCAAGAACCATGTGAAGCAACAAATTGCAATTGTCAAGGCACCTGCGGAGGAACTTGCAACATTAAAAGTTGTGGTTGCAGAAAATAAACAATAACTTTTTTTATTTTTTTTCACAAACATAATTATTAGAAACATAACTATAATCATGACTTAACAAATTAGCCTTATCTAAAAAACGAAGCCTAGGATGAATCAAAGAAACAAAAGAAAAATCAGGATGAACATCGTAACTAGGAACCATAAAAAAATCAATACCATGCTTCTTAGCAGAATCAAGATCAACCACGCTATCACCAATAAAAACACATTCCTCTCTTCTCAAACCATGATCCTTTAATATTTCTGACAAGTTCTTAACAACACGAGAAATCTTACCATATTTAACATCATCATAAAGCTCTTCAAAAACATGATTAGAACCAGAATAAATACTATTAATGTACTTATCAGTACCATTTAACATTTTTCTAATCTGAAAATTATCAGTATCACTAGAAATAATCACGGAACCAATAGAAGAATAACACCTAACAAAATCATCAATACCTTTTCTTAAAACAGTTTCTTCATAACAAAAATTAGTAGTATCCGCCGAAGAATCAATATGTCCATTTTTTTTAATTCTAGAAACATCTAAATCACCTTCACTAACAAAAGTACCCATAAAATCCATTATTACAGCTCTAACACTCAAAGGAACAACTACTTTATCCGTGAACGCATCGTAAATCTTCGTAAAAATTCACCTATTTAAAACAAAATTATGAAAAACAAGATATATAAACATTTCGATTAAGTAATCACGTAAAAGTAAAAAATAATAAAAATATATCAAAACTTTTTTTAAACAAAACAAATTACTAAAAAAAATGTTGTACATGATAGGCTTAGGATTAGGAAACGAAAAAGACATAACGCTTCAAGGATTAGAAGCAATAAAAGAATCGGACTACGTATTCTACGAAAATTACACATCTATATCTTCGAATCTGAAAGGATTACAAGAACTAACAAAAAAAGAATTCATATTATCAGATAGAAACCTAGTAGAATCAAATTCAGAATCAATCTTAGAAAAGGCCATAAAACAAAAAGTTTCCTTTTTAGTAATAGGAGATGTGTTCGGAGCCACAACTCACACAGATTTATTTTTGAGAGCAACAAAAAAAGGAATAAAAATAAAAATCATAAACAACGCATCAATAATCAACGTTGTAGGAAATACAGGACTAGAACTATACAGATTCGGACAAACAACGAGCATAGTATTCGATGATGATAATTGGTTACCAGATACGCCTTATAATGTAATAAAAAACAACAAAGAAAAAGGACTACACACGCTTTGCTTACTAGATATAAAAACAGCGGAACCAAGCACAGAGAATTTAAGAAAAGGAATAAACAAACCAGAACCCGCAAGATTCATGACTATAAACCAAGGAATAGAAATCCTAGAAAAACTAGAACAAAAAAATAAACAAAACATAATAAACAAAGATACACAAATAATAGGAATAGCAAGAATAGGAACAAACACACAAATAATAAAACCAGGAACAATAGAAGAACTAAAAAAACAGGACTTCGGCGAACCACTACACAGCATAATAATACCAGGAAACATGCACGACATAGAAAGAGAAATGCTAGAATACTACAAAAACAACCAAAACGTTTATTAATGAAACATTCATCCTGAAAAAAAGGTTAAGTTCAATGAAAAAATCACAAAGACAAAAAAGAAGAGAAAAGTATAAAAAACCACAACTAACCAAGAAAGAAATCACAAAAAAAGTACCACAAAAAACTTTCTACGATAAGAATTACAAAAAACTAATAATAATACCTGCTCTACTATTACTAATAGCGATTCTACTAATAACTATGAAAATAATAAACACAGGTGAATTCATAAATAAAGGAATAACACTAAGCGGAGGAGTATCCGTAACAGTAATTAAAGAAAACATAAACAAAGAAACACTACTACAAGACCTAGAACAAGAATTCCCAGAATACCAAATAAACATAAGAGGAATAGATGATTCAGGAAGAAGAATAGGTGTATTAATAGAAACAAATTTACCACCAGAAAACAAAGAAGAAGCAAACAAATTCAACGAATTAATAAAACAAAAAACAAACGCGTCAAACCAAGATATAAGCACAGAAACAATAGGATCATCACTAGGAGATGCGTTTTTCAAACAAACATTAATAGCAGTAATACTAGCATTCATATTTATGGGCGCAGTAATATTCATGTATTTCAAATTAGTAGTTCCTAGCGCACTAACAATACTATCAGCACTATCAGACATAATAATAACACTAGCCGTAGTAAACGTACTAGGAATAAACATAGGAACTGCGGGAATAGCAGCATTCCTGATGCTAATAGGATACAGCGTAGACGCAAACATAGTACTAAACATGCGCGTAATAAAAAGAACAACAGGAACAATACCTGAACAAATAAAAAGCGCATTCAGCACAGGACTAACAATGAGTGTGACAACACTAATCGCTATAACAGTAGCATTCATAATAGTTGATTCGCCAGTACTAAAAGAAATAATGCTAATACTAATAATAGGCCTAATAGTAGACGTACTAAACACGTGGATACAAAACGCGGGACTACTAAGATGGTACCTAGAAAAAAAAGAACAAAAAAATTAAAATGAACAAACTACGAAGAATAATAAGGAACAAAAGAGTAATCATACTAATAATAGCTTTACTGCTAGCAGTTCTATTCATAAGACCAGTATTCCAAGAAGGAGTAGCAATAAGATCCGTAACAAAAGACAGCGCGGCAGCAGAAGCAATACCGACCCGAGTACCTAATCCTGCGCCTGCAGTAAGACCAGTAAACAGAGAAGTAATAACATCAATAAACAATGAAAAAATACACACAGTCCTAGAATATTATGAAGCAATAGAAAAAATAGAACCAGGACAAACATTCACGTTACAAACAAACAAAGGAACATATTACATAACACAAAAACTAATAAACAAAACAATCATTGAAAACGAACAAGAAATAACAATACAAGAATACCAAGAAATAGGATTAAATGTTTATCCAAGACCAAAAAATAACATAAGAACAGGAATAGATATAGAAGGCGGAACCCGCGTATTACTAGAACCACAAGAACCAATAAGCTCAGAAGACCTAGACATGACGGTAAGAGGAATGGAACAACGCCTAAACGCTTACGGATTAAGCGACATAAGCGTAAGAAGCACATCAGATTTATTCGGAAACGTATACGTATCAGCAGAAATACCAGGCGTAAACGAAGACGAAGTCACAGAATTATTATCACAACAAGGAAAATTTGAAGCAAAAGTAGGACAAACACCTGTATTCCTAGGCGGAGAAAGAGACATAGTCTTTGTGTACACATCAGGAGAAAATTCAAGAATAACAAGTTGCTCAGCACAAGCAGGCGAACACTTCTGTGGATTCGAATTTGGCATAACATTAAGCCAAGACGCAGCAAGAAGAATGGCTGCAGCCACTCAGAACTTAACAACATTAGGTATAGGAAACGAAGGATACTTATCAGAAAACTTAACATTAATACTAGATGATGAAGTTATGGATGAACTAAGAATATCATCCAGCCTAAAAGGACAAGTAGTAACATCAATAAGAATAACAGGTTCAGGATCAGGTTCAACAGAAAAAGAAGCAAGAGCAAACACATTAAGAGAAATGAGGAACTTACAAGCAATACTATCAACAGGGAGCTTACCAGTAAGATTAGAAGTAGTTAAAACAGACTCTATAAGCCCGGCACTAGGCGCAGGATTCATAAAAAACGCAGTAATAGCGGGCATATTCGCAATAATAGCTGTGTGTGCAATAATTGCAATAAGATACAAAGAATGGAGAATAACAATACCTATAATAATAACGATACTATCAGAAGTAATACTAATACTAGGATTCGCAGCACTCATAGGATGGAGAATGGATATCGCGGCGATAGCAGCAATAATCATCGCGGTAGGATCAGGAGTAGACGATCAAATAATAATAAGTGACGAAACACTAAAAAGAAAAAAACAAAAATCAAAAGAAGAAACAGAATCATGGAAAAAAAGAGTAGCAAGAGCATTCTTCATAATAATGGCTGCGTACTTTACACTAGCAGTAGCAATGATACCATTACTATTTGCAGGAGCAGGACTACTAAAAGGATTTGCACTCACAACAATAGTAGGAATAAGCATGGGGGTGTTCATAACAAGACCAGCATTCGCACAAGTACTTGAAATAATAATAGACGAATAAAAAAAAACTTTTTTTTGAGTTGCAAAACAAATGGAAAAAACAGAAACACCAAGATTTCCTTTAATAGACATGTACAAACAAGATATTTCTATAACACTAAATGACTTAATAAAATACGTAAAGAACCCAATAAATAACATGTCAGAAGAACTAAGAAGAAATAAAGACTACGAAGTATTACAAAATTCAACAATTAAACAATTAGAAAAAATAGTTCAACAATACGACATGAAACAAAACCAAGAACTAAACTGCGCAACGTTTCAAGGAAAAAGAATAAGCACAGTAATAAACAATTATGATAGAGGACTGTGCGAGATAATATCAAGAGTTGTAGGAAAAGGAGTAACAAATTTTTTACAAAACAACCACGTAAACGGCAGCACAAAGTATGCCGCGAAAAATAACAAAAAAGTTTCTTAAAACACAAAAAATAGAAAACCATATTAAAACAGAAACATTACCAATTCTAATGAAAAACCAAATAGAGCTAATGGCGCCAGCAGGATCATGGGAATCACTACGCGCAGCGATACAAGCAAAAGCAGATTCAGTCTATTTCGGAATAGACAAAATGAATATGAGAGCACGCGCAGCAAATAACTTTCAAATAAAAGACATAAAAAAAATAATGAAGATTCTTCATGAAAACAACATGAAAGGATACTTAACTCTGAACATAGTGGTTTACGACGACGAATTAAAAGAAGCTAAAAAAGTTCTAAAAGAAGCCAAACTCGCGAAAGTAGACGCAATAATAGCATCAGACCTAGCAATAATAACAGAAGCAAAAAAACAAAGCTTAAACGTTCATTTAAGCACACAAGCAAACATCTCAAACACTGAAGCAATAAAATTCTACTCAAACTACGCAGACACAATAGTTCTAGCAAGAGAATTAACACTGAAACAAATAAAAAAAATAAATGATGAAATAAAAAAACAAAAAATAACCGGACCAAATAAAAAATTAATAAAAACAGAAGCATTCATACACGGAGCACTATGCATAGCCATATCAGGCAAGTGCTACATGAGCTTAGCAACTTACGGACATTCAGCAAACAGAGGAGATTGTTTACAAACATGCAGAAGAAAATACAAAGTACTAGATGAAGAAACAGGACAAAAACTAAGGTTAGAAAACGAATACGTAATGTCTCCAAGCGACTTATGCACCATAACTATTCTAAAAAGAATAATAGAAACAGGAATCTCAATCATGAAAATAGAAGGAAGAGGAAGAAGCCCAGAATACGTATACGAAGTAACCAAGACGTACAGAGAAGCACTAGAATTAATAAAACAAAACAAATACACAGAAGAAACAGCACAGAAATTAAAGAAAAACTTAGAAAAAGTCTTCAACCGCGGATTCTGGGAAGGAGGATACTACTTAGGCACAAAAATAAACGAATGGTCCAACACTTACGGCTCAAAAGCCACACAAACAAAACAACTAGTAGGAAAAATCATTAATTACTACGAAAAAAAAGAAGTAGCATCAATACTCGTAGAATCAACACCATTCAAGAAAAAAGACCAAATCTTAATAATAGGACCAACAACAGGAATAGTGAACTTTGTTTGCGACGAAATACAACAAGAAAATCAAACAATAGAAAAAGCAAACAAAAACGAGTTAGTATCAATAAAAGTGCCTTGCAAAATAAGAAAAAACGACAAAGTATACGTAATCAAGAAAAAAAATATTTACTAAAGAATAAAATATATAAAATAAATCAAGTTCTTAAAAACAAAAGGGCTTGTGGTCTAGTGGCTATGACATCCGCTTGACTCGCGGAAGATCCCCAGTTCGACTCTGGGCAGGCCCATCAAAAAAAAATGATACAATTAGTAGAAACCCTATTAACAACGGAAGTCCACGGAAACATGGTACAAGACTACTTAGTAGCCTTATTAATAATGACCTTAATATTCTTAGGACTCACATTAATCTCCTATTTATTCAAAAAAATACTAAAAAAAATAGATAAAAAAAACCCAGAAAAACAATTATTCTTCCTAAAAATAATGGAAGCATTCACATGGCCTTTGTTCTTAGTTATAGGACTAAGTATTGCGTCAGTATCCTTAGAAAGAACAGAAATAGTATCAAAGATTTTAAGATACGCTTTAGCAATAATAATAACAGTATACATAACGAAAATAGTAATAAAAATAATTAATTATGTGTCTTCAAAACTAATAGAAAGAAATAAAGACGAAAATGGAAAAGACCCAGCAGCGATAGAAATAAGCGCAAAACTATTATCGATAGCAGCGTGGATAATAGCAATAATAGCGATACTAACAATGTTCCAAGTAAATCTAGGAACAATAATAACAGGATTAGGACTTGCAAGCGTAGCTATAGCATTCGCTTTACAAAACGTGCTATCAGACGTATTCGCATCAATATCAATATATTTTGACAAACCATTCGGAAAAGGAGACTTCATCAGTACAGGAACAGACATGGGCTTCGTACAAAAAATAGGAATAAAATCCACGAGAATAAAAACATTGAACGGAGAAGAACTCATCATTTCTAACAGAGAACTAACAGAATCAAGAGTAAGAAACTTCAGACACATGGAAAAAAGACGCGTAGCACTCGAAGTAGGAGTACAATACGATACGCCTGTAGAAAAATTGCAAAAAATACCAAAAATAATAGAAAAAATACTAAACAAAATAGAATCCGCGGAATTATCAAGAGCTCACTTCAAAACATTCACAGATTCAAACATGCAATTCGAAGCAATATACTTCATAAAAAATAAAAATTATCAACTATACATGGACACACAACAAACAGTGAACTTAGAATTAGTAAAAGCATTTAGAAAAGAAGGAATACAATTCGCATTTCCAACAAGAACTATACACATGTACCAAGAAAAAAAGAAAAAGAAAAAATAATTATTTAGATTCAACCCATCTCTTAACTTTACCACATCTCGAACATTTCTTTTTAACATCATAAACACTAGATTTGAAACCATGACTAACTCTAACAGGATTATTCCAAGAATGAATACCTAACCAACAAAACCACTTTAACATCAAAATCACCACTAACGTTGCTTAAATTCAGGCTTAGAATCCAAAAAAAGCTTTAACTGATTATCAATCTTAGGCTTAGCCCGCTTACCAAGCTTATAATAAGTCTTCTCAGCTTCAGTACCCCAAGAAAAATCACCATGCTCTTTCTGAATTTCCGCGATTTCAAATTCATCAGTTTCAAGACCTTTTTTCAAATGATAATAAATAGCACGAAGAGTAACAGGAGCATAAACGTTCTTATAAACCTTATAAATATGATATCCATGAGCAGAACCAAGAAAATAAAGAATTTCTATCATGTTCTGCCTTACTTTACTACCGATAGGTCTGCCTCTAACCATACAAATTCATTGATTTACACGTTTAAAAACTTTTCTAAATTAACTTCAATAATGAAAATAATTGATTTTGAAACTACTCGTGAATGAAAAAATATATAAGATAAAACGATTTAACCAACACAATAAACAACAAAAAAACAATTTGAGGGTGCTAAATGAACAAAAAAAACAAACTCCAACTAATAATTATATCAATACTAATAATCTTACTTGCTAACATAACAGTGGCAGAAACGCCAACAATAAAAGAATACCAAAAAGAAAACACGTACGTATTAGCACCACAACAAAACATAGAAACAACAATAAACGGAGACTTATTCTTATTAACAGCAGAATCAAACATAGAAGGAACAATAAACAAAGACTTAAACGCGATATCCTCAAAAATAAACATACAAGGAATAATAGGAGACGACTTAAGAATCATAGCAATGGAAACAAAACTAAACGTTTACGTATTCAACGAACTAAGAATAATAACAGATAAAATAGAAACAAGCAACACAACAATAATAAACGGAAAAACAACAATAAAAGCAACAAACGCAAAAATCCAAGGAACATACAACGAAGACGTAACAATAAACACACAAAAACTAGAATTAAACGCGATCATAAATGGAAATGCTAAACTCACAGGACAAATAATAATAAATCCAGAAACAAGAATTAACGGAAACCTAGAAGTAACAAAAGGAACTAACATACCAGAAAACGTCGTAAAAGGAACAATAACATACACAGAAAAACCAAGAATAACAACAAAAGAACTACTACTAGGAAAAATAACACTATTACTAATCATAATAATACTGGCAGCACTAATACATATTACACTACAAAAACCAACAGACAAAATAATAGAAACAACAACACAAAAACCAATAAAAACACTACTAATAGGAATACTAACAATAATACTATTACCAACAATCTCATTAATATTACTAATATCAGTAATAACAGCACCAATAGGACTACTACTAATCCTAGGACTAATGGCTGTACTAATAATAACGCCGGCATTCACAGCTCTACTAATAGGAAAACAAATAATGGAAATGATAAGACCAAGAAGAGAAATAAGATTAGAAATACTAATAGGAGCACTAACATTAGTAATGCTAAGCTTCATACCAGGATTCATGATACTAGCAACAATACTATTCTACGCATTACTAACAGGAACAACTATTTTACTGCTTATACCAAAAAGAAAAAAGAAAGCAAAAAAATCAAAAAAAAAGAAATAAAAACAAATGAAACTAAACAAAACCCTCAGCTTAATAATGGCTTTGTATTTAACCTATTCTTGTTCAACACAACAAAACATACCAATAAAAAAAACAGAAAACAAAGAAGAACAAAGAAAACAAGAAATAATAACAGACATATTAAACTTTAAAGGACAAGACACAATACTTTTTAATAACTACAAAAAAGAAATAAAACTAACAAGACACGAAGACAGATACGTCTTGTATTCCAGGGATTTGTATTATGACGAAGACTTCTTAATTAAAACAATGAACAAATCATTAGAAGAACTAAGAAACCAACCAAGCTACGACATAGAACTAGCAAGAAAATACGTAGAAATAAAAAACATAACAAAAAACAGAGACATAACCAAAGATGACTTGCCAATAAAACAAATAATACAAGAACTAATAACTCCACAAAGACTTCTAAAATATAACATAGAAAAATACGTGGACGCAATAATAACACTAGAACCAGAATCAAACATAGCAAATGATTACGCAGTACATGGAGGTGCGAGAAATCACTTAATACAAATAAAAAACACAGCACAAGAAATGTCACAACAACAAAACAACAAAGAATTAGAAACACTAATAAAAGAACTAGAACAAAGATTAGAACTAAATCAAAGAGACACAAAAAATAACAACCAAGAATTATACCGAGGAATATACAAAGCAACAAACCAAGAAGGAAAACAAGTATACGTAGTAGTGGCAGAAATAACAGACCCAAAAAAAGGCGAAATCGCAAGAGAATTCACAGCAATAAATACCGCAACAGAAACATTCCTAAAGTATTCATTAGAAGTATTAACAGAACAAGCAAAAATAAAAAGAAGAAACAAATTAATGTTCGAAATACAACAAAGACCAACAATAACACAAAGACGAAACGACGTTTACGAAATAACCATGATATTCCACAAAGTAGGAACACAAAAACAAAACCAAGCAATACTAGAAAGCATCAAGAAAACATATGATTTACAAAAAGAAACACAAGGAAAATACATAAACACAAAATATGTGCCAAACACAAAAAAATTCAGAATTAAACAAAAAAAATAAAATCACTTAAAATTAACAATATTAAGATCAACACCATACTCTTTCTTAAACGACCAAAAATTACTATAAATAGCAGGCAAAGCAAAAATATCAAAAACACGAGCTCTTAACTCCAAATCAGTATCATTAATGTAAAGATCATTTTTAACAGAAAAAATCAATTCATTACGAATAAATTCTCTACCAAACAAATTCTTCTTTTTAACATCTTTAAAAATATAAGTTTCAGGAACAGAATCTAAATCAAAAATATTAGAGTAAGCAAGAGAATGAGTCAAACAACAAACATTTTTATCAGGAACAAAAAAATCAACATAAAAAGAATCACTAGAAGAACTTTGTAAATCAACAACTATGTTATTCATCACGTCACTTAAATCTTTACTGAACTTTTCCCTATCAATTCTAGATTTTTTAATTTTTGCAAACGCATTCATGAAATTAAGAATCAAAAACAATATATAAACTTTTCTTTTTTTACCACTGAAAGGTTTCAACAAACTAATTATTGGGTGAAAACCGAAAAACCTCTGAATATTCACACGAAGAAGTTATTAAAAACAAAAACAAACAAAAAAATCATGAAAAAAAACTACTTAACAATTCTTATAATCATAATCACAATTTTAACAATAAATACTTCAGCAGAAACCATAACTAGAGACGTAGAAATAAAAATAATACTAGAAAACCCCGAACCAAACCAAAACCACACAAAAATATTCAAAGTAGAAAACCTAGATCACGAAACAGGAACAACTGACTTACTACACTTCTTCATAAACGCAACAATAAAAAATAACGAAACCAAAAAAGAATGGAACACTACAAGAACAATAAACAAATACACAGAAACAGGACTAGGAACAATAAACCTAGAACCAGGAAAATACGAATTATGCGTAGAACTCACACCCCTAAACTTTGAAGATACTAATTTAAGCAACAACAAAGATTGCAAAAACATAACAACAACAGAGTTAAAACCAATAAATGAAACAACCGAAGAAAACAACGAAGAAACACCAATAATAAACGAAACAAAAAATATGTGTGACTGCAAACTAGAAATCATAACAGAAAAAAACATATACGAAAACGGAGAAACAATAAGCTTCATCATAAAAGACTGCTCAAACACAACCAAATACGAAGAAGAAATAGAATACTGGGTAGAAAACATATTTGGAGAAATAACAAAAAACAAACTAGAAACAACAACGAAAACACCAAAATCATACACTCCAAGAATACAAGAATCAGAAAAAACATTTCTAATAAAAACAAAAATAAACAATTGCACACAAATCCACAAAAAAATAATAACAATAAGAAACCAAGAAGAACAAGAACCAAAAAACACAAACATAGAAATAACAACACAAAAAGAAGCAAAACCAGGAGACATAATAATTTTAGAATTAAAAGGATACAAAGCAAAAACCCTGAAAACACTAATAAATATACAATTAGAATTACAAGGAAAAAAACAATCAGAAACACTAAAAGTATATGTACAAAAACAAAACACTGATTTTCACTTAAGAATACCATTCCAAATACCAACAAAATTACCAGAAGGACTAAAAGAATACGAAATAACCGCGGAAGGACTAGACACACAAAACACCACTATGATAATAATTAACAAAGAAGAAAAAGAACCAGAAACAAAAATAAACAATTTATACACAAGAAAACAAAAATTCGAAGAAGACATAAACATAATAATAAGCTGGGAAGGACCAGAAAACACAAAACTAAGAATAACAACACAAAAAGAAACAAAACTAATAGAACTAACAACGAAAACAGAAACAATACCAATAAGAATTAAAAAACACAACGAAACAATCATAGCAGAACTAATAACGAATGAAGAAACAAAAGACATACAAATACTACAACTAAACTTAGAAAACAACGAAGAAGAACAAGAACAACCAAAAATAGGCATAAAAGAAGAATCAGAAGAACAAAAAATCATAATGAACAATCAAGAACTAATAACAATACTGGAACAACAAGAACAACAAAAAGCAGAAATAAAAGAAGAATCAGAAGAACAAAAAACTATAACAGCAAAAACAACAATGACACAAAACCAAATAAAAGAAAACCAAAAACAAATAATATTCATAATCATAACAACGATATCGCTACTAATATTATTCAAACAAGAAATAAAAAAATCAATACAAAAAATAACAAAAACTAAATCCTAAAGAATTTATCACCTTTCTTATCAAGAGTTTTCTCCTTAATCATAGCCTCAAGAACAGGAATAATACCTTCCTCAGAAATACCAACAGCCTTACCAATATCAGAAGAAGTCATCTCTTCACCACGCAAAGCAAGAAGAACAGCGTTCCTCATCAAAGCATTAAAATTAACCAACAAACCCTTAGACTCAGACTTAGCCTGCACCGTGTTCATATTATTCTGATGAAGCTGAGCCAACAATTCACCCATAAAATCAGACAAATCCTTATCCTTCATCACCACTTCCTTAGGAGCTTTAACCTCAATAGAAGCAGGAGAAAAATTAAAACCTATCCAAGACAATAAATTAACGTCTTTAATAAGCATCTCAGCCTCACAAAAAGTACCCCATAAACCATCGCCAGCATCCTCAGCGTCACCATAATCCTCCTTAAAAACATTAACACCCTTATTACTCTTAACGCCTTCCATGACCTTACGAACCATGGCCTCAACGTGCTCCTTAGGATTACCAACGACCTCAAACAAAACATTAATATGCAAATAACCTTGCTCCACGAATTCCTTAATTTCTTTTGATTTCATAAAACAACAAGAAACTCTTATTACTTAAAAACGTTTTGGCTAATAAATAAAACCAATAAAAAAGTTTAAAAACAAAGAACTCATCTCATGATTCATGGAAGACTGGAAAAAAATAGAAGCACTACTATTCGCATCAGGAAAATACATAACAGAAGAACAACTCATAACGCTATCAAAAATACCAAAAAACAAAATAAAAAAAGCACTAACAGACCTAAAAAACAAATACGAAGAAAACAACACTAGCCTAACAATATATAACGAAGCAGACGCGTGGAAACTAAACGTAAAAGAAGAATACACAGAAATAATAAAAGAAGTAGTATCAGACGCAGAAATGCCTCGCGCAGTAATGGAAACACTAGCAATAATAGCATATAAAAGCCCAGTTCTACAATCAGAAATAAAAGACATAAGAGGAACAACGTCTTACGATCACATAGCCCTACTAGAAGCAAAAGGATTCATAAACAGAGAAAGACAAGGAAGAAGCTACAAAATAAGACTAACCACGAAGTTCCACGAATACTTCGACATAGACGGAGACTCAAAACTAGCAGAACTATTCAAAGACGTCAAGAAACCAGAAAAACTAGGAAACCTAGAAGTATACGAAGAAAAAGACGAAAAAGAAGACAAAGAATTCGACGACAAAATAACTGAAAGAATGAAAAAACTAGAAAAAACCAATGAAGACGAAGAACAAGAAAACAATTTCCTAAACGAATTCGAAGAAAAATTCGAAAAAACCAAACAAAAAATAGACGAATCAGAACAAGACATACAAAGCTTCAGAAAAAGAACAGACGAAGACACAGAACAAATATTCAAAGAAAAACAAGAACAAGAAGAAGAAACAATAGGAACAACAAAATCCAAACAAATATTCGAAGAAAACCAAGAAGACGAAGAACAACAAGAAAACCAAGAAGATAAAGAAGAAAATGAAGAAACAGGACCCGAATTCTTAAAAAAAATAAATCAACAAATCGACGACCTAATAGGCACAAACACAGAACAACAAAACGAAGAAAACGAAGAACAAGAAAATGCAAAAGAAAATGATATTGTTAAAGAAAATCAAGAAGACGAAGATCAACACAAAAAAATAAAATAAAAAATATTCTAAGACTCAGTAATCAGTAGTGCAATAAACAGAACAATCAGGACTTGTAAGAACATTATTGCAAGTATTATCCCAACACTCCATACACATATTAGTCCAATAAGTACGAGTTTGACCTCCGCCATCTATACACCTATGACTACAATCTAATAATTCAACACATTCAACACAAGAATAACTAACACATCGACTATAAGTAAGACTTAAACAATTACTATCACTACAACACTCTATGGTGTATGGAGTTACATCAGAAGGC